>Ga0210396_10001708_pt1 | contig 23250 bp, 20 predicted proteins | sample IncBWH17OmetaG_FD_155466 | JGI IMG/M metagenome (GOLD analysis project Ga0210396, IMG submission 155466) | Forest soil microbial communities from Barre Woods Harvard Forest LTER site, Petersham, Massachusetts, United States - Inc-BW-H-17-O ... | reverse complement strand
GTCAGAATCATGCTTCCGTCTTCAACGCTGGCCTGGGCCGAAAGTTCGCAATGAGGACATACACGCTGACTACCAGCGTCCATAGCGGGAAGACTAGCGGAGCCCAGCCGAACTTCCCGATGCTAAGGAGCAGAAAAAGCGCCAGTGCGTAGCCGAGAAACGCCATCCAGCGCGGGAAGATCCCGATGCGGATTGAGAGCGTGCAGGTCGAAAACATGAATACTCCTGCCATCCTTAGAGCGTAGACGTTGACTAACTGGTAGGCCAGGGTGCGGGCGAACGTGTAGGTGCCGGAGTCCATCACCTTTCCGGGAATTGCTTCGTAGGCCATCATGAGACCACTAATAACCGCCGAAGAAGCAAAGATTATGGCAAGAAACAGGAGCCCGCTGCCTAGGAAAACGGTGGCCAAAAACTGATCCTCGTGTGCCCCCATCCGGTCGCGCAGTACGCCCATGAACCACAGGAAGGCAATTCCAGCGAAGGGCAGCAGGTCCATGGCGAGATCGATGGATTTTGCACTATGGGCAAGCCATGTCCCTGGATCCGCGGGGCTGTAGGGAACAGAAAGCCGGATAAGCACCACACTGATGATAAGCAGAATGGAGAAAAGGATACCGGCGATCGCACCGGCACGCGGAGCCTTCAGTCCGGCGGTGATCACGGTTCCCGTCCCCTCTTCCATCATTCCTCCATGCGCGACCAATTCGCACGCACGAGCGAGCCTAGCAGCACCGTCCTACTCGGCATAACTATCAGTTTTGCCAGTTTGGGAGCGCGTAGGGCCTATAGCCTGTGTTGTCGCAAGAAGGTGTCTAGCCAATAAATATCTTCTCTTACTCTCATCTAGAGACACCGCGGTGACACCATGCCTGTCCACGGGCGAGATCGACATATGCCGCATGGTCATGGTCGGGGACACTGCAGCTTCAATGCGAGAGCCCCGTTCTCGGTGCCTGAGATGCGTTTTCTGCTATTTCATAGAGTCGCGAAGTTTGAGCAAACTTCATCGGTATGCGTGAGGCGGATGAGGCCCTGAGAGGGGTGCTCGATCTCTAGCGTGGCATAGATGGTCAATGTGACCGCGAACGCAAACGCGACGGTATAGAGCCAGCTTCGCGTGGTGGCTGTCATGCCGTAGCCCGCCAGAAAGGCGGACCCCAGGCTCAGGATGAAGAGGAGAAGGAAGATAACGGCGGTTGTGGGGTGTCCAGCGCCACGGTTGCTCGAACGTATTCATCGGAGCGTTACCGGCTCGGTTGCCTTGCTCGAAGATCTCTGTGGATTGATCATTCAACTTGGCAGCGTCTTCGGTCGTGGAGCTCCTGTACTGCGGCATCAGTTGAGGGCCCAGAGGAGCGTTGGGGTTGTTGAGTGGGTCGGTCTTCTTCCAACCTTCAAACGCTGGACGAAACTCGGGAAGGAAACGCCGTTCAAATAAGTCGGCGAGCTTCTTTGTCGCGGTGGGCTTCGACCTTCAGCCACTCAACCACGGTCGAAGCGTTATACAAACGCTCCTGATTGGCGTATGCGGCGGCTCTTTCGGCGGAACGCGCAGTTTGCTCGCTTTCCCGTACAGTTCTTACTGATGTCCAGTCCAGAGCGCTGCCTGATAGCCGCTCCAGGCAGTAGTGATAGCAAACTACAGGGAGCACAACGGCCTCCACGATCTCCAATATCTCGTGTCCCAAAAACTGCGACGATTCCTTGCGCTCGCTGAGGCGCGGGTGACCTCGATGTTGGCGCCTCCAGCTTCGGACATTTTGAGAAGATCTCCTGGCCGATCAAAAAAGAAAACTCGCTACAAGAACGCTGTCATCTATTGCTTGCAGATAGCTACCTTATTGCCGCGCCATGGCGATACGGACAGCGTCCTCCGGGGATACGAGGTGATCGAGGCTCTCAGCGTCCTCGCCTATGGCGAGTTGGACGCCTTTGACGCGCCCCGAAAACTCGTTTCCGCGCGACCCGTAGTCCGGTGAAACAGGAGCCCCAGTATCCACCCCTACGTCGCAACCATCATCGCCAGAGAAGATGAGGGCCTGGGTGACGGCAACCTTACCCTCGCCGACCTTTTTGCCGTCGACGTACAGGGACGCGGTGCCACCCTTGCCAAGGCCGCCACCCGCGTAGGCAAATTCCATGCGTACCTGGTGATCGCCCGGTGGCAGCGCAGTGCTCGATTCGGCGTAGAAGCACTGGATGCCGAGGAAGTTATAACAGTATTTGAGCTTGCCGCCCTTGACGTAGAGGCTCCAGCCACCCGCGTTGCCGCCTTGGGCGACAATGACGCCCTCAGCCCCGGTTACGGGCACCACGATCTCAGCAGTCACGGAATGCGACTTGTTCTTCAGATTGAGGACCGTATTTTCAGACAGACGCCCCATGCTGCCAAACAGAATTTGTGATTTGCCCTTGATCAGCACCGGCCGACCCGCCATATCCGAGTTAAACCGTTCAGCGCCCCGGTCATCGAGGGGTAGTACGTTGTAGCGTACCGCCTCAATCAGCCACAGACGCTGCAGTTCATGCAGCTTTTCGGGCATCTGCTGGGCCAGGTTGCTCGCCTGGCTCCAGTCCTTACTGGTGTCGTAGAGTTCCCAGTTGTCATCGTCGAACGCCGGGACTTTCTCGCCGACGAGAAGCCATGGCGTTTTGTGCCGTGTGACCGCGGTCCAGCCCTTGTGGTAAATGCCGCGGTTGCCGAGCATTTCGAAGTACTGTGTCTCATGCCGCTCGGCCGCCTTGCCGTCGTTGAAGGAGTAAAGCATGCTGACGCCCTCGATAGGTTTCTGCTGCACTCCATTTACGAAAGTCGGCTCGGGGAGCCCAGCCGCCTCCAGGATTGTCGGCGCTACGTCGATCACGTGATGGAACTGGCTGCGGATTTCGCCTTTCTCCGTGATTCCCTTCGGCCAGTGCACAATTGTCCCGTTGCGCGTGCCTCCCCAGTGCGATGCGACCTGCTTGGTCCACTGGTACGGTGTATCCAGGGCGTGCGCCCAACCTACAGCGTAGTGATTGTAAGATTCTGGCCCACCCAGCTTGTCCAGCCGAGCCATAAGGAATTCCGGGGTCTCCAGCGCGGCCGCGCCGTTGAAATTGATCATCTCGTTGTAAGTGCCCTGATGCGTTCCCTCTGCGGAGGAGCCGTTGTCTCCGATGATGTAGTAGATCAGCGTGTCATCGAGTAGATTGAGCTTTTTCAGCGCATCCACCAGCCGGCCGACATGGTAATCGGCATACTCCATGAACCCGGCGTAAACCTCCAACTGCCGGGTGAGCACCGGCTTGAGTTCAGCAGCCATTTCATCCCATGCGGGAATCTCTTTGTGCCGTTGCGTGAGCTGACAATCTTGCGGAATGACACCTAACGTTTTCTGGCGGGCGAAGATCTCTTCGCGCAGTTGATCCCAGCCTTGATCGAACTTCCCTTTGTACTTGTCCGCCCATTCCTTCGGAACGTGGTGCGGGGCGTGGACCGCGCCCGGCGCAAAGTAGACGAAAAAGGGCTTATCGGGAATAAGCGCCTGCTGTTGCCCAATCCAGTTCATGGCCTTGTCGGTCATGTCTTCCATCAAGTGATAGCCCTCCTCGGGCGTCTTCTTGACCTCGATCGGTGTGGTGCCTTCATAGAGCGATGGATACCATTGGTTCGCCTCGCCGCCGAGAAAGCCGTAGAAATATTCGAATCCGCCTCCCCCGGTAGGCCACGCATCAAAGGGACCGGCCGGGCTGGTCTCCCAAACCGGTACTTCATGACACTTGCCAAACTGCGCCGTCGCGTACCCATTGAGCTTGAGCGTCCGAGCGATGGGCGCGCAGGTATTCGGTAGAACCGAGTTATAGCCGGGCGAGCCGGTGGCGATTTCGGTAATCCCGCCCATGCCAACCGTGTGGTGGTTGCGTCCGGTCAGCATGGCCTGTCGCGTCGGCGAGCAGAGCGCTGTGGTGTGAAAGCGGTTGTATTTCAGCCCACCGGCCGCTAAGAGTTCCGCGGTCGGCGTGTTACAGGGGCCACCAAAGGCGCTGGAGGAGCCAAAGCCCGCGTCGTCGATCAAAACGATTAGTACGTTTGGCGAACCCTTGGGCGGCCGCAGCTGCGTGATCGGCGGGAACTTGGTCTCCGGATCCTTCGCATCATAGGTGACCAGGCCTGTGCGTGGTCGATCCGGGATAGGGAGAACGGTGCGTTGAATGGTGTCTTGCTCATTCATAGAGAGGCTCTCTTTTCGTCAGAAATCTGGAATGTTCGTGCCACCCCGAAGAGAACAGGGGGAACACGTCTCGATTCCACCAAAGACTAGGACTCCCGCCTCATGAAGAGAACTGGCACAACAGACAGGTATGCCCGCCGCGCCGCGGCCGCCCAAATCGGCAGGCGTCGTGGTGGACACTGCCACTGAATACTGAATATCGTGACGCGCTATTTGATGCCCTTCAGTAGGGCAGGTCCCCGGCGGTGAAGTGCTTTGGCCATCGTCCCTTCTAAGCGTAGGACAGTCGCGAGCTCGGGCATCCCGTGCTACTCGGTCACAAATTGTCGCGACAATCGATGCTCGGTTCGTTCGTGAGAGTGTCCGGCAATCTTGCAACGGCCTGTTGACAAATTGGCCGGGGGGTAATTTGGGCTGCTCCCCCACGGGTTCAGCCCCAAGCCCACTCGGTAAAATTTTGGTAGCAAATTGGTAGCATTTAGGGCCAATTGAGCCGTTTTTGACGGCTCAGCCGACTCATAAGTCCTTTGCCGTCAATAAATCGTCACGTTGGCCGTTCCATGGCATGGAAGAGGTCGTCGGTTCGATCCCGACCAGGTCCACCATAGATTCAAATACTTACAGACTCATTCCCTTTCCAGCCGGCGCCATTTACGTCTAATTCTGCCGGTCCGCGTCAAGAAAAATCGGATCGGAACCATTCTGTGGCCATGGATGCTTCCTGTGAACAGCTCAAGTTGCCGCAAGAGGGCTGCATGAAGGTTCGGGACGCAATCCGGACAGACCGGACGGCAGCTCTTCCCGTTCGGCTCCAGGTGCGACAGCAAAGAAGCCAATAAAAATACTTCAGGACCATCGCCGCTCTGCGCGTGATCTCGCGCGCAACGCGACAGAGTCCGAGCGAATATCTTCGAACTCTCTATGCTGGAAGACCAGCGTCCATCCACTTCTTGAAAAGTGAGACGCGATCTGGCGGCCAGGGCTCATCCGGCGGCATCGTGCCCGCGGCTACCTCCTTATAGACACTTTGTGCGTTTGCAGGGACACACATCCACGCGGGATCATCGAGTTTCACCCCTGAGGGTTCCATGCATTCAATGTCGCCGTCCCGGAAGAGAGGGCGGATATCTGTAGCAAAGCTGAGTGCCATTTTTGCCTCCTGTTAATCGTTCACGGACCGGGCGAAGACAGTATCAGATGATCCAGACTGAGCCAACCTGGCCCAGAGAAGAATAACCACACCAGCATGACGACATAAAGAACCTCCGGCAGATAAAGAAAATCGCCGAGCCAGCTAACTAAGGATTGCGCCTTGATTCCGCGCACGATCATGGTCGAGAGCGCTGCCAGCATGACAGCGGTGAGCATGAAACAACAAATCTGGGTAAGGAAGCCGACCACGAGCAAGGCTCCGGAGACGCACTCCACCAGGGAGACAAGGAAAGCGCCGATCTTTGGTTTGGGAATCCGGGCCGCAAGCAACGCCACGCATCTGTTCGCGACGCGGGGGCGAGAAGAGCTTGCCGCCCCCTGAGAGCATAAAGAGAAGCCCGACCGCGAGGCGCGCCAGCAGCATTCCGATCCATTGCCAGTGCTGCAGTCTCTCAGCCCACGCTTGCCATAAGGCCATGGAATCTATCGTCCTTTGATCACGGACACGCGATGTAATTGGCCGATCGTCCGATATCTTTCGAGTAAGTCAACGATCCAACTGCGCTTTCAGGAATGTCCCTTCATCCAGTTCCTCAAACGCATGCCGGAGCTGCTCCTGTGTGTTCATCACGATGGGGCCGTACCACGCCACAGGTTCCTCGAGTGGTTTGCCCGAAACCAGCAGGAACCGGATCCCTTCATCTCCGGCCTGCACGACAACTTCGTCGCCACGATCAAAGAGCACCAGCGACCGATTGTCCGCGTGCGCAGGAGGCGTCTTGGTCCACCATCCGACCGGCTCCGTGGGAACACTGAGTGGACCGGACGCATTGCAGAACTTCCCGGAGCCCGAGAAAACATAGGCGAAGGCGTGACGTGTTGTCTCTATCGGTAGCGTCTTCCTTCGCCCTGGAGGCACAGACACGTCGAGATAGATAGGGTCGGCCGCGATCCCGTCGACCGGACCTGTCTTGCCCCAGAAGCTCCCGCAGACGATACGCACTCCAGTGCCATCATCATCCTTCACCAGCGGGATCTCGGGCGACTTCACTTCCTGGTAGCGGGGCGCTGTCATCTTGAGCGACGACGGCAGATTCGCCCAGAGTTGAAATCCATGCATCCTTCCGTCCTGATCGCCTTTGGGCATCTCCTGGTGAATAATCCCGCTGCCCGCTGTCATCCACTGCACATCTCCGGCGGCGATCGCGCCGCGATTGCCCATGCTGTCGCCGTGCTCCACGGTGCCGGCGAGAACGTAAGTGATCGTCTCAATGCCGCGATGAGGATGCCAGGGAAAGCCCGCGAGATAGTCCTCCGGAATATCGTTGCGAAAATCGTCGAGCAGGAGGAATGGGTCGAACTCAGAAGTGTTTCCGAAGCCGAAGGCGCGGCGCAGCCGCACGCCCGCACCTTCGAGGGTCGGTTTGGCGATGATGAGCTGCTTCACCGGCCGGATGGACATGGAGCCTCCCGTAAGGCGACTTCTTGTTCGCTCGACGCAATGCTACGCCTGCTCCTCGCCCCGGCGCACGCGATGCATCTGCCAGTACTAGCTGTCCGAAAGGTGGCGATGCACAAAGGTCACGGCCATGGCTCCCTCGCCTACGGCTGACGCACAGCGCTTCACTGATCCGTGTCGCACATCGCCCGCCGCGAACATGCCGGGGACGTTCGTCTCCAGAAAGTAAGGCCGGCGATCCAGCGGCCACGATTTGGGAGGCCGGCCATCCTCGAACAAATCCGGACCTGTGACGAGGTATCCGGCTTCGTCTCGGAGAATTCCTGCGCCCGTCGCCCAGTCCGTATGCGGAACGGCGCCGATGCAGACGAAGAGCCCTTTGATCGGCAGGTTCTGCTTTTCGCCTGTTTTGTTATTTGTGAGAGTCACGGATCGCAGAATCTGGTCACCGTGTAGCTCGGTCACCTCCGTATTGCACAACACCTTGATGTTGTCGGCTGTGTTGATGCGGTCTAACAGATAATTCGAGAGCGTGCTCTTCAGCGAATCGTCGCGAACGATCATTGTCGCCGCCTTCGCGTATCGAGAGAAGTTCATCGCGGCCTGGCCTGCCGAGTTCCCACCTCCCACAACCGCCACATCATCGTCTTCGCAAAGCGTGGCCTCGCTGACCCCGGCACCGTAATACAACCCGGCGCCGAAGTACTTTTCTTCGCCCGGCAGGTTGAGGCGCTTGTATTGAACCCCTGTGGCACAAATAGTGGCTCGAGCGATGATCTTTGTGCCGTCGGTAAGATAGCCAATCGCCTTACCGGGAAGAAATTCGCCCCGCACACCTTCACGCAGCAACAGGAACTCCGCACCAAAGCGGCATGCTTGCTCACGAGCGCGCTCCGCAAGGTCCGCGCCGGAGATGCCTTGGGGAAAGCCGAGATAATTCTCAATCCTGGAGGTCGTGCCCGCCTGCCCACCGATCGCCCAGCGTTCGATCACAACCGTCTTCAAGCCTTCGGAAGCGCCATATACGGCGGCACTCAGACCTGCAGGCCCCGCGCCATAGATGGCCAGGTCATATTCGGGAAGTGTAGCGGTACGGAACCAGCCAAGCTTCTCCGTGATTTGACGAAGTGTTGGGCATTCCATCCGCGTTCCATCAGAGAAGATGCAGACCGGAAGGCGCGGGTCCTGCAGACTATCTACCCCTGCTAGTGCACGCGCCTGCTGGTCATTCGCCAACTCGATCCATTCGTAGGGAACATCGCTACGCTGAAGATAGTCGCGAATCTTGTATGCCGTGGCCGATCCGGCTCTCCCGATGATCTGAACGCTGGGAAGGTCTGTTGTGGCCTTTGGGGTGTTGTCCATTGCGAAATCACTCAGATGACTTTATTCAAGTGTCACTCTCGCGTATTACGGGTGTCTATGTCGCCTTCATTCAAGGCGCTCCGTTCTGTGTGGCTTTCGTCGCTTTCAGCCCATCAACATCTCTCTTGCGATCTTCGCTGTCCGCCTTGCTATGATGTCCGCGCAACCAACCGGCCCTCTCCCCCAAACTCAACGACGGAGGAGTTGGATGAAAATTCAACGCTACATCATCGCTTTTGCTCTGGGACTTGGCGTATGTCAGTTCGGTATCGCGCAAGCTCCCGCTGGAGCGCCGGCTGGCTCAACTGGCCAGTGCAAAGACGGCAGTTACACCAATGCTCCCAAAAAGACGGGCGCGTGCCGCGGCCACAAGGGTGTTCAGCAGTGGTTTTCGGCGGACGCATCCGCTCCTGCAGCCCCCGCGAAAACCGCGAATAGCGCCGCTGCGGCAGCGCCTGCCCCCGCACCTGCTGCCGCTCCCGCCGCTGCCCCTGCGGCTACTCCGGCGCCGGCGCCAAGTCACGCAATGAAGTCTTCCAGCAGCACCGCCAATATGGCCCAGGCCCCGGGCGGTGGTCCTGGCATGGTCTGGCTCAACACGCCCACGAATGTTTATCACTGTCCCGGCTCGCGGTACTACGGCAAGACCAAGGAAGGGAAATACATGACGGAAGCGCAGGCCAAAGCTGCCGGCGCGCATCCGGATCACGGAAAAGCATGCGGACAATAACCGTCTGCTGATCAGCAAAGGCATCACTTCAGATCACGGCCGTCAACGCACTCCGCGCTGTTGCGTTTTTTGCAATCGAGCCGGAAGGGGTTGGCGGCCGCTCGATTTTGGCTTACCTTCGTTTCGGACAGAAAACACTCCGCATAGCGTTGGCTACCCGGCGTGAACAATCGATTCGAGCAGATTCCACACGTGTGCGCAAGGCGGCAAAGGCGAACGCGATGCTGCGGAGATCTGCCGCGTCAGTCCAGGGTTCCCAAGGAGGAGCCGAAACGATGAGCAAAGGTTTTTTGTCACGACGTGCGTTCCTGCAAACCACCGCGAGTGTTGCAGGCGCTTCTTTGATCGGCGGCTCCGCCATTCTCGAGGAGCCGGCATATGCCGCGGACCAGGCTGTTGCCGCCAGCGATCGTGTTCGCTTCGGCATAGTGGGCGTGGGCATGGAAGGCTCCGGACTGCTGACCACTGCCATCCAGCTTCCCGGAGTCGAATGCGTCGCTGCTGCGGATCTCTACGATGGACGGCACGAGCTCGCAAAGGAAATTGTCGGCAAGCCTATCCGCACGACGCGCCGCTATCAGGATTTGCTTGACTCAAAAGACATTGACGCCATCATCGTCGCCGTTCCCGACCATTGGCATAAGCAGGTGGTTGTCGACGCCATCGCCGCCGGCAAGGATGTCTACTGCGAGAAGCCGATGTCGCACAATCCGGCGGATGGCCTCGCCATGCTTGCCGCCTCCAAGAAGTCGGACCGCATTGTCCAGATCGGCGCGCAGCGCACCAGCTCTGTGATCTGTGCCAAGGCCAAGGAGCTTTACGAAAAGGGCGCGCTCGGCGATATCAATCTCATCGAAATGACCCTGGGCCGCAACGATCCCACCGGTGCATGGGAGTATCCGCCGCCGCCTGACCTGTCGCCGCAGACGTTGGACTGGGAGACCTGGCAGGGCACAGCGCCGAAGAAGGCCTTCGACCCGCTCGCGTTTGCGCGCTGGCGCTGCTGGAAGGAGTACGGCACCGGTGTGGCCGGCGATCTGATGGTTCATCTCATCAGCGGCATGCAGTTTGTCCTCGGCATTAACGAGGTGCCGAAGCGCGTCATGTCCTTTGGCGGCATCTATCGCTGGAAGGATGGCCGCAACATGCCGGATGTGCAAGCGGCTCTCTTCGAGTACATGGGCATTCCCGTCTACATCCGTCTCTCGCTTGGCTGCGAGTCCACGGAGGTCACGCGCTTCCAGGGATCGAAGGGCGTGATCGATATGCGCGAATTCAGCGTCAGCTACTCGCCGCAGCCCGGCGTTGACCTGGCGCCTAGCTATTACACGAACGCCTACCCGGCTGCGATGAAAGCAGCCTATGTCGCGCAATGGCACAAGGAGCATGATCCAATTCCGGGACAGGAGCCGGCGTACGAAGTCGTCACCTTCGACGGCAATGACTACGACGACCTGAAGCCACACCTCTATAAATTCTTCCAATCCGTTCGCTCACGCCAGCCTGTCGTGCAGGACGCGCTCTTCGGCAATAACGCCGCTATGGCCTGCCACCTCGCAAACGAGTCCTACTTCCGCGGACACGCGGTCGCCTGGAATGCCTCTGCGCAGAAGATCGAGTCCGTCGCATGAAGCCTCGTGTCCATCGGCGACTCAGAAAAACGTTCTGCAACCGGGCGAAGCAAAAAGGAGTTCTTAGATCGTGAAATTCCCGAAATTCATTCTCGCTGCAGGGGCCATAATGCTCTTCGCATGCGCTCAAGTCGCACGCGCCGTCAGCCCGATCGCGGACGCCCCTACCAGCAATACCGCCGCATCCTCATTCCTAGGCCGCTGGGACCTTACCTTGAAAGGAGCGGACCGCGAATGGCCCTCCTGGATCGAGATCACCGAGGAAGGCGGCCAGCTCAAAGCAAGATTCACCGGCCGCTGGGGCAACGCGCGTCCGCTTCCCAAGGTCGATGTATCGGACGGGAAGCTCACCTTTGTCTCTCCGAAGGAAGAAGAGGGCAGCAACGCCGACATGGTCTTCGAAGGTAAGCTCGCCGGCAAATCCCTCACCGGTACAGTGAATGGACCCGACGGCGCAACCTGGCAGTGGGTTGGCAATCGGGCGCCTGCCCTCGTCTATACGCGCGCTCCGCGCTGGGGCAAGCCTGTCACGCTCTTCAACGGCAAGGACCTCACCGGGTGGCATCCCGACAAGCCCGGCGCGCCCGAGTGGACAGTGGAGAACGGCACCATCGTCAGCCCCGGTCACGGTCATGAGCTCATCAACGATCACAAATTCCAGGACTTCAAGCTCCACATCGAGTTCAACTGCGGCAAGGATGCGAACAGCGGCGTCTTTCTGCGCGGCCGTTATGAGGTGCAGGTGGAAACCGAATCCCAGGCCGAGCCGCCCAGCCATCACACTGGTGGCGTCTACGGCTTCCTTGCTCCGAATCCCGAACTGCCGCGCCGTCCGGATGTCTGGCAGAGCTTCGACATCACGCTCATCGGCCGCAAAGTGACCGTGGTCCAGAACGGCACAACCATCATCAACGATCAGGAGATTCCCGGCATCACCGGCGGCGCACTCGACAGCCATGAAGCGATGCCCGGGCCGATCTACTTGCAGGGCAGCGAGAAGGGGCATGTTGCCTTTCGCAACATCGTGGTCACGCCCGCCCTCTAGCCCGGTCGCTCCGTCGCCCGGCTGCTCCGTCGCTCGGAGTCGCATCTCGCGACTCCATCACGGCATGGATTGAGGACAACGCATGACGCATTTCCTTCAGGACATACTTCGCCAGCCAGACGAGCTGCGAGGCGTCATTGAGCTACTCCGCCGCGAAGGTCCGCTCCAGGGCGCCGCCGCAGCAGTACAGGGCGCTCGGCACGTTTATCTCACCGGCATCGGCGCAAGCTACAACGCGGCGCTCGGCGCGGCATCGCACTTTCACTCTGCCGGCCGGCCGGTCTATCTGCTCGATGCTGCAGAGCTGCTCCACTCCGCACGCATCCTTCCCGACTCGCTCCTGATCGTGCTCTCTCGCAGCGGACGAAGCATCGAGATCGTGAAGCTGCTGGAGAAAGCTCGGGCTGTAGGTGCGACGATCGTAGGCGTGACGAACTTCCCGGATGGCGCGCTCGCACAGCAGGCGACGATCCCTCTCATTCTCCCGGTCGCGCCGGATCACGGCATCTCTGCAAATACCTACGTATCGCTCGCCGCCGGAGCAGCCGCCATTGCCAGCGCAGAAGACGCCGCTCGGGGGCTGGACGCGCAGCTCGCATCGACGCTTCTGGCTGCCATCGCAGCAACCGCAAAAGAAATTCCAGCGTGGCAGCGGCAGCTCGCGCAGAGCTCATGGCTCGAGCCCGGCGCAACCTATTGCTTCCTGGCTCGTGGTGCAAGCCTCGCCAGCGCCTACGGAGCGCAACTTCTCTGGGAGGAGGGCGTGAAAGTCGCTGCACTCGCCATGGGCACCGACAGCTTTCGTCATGGACCGCAGGAGATTGTGACCACGGGCATGCGCTTCGCCATCTGGATCGACGAGCGCATGCGCGAGGCCGACCTCTCCGTAGCACGCGACCTGCGGCGCCTTGGCGCATCCGTCATGCTCATTGGCTCGAGCGTCCCTGCAGATGCCGGCGACCTCGTCATACAGCACCCGTCCTGGCCATCCAGCTGGCAATTCCTCATGGACATCATTCCTGCGCAGCTCGCAGCCGAAGCTCTCGCGCGCATCTCCGGAGTGGACTGCGACCAGTTTCGCTTCGCCTCCTATGTTGTTGAGGGCGACAAAGGTCTTCTGCACACATGAACGCCATCGGCGCGGTGGACATCGGGGGCACCAAGACAGCGGTAGGTATCGTTGACGATTCGGGACGCGTTCTCGCGCGTGCCGAGGCACCGACGCAAACCATGGGTCCGTGGTCCGAAGCCCTCGCACTCATCACCAAAATGCTGCGCAGCACGGCGCGCGAAGCCAGCGTGACCGTCGCTGGTATCGGCGTCGGTTCCACCGGCCCGCTCGATCCGCTCAGCGGGAAGTTCGAGAACCTCGACACCATCCCGCAATGGAGTGGCGCATCACCTGTCGACGATCTCGCGCGCGAGTTTCACCTCTCCGTAGCAATCGAGAATGATGGCGACGCGGGCGCGCTGGCCGAGGCCACATGGGGCGCAGGCCGAAATAAATCGCGCCTTATCTATGTCACCGTAGGTACGGGCATCGGCGGCGGCATCATTCTCGATGGACATCTCTACCGCGGTGTCGACGGCGCGCATCCCGAGGTCGCGCATCAGGTCATCGAAGCATGCGGTCCGCCATGCTCCTGTGGGCTGCGCGGCTGCTGGGAGGCGCTCGCCTCCGGCCCCGCGATGGCGAAGTGGATGGAGTCGCGTTCCGAATACACTGGCCCCGCAGGACTTACCGCGAGGCACATCTACGAACACGCGATGGCCGGTGACCCGCTGGCCGCCCGCGCGGTGGAGCGGGAAAACTTCTATCTAGCGATTGGCCTCGCCAACCTCGTTAACCTGTTCACACCGGATGCCATCATCCTCGGCGGAAGCATCATGAAGAGCGCGGGCATCTTTCTCGGCGATATCCGCAAGATCATGCAGCAGGGCTGCCGCTTCGTTCCGCTCGAAAAAGTGGAGCTGAGTCTCGCCTCGCTCGGCGACGACGCCAACCTCATTGGAGCAGCGCGCGTCTGGCATCACCGCTTCGCGCGTTCACATTAGAAGAGGCCACACTTATGGCGAGGAATCGATTCCTGGTAGGCCTCATCTTCCTCGTATTCTTCGTCATCTCTCTGCTCAGCAATATTCTCGGGCCCATCGTTCCCGACATCATCAACACTTTTTCCGTCAGCCTCGGCGCGGCGGGGTTCCTCGTCTTCGCCTTCTTCATCGCCTACGGAGTCATGTCCATTCCGGCCGGCTTTCTCGTCGAGCGTTACCGCGAAAAACCGGTCATGATCTGGGCCTTCATCGGCGCCGCGCTCGGCTCCATCAGCTTCGCGCTGCACCCTAGCTACAAGGTGGCATTTGTCTCGCTCTTCGTCATCGGCGTCGGCATGGCGATGCTGCAGGTGGCGATCAACCCACTGCTTCGCGTGTCTGGCGGCGAGGAACACTTCGCGCTCAACGAAACCATCGCGCAATTGCTCTTCGGATCGGCATCTTTCCTCAGTCCCTGGATCTACTCCTATCTCACCGTCAATCTTCCGAAGAGTGCGCAGCGCTCAAATCCGGTTCTCATCATCCTCAGGCGAGTCACCCCGCCCCATCTTCCCTGGGTCTCGCTCTACTGGATCTTCGCTGCCGTCGCCCTCGCGATGATCGTCGTCCTTTCACTGTCGCGCTTTCCCGCCGTCCAGCACACTGCAGAGGAGCGCCCGGGCTCGTTGTCTATGTACAAAGGCCTCATGCGGCGGAGGCTGGTCTGGCTCTACTTCCTCGCCATCTTCGCCTATGTCGGATGTGAGCAGGGAACAGCTAACTGGATATCGCAATTCCTCAGTCACTATAACGGTTACGATCCGCATACCACCGGCGCCAGCGCGGTCTCGTGGTTCTGGGGTCTTATGACGACCGGCTGCTTTGCCGGAGCGTTCCTTCTCCGCATCTTTGACAGCCGCCGCGTCATCATTGGCGCTGCCACTGGCGCGCTTCTCATGCTCTCGCTGGGTCTCTACGCGCCTGCGTCCGTCTCCCTCATTGCCTTCCCGCTCGTCGGCCTCTTCGCTTCCGTCATGTGGCCCATATTGATCTCGCTCGCGCTCAACTCTGTCGCCGAACATCACGGCTCCTTCACCGGCATCCTCACAACCGGCATTATGGGTGGCGCCATAACCACCGTCGTCATCGGACGCATCGGCGATCACCTCGGCCTCCGCACCGGCATGGCGCTGCTCTATCTCACGTTTGGTTATGTCTGGAGCGTAGGCTTCTGGGCGAGGCCACTGATTAACAATGCGACCATCAGGGATAACGAAAGGCGCAGTGTCGCGTAGGTTGCCTTAGAACAGCTGGGCGGAGTGGTATAGAAAAATGCTGCCTATCACCAGCAGCCACACCCACAGCGCGAATCGCAACGGGCGCTTGGGAACGCTGCCCGCCAGCATGGTGCCGCATACCGCCCCTACCACGCCGCCGACAATCAGGCGTGTCAGCAGCGGGCCATTGACTGCCCCGGCAAACCAGTGCGCTCCGCCTCCCAGCGACGAAGTCAGAAAGCCAAACGCGATATCCGTGCCCACCACCTGGGCGGGTGCCAGCGGCGTCAACGAGAGCAGCGCCGCGCTCCCCAGCGCCCCCGCGCCTGCGGAAGAGAATCCAACCTCCGCGCCCACCGGCAGCATGAGCCACGGCAGAAGCGGCGCTCGATCGCGCGTCTCTCTGTCCTGCTTCACCGGCCGGAAGGAGAAGAAGATCTGCCAGAGCGCCGTTGCCACCAGGATCACGCCGAGCGTTCCATTCACCAGCTCCTTCGCTCCGGCGTTGACAAACCGATGCAACAGGAACGCGCCCACCAGCACGCCCGGCACGCCTCCCAGCAGCATGTAGGCCAGCGTGCGCCACGAGACCTGCTTTCGCCAGATCTGCGTCGGCAGCAACACCAGCTTCACTGCGGCGGAGAACATCAGCCCGACACTCACCGCTATCCCCACGGGCACGCCCAGCATCAGCACCAGCAGCGGCGTCGTGATAGTGCCGGCTCCGACGCCTGTGAGCGCGATGAAGACGGCGATGATGAACCCGATCAGGTATTCCACGCTTCCATCTCCAGTGCCCAAAGTTCTCCAGTGCCCCAAGTTTTCAAGTGCCCGGACTGCTGCTTACTTCGCGGCCTCAATGTGAATGCCGCACTCCACCTTGCGCCCGCCCCAGCGGCCGGAGCGCGCATCCCCTGGATCGAGCGGTAGCGAGGTGCACGGCTCGCAGCCGATCGAGGAGTAGCCGCGCGCATAGAGCGGCAGCAGCGGAATGCCAAGCTCCTCGCATGCATGCCACACATCCGCCGTGCTCAAATGCGCCAGCGGACTGAGTTTCAACACCTGCTTGCCGCCCGGCAACGTGAATAGCGCCGACTCCTCAAGCCCGCCGCGTGTCTTCGCCTGCTCCCGCCTTAGCCCCGTGATCCAGACCTTGTAGTTCGCCACAGCGCGAAACAAAGGCTCAACCTTGCGTGCCGCGCAGCAGCGATCCGGGCTCGTCTGATACAGCAACCCATGCTGCGCCTCCTGCTCCGCCACCGTTGTCTGCGGCAGCAGGTTGATCAGTCGCACATCCCACTCGCGGGCAATGCGATCGCGGTACGCATAGGTCTCTGCAAAATGATAGCCCGTATCCAGAAACAGCGTCGGCAACGCTGGCCGCAGCTCCAGCGCCAGCTTCAGAAGCAGCACATCCTCTGCCTGAAAACTGCACGTAAGGCACACATCGTCGCCCCCCGGAGCATCCGCGAACGCCTGCTGCAGTTGCTCCCGCACGTGCGCCACCTTCCCATCCAATCCCGCAAAGAGGACATTCATCGCGCACGCTCCCGCTGCAGTACGTTGGCCTGTCGCAACAGGCTCAGCAGATTCGCGACAGCCTGTCCCGCTCCAGCACGAGGCACGAACTCTGCGCTCGAACTGCCGATGCGAAGTGAAACCAGATTGCTGCTTTCTTGCGTCACCAGCACCAGCGCGCCGGCTGCGGCCAGGACGCCGGGCGTCGCCGGATCGTCATCCGGCGGCCTCACCACGAACGCTCCTGCTTCGAACAGCGCGCGTTCCAGCGCGCTTGTTACTGCGGAGGGCGCCGTCAGGCTCAACACGACACCCGCGTGTCCCCACCGGCTGGCGCGTTCCAATGCAGTCAGCGGCCTTGCATCAGCAACCACGCTCGTCCCGCCGGACAGCACCTCGCGAACCATTCCCGCACCCGCCGTCGCATTCGTCTCCGCGTCGATCAGCACGAAGGCGCCCAGCGTGCGGTTCTCGCTGTATCGCTCCAGTGCGATCGGCCGGCGAGTCTCGATCTCCGCGACACCGATGCTGTTCATCTCCAGCGCCCGCGCCGGCTCGCTGACGGATTGTTCGAGATCCACTCGATGCCGCAATCGCACCTCGGCCGGCACCGTCTGGCTCGCGTGCTTCAGCAAATAGCGGCGCGCAGCATCGAGAGGGCGCACATCCATCCAGACCAGCGATGCCGCGAATCGCCGCGCCACGTGCGCCTCTTCGCCCGCGAGCGTCAACAGATCGCCGCGGCTGATGTCCAGCTCATCCTCGAGCGTCAGCGTCACCGACAGAGGTGCATGCGCAACGTCCAGGTCGCCGTCATATGTAACGATGCGCTCCACGCGCGACGTTCTGCCGGACGGCAGCACGCTCACGCGGTCGCCAACGCGAATCACACCGGAGGCGATCTGTCCTGCAAATCCGCGGAATCCCTGGTGTGGCCGGATGACACGCTGGACCGGCAGCCGGAACGCCGCCGCTTCTTCGTGCACCGCCGTCGGCAATGACTCGAGCAACTCCAGCAGGGAAGGTCCGTCGTACCACGGAGTTTCGTCTGAGCTGTGCACCACATTCACGCCCAGCAGCGCGCTCACCGGAATGAAATGAAGCTGCGGTGAGTGGCCGGCCTCCGCCGTTGCGTATCGCGCAAAGCGCTCGAACTCCGAGCGGATCGACGAGAAGGTCTGCGCCTCGTAGCCCACCAGGTCCATCTTGTTCACCGCAACGATGATGTGTCGCACGCCCAGCAGCGTCGCGATGTAAGCATGCCGGCGTGACTGCGGCAGCACGCCCTTGCGCGCATCCACCAGCACAATGGCCGCATCTGCCGTCGAAGCCCCTGTCGCCATGTTGCGCGTGTACTGCTCGTGTCCCGGCGTGTCGGCAATGATGAACTTGCGCCGCGGCGTGGAGAAGTAGCGGTACGCCACGTCAATCGTGATGCCTTGCTCGCGCTCGGCGCGCAGGCCGTCGGTCAGCAACGCAAAGTCCAGTTGGGCGCCCGTTGTCGTCCCCTTGTTTCGGATCGAAAGCACCTGGTCGTCGTAGACGCTCTGCGTGTCGTAGAGCAACCGGCCGATCAGCGTCGACTTGCCGTCGTCGACAGACCCCGCGGTCGAAAAGCGCAGCAGGTCCTTCTCCCGCTCGCTCTTCAGGAACGCATCGATCGAGAAATCTATCTCTGGGGCATGGAAATCCGGTTGAGTCAGCGCACAAGCCATTAGAAGTAGCCCTCCCGCTTCTTGATCTGCATCGAGCCTTCCTGGTCATGATCGATCGCGCGGTTCGCTCGCTCCGATGACCGGAACGAAAGCAGCTCAGCGATGATCTTCGGTAGCGTGTCTGCGTCCGAACGGATCGCGCCGGTGCACGGACTGCAACCTAGCGAGCGCAGCCGGCTGCGCACCATCTGCGGCTTCTCCCCAAGGCGGGCGACAAAAGCCTGCTCCACCGGCAGCAGCGCGTCACCGCGCACATACATCGGCCGCGGCTTCGCGAAGTACAGATCCACAATCGGAATCTCTTCCTGGTGGATGTACTGCCACACGTCCATCTCCGTCCAGTTGGAGAGCGGAAACACGCGAATGCTCTCGCCCGGATGAACGCGCGAGTTATACAGGTTCCACAGCTCCGGCCGCTGGTTCTTCGGGTCCCACTGTCCTGCACCGTCACGGAAGGAAAAGATGCGCTCCTTCGCGCGCGACTTCTCCTCATCGCGCCGCGCTCCGCCAAACGCCGCATCGAATCCGTAGTGCTTCAATGCATCGAGCAGCGCCTGCGTCTTCAGCAGACCGCAGCAGCGCGTCGTATCCAGCGCGATGGGGTTCGTCCCCGCAGCAATCGCCGGCTCATTCCGCCACACCAGCAGCTCGGCGCCGACCGAGCGCGCCATCGCATCGCGAAACGCAAGCATCTCCGCGAACTTGAAGCCGGTATCGATGTGCAGCAGCGGGAAGGGAATCGGCCCCGGAAAGAACGCCTTCTGCGCCAGGCGCAGCATCACGGAGGAGTCCTTGCCGATGGAGTACAGCATCACCGGCCGCTCAAACTCCGACGCGACCTCGCGCAGAATGTGGATGCTCTCCGCCTCCAGCAGGCGTAGATGACTCACTTTCGGTGCGTTCGGCGGAGGCAGCGACGTATATGGAGAAGACTTCTCGGTTGCCAGCATTGCAGGACCTCGGTTGGGTGCCTTGGTGAATGCTGATAAGCCGGGATTGCTGCACTGAAACGTCAAACACCCGTGCTGATCAGCAACGGGTGTCTTTGTGAAAGAGTTGTCGCGGGACTAAGTGCGCGCGAACAGCCACCCGTGGCTTGATGGACAAGCACAACAACAGGGGCGACAGTGATGACGGAAAGTCATGCTGTTGAAAAGACTAACAGACGGCGCCGCAGCGTTACAAGGATGGGGTGGGCGTCTTTGGCTTAAGAAAGTGGCCAGCAATGATCGCGAGGGTCCCGATAATGATGCCGGACATGATTCCGACCACGGGGCCGGTAAACACCATCATCAGTCTAGGCATACCGGGTAACGGCATGGACTTCATCATCTCCGCTTCACGCGCATGGCCGCCCATGTAGCGGGTGAAGAAAACAATATGCGTGCCGGTGATCCAGATGCTGTTCGCCACCCCGACAATCAGGCCATGCAGGAACCGGCGGTAAGGGCATTGCCGAGCAATGAGATACGCAGAGATAAGGAAGATTGCAATCCAGAGGATTGGTTCAATTTCTGAAGAAATGAAGAAGACCGTTCCAACACCAATCGCCAGACCAAAGAGCGACAGTTGAAAGATGAGCGGCCAGTTCATTTTGTGCGCTATATGCATGTGGCGTCCTGATTCAGAAGACCTCAGAAATGCATCGCCGTCCGCACCGCCGAAGCGTCCCTGCACGCGTCTGCTCATAAAGGAGCGCGGGGAGTGCGGCGACTATACACCTCCCGATGCGATCCCTGACATCCTGAAGAAACCTACTTGCCGTTCCCCGCGCCACCGCTTCCCAGTTTCCTGTCAAAGAAATCCGTGCCCAACCGGTACGCCGTCACCCAGTCCCGATGCAGCAGGAAGTCGTGGATCTCATCCGGAAAGACATGCTCCTCCACCGGAACTCCACGCGCCCGCAGAGCATTCGCCAAGCGCACCGTCTGCGCAAACAGCACGTTGCGGTCATCGTCGCCCTGGATCAGCAACACCGGCGATCGCCACGTATCGAGCGATGCCATTGGCGACGAATCCCACGCCAGCTTGGAAGCGGCAGCCCGGTCCCATGTGAACTCCGAGGATGGCTTCCACAGATCCACCTCCAGGCTCCAGTCGTGCACGCCGTGCAGATCAACACCGGCAGCGAATAAATCCGAAGCACGCGCCAGCGCCAGCGCCGTCAGATACCCGCCATAGCTACCGCCCCACGCACCGATGCTCGTTCCGTCCACATCCGCACGGCTGCGCAAATACAGCCCGGCGCCAATCACGTCGTTGTACTCGCTCCCCCCACCAGGGCCAAAGTGCAGCGCCTGCCGGAAGTTCAATCCATACCCGATGCCGCTGCGATAGTTGATCGACAACACCACATAGCCACGGCTCGCCAGGTACTGGTTCATCGCGTATGCGTTCGAGTAGTAGCCCATGGGATTCCAGCCCAGCACCATCTGCCGCCGCGACCCGCCATGGAAGAACACCACAGCGGGATGCTTCGCCTTGCCATCCTGGGGTAGAAAAAGCTGCCCGTGAATCCGCATGCCGTCCGCTGCGCTCAAGATCACCTGCTGCGGCACCACCAGCTTCGCCGCCGGAAAATCCGCGGGAATGGTCTGCGGGGCCAGGTCGCGCGGGCCGCCCGTCTCCAACACTGCCGCTCGCGCTGGCACCCGGGCATCCATGCTCACCAGTGCGACCTCTCCATCCGACGCGATCGCGGGCTCTGTCTCGATGCCGTCGCCATGTGTCAACGCCCGCGGCGCGCCGCCATCCGGTGTCACGCTCCATAAATGTTTGCGGTCCTCATCCCGCGGATCGCTGTCGTGCTGGTTCGATGAGTAGACAATTCGCTTCCGGTCCGCACTGAATGCAACCCTGTCTACCTCAAACTCACCCGGCGTCAGCAGTGTCGCGTCACCGCCCTGCCACGGCATTGCGTACAGGCGCGTCCATCCGCCGCGTTCCCACGGGAAGACGATCTTTCCGTCCGCGCTCCACCACAACTCGCTCGCGCCGCCGGTCTCGTGAAAGATGCTTCCCGCGCCGCGCTCCGCAGTCCACACCGCGCGCCCTTCACCGCTTTGGGCATCGGCCACGCAGATTGACCACGGCTCCGCCTCGCGCAGCCAGCGCAACGCATACTCCCGCTCCAGCGGCTGCCGTACAAACGCAACGTGCGTGCTATCCGGCGACCACACCGGATCACCATCCGAATACGTGCCAGGCGCAAGATACGTAAGCGTCTTCGTCGCAAAGCGGTAGACACCCACGAAGCTGTGGTCGTCGCGCGCACTCACGAACGCGAGCGCGCTGCCGTCCGGGGACCATCGCAGGTTCTGCTGCTCACCCCGCGCCTGAAGCAACTGTTGTGGCTTCGCCGTCGCGTCTTTCAGGCTGGCGGTCCAGATCTGGCCATGCAGCAAGTAGGCGACGACGTCACCAACCGGAGAGACCGCTGCTGCATGCCCTTCGCCGATATCGCGCGGCGTCCCGCCCTTTGCGGCAATCAGCCACATCTCCTGCTTCACGCCCGCCGTCAGCAGCGCGGGATTCGGCGCAGGCCGCTCCGGCCATTCCGCATCTCCGCCACGTGTATATGCCAGCCACTCGCCGTCCGCCGACCACGCCAGCCCGCTGATCTCCTGCCCGTCATCCTCGGCATAGTGTGTAATCTGCTGCGCGCTCGCATGCTCGCCAAGCTGCGCCACCCAGATATTGCGCCTGCCTTTGTCGTTCGCGACCCATGCCACGCGCGCGCCCGCTGGCGCCGCGGTCAGGTCCGAAACAAAAGGCGCGCTCATCACCTGTTCCAGCGTGAATGGCGATTCGGCGGGCGCGGCGCGCAGCGGACCACCGGTTGCAATGAGGAAAAGGGCAGAGATGAGCAGTTGGGCGGGCCGGAATCGCATGCGCCATTATCCCCGGTCGCAGAACAGAAAGGGCCGCCACCGGATACCTTTTTCGCACCGGTGACGGCCTCCTGAATCAAAACTACTTCTGTTTCGCGATCACCATGCTTGAAAACTTCTTGTAGGTCGCCGCGGGCACGATCTTCTTGTTCACCAGGTCGGTCTTCTTTGCATAAGGCCGTCCGTCGACGATCTTCTGTGCGTACACATCGCCCACACCCGGCAACGCCTTCAGTTGATCGAGTGTTGCAGAGTTCAGGTCAACCAGGTCTGTCGTCGGCGCGCTGGTGTTTGCCGCAGGTGCCTTGGCAGTCTTCGTGGACTGCGCGTTCGCATGCGGCATCAGCATGCTCGCAGCCAGGGCTACGGCCAGGCAGGCGATCCGGATCCATCGGATGGTTCGTGTCATCGGTCGTTCTCCTTTTGCGCGCGGCTGGCTTGCGTCTTCTGTTCGGTAGCCGCGCCGGGCACGGTCAGCTTCCACTTGGCGTGCCCTGCTGTCAAGGAAATCTCGCCGACAGTTATTTCTGCTCTGCCGCCTTCTGCTCCGCGGCCACCGCAGCCTCCGCCGCCTGAAAGCCGATCTTCGAGTGCGTCCCATCGCAGAACGGTTTCTTCGTCGACGCGCCGCACCGGCACAACGACACTGCGGGCTTCCCCTCAAGGTTGATCTCCGTTCCGTCCACATCGATCAGCCGGATCGGCCCTTCCACCCGCAGTGGTCCGTTGGGTCTTGCGGTGATCGTCACATTTACGTCTGCCATTCGTTTCTCCCTTGGTTGTATAAGGCTGATTGCTACTTCACTTCCATGCGGCGCGGCTTCTGCATCGGGACCACCTGCACCGTTACATCGCGTACCTCCGCTAGGAACCGGTTGATAACTGAGCCGCGCAGCAGAATATCCATCCGCGACCGTGCCGACTGCCCGAACACCACATGCGAAATCCCTTCCTGCTTCGCAAATTGGATCAGCGCATTCGACACCTTCTTGTCCTTCAGCACCACCACCTTCGCGCCCAGTTCGCGCGCGAGTCGCTGGTATTCCTCCATGCGATGCTTGTTCTCCGGATCGGCTGTCTCGTCGTCGGGGGTCTCCACGCGCACCGCATACCAGATCGTCGACAGCCGCGACGCAATGCGTGCGCCGGCGCGCAGCAGCCGGTCCGTGCCTGGCCGCGGTGACAGGCACACCATCACCTTCTCTGGAATGGGCGCC
>Ga0210396_10001707_pt1 | contig 23259 bp, 15 predicted proteins | sample IncBWH17OmetaG_FD_155466 | JGI IMG/M metagenome (GOLD analysis project Ga0210396, IMG submission 155466) | Forest soil microbial communities from Barre Woods Harvard Forest LTER site, Petersham, Massachusetts, United States - Inc-BW-H-17-O ... | reverse complement strand
TCAATCGCCTGTATCGGAACAGTCAGGACGGCACGTTTACGGACGAAACATTCCGCTCGCGCATCGGGAACAAAGCCGTTCTGCTTAGCGGTGTCGCGGCTAAGTTCCTCGACTACGATAACGATGGCTGGAATGACATCCTGCAACTGAATGGCGCCATGCTCGACAATGTCGCACTGTATCACGGTGAGGTCTCCTATAAAGAGCCTCTGCTGATGTACCACAATCTGGGCAAAGGCGAGTTCGACAAAGTCTCCGATTCGCTCGGACCGGACTTCATGCGTCCTATTGTCGGCCGTGGACTTGCGACTGCGGACTACGACAATGATGGCGATATCGACATCGTCACCAATAATCGCGGCGACTTCCCTTCCCTGCTGCGCAATGACGGAGGCAATGCGAACAACTGGCTTACCGTGCAATTGGTAGGAACAAAGTCGAATCGCGACGGCATCGGTGCTTCGCTGAAACTCACCTCCGAAGGCTTTGTGGAAGTCGAACAGGCCAAGGGTGGGATGAGTTATATGTCAGCAAGCGATCCGCGGATTCATTTTGGACTGGGCAAGCGCGCGAAAATCGCGTCGCTTGAAGTCACGTGGCCCAGTGGACAGGTCGATCGATTGACAAACGTGCCGATCAACCAGATCATCACAGTAAAAGAGGGCGCAGGCATGATCCCGCGCCAGTTTCCGAGGATTCCGAGCTCGAAATGAATTTTCCCCGCCGCCGCTTTCTCGGCTCGTCCCTGGTCGTTCTCGGCAACAGCTTGCTCGATGCTCTCACCACGCCATTGTGGAAGTGGAACCGCAGCCTTTCTCTTTCGTCAACGCAAGCTGCCTCTCCGGAATCTCCGGTGCAGTTTGTAAACGTCGCCCGGGAAGCTGGATTGACAATCCCCAACGTCTGGGGAGGCGCCGAACACAAGCGCTACATCATCGAAGCCAAAGGGAGCGGCCTCGCATTCTTCGACTACGATCAGGATGGCTGGCTCGACATCTACCTGACCAACGGGACGCGCTTCGATGAGAAATGGGCGCCCGGTCAAGAGCCGACATCGCATCTCTACAGAAACAATCGCGACGGCACGTTCACCGACGTCACGGCAAAATCCGGGTTGGCGTGCACCGGCTGGCAGACCGGGGTTTGCGTCGGCGACTACGACAACGACGGCTGGGACGACTTGTTCTGTTGCTTCTGGGGACACAACATTCTCTTTCACAACAACGGCGACGGCACGTTCACCGACGTGACGGGCAAAGCCGGCGTGTACGATGATCGCGTGCGCTGGGGCTCAGGCTGCACATTTCTGGACTACGATCGTGACGGGAATCTGGACCTCTTCGTCTGCAACTACATTCAGCTAGATCCGAAAACAACAGGATCGCCCGGAGAGTCAGCTTCGTGCCAGTGGAAGGGGATCCCGGTGATGTGCGGCCCGCGCGGCCTCACTGGCGACAAAAACGTCCTTTACCGCAACAACGGGGACGGCACGTTCACCGATGTCTCACAGAAAGCCGGTATTCTCAAGCCCGGTCCCCGATACTCCATCACCGCAGTCAGCGCGGATTTTGATAACGACGGCTGGCCGGATATTTATGTGGCGGTGGATTCTGAGCCCAGCATTCTCTTTCGCAACAATCACGACGGCACGTTCACTGATATCGCCGTGATGGCGGGTTGCGCTTACAGCGAAAACGGCCACGAACAGGCGGGAATGGGCGTTGGCGTCGCTGACTATGACTGCGACGGCTGGTTCGACATCTTCAAGACTAATTTTGCCGACGACACGTGCAATCTCTATCACAACAACGGCGATGGCACGTTCAGCGATGTGACCTTTGCTTCAGGCATCGGCATTAACAATCAGTATGTCGCGTGGGGCTGTGGGTTCGTCGACTACGATAACGATGGTTGGGCGGACATCATCCAGGTGAACGGTCACGTGTATCCCGAAATTGCGGGGCACGCCATCGGGCAACAGTTTAAGAATCCACGGCTTGTATACAAAAATCTTGGCAATGGGCAATTCAAGGATGTTTCATCCAGCATGGGTCCGGGAATCAACGAGCGCTATTCCAGCCGAGGCGCAGCTTTCGGCGACTTCGACAATGATGGCGACATCGACGTGCTGGTGTTGAATATGAACGATGTCCCATCTCTGCTGCGCAATGATGGCGGCAACAAGCAGAACTGGATCAAGATCAAACTGGTGGGGACCAAGTGCAATCGCACCGCGATCGGCGCGCGGGCACGCGTTGTAACCGGGAATCACTCGCAGATCGACGAGGTTCGCAGCGGATCGAGTGTAATGTCGCAAAGCGATTTGCGTCTTCACTTCGGTTTGGGCAAGGCACAAACGATCGACGTGATGGAAGTAAAATGGCCCACCACTCAGAAGATCGAGCGATTCACGCAGGTAAAGGCCAATCAGATCCTTACGATTCGCGAAGGTAGCGGGATCGTGTCGCCCGCTTCGCCAACGAAGTCTGCCAAATGAAAGCTCTACTGCTCTCGGAATATCGCCGATTGGAACTGACGGATGTGGCGACGCCGCAGCCGCAGTGCGGAGAAGTCGTGGTCCGGGTGGCGGCCTGTGGGATCTGCGGCAGCGATGTGCACGGCTACGACGGATCATCGGGACGCCGGATTCCACCAATCATCATGGGACACGAGGCGGCAGGCAGTGTCGCCCGGATCGGCGAAGGCGTCACCGGCTTCTCGGAAGGCGATCGCGTCACCTTCGACTCGACCGTGTATTGCGGACAATGCGCAAACTGTCTGCGCGGGGAAATCAATCTCTGCGACCGTCGAGAAGTTCTGGGCGTCTCCTGCGGTGATTACCGACGCGCGGGAGCATTCGCCGAGTTTGTGTCGGTGCCGGCCCGAATCATTCATCGCCTTCCGGATAATCTGTCGTTTCACGAAGCGGCGCTGCTCGAGGCAGTCGCGGTGGCACTACACGCGGTCTCGCTGGCCGCGATCGCGCCCGACAGCACAGCTTTGGTAGTGGGTGCCGGCACGATCGGCCTTTTACTGCAACAGGCATTGCGGGTGGCAGGCTGCTCGCGTGTCCTTGTAGCCGACCCGGATAGCACGCGCCTCGCCCTCAGTCAAAAGCTCGGTGCGTCCGAGACAATCTCTGAGAATGTCGTGGAGCGGATTCGACAACTCACGAATGGGATCGGTGTGGACCTGGTCGCGGAGGCCGTGGGGAAAACAGAGTCCATCAGTACGGCGATCGACTCTGTTCGCAAAGGCGGAACGGTCATTCTCGTGGGCAACATTACTCCCGAGGTTAAACTGCCGCTGCAGAAAGTGGTCTCGCGGCAATTGCGTCTGCAAGGATCGTGCGCTTCCGCCGGTGAATATCCGCGGGCGATCGAACTCATGTCCCGCGGAGAGCTTCAAGTGAAGCCGCTTATCTCTGCGGTAGCGCCGCTCGCTGAAGGTCCACAGTGGTTCGAGCGGTTATATGCCCGGGAACCGAACCTCATGAAGGTCGTGCTCACGCCGGGGAATCCATCGTGAACCAGCCCTCGACGGATCGCGGCCTCTTCGATCTGAGCGGTCGAGTCGCGATCGTGACCGGCACCAGCCGCGGACTTGGGCAGACATTTGCGCGCGCCCTCGCCCGCGCCGGTGCTGATCTCGTGCTCACCAGCCGCAATGGCGCATCCCTCAAGGAGTTTGAGGCCGAGATTCAGGCGATGGGCCGACGTATATTGTCACTTGAACTGGATGTTCGCGACCATGCCAGCATCGAGCGCATGGTGGCGTCCGCAGAAGATGCTTTCGGGCATCTCGATATTCTCGTGAACAATGCGGGATGCAACATTCGCAAACCGGCGATCGATGTTACCTGGGAAAATTGGAATCAGATTCTCGACACCAATCTTCGCGGCAGCTTCTTTGTGGCACAGGCGGTGGCGCGCCGCATGATCGCGCGTGGATACGGGCGCATTATCAATATCGGTTCGGTGACTAGCGTCGCGGGCTACGCTGGTCTCGCTCCCTACGGCGCAAGCCGTGGAGGCATTCGACAACTCACTATGAGCCTGGCCGACGACTGGGGCAAGCACGGGATTACGGTGAATTGTCTGGCTCCCGGATGGTTCCGCACTGAGCAGAACAAGATTCTTTACGAAGATAAAGAATGGGTCGAATATCTTTCCGATCGCATCCCGGTAAAGCGTCCGGGACGGCCAGATGACCTGGAATCGGCGGTCGTGTTCCTCGCGGCAGAGTCGAGCCGCTACGTGACTGGCCAGACTCTGCTCGTCGACGGCGGCATTTCGACCGGCGCCGTGCGGGCGCTGCCCAAAGTTCGCTGACTCAGTGATGAATTCTCGCGGCCCAGCCTCCGCCGCTCGCCAGTTGTAATTTCAACTTCGTGGATCGACTCACCTGGGTCGTGGTCTTCTGATAGTCACTCGCATTGCGATCTGCATTCACTCCGTCTTGATACGCATCCATCGTGAAGTTCCCATCGGGCAGGAAAGACAGATCTATGTCGAGGCTGCGTGGAGTCCAGTCGTTCATCGCCCCGATGTACCAATCCTTCCCGTTCCTTCGTGCTACCACGACATAATCTGCAATGCGTGCGTCGAGCACCTTAGTTTCGTCCCACTCGGTTGGAACAGGCCCCAGGAACTCCATGGTCTCGGGTTCTCGCAAATAGTTCGACGGACTATCGGACAACATCTGCAACGCAGCGTCATATACAACGTACATCGCCAACTGATGGCAGCGCGTGCCCATGGCCATGGGTTGGCTATTGATGGCAGCGAACGTGGCTTTGGTCGCATTGCGCATCGCGCCCGGTGTGTAGTCCATCGGACCGAGGAACATTCTGGTAAACGGCAACGTGACGTTATGCTCGGGTTCCGATTCCCTGCTCCACTTGCTCCACTCCATTCCACGCACACCTTCGGCGTTGATCAGGTTCGGCCAGATACGGGTCATGGAGGCAGGCTTCTGGTCTCCGTGAAAATCCACCATCATATGGCGCTTCGCGGCCTCGCGGCACACGCGATAAAAATAGTCGATCATGATCTGATCGCTGCGCTGCATGAAATCGACCTTGATCCCCTTCACGCCCCATTTTTCGAATTGATCGAGCGCAGGAATGAGTTGATCGTCGAGCGTTTTCCAAGACGCCCAGAGAATGATTCCAACATTCTTCTGTTTGGCATAGGAGAGCAACTCTTCCATGTTGAGATCAGGCGTCACCTCGAGCAGATTGCCGAGCTTGTACCAGCCGTCGTCGAGAATGATGTAGGGGATTCCATATTTCGACGCGAAGTCCACATAGTACTCGTACGTTTTCGTATTAATTCCCGCCTTGAACTCGACGCCATAGATATTCCAGTCGTTCCACCAATCCCACGCTACTTTGCCCGGCTTGATCCACGATGTGTCCTTAAATTGCGATGGCCGCTGCAACAAATACACAATCTGGTTCGTTAGCAGGTCGCCGTCGTGGTCGGCGATCCCGATTACCCGCCAGGGAAACGTCCTGGTTCCTGACGTCACAGCGATATAGTCGGCGGTTTCCACAGGTTTGTAGTCGCGATCGCTGGTTTGCAATTCTTTCAATGGATACGGTGGAAAGGTCGCCGCCAGTCCGTTTCCGCCCGTCCCGCGGAGCCAGAGGCCAGGGTAGTCTTCGAGATCAGACTCGGCGATCGCGAGCTTCGCTCCCTGTCCGACATCGACAATGGCGGGCAGCGTGGCTATGAATTCCGGCGCGATCTCGCTCAAATGTTGTGGCAGGTATTTGCGTTCGTTGTGCGAATAGAAGCTGTCTTCCTGCGCATAGTAAACAACATAATTCGTGGGGAAATTGAACGCCGATTCTTCGCCGTAAACTTTCACTTTCTCCTGCTGGAGCGATGTTTCGAAGCGGTAGGCCACGCCTTCGTTGTAGGCGCGGAAGACGACGGAGTATCCGCCCTCCATCTTCAGCCTTAGCTCGTTGTAATGATCCCGAATCTTGGCAAACTTCTGACGGACGACGGGTTCGACCACCTGATCTGTTGAGTGCGTTTTAGCGTCGATGACCTTGGGTTGCACACCCAGCTTGGTATGCTCCACGTCCAACGAAATCGTGGCGTTCTCCAGCACCGCCCTGCCCTTCAGAATCAGGTCATAGTGAATCCGACCTGCGGTTCGGATTCTGAGCTCGATTCGCCCATCCGGCGAGCGCAGATCATGACTCGACTGCGCCGCTCCCTCTTGAATAAAAAGACTACTTAGAATTGCGAGAATGGCCAGTGCGAAAAGCGCCCTCATCTGATGAACCTCCCGGAAAGCAGTTCTGAGTGCGAGAGACTCGGAATCTTACTCGGGAAGCCGAAGCATTACAAATCGTGGCGTGAACGTTCATCTTTTTTGGCGCCCGGCGGGAAGCTTCTTCAGCACCTCCGCGGTCTGAGCGCACCAGGCCGAGCAGGTCAGCAATACTGCCCTGGCCATAAGCGAGAGTCTTGCGCGCAGTGGCAAGCTCATCTTGTTCGGAAACCTCGGGTCAGCCACCGACGCGAACGATTGGGCGATCGATTGTATCCTTCCACCCGCCGGCTATCGCCCGGTCCCTGCCGTTTCTCTTTCGCTCGAGCCTTTCAACATTACTGCCATCCCCAATGACGCAGGGACGGAGGTTATCTTCCTCCGCCAACTCATTGCACAGGCCCAACCGGGAGATTTCGCCATCGGAACCTCCACCAGCTGAGGCTCACGCAACATCATTATGGCGCTGGAAGAAGCCCACAAGCGTGACTTGTTGTCGCGGAGCCGCTCGGCTACGACGGCGGCGAGATTCTTCGTAAGGGCTTGGCGGATTTTCCTCTACTCGTTCATTGCGACTACATCCCGCGGATTCAGGAAGTGCAAGCTTCGAAACATTGAAGGTGCTGGATCGTGGCCAGGCTTGAGCTGCACTGCACGGCCCGCTGCCCCCACACCCCGGAGATGCGGGACTGGCTGGAGTTCAGACGGGTGTGACTTCATGGAATATGACGTGGAAAACGACCCTGCAGTTCGCCCTCGGATGCGCGAACGAACAGGCGGCCAACGCAACGTGCCTTTGCTGCCGGAGGATGGTAAGGTGCTTCAAGTCGGCTGGCAGGGACGCAGTTGCATCGTAGATGCAGAAAAGATGCGAGGGACTATTTCGTTCGAGTTTGAGGTGTCGTATCGTGAGTCAGGTGCAGTTCGATTTTCGAGAGAAAAGTTGCGATGTGTAAAGCGATTGAATCAAAATGGCGGGGACGACGGGACTCGAACCCGGCGGCCTCTGCCGTGACAGGGCAGCAACGAGATGTAATTGATTGATATCAAACGGTGTTGGCGGACATCGATTGATACTAGAAGACTTCGTACGACACTTCTTATCGTCCCCTTAACGTCCCCGGAATTGAAGTGCCGAATTCGATCACCACAATCGCGCTTTTCGACAGTAATCCCGGGCAAGCGGCGCAACTGGGCGAACTTGGAAGTGCCGGGCCGTAGCGTGCGTTTATCCGCGCTTGTTTTGCGGCGTGATCCGCACGGATCTGTGAAGCAGATACACCGCGAAGAATTGGAGGACGGCGATAAAGAGCGGCCCAGCGCATTTCCCAAGATCATGCTCAAATAGACCGATTCCGGCGCACGGGTTCTCTGCAGGTGACCCAGCACGTCGTAAGAACCACTCTCGATCACGGCAGATCGGAACCAATTATGTTTACGTGCGTCAGATTTCCTGCTTGCGGCGCGGGGAAAGCTCCTAAGGCCCAGTTACCTCGCACGGAGCCTCCATTAATGAGCACATCGGGCGGGTTCGTTCCCCCGCCTCTCAATTGGACAGCAGCTTGCCCCCTGCCCGGCGCCGCACCCACAATTACATTCGTAAATTCATAACCCCAGGACCAGATGGTCGACGAGTTCGCAACGATCCCGAACTCGACATTTTCGAGATCGATGTTGCTTCCTCTTCCCGATCCCGAGCGGGGATTTAGCGTGGTGTCGGGCGAATCGGTCAGAAGCATCCCGGTCGAACGCGAGAATACGAAAAAATCACCGACTTCGAGGGAATCCATCCGGCCCACCACCAGAGCGGTACTGTTACTTAGTACCCAATTATCGATGGCTGTCGGATACGCCGCATTTTCCACTTCGTCCCAGAAGACGCCATGGTGCAGGTTGTGCAGCGTCGTGAAGTCATAAGTATGATCGATGTGGACACCAATATTAAAGGCACCTATGAACAGATCCTCGGCGATAACTCTACCGTTGCTGCCAGGCGCATTATCGATGTCGAGGAAGTTGTAGGCATTGGTTACTGTAGAGCGGGCTATTTTCGTGGCGGGAAAGTTGGTCAAGATAGTAAACGGGTAAACCGTAGGAGCCGAAGCGCTAGTTTTAACCTGATTCGGGTAGTGGAAGAGGATGTCAGTCACTCCGGACCCGAGGCCGTTGAGAGTCACGAATGGAGCACTCGAATTGGTGACTAAGAGAGTGGGGGCAATCGCAGTCGCATCGGGATCGACTCCTTTCACGTCGAAAGGTCCTTCAATTGTTCCGCACAAGACCACCCCTCCCGGTACTTGAAGCGTGCCAGTTGTAAAATAGCGGGCCACCTTGAGCAGGACTGACCCGCCTCCGGCTGCAGCCGCGGCGTTGATCGCATTCTGAATTGCAGCGGTGTCGTCGGTGACCCCGTCACCCTTCGCTCCAAACCACTCCACGGGAAATGCAGCGACTAGGGCTCCGACATTGATGGCGTTCGAACTTCCGCTGATGGAGGACGTGGACTTGTCGGTTGCTGTGATCACTTGCGCGCCGGGCGTCGTCAAAATAGCCGAAAACGCTTGGCCGGAGACCAACCTCGAGTCGGGCGGAATCTGAGCGCGAGGATCGCTGGAAGTGAAATGTATGGTGCCGGAGTAATTCGTGACTGGATGATTCGATGCATCGAGCGCGGTTACCGTGAAGTTGAACGACACCGCGTTAACCGCGTTGGCGGGAGTGCTGACAGAGAAATGAGTGGCCATGGGGGAAGAAACCGGAGTGCTAGTCGTACCGCCGCCTCCACAAGCATTGAGAAGAGTCAAACTCAATGCAATCGATAATAGCAACGAAAATCTCGTCATATTGTCGCCCGCAGGTTGCGGATCCGCTCGTGCGGGAATCTCTGCTTTAGGGAATGTTGTATCCGACTACATTTACGGCGGTGAGGTTGCCCGCCGGTGGTGTTGGAAAAGGGCCCACGGCAAAACTGCCGCCCCCCACCGATCCTCCATTGACCAACACGTTGGGCGGGATAGATCCGCCGGCTCTCAATTGAACCGCCGCTTGCGCGACAACGGAACCGCCTCCGCCGGCAACCAAATTCGTGAACTCATAGCCTGCCGAGTTGGACGCGGTGACAATGATGCCATTCACCATAGAATCGAGGTCGATGTCGCTTCCAGTTCCATAGCCGCAACGAGGATTTTGAGATGTGTCGGGCGAATCGGTCAGAAGCATCCCGGTAAAATGGGCGAACACATTGAAATCGTGCACCTCCAGGCTGTCCACACGGTTCACCACCAGGGCGATCGCGTGGCTTTGCACCCAGGTGTCGATCGGTTGTGGCCAAGAAGGATCTTGCACCTGCACCAAGTCCCAGTACACCTGATGAACCAGATTGCGCAATGTGACATGGTCGTACGCATGGTCAATGTTGACGCCGATATTGAACGCTCCGATGAATAGATCCTGAGCAATGACTCTGCCGCTCTCGATGTCGAGGAAATTGTAGGCGTTGGTCACCAAGCAGCGGACCACCTTCGTGCCCGGAGAAGTCACCTGGATCGTGTACGGATAAACGTTCGGAGCGGAGGCGCTGGCCGCAGCTTGGTTCGGGTAATGGAAAAGCAGGTCGGTCACTCCGGCTCCCGCCCCTTGCAATGTTATAAAGGTCGCGCTGGTATTGGTGACCAAGAGCGTGGGCGCAACCACCGTCTGGGCGGGATTCACTCCAAAGCCGACATCGAACGGACCTTCGATCGCGCCGCATAACACTACGCCCGCCGGCACAAGGAATGTGCCGGTGGTAAAGTAGCGCGCCACGTTGAAGACGACTGACCCGCCGCCTGCCGAAGCAGCAGCGTTGATCGCGCTTTGAATCGCAGCCGTGTCGTCGGTGTGCCCATCGCCCCTTGCCCCGAACGCATTTACCGATGTGCCCACACACACAGCCTCCGCAGGAGTCACGCAACCTGCAAAGAGAATCCAAATGAGAACAAGTCCAAAAGCGGTCTTCATCGCCATTCTCCCCGTAGGTCCGGTTAGCGGATTATGTCTGCTTCCCAGTCGCTCCACCAAATGCGGGTGCGGGCATTCACTTACGATCCTTGAGTTACCGCCCCATGCAAGCGCACCGTCCATTCCGCCATGCTCTCCTGTTTGGCTACAGCCATCACTGCACTTCACAACTGCCTTGGAGGCGGCCAAAGCCGCTGGAGCAACGTTTCGTGGTGTCGACCAGGTCCGGTCCCGAGGGTCCGCAGTTTTCATTGGCCGTGCTGGTTGCGGGCTGCCCAGCCGGACACTGAGCTTGATCTTGCGTGACACTACACATGACGGGATCAATAGGGCCAAAGCAGCGCCCTGTCAGCGTGTGCATGGTCGTCGTCCCCGTGCCGGACAAGGTCACAGTCTGCGGACTGCCGGCAGCGTTGTCGGTAATGGAAAGCGTTCCGGCCAGGTTGCCAGCACCGCCGGGAGTGAAAGTCACGTTGATCGTGCAATTCGCTCCCGATGCCAGGCTTGAACCCTGGCAGTTGTCAGTCTCGCCAAAGTTAGCGGTCGCGGCGATGCTCGTAATATTCAGCGCAGCAGTGCCGTAATTGGTCACCGTGATGGACAGCGCGGGGCTGGTGGTCCCGACGAATTGGGTCGCAAAACCTAAGTTCATCGCTGACAGCGTAGCGTTCGGACCTGAAGTTAGCCCTACGCCACTGAGAGCGATGACATGTGGGCTGCCCAAAGTGTTGTCGAGGATGGTTATCGAGGCGCTCAGCGGACCCGACTGTGTGGGCGCGAAGAGGTTGTTGATGACGCAGTTTGCTCCCGCGGCGATAGTCGCCAGGCACGTGTTGTTCCCACCGAAATCATAGACATCGGTTCCACCGATCAAGATGTTGCTGATCGCCACCGCCGATGTGCCGGTGTTGGTGATTGTGTCGGGCTGTGTTCCACTCACGGAGCCAACCACTTGTGGGGCAAAAGTCTGGCTCGATGCAGAGAGAGTAACCGTGTCCGGCTCAAGGAGAATGGAAACGGTGTAGGACTGCGAAGCTGAGTGGCTGGCAGAATCCGCCACCTTGACGGTGAACGCCTGTCCCTGTATCGCCGTATCGGGGGTGCCGGAAATCGTTACAGCATTCGTCGTGCTGTTGCTGAGCGCTACATTATGAGGTAGCGCGCCCGTGCTCACCGTCCAAGTGAAAGGACCGACACCGCCAGTTGCCTGGACGGTTTGGCTGTAGGGTGTTTCCGACGTGCCGTTGGGCAGCGAGGCTGTGGTGATCGTCAACCGCTGTATGGTTTGTTGCGACGACCCGCCGCCGCACCCCGAAAGCAGCGCAACGGAAATAACGCACGAAAGAACGATCGTCAAGCGCATTGCGGATTTCATAACTTTCCTTAAACCCTGTACCATCGAGCGACTCGCCAAGACCCAATCAATGTGCGAGTTCTTAGCCAAAATGAGTCAGCAGTAATTCGGACAGTCCCTCTTCGAGATCCTCTCCTCGACTTCCCGAGGTTTCAGGTGAAGACTCCCCACTACTTACACATGCGGAAACCAGAGCAGAAATCGATCATGTCGAGTGCTTTTATTGGATCAATAGGGCGAGGTCAGGCGTAGGAGCGTTGTACAATGCCTCAACCTGAAGTTCATTGTTTTCAGCGCACAGGGCTATGTCCGCTACACATGATGTGACGCACTTGCTGGTGCAATGGGCCAACGGCGATAAAGAGGCCCTCGGCGACCTCACGCCGCTTGTTTATAAGGAGTTGCGCAAGCTTGCTTCCAGCCATCTGCGAAGAGAGCGCAAGAGCCACACGTTACAGCCGACAGCTCTTGTCCACGAAGCGTACTTGCGGCTGGTTGATCAGAAGAATCCGACTTGGCAGGGCCGATCGCATTTTTTTGGTGTGGCGGCGCGCCTGATGCGGCAAATCCTGGTGGACCACGCACGCAAAAAACAAGCGGACAAGCGAGCGGCAATTGAAGTATCGCTGGATGAGGTGGTGAGTTTTGAGAAGCAGCGGGCCGGGAACCTTTTGGCTCTGGATGCCAGCCTCGATGCGCTTGAGAAGGTTGACCCCCGAAAGTGCCGAGCTGTCGAACTCCGTTACTTCGGCGGACTCTCCATGGATGAGATTGCCGCAACCATGGAAGTTTCCGCAGTCACCGTGCGGCGCGACTTGAGGATGGCAGAAGCCTGGCTCCATCGCGACATGCAAAGCGAGTAGGTGTCTTTTGACTCCGGAACGTTGGGCCGAAATCGAGGATTTATTCCATCGTGCTGCCGAGTGCGATGCAAATCGGCGCACCGCTCTGCTGGACGAAGCCTGCAACAGCGATGTGGAATTGCGGCGAGAAGTAGAGGCCCTGCTTTCTTCTGAGGCAAACGCCCGCGATCATGTTCAAGCTGCCGTACATTCTGAGCTTCATGACTTCGGCTTTTCTTTGACCGGGGAAGTCGTATCGCACTACCGAATTCTCGACGGACTCGGCGGCGGCGGTATGGGTCTGGTTTACCGAGCCGAGGACATCAAACTGGGCCGCCGTGTGGCGCTAAAATTCCTGCCCGAAGAATCGGCAAAAGATCCGGCGGCGTTGGCACGGTTTGAACGGGAGGCGCGCGCGGCTTCGTCGCTCGAACATCCAAATATCTGCCCGATTTATGAATTCGGAGAGCATGAAGGCAAACGGTTTCTTGTAATGCAGTTGTTGGAAGGGCAGACGCTCCGGGAATTGCTGGAGAGCAAGCGACGCGAAGCGTCGGTGTCTCACTCAAGTGCGACGTCACCAAGCCGAAACTCGCTGCCGCTCGAACAAGTAATCGACCTTGCCATCCAGATAGCGGACGGATTGGATGCCGCGCACAGGAAGGGCATCATCCATCGCGATATCAAGCCTGCGAATATTTTTGTGTCCAGCCAGGGCCAGGCCAAGATTCTGGATTTTGGGCTGGCGAAACTTGCTCATGGCGCAGCAGAGGAAGCTGACGACCTGAAGCATGAAAGTAGCGGCGGCAATACCAACCGAGCAGCGCTGGAAATTGTGTCGCACGCGACACCCGATCCATGGCTGAGCCGAACTGGCGTGGCGATGGGTACGGCTGGTTACATGTCGCCAGAACAAGCGCGCAGCGAAAAACTGGATGCGCGAACCGATCTTTTTTCTTTTGGCCTTGTGCTCTATGAAATGGCGACGGGACACCGCGCCTTCGAGGGAGACACAGGGCTAGCGCTGCATAACGCAATCCTCACGCAAACGCCGGCTCCAGCGCGAGAACTCAACCCGAAGCTTCCAGCGAAACTCGGGCAAATCATCGCGAAGATGCTCGAAAAGAATCGCGACGCGCGCTACCAGAACGTGCCGGAAGTGCGTGCCGATCTTGAGACTCTGAAACGTGAGTTGGCGCCGAGAAGCCCACTCCGCTGGTTGGTCATGGTTGGTGCGCCGGTTTTCGCCCTACTTGTCGTGGCGGCGATTTGGATTGAAAGACGGCAGCCGCCGTCCAACCCAGTTCTCCCAAACATCAAGTTTCAGCAACTCACCAGTAATTCCCCAGAGAATCCGGTGAGCAGTGGGGCGATTTCGCCCAACGGCAAATACCTCGCGTATGTTGACACCCAAGGAATGCACCTCAAAGAGATCGAAACCGGAGCCACGCAAGTCATTCCCCAACCTCCCGACCTAAAGAAGGATAGTGTGAATTGGGAAATCACCGATCTTGCCTGGTTTCCTGACAGCACGCGTTTTCTTGCAAATTCCCATCCAATAAATGAGGGCGGAGACGCTTGGTCATCGCGAACTTCTAACATTTGGATTTTCTCGCGGCTGAACGGAGCGCCACGTAAGCTTCGCGAACACGCCGTCGCATGGTCCGTTTCTCCAGATGGCACCCTGATTTCGTTCGGTACAAACTTCGGAAAACTTGGCGAACGCGAAATCTGGCTGATGGACTCCAAGGGCGAGCAAGCTCGCAAGCTTATTGATACCGATGAGAATAGCTCCATTAACGTATTTCTTTGGTCGCACGACAGCCAACGCGGACTCTACATAAGGACAGATTCTTCGGGCGACAGTTTCCTGAGCCGCAATGTACACGGTGGCCCGCCAGTTACCGTTCTTACCTCTCCCGAAATGCCGCAGGCTAAAGATCTCCGAGGCGATTTTTCCTGGTTGCCCGATGGACGTCTGATCTACCAACTTGCCGACTCTGGTTCTGGTACTACCTCAACCGAAGAAACGTGCAATTTTTGGACTATGCGACTGGACGTACACACTGGCCTAGTTATCGAGAAAGCCAGACAGCTGACTAGCTGGACAGGATTCTGCGTCAACAACATGACGAACGCAAGCGCTGATGGCAAGCGGCTGGCGTTCCTGCGCGGGGCGAATCACGGCACCATATACCTAGCTGACCTTGAAGCACATGGAACACGTTTGCGAAATTCACGGCATTTCACATTGGATGAAAGCAATAACAGCGCACAGGACTGGACGAACGATAGCAAGAGCGTTGTCTTCACATCAGATCGCACCGGGCCATTCGCGATTTACAAGCAGTCACTCGACGAGGATACACCAGAACTCATTTCCACTGGACCCGCTGGCTTTCGTGACACGCCTGTAACCCCCGATGGCAAGTGGATCCTCGGCATTCCCTGGGAAGCCGCAAACGCCCCCTCCGGTGGGGATAGGCTGATGCGGATTCCTCTCCAAGGGGGACCGCCGGAACCGGTGACTACAATTTCGGGGGGTGCGATTAGCTGCGCTAGACCTCCGTCCAGGACGTGCGTGTTAGAAGAGAAGACCAAAGATGGCAAGCATATGACTTTTACGACGATAGATCCTGTCCAGGGTCGAGGCCGGGAGCTGGCCCGTTTTGACACCGAAGGGGAGTTCTCATTTGATGTCTCTCCCAACGGTACGCGGCTGGCTGTAAGCGCAAGTCCGCAAGGGCCCATCCACATTCTTTCCCTGCAAGGACACGCGGAACATGTGATCCCAGCGAAATTCAATTACTTGATGGGAGACATCGATTGGACATCAGATGGCAAAGGGCTGTACATAACTGATCGAGTGAAACGCACCACAGTTCTCTCGTACCTGGAACTGAACGGCAGGACACACGTCCTATGGGAGAATCGCGGTGGCGGGGGGATGTGGGCAAAGCCCTCGCCTGACGGCCGTCGTCTCGCAATCGTGAACTGGAGTACCAACAACAACTTTGTGATGATGGAAAACTTCTGAACCTTCTCACGTCAAAATTTAAGCTGCGCTTTCAACTGAATCATCCTGGGCGTCACATCGCCTCCCAGGCCGGAGCCGAGGATGCTGGTAGGCGGTTGCGCCTGGTAAAAAATCTCCCCTATGAATTCATCCGTCCAGTGTTCCGGGATCCCAAAATTGGGATGGTTGAAGAGATTGAAGAACTGAAACCCAATTCCCAGCGTGGCGTGTTCCCAGCCTGGAATTCTCGTGTTCTTGATAATGCCAAAGTCGGTGTTGAAGTAAGCCGGCGCTCGGAAACGGTTTCTGCCCTGCGAGAACGACACTGCTGATCCGTCGCACACGCCCGGCGCACCCAGGTGTCCGGTGTTGAATCCAGTTTCGCATCCTGCTTGCACGAAGAGCGCACTTGAATTGGGAACTGCAGTTCCGTTCACCACGGAAAACTGTGCGGGCAGGCAAGTGTGTACTGGTCGAGTAAATGCAGCGCCCTCGCCGCAGGAAGAAGCGGCAGGCAGAGATCCGACGGGGACGGCGTAGATCTGTCCAAAATAATTGTTTTGCTGCAGGTTGGAAGACTCAGTATGGTCGAATACCGTGTAGGGAAATCCAGTGTGGGCAAAAATCGTTCCGGAAATCTGCCATCCCTTGACCAGATATTCGGGACCGTGGCCGCCCAGCGCCGCTTTCACCGGTAGCTCCCACACATAATTTGAATTCAAGGAGTGGCGTACGTCGTAGTCCGCCGGCCCGTAAGCTCCGCGCAGATTTGCGGGGTCCTGTGGAGAAATCCAACTGCCGGTTGTAAATCCAAAGAATCCGCCGTTTGAGACTTCGTCGAAGGCATGGCTGTACGTGTAGTTCACCTGGACCAACCCGTTACCAAAACCGGTGAATTCGTGCCGGAACGAAGCCACCACCCCGTTGTAGTTGGAGATTGCATCTGAGTGGTACTGGTTGACGAGGCCAAACCGCTGATCGACCGGTCGGGAAGGAAGCGAACCGAACCCAAAAGCGTTGGCGCTCGAGTTCACCTCCAACTCGTGAATGCCGTGATGCCCAAAATAACCGATGCTTGCCGAAGCGTGAGCGCCGATCGCTTGTTGCCACTCCAGGCTCCATCTCTGGTATTGCGGCAAGTGCATCTTCCTCTCGGAAACTGTCAGAGACGGTGGAGCGAAGTTCGTGACGCTGGCTTTCATTTGAGCCAGTGTGTTACCTGCGTCGAAGCCATCGACAAAGGCGGCATTGGACGCCTCCGTGGTATTGAACAGGCTGTTGGCTTCGTGCGGAGCAAGGTTCCCGGAAAAGGCGTTAAAGAAGGTGAAGTTCGGTGCGTTGAGGTAGAAAGATTCGGACAACGCCGCTGGCAACGGATCGTAAAAGACGCCGAACCCGCCGCGCAGGACGCTGTTGTGAGAAACGCCCAGTGGTTGCCAGGCAAAGCCGAAGCGCGGTGACCACAGAATATTGTCGAGGCCGATCAGGGCGTGGTCCTGATTGGTGAGGATCGCATGGTTGTACGGCTGGTTAGGATCATGACTCATGGATTCGAACCGAACTCCGGGCCTGGAAAAGCAATGGCTCTCACACAAAGGATTAGAGTAGTGTTCCGCACGAAGCGCTAAGGTCAGTGTCAGATTGGGGAACGCATGCCATTCATCTTGACCATAGGCAGCAGAGTTTATGAACGAAAGCGGAATTGCCGATGCCGAGGTGAATGACTGCGTCAGTGTCGTGGAATCGCTGGACGACGTCACCGGGTCCATACCGCCTTGATAAAAGGCGTCTAGTGTTTGTGGACTCAGAGTTCCCAGCGTGTTTCCCGAATTCGGCGGTGTGCGCCAAGAAATTCGCGCGAAGTTAACGCCAAACCCCCATTTTTGCTTGCCCCGGGTTTTCACTAGATCATCGGAAGCTTGATACTGCCAGCAATCACAACCGTAAGCGCCAGCCCCGCTTGTCCCGACGTTATTGAAGGTGCCTGGAACACCGAAGTTCAAAGCTGTGGAGAGTGCAGCGAGAGCTTGGGCTGGATGACTTGTCCGCCAAAAGAAAGAATGATCCGACCCTGCAACAAGAAATTGGTTTGCCGCCGCGGAACTAAAGGAGTGCGTTTCCACCAATTGCCCTTGCCACAATGAAACATCGTAGTCGCTGTCGAAAGCAGGACTGATGGGATCTGTGTAAAACGCCCCTGTGCCCTGTTGCCGTTGTACGCGTAAGAAAATGCGATCGCTATTTGTCGCAGTCCAGTCCAACCGCCCAGATGTGAGCGCATCCTGACTGGGGCGGCCGCGAGTCGTGATGAAATGCACGGCACATGGGAGGTCAACCCCGAGCTGGCCTTTAGCTGACTTTGGACCGATGAATCCGGTACAGCCCGTTGGATCGTTTGGGTCGAACCCGCCAGGAACTGCGGAATCCGCTCCGGGTGCCGCGTTGTACAAATTCAACACCTGCTTATAAAACGTATCCGAGGCTGATGTCGGACCGAACCTGGAGTCAATATTTGCTATGGTCGCAGACTCAAAATCAGGGCTTGGCATCCCGATTGTTAAAATCTGCGGAATGAGTAGTCGCAGGCCCTCGCTATCGATGAAGAAAAATAGTTTGTCCTTCCTGATGGGGCCGCCGAATGAGCCAGCCCACTGGTTGGCGATAGAGAACGGGCGTGGAACGCCGAGTGCGTTACTGAGCCAATCGTTGGCATTGAACACGCGGCCGTTCCAATAATATTGCGCGTTCCCGTGAAAGCCATTGCTGCCAGACTTGGTCATGTAGTTTATGTTGCCGCCCGCCGCCTCACCAAACTGCGCGGAGTAGCCGGTGCTGATGACGGTTGCCTCCTCAACCTGATTCTGACCCAAGACAAGTCCGAGCGACCCGCCTGCAATAAAGTTCTGACCGTTGTCTGTAATACTCATGCCGTCCATGGTGTAGCTGTAAGAAGACCCCGGCATCCCCAGAATCGAAAAATTAGCCGCGCCTCCCTGGATGCCGCCCGTGGCCCCGCTATCGCTATTCATGATCACGCCGGGAGCGGTTTGCGCGATGTACGTGAGGTCATTTCCAGGATTCGGAACCTCGGAGATTTGCTTTTGATTTAGCGTCGTTGAGACGTCGCCATTCTCTGCCTGAATGTTGGGCGCATCATCAGTCACCGTGATTTCACTGTTTGTTTTCGGGATTTCGAGCGTGACGTTGACGGTACCCGGCGGTCCGAGCAATACATTCACTGCCCGGCGCTCCTGTCGAAAGCCTGCATGCGTGACCGTCAGCGTGTAGGCAGAGGGCGCCAGAAAAAAGAACCGGTACACGCCCTCTCGATCGGTTTTCGTCAGTTGGCGTACCCCCTTGAGGTTGTCTTTAATCTCGACATCCGCATCGGGCACAACCGCATGGCTCGGATCGCTCACTACTCCGGTAAGTCCCCCACTGTTCGTGGTCTGGGCGATCGATAGACGGCAGACAGGCTGCAGAAGCAGGAGGCCCATTACAACCAAGAGCGAGGGTCGCCGACGGCCAAGGGCCTGGCCCACGCGCTGGTTGAATGAGTCCACAGAGCAGCCATGCTAGGCCGCTGGGACTCGGAGGTCAATGGATTAGGCCAAGGGGCCGCAGTATCTGCCACGGTTGAGCATCGTCAAGCCCGCGATAAAGCCTTGCTTCAATTTCTCCCTGCGTCCCCGCCGAATCGTCGGCAAACCGCCAGTTATCAGTGACCCAGCATCGCCAGCGTTGCCGCCGCAAAGCAATTCACTTGACCGGTTTCGCCAACCCTTCGGCTCTATGTCTGAAGATTCTTCTACGCCGCAACGGCGGCGTAGGAGGATAGGATGCAACACGGATGTATACAACGAAACAGTCGCAAAGAAGGCCCTGATGTCTGGCAGTTTCGCTGGTCTGAGACCCGACTTGACGGCAAGCGTCTTTACCACAAGAAAATTATCGGCACAGTCGAACAATATCCTGATGAAGATGCTGCGCGGCGCTCCGTAGTGGGGTTGGTCTCAGAACTCAACACCGATGGCCGATCAACGAATTCCGGCACAATGACCGTTGCTCAACTCAGTGATCACTTCGAGCAACGCGAACTCGCAAAGGAAAACACTTGGCGCAGTCACGCGACCAAGAAAATCTACAAGGCGTACTTGACTCGGTGGATTCGTCCTCAGTGGAAGAAATACCAGCTTGCTGAGGTTAGAACCATACAGGTCGAGTCCTGGCTTCGCGGATTGCCATTAGCAAAAAGCAGTTGTGCCAAAATCCGAAACCTGATGTCCGTTCTGTTTAATCACGCCTGCCGATATGAGTTGTTTGACCGCAACCCAATCTACCTCGTTCGTCAGAGCGCCAAACGCCGAACACCACCCACCACTCTGGTGCCCCCCGAAATCAAGGCGCTAATCGACAGCCTGGCACTTCGAGAAAGCACATTAGTTCTTCTTGCGGCTACCACTGGGTTGCGGCAGAGCGAGATATTCGGCTTGAAGTGGGGCGATATCGACTTCGAGCGAGGCACGATGAGCGTCATCCGTTCCATCGTGTACGGAGTGGTGGGCCCGTGCAAGACCGAATCATCGCAAAAACCTGTGCCAATGCATTCGACTCTCGGGGACGCTCTGACGCAGTGGAGAAAACGTTGTACCTACATCAGGCCGGAGGACTGGGTTTTTGCAAGCAAGCGCTATCGGGGGCGAAGACCGTACTGGGGCCAAGCGATCTTGCGCAAATACATACGTCCTGTAGCCCAACGAGTCGGAATTCAGAAGCGATTCGGATGGCATACGTTCCGGCACTATGCCGAATCTCGGGCTATGCCGAATGGAGTTTGTGCAGCGTGGGGGAAACATTACGAACATTGAGCAAAGTGGCTTCGCGGGTCGGGATTATTCGGCATAGTCCGGCGTGTTTCACAGGCTCTTGAGGAAGGCAAGCAACTGATCTGTGGGTCGATACGATCCTCGCTTGCTTTTGATTGGTGTGGTCTTTGCCAGGATTTTTTCCTTCAGAGCGAGATCTGATTCCGTCAACCTAACTTGGCCCACTTTGATCATCTAATTTGGCCCCCCACATCATTAGTAGTTATCAGTAGCAGCAGTCGGGGCTGTGGGAAAAGTGGGAATCCAGCGGGTTGTGCTGGATTTCCAAGGGCGGTGGGAAGCGAGGAAAACCTGCTTTTGGTTTTCCTCGCTTTCCACGGACCGGCTTTTTCCACCGTCCGGTAGCGTTTTGTTTTTCGGAAAAAACAAGGATCGTCACCGCATCGAACTTGAGTTGCGCAATCTCGTTTCGTAGTCAGTTCTTGCCACCTTTCTTCTTCTCCAGGGTTCTCCGGAAACGATAGGATTCGGTGCCGGTCTCGATGATGTGGGCTTGATCGGTCAACCGGTCGAGCATCGCTTTGCAGAGGCGCGCGTTGGGGAACATCGTGGTCCACTCGGAGAAGGGCAGATTCGTGGTGACGATCACGGCCGCTCTTTCCGCTCTTCCGGCAATGATCTGAAACAGCATCTCAGCGGCGGTGTCGGGCATCGCCACATACGCCATCTCGTCGATGACGATCAGCTCGTATCGTGTCCACCGCCGCGTCACCCGACTGAGTTCACTGTTGTTCTTGGCTTCCGTCAGTTCGTTCACCATCTCGGCCGCGGTGGTGAAACGCACCCGCTTCCGTTGCCGGCAAGCCTCCACCGCCAGCCCCGTCGCCAAATGGGTTTTGCCGGTTCCGGTTTCCCCAAGAAAAATGATCGGCTCACTGCGCTGCATATAGCCACCCTCGGCCAGGTTCCGCACCACCGCAGCCGGGATGTGCGGGGCATCGCTGAACGCGAACTCTTCCAGCGTTTTCACTTTGGGAAAGTGCGCATCCTTGATGCGTCGCGCCACCGTATTGCGTTCTCGTTCTTCCACTTCCATCCCCAGCAACACTTCCAGATAGCTGAGATGGCTCCGTTTCTCTTTGATGGCCTGTTCCGCCACCGTTGCGAACTGTCCCGCCATCGTGACCAGTTGGAGTCGTTTGGCATATTGCCGGATCGTGGCTTGCTGTACGGGAACCGTGGCCGCGCTCATTGAATCACCCCGCTATCCGCATAGTTCTTCAGCAGTTGGTCATAGTTCTCCGTCGTGGGTTGGGCTCGATCGTAAGATCGCAAGGCCCCGATCTCGACCGTTTGGCTCGGCTCGCGCTTCCCGCTTCGTTCCGCACTCATCAGCAGACGCACGGCCTCGACGTCGAAACAACTCAGATCCAGAGCCTTCTCCAGCGCTTCCTTCAGCGCTGCATAGCCATACTGACGGCCCAGCAGCAGTGCCTCGATCATGGCTCGGGTTCCACCTTGTTTGCCTCGGCGTTGCTTCAGCATCTCCCAAAAACAATCGAAGCTCGTCGGCCAGCGCCCCTGGGCCCGCCACTGTTCCAACGGTGTCGAACCCGCCAATGCCCCGGGCTTCTTTGTCAGCGCCTCCAGATAGTGCTCCAAGTTCAGTACCTTCTGTTGTCGCTTGAAACAGCGTTCGTGTCTGGCCACACACTGTCCCTGGTGCCAGATCTCCACGTACGCCGAGTGCACCTTGGCTTGCACTTCCACCCCCACCGGAACGGGAACCGAATAGAAGTTGGTCAGCACCCGCACACATCCGCTCCCGTTCACCTGCGGAAAATGTACCGACGCTAGATCAAAGCCTTCCTCCGCCAGGGCACGCAGGTGTTCTCGCTCCGCCGTCATCCCAGCGCCCACCGTCTGACTCCGCTCGCCGATCCAACGCTCCTCATCCCGCCTGGATTCTTCCCGCAAGTGCAGGTTCAGCGCCTCCCAACTCGCCACCTGCGGGACCGGCACCATGTGATTCCGGCGAAAGTATCCTCCTTCGCCTTCCACTCCGCCCTTCTCGTGCCCCTCTCCCGGAGTGCAAAACTCCGACTCAAAACCCCAATGCGATCGGAAGGCGATGAATCGTGTCGTCTCTTCTCGCTGATGGCCGCGCAGTATCTTCTTTACTGCACTCTTGAGATTGTCATACCGACAACGTCCGAATACTCCCCCGAAATAGGCAAAGGCTCGCTCGTGCCCCTCCAAAAATGCTTGCTGACTGGCGTGCGGGAAGGCGCAATGGAACGCTCCTCCGCTGGCCATGCTGCGCATGCAAAATACGTAGGCCTTTTCTCGCTCTCCCCCGATATCGGCGTAAGCTTCGTACCAGTCCACCTGCGCTTCTTGTCCCCAAACGTAGGTCTGCGGAATGAATGTCTCGTGCTTTATCAGTTTCAGTTCAATCTTCCGCTCGCGAACATAACGACGAATCGAGCTCTCGGCCACTCCGACTTCCGGAAGTTCCTTACGAATCCGCGACCAGATCCGGTGCGCTGTGTGTCGTTGCTTTCGTGGCGCGTTCTCGTCGCCCTGCAGAATGGCGTCGATGAACGCTTTCGCCGGTTCTATTCTTGGCTTACCCCGCGTGTTGATCTTTCGCTCCCGTGGAACCGCATCTCCCAAGGCTTCTCGTACCGTGCGCCGATGGACTCCAAACTTCCTAGCCACTCCTTTGATCGTCCCCACCCCGTGGTCGTACTCCCGGCGAATCTGTTCGTATAGTTCCACTTTGGCTCTCCTGTCCAATCGGGTCTCCTCCCCGGCTCGTATGCCGGAACGAGATCCACGCTATATGGCTTTGTCCTCAGGGGGCCAATTTAGATGATCGTTGGGGGGCCAAATTAGAGTATCGAAATCAAATATGGGCAGATGCAGTTCTTC
>Ga0210396_10001706_pt1 | contig 23264 bp, 29 predicted proteins | sample IncBWH17OmetaG_FD_155466 | JGI IMG/M metagenome (GOLD analysis project Ga0210396, IMG submission 155466) | Forest soil microbial communities from Barre Woods Harvard Forest LTER site, Petersham, Massachusetts, United States - Inc-BW-H-17-O ... | reverse complement strand
GATTACGGGTGTGTGCACCCCGGCATGCCTCTTGGCCGCAAGCATCTCCGTCGAAGCCGTGACGCCCCCACTGGTGGGATTGGCCATGCAAAGACCTACTTCCAATCTAGGAGGAAAAGGAGACGAAGTCAAACCGCCGAACGGCCCACGATTTTACGCTCTGATTCGCCGGGTCGGTTGCCCACTTTCGGACCGCAGGGTGGAGACATCGAATGAAAGTGCGGGGCGCGGGCCTAGATGCCGAGCGAGTTGCCTTTATAGACTGGAAGCCGTTTACAACTTTCTATAACTAGCTGGGTTTGCTCGGCGGTCAGGCTGAGGAATTCAAAACCAGAGACTCTCCTCAGGTTACGTCGTACCACTGCCTGCACCTTGCCACCAGCAATCGGCTCTAATTCCACGGTGTCATCTGCTCTCAACGAATCGGAAGTAGTGGCCGAGAGACCGCTTACACTGATCTCGATGCTGATACCTCGTTACACCGCCCCGTCGGCCGAGCGAATAGTTGAGGGAACGCTGAAGCGATACCGAGGGTGCCGTCTCCGGTCGGGCGAGATCTCCGGTAAGAGGTGGAGTTCAATGTCAGTCTCATGCGTTGGCTTCTGTTCCATTCTTAACATCGGCGGGATCTGAAGCTTCCTTTAGCTGGTCCGGTTTTTTGCATCCTCCGGCCCTCACCTACATCTGACTTAGAGCACCCGCCTATAGAATAGAGGGCGTTGACCTAATATGAATTTCATCGTCCAACGCTGTCAGGAGAACTGCCAGTGAAGTCGGAGTGTTTGCCGTTCAGCCAGATCCCCCATACGACGCGGCTTTTCGCCGACTTCCTTGCCGATTACTCTAAAGTTCAGCAGTTCTATCCCCGGTCTGCTTATTTCAACCAATGGTTCAAGGACGAGGCGTCGAGCCTGACGTATGCTTTCGAACGCCGCGAGCTCGTTTCTGCGATCCTCGATCGACAGAATCAATCCTGGAATGCATCCGCCAAAACTCTCGAAAATATTGCGCGACTTCGAGCGGGGGCATCGGCGGTGGTTACTGGGCAGCAAGTGGGACTCTTCGGAGGTCCAGCGTTCACGATTTTCAAGGCACTGACAGCAATCAAACTCGCCGACCACGCGACTCGATCCGGCGTCGATTGTGTGCCCGTGTTTTGGCTGGCCACCGAGGACCATGACCTTGCTGAAGTGAATCAGGTCTCGATTCCAGGATCGGATGGTTCTTTGCAGAAGCTGACGGCGCCGGCCCAGGGCTCGCCCAATGCGCCGGTGGGAACGGTAAGGTTAGGCTCGGAGATTGATGCAGTCGTGGAAGCTGCCACGGGGTTGTTAGGACCTGGCGAGGTTCTTAGTTTTCTTCGGGAAGCGTACCGCCCGGGCGAGAGCTTCGGCAATGCCTTTGCACGCTTGCTCGCACAGCTATTTGCAGATTGGGGCGTGATCCTTTTGGATGCGGCCGACCCCGAATTCCACCGGATTGCGGAACCTGTCTACCGGGCCGCGATCGAGCGCGCTGCCGACTTGGATGAATCCCTTTTGAGTCGTGGGAAGGCGTTAGAAGCTGCGGGTTACCATCAGCAGGTTAAGGTGACGCCATCTTCGACGTTGCTGTTCACAGTTCGAAATGGCGCGCGAGTGCCGGTGCATCGTCGAGTGAACGGAGATGGAGCCGCTGAATTCCTCATCGAAGAGGAACGAATTTCGAAGCCGGATCTGCTAAGCCGCGTCACATCGTCGCCCTGGGATTTCAGTGGCAATGCACTGCTCCGGCCTGTCGTTCAGGATTACTTGCTGCCGACTCTTGCCTACACGGGAGGTTCTGCCGAACTCGCTTACTTCGCCCAGGTGGCTGTCGTCTACGAAATGCTTCTAGGTAGAGTCACTCCGATCGTCCCGCGTTTCTCTGCGACCATCGTCGAGCCAAAACCGAAAACATTACTTGAGCGCTACGGGCTCCGGTTACCCGATCTTTTCCTGGGTCCAGAGAATCTAGGCGAACAGATGGCTTCCCGCACTTTGCCGAAGGATCTGCAATCTGCGTTTGATCAAGCCGAGGCTTCGCTGGAAAAGTCTCTGGCGGCAATTCGTGAGGGTCTGGCTCGGCTGGATTCAACCTTGGTTGATTCGGCTACCAATGCGGCGTCCAAGATGCAACACCAGCTGAGCCAACTCCGATCGAAAGCTGCCCGCGCCGAGCTCCGCCAGACAGAAGTTCTCACCCGGAAGGCCGATGTGCTCAGCAATTTGTTATATCCCGGCAAGGCTTTGCAGGAACGCGAGATCGCGGGCGTGTACTTCGTAGCGCGTTACGGGAGAGAGTTCTTGCGAGATGTGTACGAAACCATCCACCCCGACTGTGTCGATCACCAAGTAATCTCCGTATAGGCGCGAGCGTCCGCGGCGGTAGCGTGAATGGCGCGCCCGCGTTCGGTGCGGAGAAAAACCGGTTACAGCTTCTGTTCTAACCCTTCCAGCGATTCCACCCGAGGCAGGCCAGATTTACGATAAGCTCCAGATACGTCGAACAATATCGCCTGCATTCGCGCCCGGGTCGCACCCAGATAGTCGACGGAATACATATCGCCGACGTAGACACTGTCCTCCGGCGCGACGTCCATACCGCGAAGTGCGCCCTCAAAGATAGCCGGATGAGGCTTCTCGTATCCGACTAAGCCCGAATCGGTAATCGCGACGAAACAGTCAGCTATTCCGCAGCGCGTCAGCACATCGCCAATCTTGCCGTCGGCGTTGGAGATCACCGCAAGCGGATATCGGCGTCCCAGCCGTAACAGAGTCTCGCGCGTGCCCGGACGGATGTCGCGCCAGTTCGCGGAAATACGCGTGGCATCGACCAGAGCATCGCGCAATGCATCGTCATGAACGCCAAGCTCCTCGAGCAGGTGGGAATAAAAGAGATACCAGAAACTGAAGTCCGACCGGCCGTCATGCTTCAATATCTCGTCGAACTCTTTCTTCGTTTTTCGCTCGATGGCATGCCATTGTTCGAGACTCGGAGTCAGCTTCTGCTGGTGTAAGGGAGCCAGGATATGCGGCCGGTCAGGGAAGAGAAGGGTATTGCCAACATCGAAGAAGATTGCTTTTAGCAGAGCAGGCATCGGAAAGCTCTGCCCTACTCCGATTCTTCATCGCGCTTCTTGCCATACCGCAACGCCAGGCCAACTCCAATCGTCATGAATCCGACGGGCGGAATAATCAGGACCACAACTCCTCGCGTGATCGCGCGCTGGCCTTCTTGGTTGAGGGCGCGTGCGGTGCTGTAGCACATGGCGCAACTCTGAGCAAAAGCGGGAGCCGCCCACAGCACAACCAATAACGCTGAGATGGTCAGACGGACCTTCATCGGACTCCCAGGTGGACGATTCGAAAAGCGTCGGGAAAGAAAATACACATCAGGCACAGACAAGCCGTCACTGCGGTCATCATTACCCACTTCATGGCGGGGACCTCGTACTTCAGGTGCATGAAGTATCCGATAATCAGCGCGGACTTGATGATCGAAAGAATCATCAGAGCTTCCAGCATCTGCAGCGGCTCAAAGACCCGCTTGTAGGCGAGAACCACTTCGACTGCGGTGAGCAGCAACAACGCTCCCCATACCCAGAAATATTGTCCTTTACCCTCATCGTGCGTTGCGGCGGCGGTGTGCATTCAGCCTCTCCTGTTTTAACGCCCAAAATCTTGGTCCTGCTCGCCAGATTCCTTCGGGTTTGGAAGCCCTTCAGAATGACGTCCACTGCTCTGTTTTTTCGGTACCATATCACACCCGCGTGGACATCAGATACACCAGCGGGAAGATGAACATCCAGACTAAGTCCACAAAGTGCCAGTATAGTCCGGCAATTTCCACGTCGTGCGCGTCGTAATCTTTGGGCTTCAGAATCAAGATCACGGCGGCGACGATAAATCCTGCGAGCACTGCGTGGACACCGTAATGGAACACACTGTTTGCCGGAATCAGCCACCAAGCGACTGCCCAGATAGCCAACAGGATCGGCAGAAAGGTTTTGCGCAGGGAAACCACACCCAAATAAATGACTCCAATGGTCACGTGCAGCATGTGCATGCCGGTCAGGGTAAAGAACGTCCCGCCGAACTGGGGGACGTTTGCGGCCCAGGGATTCTTGAACGGGGTCATGCCTTCATCAATCAGGTGGGTCCACTCCAACCCGTGCAGGACGATGAACGCTATGCCAAAGAACATGGTGAAGAGAATCCAGTTGCGGGTCCAACTGCGATCGCCGCGCCGCGCCGCCAGCACCGCCAGAACCATGGTCAGTGAACTGGAAAGCAGACACCCGGTCATGATCGTGGCGTTGGTGATGCTTTCCTTGCCGAAGGGCGTGGGCCAGTCAGGATTCGAAATGCGTCCGTAGCTATAGGCAAACAGCAGCGCTCCAAACGTCAGAGTGTCGGAGAGCAGGAACAGCCACATGCCGATCTTTTTCGAGTAGGTGCCAAACAGAGACGGCTCGTAAACATCCGCCATCCCGTGTTGCACCGCGACTTCAGACATGATTTCTGTCTCCTTATGTTCGTCTGGCGCGGGCGCCCTCGCCCGCGTCTCCCTCTAGCGCACAAACCACAACAACCCGAAAATGTAGAGCCACAACAAAAACATGAAATGCCAATACCAGGCAGTCACATCCACGACAACCCGACGCGCCTCTACCGGCGTGTGCAGCAGGGAAACCGCGGACGCATAGAGCAACACTAAAATGCCTCCGGCGAGGTGAACGGCGTGGGTTGCGGTCAGGAGATAAACGAACGAACTGCTAGCGCTGGTGGCCACATAAAAGCCGCGATCCGCAAGCTCGCGCCAAGCTATCCACTGCCCAACCAGAAATCCGCCGCCAAGCACCACGGTGGTTCCTAGCCAGGGGAATCCTTTGCCCTCTCCGAGAGAAACGCCGGGGATGGAACGAATCGGCGCGAGCGCCGCTTGTCGTGTAATCTGCCGCCGCGCCAATTCCGCTGCAATACTGCTCACCAGCAGAAGAGTCGTGTTTACCAGAAGCAGCGTGATCGGAAGATCGACGGGAATCCAATCACGAACATAAGTATTGGTGCGTTCATCGAGAGTAGGCAAGCCCCGGCGCACTACATAAGCGCTGGTCAGGGAAACGAAGATCATGGTGACCGAGGTCAGTCCGATCGCCAGCCCCAGCCGTAGCCGGCGCAACCGCGCTCCGTAATCCGGCGAACCATCGCCGCGGCCGTCGCCACCCCCGCCGTAGGCAGGCGGACGTACGCCACCGCCGCCTTGGCCTGTCTTCGCTACGTCAATCGAAACTGGAGAACTCAAAGTTGCCATTCTAATGAGATGCCACCGTGGCCGGATCCGTCTGCATCACATAATCCCGCGGCGCTCCTGGCACGCCGTACTCATACGGCCCGTGATTCACTACCGGCGTGTGTCCTCCAAAGTTATCGTGAGGCGGCGGCGTAGCCGTGATCCACTCCAGGGTAGTTGCCTCCCACGGATTATCGGTTGCCTTGGGGCCTTTGAACATGCTCCAGAACAAATTGAGCACAAAGATGAGCTGAGCCGAGATGGTCACAATCGCAGCATAGGTCATGAAGCGATTGAGCGGCATCAAGTGTTGAAGATAGGCTAACTCCGTGAACTGCGAGTAGCGCCGCGGCTGGCCCGCCATGCCCAGATAATGCATTGGCATGAAAATGCAATAGGTGCCAATCAGCGTAATGACGAAGTGCACCCGCCCCCAGGTCTCATTCATCATGCGGCCAAACATCTTGGGGAACCAGTAGTAGGTAGCTGCAAACATGCCAAAGATGGCAGCCACACCCATAATGAGATGGAAGTGGCCGACCACGAAGGCCGTGTCATGCAATGGAATATCGAGCACCGGCTGCGCCAGAAATGGCCCGCTCAACCCTCCGGAGACAAACAGGGAAACGAAGCCAATGGCATAGAGCATCGGCGTCTGGAAGCGGACGCGTCCGCCATGGATCGTTCCCAGCCAGTTAAACGTCTTAATGGCCGAGGGAACGCCGATGGCCATGGTCATGAGCGAGAAGGCAAAGGCCGTGTACGGGCTCATACCGCTCATAAACATGTGGTGGCCCCAGACCATGAATCCCAAAAAGCCGATGGCCATAATCGCGTAAACCATGGCCTTGTATCCGAAAATCGGTTTGCGCGAGAAGGTTGAAAGCAACTGCGAAGCCACGCCCATCCCTGGCAGAATCGCAATGTAAACCTCAGGGTGTCCGAAGAACCAGAACAGATGTTGCCACAGCAGCGGCGAACCGCCTTTGTGGCCCATGATCTGACCATTGACCACCACCAGCGGAACATAGAAGCTGGTGCCCAGATTGCGATCCAGCAGCAGCAAAATCCCCGCGGAGAGCAGAACACCGAAAGCCAGCAGCCCGAGAATCGCCGTAACAAACCAAGCCCAAACCGTGAGCGGCAGGCGCATCATGGTCATGCCCTTGGCTCGCAGGTCTAGCGTAGTGGTGATGAAGTTCAGGGCACCCATCAGTGAGGCGATGCAGAAAATCGCGATGCTGGTAATCCACAAATCCGCGCCCAATTGTTCGCCAGGTCCGGAATTACTGAGAGCGCTCAACGGCGCGTAGCCAGTCCAGCCGTGCAGCGGAGCTCCTCCCGTCACGAAGAAGGCCGCCAGTATCACCACGAAGGCTATGAAAGTAGTCCAGAACGAAAGCATGTTGAGGACTGGAAACGCCATGTCCGGCGCGCCGATCTGGATGGGCAAAAAGTAGTTCCCGAATCCGCCCTGCGGCGCAGTGGTCAACACGAAGAAAACCATGATCGTTCCGTGCATGGTCATCAGTTGCAGATAGGTTTCGGGCTTGATCTCGCCGACCAGCGGCAGAACCGCAGTCGGCCAGACCATGTGAACTCGCATTAGCAGCGACAGAAACATCCCGACAAATACCGCCACCAGCGCCAGAAAGTAATACTGCAGCCCAATCACCTTATGGTCCAGGCTGAAAATATATTTGCGGATAAAGCCCAGAGGAGCCGCGTGCGAGTGGATTGTAGCCGAAGTCGCCATTACTGTTTCTCCGCCTCCTTAGTTACCAGCCACTTGTCAAAGTCTTCCTGGCTTACAACTTTCAGCATGCCGTGCATCTTGTAATGTCCGAGTCCGCAAAGCTCGGCGCAGGCGATCTCGTAATCGCCAACCTCGGTGGGCGTGAAATGCATGTGGATGGCAAGTCCAGGAACCGCGTCCTGTTTGAACCGCATCTGAGGAACAAAAAAGCTGTGGATCACGTCGACCGCACGCAAGGTGAGATTCACCTGCCGGTTCACCGGAAGATACATTGTTCCGGTAACGACGTCATCCTTAGCCGCCGGATCGGTCGTATCCAGCCCAAGCGCAGCTTCGTTTCCAGCCGATGGGTCCATCAGCTTCGGATCGGTCCGGCCAAATTTTCCGTCGGGCCCCGGATATCGGAAGTACCAGGCAAACTGCATGCCGGTGACTTCCACCGGAACCGAGTCAGCGTCCGCCGGCGCAAAACGCTCCGACGCCCAAATGGGACTGCCCATGAGGTTCAGCCCTATAAATAGGATGGCGGTCAACGCCGTCCAAACCACTTCCATCCTCGTATTGCCGTGAGAATAGGTGACTTTACTGGCGCTTCCCCGATCGCGGTACTGCCACACGAACAGACCGAGCGCGCCTTGGGCGGCCACGAAAACGATCCCCATCAGCACATAAGTCAATGCAAACTGATGGTCGATCCAAGGCGTCGACGTCGACGCGCCGTGCGGAAGCCACCAGGTTTGTGCCACGAAAAAATAAGTGCTGACAAAGGTGATCAACCAGATAATCGCAAGAAGAGCGAGGCCCATCTACGAGACCTCCAAGGGTCGGGGTTTGTGTATCGCCATAGCGCGTCCAAAAAACATGAAGCTGCGGTTGGCCCCGAAGTTTATCACAGGCATCCGCGCTGCGCGCAAGGACTTGTTGTGGAAGGAATCGATTCGGGAACATCGCTGTTGAAATTCGCAACCACAAACGAGACCAACCTTAGCCTCGACTCCTCCTGATCGTTTGCTTCAGATTGTTTCCTTTGTGTACCGGAGCCTGCAATGAGCGTAGTCGAAGGGTGTCCTTCGTGGTTTAATGCTTTTGACGTATGCCAAAGAAATCATCTGGCCAAGGCCACGACACGCCCTACATCCGCCTGCAGAAGAACGATTGCTTTGCCTGCGGGAATAACAATCCTGAAGGAATGCGCCTCAAATTTACATATGACGAAGAGCGCCATTGCTTTGTCTGCCGCTTCCGCCTCGGCAAACGCTACACCGGACCTCCCGGTCACGCCCACGGTGGCATTATTGCCACCATCCTTGATGAGGCTATGGGCAAGGTCAACAAGTTGCGTCACGTGATCGCGTTGACCTCACAGATCACCGTGAACTACTTGAAGCCCGTGCCGTTGAACAAAGCCCTGCTGGTCGAATCCCGCGAGGTGCGTGTCCACGGCCGACAGCACATCAACATGGCGGAGATTCTCAATCCCAAAGGCGAGGTGCTGGCTCGTGGCCGCGGTTTGTTCATCGCAATCGATCCCCAGAAAATGTTCGCCAAGTTTGTTGATAGATAAGATGAATGGAGGACGGGCGTCCCCGCCCGTCCCAAACCATCAAGCTAGACACTCCTGCAAAACCCTCGCCAACTGCTCCACCCCGCGCCGAAGTTCCCGCGCATCCACCGCCGCAAACCCTAGCACGATCCCGTCGCGCCGCGCACGGCCGTAAGCATACCGGCTCAAAGGAAGCACTTCGACATCGTACTTCGCCGCAGCCTGCGCCGCCCGCTCGGCCAGGATTCCGCCCTGCAGCCAGCCCACTGTTCGCAACCCCGCCTCGACCACCGGAATCTCCAGCAGTCCTCCAAGCCGTTCCCGAGCAGATTCCATCAGCACTGACAGGCGCTCGGCGTACAACTCCCGCATTCGCCGCACGTGCCGTGCAAAGTGGCCTTCGCGGATGAAATCGCAGAGAATCGCCTGATCGATCAGCGGCGGATGATGGGTGCTCACTGACTCTGCCGCCGCAAAGATGTCCACCATGTCCGCAGGAACCACCAGATAAGCAAGCCGCAGAGCAGGGAAGAGAACGTCAGTGAAACTGCCGGCGAAGATCACGACCGCGGCCCGATCCAAACCCTGCAGGGCCGGGATGGGCCGTCCGGAATAACGATATTCGCTGTCGTAGTCATCTTCAAAGATGATCGTCCTCGACCGTCGCGCCCACTCGAGAAGCGACAACCTACGGCGCAAGCTCATGGTCACGCCAAGAGGGAACTGATGTGCTGGAGTCACGTAAACCAGCCGAGGACGCTGCTGCGCCCACCGTCTTCGCCCAACGTCAAGATTCAAACCTTCGGAATCGACGGGCACCGGACAGATTTTTGCTCCCACCGCACGGAACACGACCGCAGCGCCGGGATATCCCGGTTCCTCCATCCAGACCGAATCGCCCGGGTCCAGCAGCAAGTGCGCCGCCCTGTCGAGCGCCTGTTGCACTCCCGAAATGATCAACACCTGATCCGCCGTACACTTCACGCCCCGAGACGTATTCAGGTATTCGGCCACGGCTTCGCGAAGCGGACGATATCCCAATGCTTCCCCACCAGTGAGCAAACGTGCCGACACGCGCCGCAAACGTCGTGCTGCCACCTGAGCCCAAAGGTTCGTAGGAAAAGCGTCGAGCGCAGGTTGGCTCGCGCGAAATGCCCGCACCGGACGAGACTCGGCTCGTGGCAAAGGCCGTAGTCGTCGTGCATAGGCGGAGAGCGGAATACCGCGTCTCCGGGTTCCCACGGTTGATTTTGCGCGCGGCGCTTGCAACAGCTCGTCGGGAAGAGTCTCGCTGACGTAGGTTCCCGAACCCACCTTGCCTTCCACATAACCCTCGGACCGCAGCTGCTCGAAAGCGGTGACAATTGTCGGACGAGAAATCCCATATTGTTCGGCCAAATCCCGCGTAGCTGGCAGACGCGCGCCCGGGTGCAATCGTCCGGCGAGAATCTCCGAGCGCAGTTCTTCATAGAGCCAGCGATATATGGGCATTCGCGGCTTCGGGCCCTTCAGGTTCAGCGGCAGTGTGCTCGACTTCTTTGCCATGGCTTATCGGACTTTGTCATTCCGGCCATTGCAATCGGCGGAATACGTACCCACAAAACTAATTGTCATCAAAACCAACCGGTCATCCTGAGAGCAGTCGCTGCTTCGCGAAGCGAAGCAGCGACGGAGTCGAAGGATCTCCGTCATCCCAATTCTCGCCTGCATGCTGCAAGGCATTCTCCCTGTCAGTGGTATGGAAAGAATATAGGAAAATGGACATTCCAAGCTAGCCAATAGGTTGGTATCGTAAACCTCGGACTCATCCGCGAATGATTTCGCGAAAAATGGTTCCGGGGGGCACGGCTTTAGCCGTGCCACTCAGACCCATAAGAACCGGGCTTTAGCCCCGGAGGTCATTTAACGAAAAACTCGTTCCTGCGAAAAGAGGACTTATGGCGAATAACAACGGAAGATCCACCAGCCTGCGGCTGAAAACAGGCCTGGCCGAAATGCTGAAAGGCGGCGTCATTATGGACGTCACCAACGCCGAGCAAGCGGTAATTGCCGAGAAGGCCGGCGCCGTTGCGGTCATGGCTCTCGAGCGCGTTCCTGCGCAAATCCGCGCTGAAGGCGGAGTAGCGCGGATGGCTTCGCCCAAGAAGATTCGAGAGATCATGGCCGCGGTCTCGATCCCAGTGATGGCCAAGTGCCGCATCGGACACTTCGCCGAAGCCCAGATTCTTCAGGAGCTGGGCGTTGACTATATCGACGAATCCGAAGTGCTCACGCCCGCTGACGAAGCCCACCACGTCGACAAGCACGCCTTCACAGTTCCGTTCGTCTGCGGCGCCCGCAACCTGGGCGAAGCCTTGCGCCGCATCGCCGAAGGCGCGGCCATGATTCGCACCAAGGGAGAAGCCGGCACCGGAGATGTCGTCCACGCCGTGAAACACATGCGCCAGATCGTGCAAGAAATGAAAATCCTGACCGTGCTCAGCGAGGAAGAACTCTACGCCAAGGCCAAAGAACATCAGGCCCCTTATGAGCTGGTGAGAATCGTCGCCAAAGCAGGCAAGCTTCCGGTGCCAAACTTCTCGGCGGGCGGCATCGCCACTCCCGCCGACGCCTCGCTGGTCATGCAGCTCGGCGCCGAATCCGTATTCGTCGGCTCCGGCATCTTCATGCAAGATTCCACCACCTTCGCCGATCCGCAGGAAGCAGAGAAGCGGGCGAAGGCGATTGTCCAGGCCGCGACCCATTACAACGACCCTAAAGTATTACTTGAAGTCAGCGAAGACCTCGTAGGGGCCATGAAAGGCCTAGCGGTAGCCGCGCTCGACGAAGCTCACATGCTGCAGACCAGGGGCTGGTAGGCAGATTCCATGGCCGATGAGCAAAGCATCGTTGTGATTCCCGCCGACTCCTCGGAGGTCGCCAGAGTTGAGCTGCGACTGAGCTGGAACGAGTACTGCAGCTGGGGGCGACACCGATTGTTGAAGTGATCCCAGGGCTGTTTGCCTCTGGGAAATGGGGAGCCGCTGTGGTTGGGGGGCCGGATTAAGCAAGGAGCTCTCAAATTCAAGCTTTTTCAGCAGGTGTCCAAAGAAATCAAAGAGTTGCGTGCGAAAGGAAAAATCGCCGACGAGTTTGCCGAGAAGAAGTGACGCCTGCAATTCGTGGGCGGAGCTTTTCACGGTCATTGTCAACGAAACGCCGGACGAAGACAGGCTCGAAGCACTGAAGGCGATGTTCTATTCGGTGAACAGATCCATGCCACAGAGGGCCGACAGAGTCGCCAACCATCAGCTCTTCCAAATTGCAAAGAAGCTAACTTCCGGCCTGTTCTTCTATCTTAGAACTTCCTACGAACTCTTCAATGCCAACGATTTCAGGCGAGGAGAGACGGCCAACACTCGCGACTGGCTCGGCAAGATTGGGAAAAAACTGGGTCACGACGTAATTGGCTTGCTGGAGCAGGACGATATGGCCTTAATTGGACACGGGCTTCTTGAGGAACGCCTTTACGGCCGACAAGAGTGGCATCGTTGAAAACGACGCCCACAAGACTCCGCTCGGAATCAAGTTTTGTCAAAACATCGAGGAGTATCGAGTCGGCCGACGAACGGCGGGGTTCTCAGTAGACGAACGTATATGAAAATTGGTGTTCTAGCACTCCAAGGTGATTTTGACGCCCACCGCAAACGGCTCGAGGAGCTGGGCGCCGAGGTTGTGCTGGTCAAGAAGCCCGAGCAACTGGACGAGATCGATGGCCTGGTAATTCCCGGCGGCGAATCGGGCACGTTTCTAAAACTGCTGGGCGAAGCCGGATTCGAAAAGCTGAAGCAGTTTGTGCGAGTGAACCCGACATTCGGTACGTGCGCAGGCGCAATCCTACTAGCGAACGAAGTAGAAAACCCGAAGCAGTCCGGATTGGGTGCCCTCGACATCCGCATCCGCCGCAACGCCTACGGCCGCCAGATCGACAGCTCGATCCGGGAAGGCCGATTGGGTAAGGAGCCGATCGAAATGGTCTTCATCCGCGCACCCAAGATACAACGCGTCGGCCCCGGAGTAGAAGTAATCGCCACCGAAGGCGGCGATCCCGTCGCAGTCCGGCAGGGAAAAGTAATGGCCGCAACTTTTCATCCCGAACTGAGCGAAGACACCCGCGTGCATCGGGCCTTCCTGGATTTGGTTAGCAATGGGCGCACGGTTGATAAGGCCAGCAAACAAGCCCGGAGCGGCGGAGTTATTTCGCAGGTAAGAACTCAATAGCCACATCGCGGCTGGCGAGTTTGAAATTAAAGTCCGCGGTTACGAAAACACGCTCCGCCGAATTCGCCGCCAGTTCGATTGCAAAAGCATCGACGTAGGGGATTCCTCGCTTTAGCTTCACGAAGGAGGCGCGGACTGCCCGATCGGCATCAACCGGAACAATTTCCAAGCCGAATGCATGGAGGCGCGAAAGCGCAAGATCCATCCCTTGGCGGCCACGAACTTTGCGGGTGACCCCAGCGACTTCCCCCCAATGTAACGCTGAAATCATTACCTCGCACCGTCCCGCGAGGTGAGACTTAATGATTTCCGAAACGCGAACGCCACCGGCCTCGCCATCCAGATAACGCAGAATGGCGCTCGAGTCAAGAATGTACGTCACCATTTGTCCTTTCGCCGCCGTTCGCGCTTTAGTTCCTCGGAAAGCGAAGGCTTGCCGGAAAAGAGTCCACGTGTTTTGTCTACCAACTCTTCCGATACGGGCTCCAGGACAATCCTCATTCCATCCTGGGTGACGGCAATACGTGTCCCCGGCTCAATCCCCAGAGACGTCCTCATCTCGGAGGGAATCACAAGCTGCCCCTTTGTGCTTACTGTAGTGATCCGACGTATCATGTCTTACATTCTATCACTGAGTAAGAAGGAAATAAGTGCTTGACAACTATTGTCGCGTAACCGTACAGTTACATATTATGCGGAACCGTTCGGTTACATATTCCACGGAAGCGACTTTTCAGGTGCTAGCCGATCCGACCAGACGAGCCGTGCTTGATCTTCTTAGAGAGGGAACTCAGCCGGCAGGGCAAATTGCCCGGGCTTTTCCAGTTTCACGCCCGGCCATCTCCAAACATTTGCGATTGCTTCGCCGCGCCCATCTGGTGCAGGAGCGTCGCGAAGGCCGCCACCGCCTTTACCAGCTCAACCCTGAACCGCTGAAAGCTGTGGATTCCTGGCTGGAACAGTATCGCGTCTTCTGGCAAACCAGCCTGGCTAACTTGAAGACTTTTGTCGAAGCCGAGTACGCCAAAGAAAGTGCACACGATCGTCCAAAACACAAATAACAGGAGGAATGAAAATGAGAGCACTACGCATTGCAGCCTGCATTGTCCTAACCGCGACCGCCGCCTTTGCCCAGTCGGACGCGCAAAGATCTTTCGACCAACTGAAATCGCTCGCCGGTTCATGGGAAGGGAAGAACTCGATGGGCCAGCCGGTGCAGGTCTCTTACCGCATGACAGCTGGAGGCTCTGCGTTGATGAGCGAAATCGTGGGACACGGGGAAACCATGATCTCAATGATCAACTTCGACGGTCCTAATCGCCTGCTGCTGACTCATTATTGTGCGGTCGGAAACCAGCCCCGCATGCAAGCCAGCGCTTCGCCGGATGGCAAGACCATCACTTTCAGCTTTCTCGATGCCACCAATCTCGACAGTCCGCAGTCGGGGCACATGGATCAGGTAGTGATCGCCATGCTCGGACCCGACCACCACACCGAGGAGTGGAACTTCATCGATCATGGCAAGGAGATCAAGGAATTCTTCGACCTGACGCGCAAGAATTGAAGCGCGTTTAACGTCGAGAACCAGGCTGTGAGACAACTTAATCCAGGAGCCACCTATGGCACAAGTAGTTGTTACTCCCGATCAGGATGCAATCGTCAGCGAAGTGGAGGTCAAGGCGCCGGCAGAGCGAGTATTTCAGGCGCTCACCGATCCCCGCCAGCTCAAGCTCTGGTGGAACAGCGACGAATGCCAGACCGAGTTCTTTGAAATGGATCCCCGCCCCGGAGGCCAATGGCGTTTCGGAACCAGGAAAAGCAATTTGAACGTCAATGGAGTGAACCAGTTCTCTTGCCAGGGCGAAGTATTGGAATTCGATCCGCCGCGGGTGCTGGCCTACACCTGGGTTGCAAACTGGCACGACGACAAATCCCGCAGAACGATTGTCCGCTGGGAACTGACGGCGACCAAAGACGGCACCCACGTCAAAGTCACTCACAGTGGTCTTGCCCAGGAAGCGGTTGCCCGCAAGGATTACAGCGGCGGCTGGCCCGGAGTTGTGGAAATGCTCAAGAAATTTGTCGAGACGAAATAAAGGAGGCCTCATGGCTACGATTGAAATCACTCCCGATCAAGACGCGGTAGTTGCGGAAATCTTCATTGCCGCGCCACCGGAGCGTGTCTTCCAGGCGATTACCGATCCCGCGCAGACGTCGCAGTGGTGGGGACAGAAAGGCTTGTATCGCATCACGGAGCGGCACGCTGATTTCCGCCCGGGCGGCAAATATTGGTGCGTCGGCGTGGGCGCGGATGGTACGTCGTTCCGCGTGGAAGGCGAATATTTGGAGATCGATCCCCCACGCCTGCTGGTACAAACCTGGGTCGCGAGTTGGTGCGGCGAGGTGACGACCATTGTGCGGTGGGAGCTCGAGCCTCAACCGGTTCATGGCCTGCAGCATCGCGGTCCGCAGAAGCTGGGGACTGGTACGTTGGTGAGGGTTCGTCAACAAGGATTTGCGGGAGCCCCGAAGGCGGCTGTCGATCACGCCCAGGGATGGACGCGCGTCCTCGGCTGGATGCAGGCGTTCGTCGAAAAGGGAGAGACCGTCGACACCCGCGAGTAGGAAGTTCAGGCCGTGTTCAATGCCGGGTGCCGGGCACGCCGGTCTCGCGTTCTCGAGACCTGTGGTTCCGACACCCACATCTCGAAAACCGCGAGATGTGCGGCACCCGGCACTTGTGGAATCATACCGATGCTGGCAATCGCTCTCCGACACTCGATATCTTTTGTTCGTGCCAGTGGCGAGCTTGCGCGATGCAGAGGATGTGCAGGATGAACAGCAAGGGTACGGCGAAAGTCGGAATCAGGCTCAGAGGGAGCACGGTCATAGGGCTGGTCGCGATCCCATGCGGTTCGATCAGCCGGGCGGTCGTGCCCATGGTCACCGCCGTCACCAGATCTGCGATCCCCAGAAGTTGCCACAAGATGAAGCTTTTGCGGTGAGCAGGATTCGCGAGTCTCGTCGCCACCAGGGGCGCGGTCGCTCCGATGGCGATGTCCCCGCACCCTGCGGGCAACGCGAACCGGCCCGGCAGAAGGCCGTAGGTGTAGGCCTGAAGGAACGTCAATGTACGCGGGTCCAAGGCCAGAACGAATTGGCGAAATGCATCCGAGGTTGCAAACCACAATAGGAACAGGACAATCGGAGCCAGCGCTGCCACTCCCAAGGGAATCGGCGGACGGCTGGGATCAGTGCTGAATACATGCAGGGCCGAGGCGGTAAGAGAAAGAATGAACCAGGCGCCAATCAACGTGGCCGTGAGTTTTCCGTAATTTGGGTTCGTCTTCGTCATAACAATTTCTCCTGGTGCGGGTACTGCAATTCCGTTACTGCGCTGGTTACTTTGTCGGTCAGCTTCAGCAAGTTGTCGCTGAGTTCGTTTCCAAGCTGAGTGCGCAGCCGGCCTTGCACTTTCTGCCAGTGGGGCAGCGCACGTTTTAGTTGAGCCTCGCCTGACTTCGATAGCCGCATTCGCCACTCGCGGCGGTCCTGGCCACGGCGCTTTGCGATCCAACCGTGCTGACCCATGATCCCCAGGGTGCGAGTCAGCGTGGTGCTATCCATGGCCAGCAGCTGTCCCAGTTCGCCTTGCGAGACCTCTCCGGCAAGCGACAGCGCCTGCAGGACGGTGAACTGCGTGGCCCGCAGTCCGAGCGGGCGCAAGGCCTCGTCGTAAAGCTGAGTGAGGGCCCGCGATGCGCGGCGAAGCGTGGCGCACATGCAGGGAAGAGTTGGCAGCGAATCGGCCATACTACATTAGATGCATATACATTTATTGGATTCACAAAATCTTCGAAAGGGAACTCGCTTGACCGACAATGCAGGGGCCGGTTACGCACCGGAATCGTTCGTGGGTTCCGGCATTATTCACTTCGGCTTTTCAGCTGGGGCTTTCCAGCCGGTGATCAACGTTAGGGGTGACGAGCTGTTTGCGGGAAAGGAGTTGATAAGAAAATGGTCATCTCGCGAAACAGCGTACTGAGTGCCGGAAAAATTGGGAGCAATGATCCTGGATTGAAAAAGCACGCGTGGTGCAGAAACCGATTTTGCTCGCGGATCAAAATCGACCACCATCAACTTCCTGTCGGGCGCCACATAAAACAGGCGTCTCCCGTCGTGCGCCCAGGCGGGCTGCGCGCCGCCACCACCGGAAACGCGGATATGCCCGCCGGGACCGGGGAATGGCGCGATGAAGATGGCGTCGGAACCCGGCCCAATGAGTGGCCCAACGTAGGCGATCCATTTGCCATCGGGTGAAAATCGCGCCTCCGCGCCAATCCCAAAGGGCACCACTTGCCGATCCGCCGGCGAGTAGACCTTGAGCGAGGGAGCGTCACCTGAGAAAACCGTGAACACAACGTGACCATCGACGGACCAGTCCATGTGCCCTAAATAAGATTCGCCCTTTAATAGGACCTGTGCCGGGCCTGAGCCATCAACAGGGATCTGTGTCAGGGCATCGATTGTTCGATACATGATTCGTTTGCTATCAGGCGACCACGCAGGAGAACTCTCATTTCCACCGTCAGTAAGGCGAGAAGAGATGCCACGCGTGAAGTCAAGCACACGGATCACAGATTTTCCGTTTCGCTCATCATCCGATGCAACGGCGAGGTAGTGTCCATCAGGAGAAAGCCGCGGGTCCAGATAGGCGGTTCCGCCAATCTGACCGATTTCTTTTCCGGCAATATCAAACCACGCCAACCTCGCGCTCGAATCCAACAGCGACTGGAACACGAGCACGCCGTTGGCCGAGACCGAGAACTCCGCATGCGAAAAGCTTCGCTCCTGCTCCAGTTCCTGACTGGTAAGGGCGGTAGGGGACCCGCTGAGTTCCAACCAGCGTGGGTCGAATGGCTGCGCCCAGAGGATGTGGTCGTGGCCATAAACCAAGTAGCCGGCTCCGTATTCGGTGTTGCCGGCTGTCTTCGACGCGATCAGCTTGGGAGAGCTTCCATCGAGAGAGCCAACATAAATGCTCTCCCCTTGCGGATCATTGAGCCTCTCCTCCGAGTAGAGAAAATGTCTTCCGTCGGGCAGAAAAGAGGGCCACATATGTCCTCGTCCCGAACCCGTTTCGGCGATCCGGGTTACTGGTACAGCTGCGCCGCCCCTGTCCGGAACCCGATAAAGGGGTCCGTCAACAAAAGGCGAAAACACAATAGTGCCATCGCGGCCCCATGTGCCGCCGCCGCGCCCGAACGGGGCGTCGCAGATTACCCGCACTGCTCCGCTGTCCAGGTCAACTATGGCTAATTTGCCTGCCGCGAAGAAACCAATTCGGCGGCTGTCGGGCGACCAGAATGGCAGCAACGCGCCTTCCGTCCCATTGATTTGCGCTGCATTCGAAGCAGATAGCGCGCGAACCCAGAGCTTGTCATTCCCCTCGGGGCCGAAGGCCACAAAGGCAAGTCGCGCACCGTCAGGAGAAACGGAGAAACTACTGTGTTCGAAGTGCCAACTGGATGGTGGCAGGATGGACGAACGGGTTGGCTGCAGTGATTGTTGGTCGCCACCTACGGCCTGGCGCCTGTACATCCTCCAGCCCAGGAACAACGAAAACACACATGTGGCGGCGAACGCCCACCAGAGAATCGGAACCCTCAGGGCCATGTGAGGCTCTGGTTTGGTTTCGGGGACAGGAGGCGGATTCGCCGCGAAGATTCTCTCGACAGGCGCCACAAAACGGAAGCCATGTTTCGGGATCGTCTCGATGTAATGGGGAGTCTCGGCGTCGTCACTCAGTGCTTGGCGCAGCTTCCTGAGAGCCGTGCCTAGGCTCTGGTCAAAATCGACGAAAGTTTCGGGAGGCCATAGCTTGCGGCAGATTTCTTCGCGGCCAACCACTTCTCCGGCGCGTTCCAGCAGCATGAGAAGAAGTTGCGAGGGCTGCTCCTGAAGCCGGATACGCAGGCCCTGCTTGCGCAACTCGCCGGTTGCGGCCTCGACCTCAAAGACACCGAAACGGAAGACGCGCGCTGACTTTGCCGTTTCCTGCACTGTTTTCCTGCTGAGCTTTTGGAGTATAGCAGTTGCTACTCAAAAGAAGTGGAACGGAAGCAGACTGGCGGGTTCATCGCCTTATTTATCCGCTTTAGAAACAATACCCTACCGGTTCAAACTCAAATCGGTTGTAGTTGATGTGCGGTCCATGGACGCGTTTCTTCAACTTCGGCAGACTCGGCAGTACCCGGAGTAGCCGGGGACTTCAGAACTAGAGAGGAAACATATGAATATCGCGTCTTTTGGAAGCAAAACATACATGAAACGCAAAGTCGGGGCGCTGGTGCTCGCTGCGGCTGCCCTTGCTACCGTTAGCGTAAGCCAACCCGCAAGAGCACAAAGTGGATCAGGATTGGGGGCGCCCATCGAAGGCACCTGGATCATACAGGTTCACCGCGTAACGCAAAACATCACCTTCAGTACCCTTCAGTCGTTTACTGCCGGCGGGGTTGCTCTCGCCACAGGGACGATCGATCGCACGCCACCTCCTCCCATTTCACCGCTCTACGGCACCTGGAAACGCATCGGTGGCAACAGGTACGCATACTCGCTCAGCTTCTTCATCTTCGACGAAGCAGGCAACGCCGTCGCCATGCTCCAGAACTACGCGACTTTTCACCTGAATGCTGAGGACGAAATCGTGGGTTCGGGCGAAGCCTATATCTGCGACACGAGCGGCGACAACTGCGCGAATATCAATTCGCCGATCACATTCACCGGCAAACGCCTGAATGCCCAACACGGTTGATCCTTTTCAACGCTGAAACCGGAACCGGGCTGACGACATTCTGTTGATGTCGGATGTAGTCGCGATTTCAGACCTCGGTTCCGGGTTCAGAGATGTTCACACGCGAGGATCATTCGACCGAAGGGACCTGCATGTGGTGATCAACAGTTCGGACCGAACGGACGGTCGCCGATTCGGAAGTTCGAGTGAGCCGGATCACCGAAACTCCCGCGATCTGGCTGAAGTTGAACTTAGGTCTTTCCCGGAGAGTCCGGCAGGTCGCAGATAGCAGCACAGTTCTAGAATAGGTGGCAGCATATCACCATTGCCAACAATCGTTGCACAGGGCAGTCTGATTGAGCGATGATATGGCTGCTATCGCCGGGTGCACTGAGGTGCATCGCGCGCTACATCGGCTCGCGTAGAATCTCGGCCGCAAATCACGAGATAATCTTTTTACTCACTCGCGCGACACCAAGTTATCTGGAATAGCAAGATCGTGGCTGGTGCAGGAACGGGCTTCCTCATCTTCGCATTCCCCTTGATGTCGATCTACATCAAAAAGATATTGGAGTGGCTTGCTGGAGAGATAGCTTGTCAGACATTCCAGACGAGTGCGCACAACTCAAGCGTTTGCTACTCATCCTGTTACTCAATCTGAGCCAAACGTGGCCAAGAGACCTGCCTTGCGGCCAACGGGACCGCTCAAAATAAAGGGTTTGACGACCGGCAAACCAGGGCAATCAGATTTCGAGACCTGGGATCTGGCCAATTCCGCAAGCACAACGTACTATTTCATCGGCGAAAAATCCGTGGGACGCATGTACGTTGAGTCCACTTTTTCCACCGTCTTCTCGGTCTGCTCGGATTTCACCACCGCTTGAAACTCCGGGTCGGCCCGCATCGTGTCCCAGTTCTTTTTCGCTTCCTCCCGGCTGGGATGCGCCAACATAAAGATGAATGTGTTGTCCCAAGCGGGAGCATCCTCGGGTACCCAGTAACCCACAACCTTCAGATCGTGTTTGGCGAGCAGCTTTGAAGTCGTGTCGCGAAACCGTGACTCCAGCGCCGGCTCTTTGCCCGGCACAGTGTGATAAATGCGAAGTTCAAAGACGCGGTCGCTATCGGCCCTCACTTGGTTCAGGTGCGACAACCGGGCGGTGACGAGCGATCCGGCGGCAAATGAAACCAAGGCGATGCCTAAGACCGTCCAGCCTTTCGATTCCCAGCAGGTAAGTGTCATGGAATTCTCCGAAAGAAAAGTTAATTGTGCGGGAGTTCCCTATGGAGTACGTGCGGGATTGCATTTTGGATGTTTTGTCCCGGACAATGGTGTCTGGGCCAACCCGGCCTTTCGTCACCGGTTAAGCACGTGTAGGACGGACACTCTGGTCCGGCGCCTTTGACTTTGTTCTTGCGAGATCCGAGCCAAGAAATATTCAGTTCAATGTCAAATTCAAGAGCGGCGGACAGGACTGTCCGCCCCACACGACCGGATCGCGGCGATATGCGCGGCTAGGTTGGTCTTCAGAATCTCGCCGGTTCCGACACCACCCACATCTCGAAAACCACGAGATGGGCACGCGGTTAGTTGATGGTTACAGGGTTTCGGGGCTCGGTTAACGTCTCGTAGCCTAGCGCACGTTGCGCTGCGACACGCTCTCGAATCCCTTCTCAAATTGCGTGACCAGGGGAGTTTCGCCGGCCTGGAGACCGCCGCGTCCCATGACTCGCCAGAGAAAATTGCCATGCGTCCGCGCATCGTAAACCGCCAGCAGATCTTCGGATGGCCTGCTCGTCACCAGGATGATGATGTCGGCTTGGGAGGGCTGGTATACGATCGTCAGTTTGCCCCAATTCTGAATGGCATTCTGCACGGCGTTGATCGCGGTCCGATCTTCGAAAAACAGGTTCGGATCGAACTGATCTCCGTCATAGGAGGCAACGTAGACATAGCGTGCATTCGCCAGAATGCCCGGAAACGCTGGCACTTTCGCGGTACTGGGATTGGGCGCAGCCGAGGCGGAAATCGCCGCCATCACAATCAAGCTAATCGCCACGAGAGAAAATCGTTTCATACAAGCACCTCTGCCTAGTTAGATGCCTTCGCACGGGGCGGAGCCTCTGACGCTCTCGAATCAACGCCTTACGTCACCTGCCTGGCTGTCTCGCGATTTTGGAGCGAGACGGGGTCGCGTTTTCGTTTCTGCCGCAAATCGTTTCCGAATAAAATCGAAGAAAGGGAACTCAGGCGCAGCTTAACCGGCTGCGCCTTTGTCGTCATGCCAACTGAAGATCACAAATATGATTGCGACTTATTACAACCCGCAGAAGAATGTCTAGATATTCAGGCCATCGGCCTCGACTCGCAGAAGCGCCTCGGGGAAATCGAGGAGGCAAGCTTTTTTGGCCAAAGCTTCCAGCCTCAGCTTTGGCGTGTCCAAGCCTTGGGTCGAGGAGCGTCATGACTTCGTCCTCGACTCGGGATATCGCTTCTGACGCGTGCAGGACTTCGTCTGCTGAGACTGCACTGAGCCCAGTCGAGGGTCCAGCCAGACGGGAACGCCCGGCCTCCATTCTTTCGCGGCGTGGGGCCTGCGTTATACTTGGGGTGGGATGGCTGACGTCGCGCAGAAGACTTTCTACCTCGAAACCTTCGGTTGCCAGATGAACGCGCACGACTCCGAAAAGGTCGTCGGCACGCTGGTGTCCGAGGGATACCGGCAGGTGCAGACCGTCGAAGAGGCTGAACTGGTTCTGTACAATACCTGTTCCATCCGCGACAAAGCCGAGCAGAAGGTCTTCAACCGTCTGGCCGACTACAAGAAATTCTATAAGCAGGGCAAGCGCTTCGGCGTGCTGGGATGCGTAGCACAACAGGAAGGCGAAAAGATTTTCGAGCGCGCCCCCTATGTGTCGATGGTCTGCGGCTCGGCGTCGTATCGCAATCTGCCTCAAATGTTGATCCAGATTCAGGCAGGGAAGCAGCGCGTCACCGGATTGGACGACCGCGAAACTGAGGAATGCTTCGAGACCGAATTCACTGCGCGCACCAACCCGCACCGGGGTTACATCACGATCATCGAAGGCTGCGACAAGTTCTGCGCCTACTGCGTGGTTCCCTTCACGCGCGGCAAGGAGCGCAGTAGGACTTCCGAGTCAGTAATGTCCGAAGCTCGACAGATGGCCGATCTGGGGTACACCGAGATCCAGTTGCTGGGACAGAACGTGAATTCCTACAAAGATCCCGCAGGGAAGAAGACTTTCGCCGAACTGCTGGCGGCGGTCGGGGAGACTCCGGGCATCAAGCGGGTGCGGTTCACGACTTCCCATCCCAGGGATTTTGGGCCCGACATTATCGCGGCGATCGACGCGGTTCCTACTTTGTGCGATCACGTCCACTTACCGGTGCAGAGCGGGTCGCCTCGTGTGCTCGATGCGATGCAGCGGCTTTACACTCGCGACCAGTACCTGGAACGCATCTCATGGATGAAGGCCGCGCGGCGGGAGATTAGTATTACCAGCGACATTATTGTAGGGTTTCCGGGCGAGACCGAGGCTGACTTCGAGGAGACTCTGGCGCTGCTCGAGCAGGTTGG
>Ga0210396_10001705_pt1 | contig 23265 bp, 16 predicted proteins | sample IncBWH17OmetaG_FD_155466 | JGI IMG/M metagenome (GOLD analysis project Ga0210396, IMG submission 155466) | Forest soil microbial communities from Barre Woods Harvard Forest LTER site, Petersham, Massachusetts, United States - Inc-BW-H-17-O ... | reverse complement strand
GCACCGAGAAGGCTCTCGACGCGCTGGAAAAAGCGGGACATCCAGTCGTACGCGTGGTGCTCGCGGATAAGTACAACCTGGGCCAGGAATTTTTCAGGTGGGAGATCGCGACGGCGGTGGCGGGGTCGATTATAGGTATAAACGCGTTTAACCAACCTGATGTGGAAGCCAGCAAAATTGAGACGAAAAAGCTTACCTCGGAATATGAAAGCACCGGAAAGCTTCCAGACGAAGCGCCGTTCTTCGAGGATGGCCGTATCAAGCTATTTGCCGATGCGAAGAACGTGGCAGCGTTGAAGAATGGTTCGAAGCTATCGGACGTACTTCGGACACATTTAACACGCTTGGGCGCTGGCGACTATTTCGCATTGCTCGCTTATGTAGCGATGAATGACGAACATGCAGAACTTTTGCAAGGCATGCGACACGAAGTTCGCGACTCGAAAAAGGTGGCAACGTGTCTGGGCTTTGGTCCGCGCTTCCTGCATTCTACCGGGCAGGCTTATAAAGGCGGCCCGAATTCAGGCGTGTTTCTGCAGATTACTTGCGATGACGCGGCAGACATCCCGGTCCCGGGACAGAAATATACGTTTGGCGTGGTGAAGGCCGCGCAAGCTCGCGGAGATTTTGCTGTACTTGCGGAGCGAGGGCGCCGTGCATTGCGTGTACATTTGGGGAAAAATGTGAAAAGCGATTTGGAGAAAGTGGCGAAGGCAATCCATCAAGCATTGTCGTAGCGAAACTCATACCAACTGAAGTGAGGAAGAGGAGCTGAGAATGCAACTGGGGATGATAGGTCTCGGCAGGATGGGTGCCAACATGGTTCGCCGCCTGCTAAAAGGTGGCCACCAATGCGTCGCGTATGACCGCAGCGCAGATTCTGTTAAACAGCTTTCCAGCGACGGAGCGACCGGGACAACCTCGTTGGATGATTTCGTGGCGAAATTGCAGAAGCCGAGAGCGATCTGGCTGATGGTTCCCGCGGCGGTAGTCGATGCGACAATCGCGAATCTGGTGCCCAAGTTGGAGAAAGACGACATCCTGATTGATGGCGGAAATTCTTACTACATCGACGACATCCGGCGCGCCAAGGAACTTTCAGCGAAAGGGCTCCACTATGTGGATGTAGGAACGAGCGGCGGCGTTTGGGGATTGGAACGGGGCTATTGCCAGATGATTGGCGGCGAAAACGGCGTGGTAAAGCATCTCGATCCCATCTTCAAGACGTTGGCTCCCGGCCGCGGCGATATTCCACGCACTCCTGGCCGCGAAAAAGCCAGCGGGACGTCCGAAGAGGGTTATTTACATTGTGGACCGTGCGGCGCAGGGCACTTTGTGAAAATGGTGCACAATGGAATTGAATATGGGCTGATGGCGGCGTATGCCGAGGGATTCAACATTTTGAAGCACGCCAATGCGGGAAAAACACAGCGCGAAGATGATGCGGAAACCACGCCGCTGCGCTCCCCCGACCATTATCAATACGATTTCAACCTGGCGGATGTCGCGGAAGTTTGGCGCCGCGGAAGCGTTGTAGCATCGTGGTTGCTGGATTTGACGGCAATATCACTGTTTGAACAGCCGACACTGGAGAAATTCTCGGGACGGGTATCGGACTCGGGCGAAGGGCGTTGGACGATCCTGGCGGCGATTGAGTCCACAACTCCTGCGCCAGTTCTGACGTCTGCACTATACGAACGCTTCTCATCGCGAGGCGAAGATGAATTTGCGGCAAAGCTGCTTTCGGCGATGCGATTTCAGTTTGGTGGACACGTCGAAAAGAAGTCCGGGCACTAACGAAGAATCAGACTGAATTACTGACGTAAGACAGGAAAACGATGGTGGAGACCTTAACCGGATCAGCGGCTCGCCCCTGTGTGATGGTGATTTTCGGGGCGACTGGCGACCTAACGAAACGCAAACTGATTCCTGCGTTGATTAATCTGGCGCAAGAAAACGTCCTGCCGAAGCAATTCGCGATCGTCGGATTCGCCAGCAACGATTACTCAACGGAAACATTTCGCAAAACGCTGGGCGAAGAGGTTCCTCGCGTGGCGCCGGACCCGATAGATTTAAAGATGTGGGAGTGGCTATCGGAAAGGATTTATTACGTCAAAGGAGATTTCCAAGATCCGGAAGCGTACAATCGCCTGAAACAGCAGATCGAAGAGACGGACAAGCTGCACAGCACGCAAGGCAATAAATTTTTCTACCTCGCGGTGTCGCCTCGCTTCTTTGGACCCATTGTGCAGCAATTGGGAGCGGCTGGCTTGACGAAAGAAGAAAACGACAAGTGGGCGCGGGTGATTGTGGAGAAGCCGTTCGGACACGATCTGGACTCCGCAAAACAGCTAAATGCAGAGTTAAAGAAAGTTTTGAACGAGGGACAGATTTACCGCATCGACCATTATTTGGGCAAAGAGACGGTGCAGAACGTTCTAGTGTTTCGGTTCACAAACAACATTATTGAACCGCTGTGGAATCGCAATTACGTCGACCACGTGCAGATAACCGCAGCAGAGACTGTGGGAGTGGAGCATCGCGGCGGATTTTACGAGACCGCCGGCGCACTGCGGGACATGGTGCCAAATCACTTGTTCCAGTTGCTCACGATGACAGCGATGGAACCGCCGATTTCCTTCGATGCGGATGAGGTGCGCAATAAGCAAGCGGAAGTGCTGCACGCGATCCAGCCACTGAATCCTGAAGAAGTGTTGACCAATACGGTACGAGGACAGTACGGAGAAGGCGTAGTGGAGAACGAACACGTGCCCGCGTATCGCAGCGAGCCGGACGTGGCGCCTGATTCGCAGACAGAGACGTTTGTGGCGTTGAAGCTGCTGATCGACAACTGGCGGTGGGCGGGAGTTCCCTTTTATCTGCGGACGGGCAAGCGGTTGGCCATGCGCGCGACGGAGATTGTAATCCAATTTCGACGGACGCCGTTCGTTCTGTTTCGCAATACAACGGTAAAAAATATCGAAACGAATCGACTAGTCATCGAAATCCAACCGAATGAAGGAATTTCTTTGAGCTTCGGCGCCAAGGTGCCGGGCTCGACGATGAAGCTCGGCTTGGTCAACATGGATTTCGATTACAAAACATATTTCGGCATTGAGCACGGCACAGGATACGAACGGTTGTTGCGCGATTGCATGGCCGGCGATGCGACATTATTCCAGAGAGCGGACATGGTGGAGGCGGGTTGGCGAGTGATTCAGCCGATTCTGGATGTCTGGCACGCGTTGCCACCGCGCGGGTTTCCTAATTACGCAGCAGGTTCATGGGGACCTGCCGAGGCGGAAGAACTGTTGCGCCGCGATGGACGTTCATGGCGCCGCATTGAAGAAGAAGGTTTCGAGCAGCGAAGCCGTCCTGCACCAGCAAGCAAGGTGGGCATTGTCTGATGGGTGCTGCGAGTCAACGCGAACTGCGCATCCTACCCGACGGAAAAGCGATAACGGCGAGAGCCGCGAATGAATTTGCGAGACTCGCGCGGGAAAGCGTAGATAAGAACGGATCGTTTACCGTGGCGCTGTCGGGCGGTTCGACGCCGAAAGCGTTGTACGCAATGCTCGCGGAAGATCCAGGACTTCGCGCGGCGGTACCCTGGAGCAAGATCCATTTCTTTTTTGGCGACGAGCGCCACGTGCCTCCGGATCATGCGGACAGCAATTTCCGCATGGCGAACGAGGCGATGTTTTCCAAGGTACCAGTGCCGGAAGCGCAGATTACGCGGATCCGTGGCGAATACCCCGACACGGAAAAAGCGGCACTGGAATATGAAGAGGCTCTTCACGCATACTTTAAGGTGAGCGATGGCGAGTATCCTCGCTTCGATTTAGTGCTCCTCGGAATGGGGGAGGAAGGTCACACCGCTTCCCTATTTCCCGGCACTAAAGCGTTACACGCCGCCAATCGAATTGTGGTTCGCAATTGGGTCGGGAAACTGTATACGGAACGCATCACGCTCACAGCTCCAGCGATAAATGAAGCGAAACAAGTGATTTTCTTAGTAACCCGCGCAGACAAGGCTCCGGCCTTGAAAGCGGTACTGGAAGGGCCCTATGAGCCCGAACAACTTCCAGCGCAACTCATTCAGCCAATCGCCGGTAAGGTGCTTTGGCTGGTGGACGAGGCGGCGGGGAGCATGCTCACAACGGGAATTCGCGAATAATTAGGAGAAACCATGGCAACCGCAACAACAAGTTCCATCGAACAACTCTTAGGAGCAAAAGCGGATACGCTGCTAGGCTTCAAGAATCCAAAAATCTCCAAAGAACGGCTGCACGTTCCGGGACCGGACTTCATTGATCAAAATTATGCGGTGACGGATCGTAATTTGCGCGTGCTGAACAATCTTCACAGATTGTTTCATCACGGGCGCCTGAACGGCACCGGATATCTGTCGATTCTGCCGGTGGATCAGGGAATCGAGCACTCCGCAGGCGCGAGCTTTGCGAAAAATCCGGATTACTTCGACGGCGAGAACATCGTAAAGCTGGCGATCGAGGGAGGATGCAACGCGGTTGCTTCGACCTTTGGCGTACTGGGTTCCGTGGCGCGCAAGTACGCACACAAAATTCCGTTCATCGTAAAGATCAATCACAACGAATTGCTGACGTATCCGAATCGATTCGACCAAGTGCTCTTCGGCACCGTGGAGCAGGCTTACGACATGGGAGCTGCCGCAGTGGGGGCCACAATTTATTTCGGCTCTGATAACAGCACGCGGCAAATCGTGGAGATTAGCCAGGCATTTGCCAAGGCGCATGAACTGGGAATGGCGACGGTGTTGTGGTGCTATCTTCGAAATCCGGCGTTCAAGAAGGACAAGGATTATCACGTATCGGCGGATCTTACCGGGCAGGCGAATCATCTCGGTGTGACGATCCAGGCCGATATCATCAAGCAGAAATTGCCGGAAAATAACGGCGGTTATCAAGCACTGAACATGGGCGATTCGAGTTACGGAAAATTCGACAAGCGTATCTATACGGACCTTTCCAGCGACCATCCGATCGATCTCTGCCGCTACCAGGTGGCAAACTGCTACATGGGCCGAGCCGGACTAATCAATAGTGGTGGAGCTTCCGGAGCAAATGATTTCGAAGAAGCGGTGGTAACCGCAGTGATCAATAAACGGGCAGGCGGCACCGGCTTGATCAGCGGACGCAAGGCGTTCCAAAGGCCGATGCCTGAGGGCGTTAAACTGCTAAATACAATTCAAGACGTTTACCTGAGCAAGGAAGTCACCGTAGCCTAGTCAGTCTCACGTCTCTAAGAAAGGCCGCGCGCATAAATGCGAGCGGCTTTCTTGCTTTTTATAGTGAGTGAGACTTCCTAAACGACGCTTATAGCACCCCGCTGAGAGAAAATATTTAATCCCCAGAAATCATAGGAATTCCCAAATTTCGGAGAAACTTCCAGGTCGCAAATTTTACGAGTTTTAAGTTACAGATTTACAAAGGTTTGAGAAGGCCAAGATGGTATTTGCCGTGCATTAAATTCCGCCAGCAGTTTCCTGAGGCCCCTGAGTGGAGGCGGCCCAACTCGTCCGAACTTTATTTAGTGAGGACGCTCCCAGGTTAGGGTGAGTGGTTCGAAGTCGGTAGCAGGCAGGCGGAAGATTCTTTTTCCGCTGAAATGCTCGGTGGTTGAAGTGTGCCCCAACGGTCACAGGTGGTGGTCCAAGATTTTTTCAAGAGAACGTCGTTCACTATCGATTGAAAGAGGAAGAAAGAAAATGATGATAAAGAGGGTAGGAAATATTGTTCTGATCAGTTGCATGGTAGTCCTGTTTTTCGCAGCAGGATTGTCGGCGCAGACCATCGTTACCGGGGGCTTCAGTGGCACGATCACGGATCCTACAGGAGCCACCGTCGCCGGAGCGGCTTTGTCGCTCGTCAGCCGCGCCACAGGAAGCACAGCTAACACAGTATCAGGCGCTAACGGTGAATATACATTCTCACTGTTAAAGCCAGACGAATATACGTTGACTGTCACCAAGGATGGATTTAAGACCTACACGCGGACCGTCCCGGTGCTTCTAGGTCAAAACCTGGCGGTGAACATAGCGCTTGAGTTGGGGGCGGGGACAACGACCGTAGAAGTAAGCGAAGCACCCGCGCTGCTGCAAACCGAAAACGCGAATATCTCCACCACGTTTGATACGCGTACCGTGCAGAACATCCCGAATCCGGGCAACGATGTGACGTATATCGCACAGACGGCGCCTGGTATATCCATGAATACTTCCAGCGGAAATGGATACGGGAACTTCAGCGCGTTTGGGCTACCTGGCACCTCGAACCTATTCACCATCAACGGCAATGACTACAACGATCCTTTTCTTAACCTGAACAATTCAGGTGCCAGCAACTTACTGCTGGGCGGAAATGACGTGCAGGAAGTTGCGGTGGTCAGCAACGGCTATACGGGACAGTACGGTCGTCAAGCGGGAGCCCAGGTTGACTACTCAACAAGGTCGGGCACCAACGCGTTTCACGGGGACGCAAACTACTACTACACGGGCAGCACGCTGAATGCTGAAGACTATTTCTTGAAAGCCAGCCAGCAGCCCAAGCCGTTTCAGAACAATAACCAGTGGGCCGCGGACATCGGTGGTCCCATAAAAAAAGATAAGGCGTATTTCTTCGTGGATACGGAAGGATTACGGTACGTATTTGCGACAGCGACGCAATCGTTCTTGCCAACCCCGGAGTTCCAGAGCTACGTACTGTCCACGGTTCCGGCGACAGCGACGAGCTTTTACCAGCAGGCATTTTCTCTTTATAACAATGCAAAAGGCGCGGGTGGCGCGGTGCCAACGGCAGACACTTGCGGTGGGGATGCCGCAAACGCGCATGCGGGCGGCATTTTCGCAGGGCCTGGCGGAACTTACGGTTTGCCGAGTGGCTCTACATCCTGCTTAGGAGCGGTCACTCTCGCGGGCTCAAGCGGCAACCAGGAATGGCTATTGATCGGACGTGTGGATTACAACTTCAACGACAATAATAAAGTGTTTGGTCGCGTGAAGTTCGACCGTGGCACCCAGCCGACTTACGCGGATCCGATAAATCCGGCGTTCAATGCGATCAGCCACCAGCCTCAAGATGAGGGACAACTCAACTACACGCACATATTCAGCCCGACAATCGCAAATAACTTCATTTTCTCTGACCTTTATTACTCGGCGATTTTCCAATCCACGAATGTGTCAGCGGCGAACGCGGTGTTCCCGGAAATCTTGTGCTCCGCGGACACAACGATGTCGTGCCTAGGAGCGGTGGGAGGAGATTTCCCATTTAACTTCTACTTTCCGCAAGGCCGAAATGTCGAGCAATGGCAATTGGTGGACGATCTCTCGATCACTAAAGGCCGCAACAGTTTCAAAGTCGGCGCCAACTTCCGTCGTGACGACGTAAGTGACTACCGCGCCTCGGAACTGACTAACCCTCCAGGCGTTCTAACATCGCTGGCTGGATTCGCCACGGATACGGTGGACACCAGCACCACGCTGAACTTTGCACTGCGATCGCCTCAACCACTTGCGATCTACAGTCTCGGCCTGTACTTCCAAGACGAATTGCGCGTGAACCAAAAGCTCAAACTCACTATGGCACTGCGCGTCGATCGCAATTCTGGCGGGGTCTGCCAAACGAACTGCGCTTCCCTTCCTACACAGCCGTTTCAAGATTTGTCGCACGATGCTACGGTTCCGTTTAACCAAATGGTTACCGGAAACCAAAGCAATATCCTGCGCGACGTAGAGAGCGTCGTGGTTGAACCGCGCCTCGGTTTTGCGTGGAGCCCGAATCAAAAGACCGTGGTGCGCGGCGGCGGCGGCCTCTTTACGGACCTGTATCCAGGAACAATTCTGGACAACTTCACAACGAACTTCCCACAAGTTGTCAGCTTTTCAACTCCCGGAGGAACCGTCGACCCAACCGAGGCAGGCAGCGGCGTGAGCCTGGTGCAAGGCTGCAACTCGGCATTCCAAACCGCGTACAACTCTGGCCAGAACCTGGCGCAATATCAAGCAGCAGGTCCGGGCTGTGGAGTGCCCCCGCTGTTCGATCAGACCAAGAAAATCAACAATCCAAAGTTCGTCGAGTGGAACCTGGAAGTTCAACAAACGCTGGGGAAGAACACGTTGGTCTCGGCGAACTATGTTGGCAACCACGGGTATGACATTCTGCTCATCAACCCCTATTTGAATGCCTTCTGCACAACGGCCGTTTGCGGCGGTGGTTTCACGCAACTGCCGTTCGGAGCTGCGCCAGATGGACGCGTAGCGGCCGTTCAGCAATTGACGAACAATGGGTTCTCTAATTACCACGGGCTGACCACTTCGATTCAACAGAATTTGTGGCATGGACTGACGGCACGTTTGAATTACACGTTCAGCCATGCAACGGACAACGTTTCGAACGGTGGTATTTTGCCGTATAGCTCTTTCGACAGCATATTGGCGCAAATAGACCCAACAAACCCGAATACATCTTATGCATCCGCCGATTACGATGTGCGGCACAACCTTTCCGCAAATTATGTCTGGGACCTGCCGATCAAGACCTCTCACCGCATGGTGAATACGCTTGTCGGGGGATGGCAGCTTGCTGGGACATTTTTCTGGCGGACTGGCTTCCCCTTCAGCATTGTGAATGGAGCACAGAGCGTAGCATTCGCGGCTAACAATTTGACTGTTAATGGCGCATTGCTTGCCAACGTGCTCTACGAACCGCAACGGGGTACGCCAACGGTATTTGGCAGCAACTGCGCGACCTCGGCCTGCTTCACCACCGCGAGTTTCACGACACCTACCAGTTTTGACGCAAATGCTCGTAACGCCTTCCGGGGACCGGGATATTTCAATACAGACCTGAATTTGAAGAAGACGTTTGCGGTGACCGAACGCTTCAAAATGGCGATCGGCGCCAACTTCTTCAACCTACTCAACCATCCGAATTTTCAGAATCCGCAAGCCAATACCAACAGCAGCGCGTTCGGTTCAATTACCGCGTTGGCGGTTTCTCCGACCACGCCGTATGGCGCGTTTGCTTCGGCGGCGGAAGGAATGCGTATTGTGCAGGTATTCGCTAAGGTGAACTTCTAACACAAGCCAAGAACCTCCAGCAGGGCGGGGAGCAGAAATGCTCTCCGCCCTTTTTTTTGGCAAACCTGGCGATGTTGCGGGTGCACCGGCGTTCCTTGCGAGCGACGAAGCATCGTAAATCACCGGAACGACTGTCTTCGTGGACGGTTGACTGGTGTGGAATTACGAAGAGCAATGAGGAATTCTGAAGATTAAATTCACGCAGGGTTGCAACGCCGCGCATGTCTTGGCTCATTCATCGAAAGTTTTTCTAGCTCAAATGCAAGATTTGCCGTGTGCAAAACAACACTTTGCGTGCGATCCGTCACGCACAACGTCCGCAAAACACGTTAGAATATTTGTGTAGTAAAAAGGAGAAAGAGAATGCAGAAAACGAGGGAAACTTCCTCGCTGAAGTCAAAGAAAGCGCGGACAACGAAAAAAGGCCCTACCCATGAGGAGATCGCGTTGCGCGCATATCACATCTATCTGGAACGCGGGTGTACACCGGGAAACCCGCTTGAAGACTGGACTCGCGCCGAGCGCGAACTGGTTGAAAAGCCAAAGAAGGCTCGCCGCAAAGCGACCGTAACGTCAATCGCGGCATAGAAGATTTTCGAGCTCGATTGTTGGATGGCGGCTCATGTGCGAGCCGGATGCTAGCCTGTGCTGCAATTCAGCTAATTTATCAGGTCAAAAATAAAATCTGCGAGTGAGATCAGGCTCGTGAGAGTGTGGCTGCACGGGCCATTTCCAGTAACTGCCTGGCGTTCGTTTTCGGGTCACCGTGGCCAAAGACCGCGTTGCCCGCGACCAGCACTTCGGCGCCAGCTTTAACGACGTCGCTCACCGTGCTGAGATCGATGCCTCCATCGACTTCGATACGAAACTCAAGCTTCCGTTCCGCGCGCATTCGCGCCAACGAAGCGATCTTGTTCAGCGAGTTGGGAATAAACTTCTGCCCGCCGAAGCCCGGGTTCACACTCATCACCAGGACGTGGTGGACCAGATCCAGGACTTCGGTCAGCATCTCGACAGGAGTGGCGGGGTTAATGACTACCCCTGGCTTGCAACCATGCGCGGCGATCAGGTGCAGAGTCCGATCGAGATGGACGCAAGCTTCCTGGTGTACGGAAATCCAGTCCACACCGGCTTCGGCAAAGTCCGGAATAAAAAGGTCGGGATTTTCAATCATTAAATGGCAATCGAGGGGCACTTGCGTCACCCTACGCAGACTGCGAACAACAGGAGGGCCAAGAGTCAGATTGGGCACGAAGTGCCCGTCCATGACGTCGACATGCAAAATTGTTCCACCTCCTTCGATCGCAGCATGAACATCAGTGGCGAGCTGCGCGAAGTTCGAGGAGAGAATTGACGGTGCCAGTTCAATTTTCATGGGCAGGTTGCGCTCCTTATCCCTGTGTTCGATTATACGACGTGACGTACTGCGAACTTCGAACTATGCGTCAATGCGAACTTCGCGCCACCGGACTGAGCACCCGGAACGGCTACTTTCCTGAGCAAGTTCCAGCGCCACCATCACGTCCACACACTGTTGGGGAGTGACGATCAGTTTTTCCTTGCCAAGCATGGCGTCCCGCACGTTGGCGTAGAAGTCGCGCCAATCTCCGTGAGAAGGGACCTTAGATTTCACAGCTTTCCCTTGATGGATGATCGTAAGTTCGCCCCAGTTCTCTTCTTTTTCCAAAACCCAGGAATCACCCGGCGGAGTAATGGCGTTGCGTAAGGCGTTTTCCAAGGGATCGAATTCTTTTTTTACAAACGTTCCCTTGTTGCCGAGTACGACGAACCGCGGGCGGGGAGTCGCGCACATCATGGTAGCTTTCAGGTTGGCTCGGACGCCGTTGGGATAAACAAAATACAGGTCGAAAGCGTCATCGGTGGAAAGAGATGGCCGTTCGGTACGCGCATCGGCGCTGATCGCAAAAGGAGTGCCCAGAATAGTGAGCACATGATCGATCAAGTGTGGTGCGAGGTCGAAAAGCACTCCACTTCCTGGCCCGGGTTTCTCTCGCCAGGCACCGGGTTTTGGATTTGGACGAAAGCGATCGTAATGACTCTCGAAGCGAATGATGTTACCGAGTTCGCCAGAGCTCACAACTTCGCGCAGAGCCTGGAAATCCGCATCGAACCGACGGTTGTGATAAACGGTCAAGAGCCGGCCATGTGTGCGTGCGATGCGGACCAGATCAACGGCTTCCTGAACAGTGGTGGTGAACGGCTTATCAACAATCACATCGCGCCCAGCTTCTAAACATTGCTGGGCTATTGGAAAGTGCGTTTGATTCGGGGTGGCGACGACGATCAGGCGAATGCTATTCATGGCGAGAAGTTCGTCGAGCGTTCGCACGATTTTCGCATCTGGATAGGCACGCGCCGCTTCATCCCCGGAACGTTGCAAGATGGCAGCCAGGCGCAGACCAGACGCGGCCTGAATCACAGGGGCATGTAAATATCGGCCTGCCAGACCAAATCCAATAAGTCCGACCTCGATCATTTTGCGATCCTGGTACCTCGATACTGGTGAACTGCGAATCGCAAAAAGTGTATCACCTATAGATGAACGGTCTTGCCCGCTGGGCATCGAGTTCATAAAGTTGGCGATGCTCGTCGGGCGTTATATCCTTTTCGCGTGGACAATACAGAAGGCGCGCACAAAGGACCAACAAGTGGACTCTATCTCGGCTTGGCTATCACGATCCTCGCCGTGCTTGCCTATGCGGGCTATATCACCTTACAGTTTTCCGGGATTCACAAGTTGCAAGACAATCTGGTGGACCGCAACCGGCGAGATTCGTTGCAGCTTCTCCGCATCCAAAATGACTTGAACTCCGTAGGACTTGCCATGCGCGACATGCTTGACCCGGGTGAACCATATCCGCTTCCAGCCTGGACGGCGCAATTTGATCGCATACGCAAGGATCTGGAAGATGCCTTGGAACAGGAAGCGCCACTCGCGGAGGCGACCAGAACCAGCGATCAACGTCGCTATCTGAATCAAGCACTCGCACAGTTTTGGGATGCGACAGATCGCATGTTCGCAATTGCTGATCAAGGATTCGAGGACGTCGCTCGCGAGCAAATCCGCGACACGTTACAGCCACGACAAGCGGCGCTGAGTTCGGCAGTGTCCCGCCTGCTGGTTCAAAATAATGAGGGCGAAGAGCAGGCTGCCGGGCGAATCACTGAAATCTATAATCGCGTACAGCGTCAATTATATTTTTTTCTGGCAGGAATTCTACTTGCGATCGTCGTGACCAGTTTGTATTTGATTCGTAATAATCGCATGTTGTTCAGCCAGGTTGCAGAACTGTCATCGCAACGGAGTGAACTGGCCCAGAAATTGATTGCCACACAGGAATCGACGCTGCGCCACATTTCGCGCGAGCTTCATGACGAATTTGGGCAAGTGCTGACAGCGATCGGCTCACTGATTCATCGCGCCGATAAGGATGTGCCCGCAGGCTCACCTCTTCATGAAGATTTGCAGGAGGTGCGAGAGATAGCGCAGAACACGCTGAATAATATTCGCAGTCTGTCGCAAGCGCTGCATCCCGTCCTTCTTGAAGAAGCGGGACTCGAAAGCACGCTGGATTGGTACGTTCCGACCGTGGAGAGGCAAGCCGGATTGGTGCTTCATTACGAAAAGTCAGGCGAGAGTTTTGCCGTTGAAACCAATGCGGGGGTGCAGATATATCGAGTCGTGCAGGAAGCACTGAATAATGTGAGCCGCCATTCTGGAGCGAAGGAAGCGTGGATTCGTCTGCGTTTTAAAGAAGATGGCCTTGAATTGGAAGTCGAAGACCATGGCCAAGGCTTCGCGCCCCTGCCGGGCCAAACGGGAATCGGCTTAGTGGCGATGCGGGAACGAGCGGAAATTTTGAATGGTACGTTGCTGGTTTCATCATTGCCGTCAGGCGGTACACTGGTTCAGTTACGAATCCCTCGCGAGAAGGCGTACGCTCATGCCGAATAAAATAACCATCCTGCTGGTAGACGACCATGCACTGGTGCGGCGAGGATTTCGCCGGATATTGGAAGATGAAACTTCGTTTCAGGTAGTGGGCGAGGCAAGCGATGGGCTGGAAGCTGTGAAGCGCGCGGAAGAGCTAAAGCCCAACGTCATCGTGATGGATTGTGCGTTGCCGCAGATTAACGGCATTGAAGCGTCGAGACGAATCCTGCAGAAGCTGCCAGAAACTTCCATTCTGATGCTGAGCATGCATTCCGAGGATACACTGGTCCGGCAAGCGATGGAAGCCGGAGCTCGCGGGTATATTCTGAAGAACGCGATGGACCTGGATCTGGTGAGCGCTATTAAGAAAGTGGCAGAGGGCAAAACGGTTCTTGATCCCCAAATCACGCGGGGCGGTACGCTAAAAGGCGAACGAGACACGGGGCTTACGCCCAGGGAATTGGAAATTCTACAGCACATCGTTGCCGGCAAATCGAACAAGGAGATTGCCGTTGACCTGAAATTGAGCGTCAACACCGTCTCTGTACATCGTGCCAATATTATGGATGCCTTAGGAATTCATAAGACTGCGGAGTTGGTGGTCTACGCGATTCGCAATGGACTGGTAACCCTTCCGTGAAGAGGCGCGATTTTGTCAGGCAGGCCATCGGTGCAGGAATTGTTTCGAGGATCCCGGCCAGTCCTTTTCCGAACAATGTGCCTGGATTTCGATTGGTGGATGTAACTGTCGCAGCCGGCCTGAAATTCCAACACAACAGTGGGGCTTACGGAGGAAAATTACTTCCGGAAACGTTGGGATCGGGTTGCGCTTTTTTGGATTACGATGCGGATGGCTGGCAAGACATTCTGCTTGTGAATGCCATGGATTGGCCCGGGCATAAGCGGCAACGCACTACATTGAGACTCTATCGCAACAATCGGAACGGCACGTTCGCCGATGTTACAAAATCTGCGGGGCTCGACGTAGAGATTTACGGGTTGGGTGTCGCTGCCGGCGACTACAACAACGATGGATTCCCAGATATTTTCATTTCGTGCGTGGGGCAGAGCCATTTATTCCGCAACACTGGGAAAGGAACTTTCGTCGACGAAACGAAGGCCAGCGGTTTGCTTGGGCGACAAGGGTTAAGCACCTCGGCAATCTGGATTGACTATGACCGCGACGGATTGCTGGATCTTTTTGTCTGCAACTACGTGCACTGGTCGGCGGATCACGACGTGTTCTGCAGTCTGGACGGAAAAAATAAATCATATTGCACGCCGGAAGCATATCGTGGCGATACGTGCTGGCTGTTTCACAATCGCGGCGACGGAACGTTTGAGGACGTAACTGCAAAGAGTGGGATTTTCGACAGCAGTTCGAAGTCGCTTGGCGTGGCGATGCTGGACTACGATCAGGACGGTTGGCCCGATTTGCTCGTCGCGAACGACACGCAGCCCAACAAGCTCTACCAAAATCAGCGTAATGGTAAATTCAAGGATGTTGCGGTGGAGGCTGGCTTGGCCTTCAGCAACGAAGGAAAAGCACGAGCGGGAATGGGTGTAGACGTCGCGGATTTCGATAACTCAGGAAAATCAGGGATTGTCATCACGAATTTCGATAATGAGATGATCGGACTCTATCGAGCAAGCACCAGGGGCTATGACGATATTGCGATGCAAACAGGACTTGGCAACGCGTCGCGAAACACTTTGGGGTTCGGTTGCGTCTTCTTCGATGCGGACCTAGACGGGTTGCTCGATATTGCAATCGCCAATGGGCACATCGACGAAACAGTTCGCAACATTCGTGGGAATGTTGGTTATGCGCAACCGGCGCAGCTCTTCCAAAACCTGGGTAAAGGAAAGTTTCGTGATATTGCCGCGGAAGTAGGAGGAGGATTCGACCAACCGAAAGTAGGGCGCGGGCTGGCCGTTGGAGATTTCGACCGGGACGGCGACATGGATCTGCTGCTAACCACGAACCATGGGCCTGCGTATCTCTACCGCAACGATAAACTGAATTCGAATCGCAGCATTCGTTTTCGATTAGTGGGCACGAAATCAAATCGCGATGCGATCGGGGCCACGGTGCGAATCTTTAATCAGCGGGAAGTGCAAACGAGAATTGTCAGAAGTGGCTCGAGTTATTTGTCGCAGTCAGAATTGCCGGTTACGTTCGGAGTGGGCAAAGAGGATCAAATCGATCGAGTGGTAATTGATTGGCCCAGTGGCGCTACCCAGGAGCACGCCAAAGTGGCAAGCGGTAAATCCTACCAAGTGACTGAAAATAAGGGTATTACTGAAGATTTGCAGCGATAGTGCTTTCGCATTATTGTCATCATTTCGCCCTGCCCTTATAAAGGAAGCACTTTAGCAGTCGCTTCCAAATCAGGCTTTGCCTTCGCCGACACCGGAAGCACCCCAACAAACTCTGCGGCCGGGTCCACGACCCCCGGCCGCATTTTTAATTCAGGGGTAGATGGGGTTTGATGAGGAGATTGGGGGAAGGAATGAAACGCTGGCGCTCCACAAGCGTGTTCGTCCTGGTTCTTTCGGCGGTTTATCTCTACGCTTTTCCATCCGCAACCATTTTTTATTTTGGCATCGTCGTACTGCATTCTTCTGTGGGCATCTTATTTGCAGCTGCTCTGTTACTTTTTCTCTTCCGTGGAATTGCTAAGGAATCTTGGATCGCACGAATTGGCTGGATCGCGCTTGCGGCTGGAGCACTTCTCGGTCTCTTGCTAATTTATCTCGGCACGCCGCATCGACTGAAAAATTGGCTTTATGCGCACATCGCCCTATGCACGCTGGGAGTGTTGCTTCTGGCGCTAGGCTGGTTGGCAGAACGCGGGCAACTGGGTGAAGGGCTTCCACCAAAGATTTTGGCATTCGCTGCTTTGTTGTTGGTTGCAGCGGGAGTAGCTGCGGGCTCTTGGTGGGTCCGCGAGATATCCTGGAAAAATCGGTATCGCGTGGAGAATCCGCACATCTCTCCCATTGCAATGGAACAGGAGGGGGACGGCCCGCACGGCAAGTTCTTTCCCAGTTCGGCTCAGACGACGGATGGAAAGTACATACCCTCAAACTATTTCCTGCAATCCAAAGCGTGCGAGCGGTGCCATTCGGATATCTATAAGCAATGGCAGAGTTCCGCGCATCATTTTTCTTCGTTTAATAATCAGTGGTATCGCAAAAGCATCGAGTACATGCAAGACGTTTGCGGCGTTAAACCTTCGAAATGGTGTGCCGGCTGCCATGACCCCGCACTATTATTCAGCGGCATGATGGACCGCCCCATTAAAGAAATTGTGAATACGCCGGAAGCGCAAGCAGGATTGAGTTGCATGATGTGCCACAGCATTGTGCAGGTGAAGAGCACCATGGGCCAGGGCGACTTCCTGCTGGAATATCCGAAACTTCACGAACTGGCGGCGAGCGACAATCCTTTGGTCAGAGGTCTGCACGATTTCATGGTGCGATTGAATCCGGAACCACACCGTCGCGTGTTCCTGAAACCCTTCATGCGTGAGCAGGTGCCAGAGTTTTGTTCTGGGTGCCACAAAGTCCATTTGGACGTCCCTGTGAATCATTACCGTTGGATCCGTGGATTGAACGAATACGACAACTGGCAAGCCAGCGGCGTTTCCGGGCAAGGAGCTCGTTCGTTTTATTATCCGTCGACCGCGATGATGTGTGCTGATTGCCATATGCCCATGGTGGCGTCGCACGATGAGGGCAATATCAACGGATATGTTCATTCGCACCGTTTCCCCGGAGCGAATACCGCAATTCCCACTGCCAACGAAGATGCGGCACAACTGGAAGCCAGCACCAAGTTTCTTCAAGACAAGCAATTGAGCGTCGACATCTTTGCAATTTCTCCGGCTCCGAAACGACAAGGCGGCGGCGCGGGTGGTTACCCGAAGCCGGAACTATCTACAACCTTTGCCGTGGGCGAGGAGGCTGACGTTTCCCTGCCTAAAGGAGAAATTGGCGAGTCTCGGCCAGTCTCCGCACCGTTGGAACGGGTGGACGCGGCGGTCCGTCGTGGCGACGATGAACTGGTCGATGTTGTGGTGCGGACGAAAAAGGTGGGGCACTTTTTCCCGGGCGGGACGATCGATGCGTTTGATGTGTGGTTGGAACTGCAAGCGACCGACGAAAAAGGTCAGATCATTTTCTGGAGCGGCAAGGTCGACGACGGCGGCAAGGGTCCCGTGGAAAAGGGCGCCCACTTTTACAAATCTTTATTGATCGACGAGCACGGCAATCCGATCAACAAGCGCAACGCCTGGGCCGCACGCGCGACGGTTTATGTTCACCTGATCCCACCGGGAGCCGCGGATACGGCGCATTTTCGAATGCGCATTCCTGAAAGCGCCGGGCAACGCATCCAGTTGCATGCAAAACTGAACTACCGAAAATTCCAGTGGTGGAACACGCAGTTTGCCTTTGCTGGTAAGCAGGATCCCGCTGCTACCGGATCGGAAGTCAGTCCCGACTATGACGATCGTCGTGTAGCATTCACTGGTGATTTGTCGCAAGTGTCAGCTAAAAACAAAGAAATTCCCGATCTACCAATCATTACCGTGGCGGAGGATACGAAATCGATTCGCGTTTTGCCACATTCCGAGCCACAACCCGCGCCCGAGGTTGTTCGTAATAAAGACGACTGGACACGTTGGAACGATTACGGGATTGGGCTGTTCTTACAGGGAGACCTGCTGGGCGCGGAACAAGCCTTCTTGCGAGTGACGGAAATCGATCCGCAGAATGCCGACGGTTGGACCAATGTCGGCCGAGTACGGGTGCAGGAAGGTAGCACCGAGACAGCTAAAATCGTTTTGCAAAAAGCACTAGTGCTGAAACCGAATCTTGCCCGTGCGAATTTCTTCTATGCACGCGTGCTGAAGGAAGAAGGCAAGTACGATGAGGCCGCGAAGACCTTGCAGGGTGTGCTGGCGCAATATCCACGCGATCGCGTGGTCCACAATGAACTGGGCCGCGTGCTGTTTCTGCAGAAGCGCTACGCCGATGCTGTGAAGGAATTTCAGGAGACCTTGACCATTGATCCTGAGGATTTGCAGGCTAACTACAACCTGATGCTCTGCTACACGGGCCTCGGCAACGAAGCCGCTGCGAACGAGCACAAAGAGCGCTATATGCGTTTCAAGGCGGATGAAGCCGCACAAGCGCTCACTGGCGCATATCGTCAGTTGCATCCAGAAGACAATAACGAGCGCCAGCCTGTCCACGAGCATGTCTCGGTAGAGCTGACTCCGGCTGCGCCGGCGACCAAAGCAAAAAAGACCAGTTCAGCAGTGCACGCTTCGCAGGCTAATAAAGCTGTTGGCGGAGCGGGCCGGTAAACATTTCGAATCAAAAACAAATGCAAAGGAATCAAACATGACCTGGATCCAGACTGTTCGCATGGAAGATGATGAGCAAGTGCGCAATGCCATGATGGAGCAACGAAAACTATATCCCATGGAATACGCCACGCCCGTGCCGATAGTCGATCACGGCGTGGAAAACTCGATTGTCGGCTCGCACAGCTTGTTTCCGGATGTCATGTTCCACGCATTCAGCACGTTTGGCGCGCTGATGTCGCCAGATCTGCCATTGCAGCGCGAACAGCACGAGATGATCGCCACTATGGTGTCGGTGACCAATCGATGTTTTTATTGAATCGAATCACACGCAGAGTTTCTGCGTCGGGTTACGTTGGACGAAGAAATGGTTGAAGCGCTCCGAAGAGATTATCGTCAAGCGCCGATCAGCGAGCAGAACAAAGTAATGCTGGATTACGTTGTGAAACTCACAAAAGACGCCACACAGTGCAGTCCGGAAGATCACCAACGTTTGCGAGAGGTAGGCTTTGATGATCGTGGGATTCTGCAAATCACGTTGATCGCCTCCTGGTTCAACTACATTAACCGCGTCGCCGATGCACTCGGCGTGGGGCGGAACATTTCGGTGGAAACGAGGTGAAGAGACTTCTGACAACTATTCTGGCGTGCGTGTTGGCGCAGGGAACCATCGCTTACGGCCAGCAGACCCCGGTCAACAATCCAGGCATAACGTTTCGCGATGTAACGCAAAAAGCCGGAATTCGTTTCGTGCATAACAATGCGGCGTTCGGCAAAAAGTATCTTCCGGAAACGATGGGGCCCGGGGTTGCGTTCATCGACTACGACAATGATGGATGGCCGGATATTTTTCTGGTGAACGGCATGGACTGGCCGGGGCACAGCGGAAAGCACAGCACACCGAAGCTTTATCACAACAATCATGACGGCACGTTTACGGATGTGACCCACAAAGCAGGCCTGGATATCGAACTTTTTGGAATGGGCGTGGCCGTCGGCGATTACGATAACGATGGTTATGACGATTTATTCGTTACCGCGATGGGACAAAGCCGTCTTTTTCACAATAATGGGAACGGCACGTTCACAGACGTAACGCAAAAAGCCGGACTGATGGGCCCCAATGAGTTCAGCACCAGCGCGGCGTGGGTGGACTACGACAAAGATGGCAAATTAGATTTGGTGGTTGCCAATTATGTGCAATGGTCTTTGCAAGGAGACCTATATTGCACATTGGACGGCAAAAGCAAGTCATACTGCACGCCTGAATCTTACAAGGGCACGTCGGTCAGGCTGTGGCAGAATCGGGGCAATGGCACGTTTGAAGATGCAACCAAGAAAGCTGGTTTGAGCGAACCAACCTCGAAAACTCTTGGAATTGCGGTGCTCGATTACGACGGCGATGGCTGGCCGGATCTTCTTTTTTCGAACGATACCCAACCGAACAAGCTTTACCGCAATAATGGAAATGGAACGTTCACGGAAAAAGCCGTTGTGGCCGGGGTAGCATTCAGCGAAGACGGTGTGGCGCGGGCAGGCATGGGCGTTGATACATTTGATTACGACCATTCCGGCGTAACCAGCATACTGATCACAAATTTTTCGAACCAGATGCTTTCGCTGTACCACAACGAGGGAAAAGGGCTTTTTGTAGATGAAGCCCCGCGATCGGAAGTGGGCCGCGCGTCGCTCCTGACGCTGGGCTTTGGCTGCTTTTTCTTTGATTACGATCTGGATGGTTGGCCGGACATTTTCATCGCGAACGGTCACATCGACAGCGACATCCAGCGGGTCCAACCGAACGTGAAGTACGCGATGCCACCGCATCTTTTCCGCAATGAGGGCAGGGGCGAATTCAAGGAAGTCACGAAGACTCTGGGTTCCGCGTTTAACTCGCCGAGGGTCGGCCGAGGCGCCGCGTACGCGGACATCAATAATGACGGACGGCTGGACTTGCTCCTCTCGACGAATGGAGGGCCTGCACATCTCTTTCAGAACGAATTGATAGCTGGAAATCTAGCGAATAAAGGTCTGCGGGTAAAACTGGTGGGGACAAAGTCTAACCGCGACGGAATTGGCGCTGTCGCGAAATTGACGTCGGGCGGCGATACCCAGACGCAAATGCTACGCAGTGGCTCAAGTTATCTGTCGTCTAGCGAGTTGGTGCTCACGTTTGGATTGGCGCAGCGCGATCAAGCAGACTCGATCGAGATCCGTTGGCCCAGCGGGCAGATAGACAAACTCACAGCGGTGCCAGCGGGGCAAACGATTACTGTAACGGAAGGAAAAGGCGTCACGGCCAGCCGCAAATATGGCACGCGTTAACTGTTGCTAAGACTTTGTAGATGGGCGCGATGCGAAGCCACGATAGCTTGACCGAGACTGATGCCGCCATCCCCGGTAGGAACTTCGGAGTGATAGTAAACCTCGAACCCTTTCTGTCGCAGTAGTCCGTGAAGAGCTTCAAACAGAAGCGCGTTCTGAAAACAGCCGCCACTCAGACAGACGCGATTCAGGACGGACGAACCCCGAATAGTTTCGGCAGCTTCCGCAAAGATTGCGGCCAAGCCATTGTGGAAGCGACGGCTCATATCGCTGGCGCGCACTTGATTTCGCATATCCTCAAGAATGGATTCGAACAAGCTACGGGTGCCGATCTCCCATCCGGATTCTTTCTGCAACAAATCGAAAGCATACGAAGCTTGGTCGGTCGAATCGCGTGCGGCCATTTCCAACTCTATCGCCGCTTGCGCTTCGTAATTAACCGTGGAGCGAATCCCTATCAGCGCGGCAACTCCGTCGAAGAGACGTCCGCAGCTCGAGGTCATTGGGGTGTTCACGCTGCGCTCGATCATTTGCAACACGAGGCTTCGTTTGCGTGGCTCGATATCGGCGGAAAGAAGCGACTCGGTAAGGGGAAGTTGGTTGCCAAAATCCCGGCACAGAAGACCAAGAGCGATTCGCCACGGCTCGTGAATCGCGGCAGTGCCACCAGGCAAAGGAAAGTACTGCAGGTGGGCAGCACGCTCAAAATTCAGATAATCGGCAAGCAATATCTCACCACCCCAGACGGCGCCGTCGGTGCCGTAGCCAGTGCCGTCCAAAGCGATACCGATCACTCTGCCATCCAGGTGATTCTCTGCCATACAAGCGGCAACATGCGCGTGGTGGTGTTGCACACCAATGAGTTTCACATCTTGCTTTTCGAGTGCCCAGCGGTTGGAGAAATAATCTGGGTGAAGATCATATGCAATAATTTTTGGCTCGACTTCCAGAATGCGTTGAAGATGTTCCACAGCTTCCTGAAAAAATCCGTAACTTTCGAGATTTTCTAAATCTCCCACATGCTGACTAAGGAAAGCTTCTCTTCCGCGAATAACGCAAACAGTATTTTTGAGCTCACCGCCAACCGCGAGGATTGGCTGCGATTCCTGTTCGATGGCGACTGGAACTGGCACAAATCCGCGCGAGCGACGCAATTTTTGGGGGAGGCCCATTTCAATGCGCACTACAGAATCGTCGCACCGGCGGAGGATTTCACGGTCGTGAGCCAGAAATGCATCGGCAATACCATGCAAACGCTGCACCGCTTCTTCGTTCTGAATGGCTATCGGCTCTTCGCTGAGATTGCCACTGGTCATGACCAGGGCATCAAACTTACCGCTCGACAATAAAAGATGATGTAGCGGGGTGTACGGCAGGAAAACTCCGAGAAATCGGTTGCGAGGCGCAACACCCGTCGCAACATTTCCTTCCATACGCCTGGGAAGCAGGACGATCGGCCGTTGCACGGACAACAGTTCTCGCCGGGCAGCAGGTTCAACAATGCATAGGCGCTCGGCATCCTCGATTCCGCGCACCATAACGGCGAACGGTTTTTCCACGCGGCGTTTGCGTGAACGCAAACGGTCAACAGCCACTTCACTCTCTGCGTCGCAGGCAAGGTGAAATCCACCCAGGCCTTTTATGGCGACTGCACTTCCCCGCTCAATCAGGCGGGCAGCTTCGCGTACCGGCTCCACAACATCCAGCCATTCACCCTCTGCAGAAAGAAGGCGCACTTGCGGGCCACAATCCCAGCAGGCATTCGGTTGTGCGTGGAAGCGTCGATTCGCGGGATCATCGTACTCGGCCTGGCATGCGGCACACATGCGAAAACTCGCCATGGAGGTGCGGCCGCGATCGTAGGGAATGTCGCGAATGATAGTGAAGCGAGGGCCGCAATTCGTACAATTGATGAACGGATAGCGAAAGCGCCGGTCACGCGGATTCATCAATTCGCGAAGGCAGTCTTCGCAGACCGCGGCGTCGGGAGAAATAAGAGCGCCGGGTGGCTGATCGAGACGGCTCGCCAGAATACGGAAGCTGGTGTCAGCTTGGGGTTCCGCATCGCGGGGAGTGAGCAAAATAATTTTAGCGAGTGGCGGAACTTCCTGTGGTAGGCGGATAAGAAAACTTTCGACGGCCGCAACCGGACCTTGCACTTCGATGCTAACGCCAGCGGGCGTATTCGCGATGCACCCTACCAAATTGCATTCATTGGCGAGACGGTAGACGAAGGGGCGAAAACCGACACCCTGCACAAACCCGGTGACATTGATGGATTTGCGAACTACACCATTCTCAGACGCGTCTGACGCCATAGAACGATTGTAAACCGCTCAGGCTACGGATGCGGCGGCTTCCTGCTGAACTCTCTGGTGGAGAGCATTAAGCCAGTTCAGCCATTGAACGAAACCTTCGCCAGTGCGAGAAGAAACCGCAATGTAGTCGATCTCGGGGTGAATCTGTCGCGCATTCTGGACCGCCAGCGTCGG
>Ga0210396_10001701_pt1 | contig 23310 bp, 18 predicted proteins | sample IncBWH17OmetaG_FD_155466 | JGI IMG/M metagenome (GOLD analysis project Ga0210396, IMG submission 155466) | Forest soil microbial communities from Barre Woods Harvard Forest LTER site, Petersham, Massachusetts, United States - Inc-BW-H-17-O ... | reverse complement strand
GACACGGGCACCGAGAACGCTGGCCCGGAATGGGTGTACCCTGGACCATCGCGAGGTTCGGGCATCTCCGATGTCTGCCGCAGGTTGTTTTTGCGGTAGCTGAGCGCAATGTTGGACGCGAACAGTGAGAGATATGCGCGCCGGCGACGGTCGTTCTCAATGCCGTTGTCCTCAGCGGGGGCCGACGACTCCGTTCCAGGCGCCGGCACGCTCTCGGTCTTTTGGGATCGAGCCGCGGTAGCGTTCGCGAACTGCCGTCGGGCCTCGACAACCTGAGCCTGTTCCGCCGCGAGCTTGCGCGCTTCCTCGTCGAGACGAGACCGATACTCTGCGATACGTGCCTGGTTCGGATCCGTGACTCCTGGATTGGGCAGGGGCGCAGGCTTCGCGGCGGTCTTGCTGCTTGGACCGGAGAATGCGATCGCGGCGACCATCACGGCAGAAATCCCCACGATCATCATTGCTTGAGCGTTACGTGGGATGACACCGGTAGGTCTTCCCGCGCGGCTACGCAGGAATGTTCCCGACCGTGCCGCGTCATTTTCGATCTCAGGCATCGTATTTCTCCCATCGTGAGTACCTCGGAGACCTGAAAGGGGCTCAGGAACTCATCGACCGACATGGCAATACGATCTCAATGAATCGCGCCACTATTCCTGACGCACAAAACTCATACGAGTCTTACCAATGACCAGGTAACCGGAATCCAGAACTTTCGGCACAATGTAAGTACCCTCGCGAAATTCGAAGTTGATGAGGTTCGGCTTGCCATCTTTGAGTTCGTACAGGGTTGGTGTCTCGACTGCATGTGCCCGGATATAGGTAAACCTGTCGTCGTGGTAGATGGCCGTGACCGAAAACGGCTTCTTGTCGCGTTCGAACCGATAGGTGAAGCGCAACGCAATCGGGTATTCGGAGCGGTATCGGTCAATCTCGGTAGTAATGCTTTGCTCTGCGGCACGTCGACTCTGGAGGCTTTCTTCCTTGGCCAACTCGACCTGTTGGCGGTAATCGTCAATTTCGGTCGCAGAGACAAACCTGGGAGCGCCGTTCGTAGCGGAAGCCATGGCGTCGTCCTTGAGCTCAACGAACACCTTCAGATCCGGTTCGACTCCGGGCCCCCCCGAGACCTCGGTGAGCACAAACGAATACACGTTGCCACTTGCAGTAATAAGGTTGAGGTTTGTCTCCGCCTTGGGCCGGGCAGGTTTGACGTACACAAAGTTCTGCGTGCCGTTGACGATCCAAAACTCCTTGTCTCCGCAAGTGAAGTCGAGGATCTGTTCGTTCTTTGGCAGCACAATAAGGGTGCTATAGCGTAGTTTCGTATTCAGGTGAAGAACGTCTCGCTCGCCGTACATAAACTGCTTGACGCCCGGTGCAGAGGGAACGTTGGTCACTGCATCGGAGGTTCCGACACGGTCGAGCCGGGCGTCGCTTGCCAGTTTGCTGGCGGGCTTCGGGGATGTTGTTTGTGTCAATCCGGAAGAGGTGATCAGCGCGAATAGCAACGGAATGAGGCGTAGCACGAGGATTTTCATGAGGCCGACTCCTGGGCAAGAAGCTCCAGACCACGCTCGAATCCATGTTTCTCGAACGCTTCCTGCCGGCGAGCATTGTCATAGGGGCTGTTGGTGTACAACCAGTATTCGGTTGGGTCGACGTATAGATTGACTACCTTGGCCAGATGCGGACGCTTCAGCAGAAATTGTTGTTTGGGGATGAGCCCAGCAATTAGTTCGGCTTCGGTGTGATTCAGATGGAAGCGCTCACGGTAGGCGTCTCGGTCCATGCCTGGATTCGCCAAGAACATTTGGGTCGCGCAGGACTCGACAATAACCGGAAGCAGGTCGGAACGGTAGAGATCGTCGCCGGACTGAGTGGCGACAATGAGGGCTGCGTTTTTCTTGCGCCAGGTTTTAAGCGCCTCGACAATGTAGGTCTGTATGGTGCGGTTGCGAAAAAAACGCCACGCCTCGTCCATCACGACCACCTTAAAGGACGTTGCCTGGTCGGAGGCAAAGATCGTGGCGTTGGCCCGGTGCAGGATGTAGAACAGGAGCGGTTCCAGAAGCTCCGGATATCGGTCCATGCCCTCAAAATCGAAGCACTGGAAGCTCGCCAGGCTCAGATTGTCGTCGCCATTGTCAAAAAGTCGACCGAACTGACCCTCCCCCACCCATTTGCGCAGGGGATCGGCAATTCTTCGATTGACGATGTTGCTCAGCGTGCCGAGCCGTCGCAGACCAGGTTCCACTTCGTACAGGTTTTCGATCTGTTCGTAGAGGTCCCTCTCATCGGCTCCTGACAATTCATGATGACTCGATTCAATCAGGACGCTGACGAAGCGATACAGGAACTGGAGGTTCTCTCGCGTTGGTGCCAGACAAAAGGGGTTGATGGTGACCGACGGAGTGTTCACACCCACGCGCACATAGCGCCCCGAAAACAGGCGCGTAAGGGCCTCATACCCTCCACCCAGATCGAAGATTACGGAGAAGGGATGATACTTCTGCAGGTTCGTCAGCAGAAAGCTAAGCAAGAAAGACTTGCCTGCTCCGGTGGCGCCCAGGATCACAGTATGTGCGTTGTCCTGGTAGTGGAGATTCAGAAAATAGGGAGTCCCCTGGTCGGTCTCGAGCACTGCGAGATATTCCTGGTTAAGATGTGGGTTGCGTAACTCGCCGAGGTGCAGAGTGAATAGGAACGAGAGATCGGCGCAATTGGAATCAAGTAGGTATAGCTTTCGTAGATTATAGCGATGGTTACCGGGCAACACAGCAAGCCAGGCATTCAGCAAGTTGTAACGCTCTTCAATGACGGTAGCGTCCTGGGTGTTGAATCGCTTTACACATTCAGCCACAGCCCCGTCCAGTTTCGCCCGATCCAGGTCGTAGAGAACGACGGTCATTGACCATTCCCCGAACGAACCTCCATTCATTTCCATCTCCTCCAGTGCGCTACCCAACTCGCGAACCAACGCCTCGTCTGCATCATCGACCAGCAAATGGCGATCGGATGTGGGTGCATCGGACAGATAATTGGCCAGCGAAGTCTTGCTATTGTGGAAATGGCGGCGCTTGGTCCGGATCGCCTTGCGCATATTGACGTTGCTGACGCGCCTCCATTCGCTTACTGCCACCACGTTCGATCTCAGCTCCAGCAGGGAACGCGACATGTGGGCAAAGGTGTTTGCGGGCGGCTCGGTGACGCTTAAGACCTTCACATGGTGCGCATTAAGCTGCAAACGATCCCGGTAACACTCGAGGCTGGAGGTGGCCAGCTGTTGATCGACATCCAGATCGGATCGCAGTTGCATCGTGTCGGAGCGAAAGGGCGCATAGTTCAGCAATCGACTCAGGAAGCAAAAAGCGCTGCGCTTGTCCAGCAATTCTGCATCTAGAAAATCCTGAAGTTGCACGCGAAAACTTTCCGCTCGGGCGAACAAAGTGCGTTCCCGTTCCGCCAGTTCCGAGGCCAAAACGGTCAATTGTTGCTGGCCGGACATCCAAGCGATCAGGGTTCGCCCAGGTTCAGCGAGGAATTTCTTCCAGGATTCTCTCCGGTCGAAAGGCACAGCCTGATGCAGAAGCACGAAGTACAGCTGCAGCGAGTAAAGCGATTCGGCTCTCGCCTGCAGGAAGCCAATGCGTCCCTGGACCGCGCGATCGACGACCGGATCATCTCGGTATCGCTGAACTGGAATATCCGGGTGGGTGCGCTTGAGCATGTATTGGTAGAGACGGAAGTCCTCGCTTAGACCGCGCAGCGTGCGCTCGAAGCGCCGACCATAAGCATCGAGCTCGGCCTTTTCGCAGCCTTCGTAATCGATGCCTCGAACCCGGAACACCACACCCAGATCGCCACTTTTGGTGAGGAAGGTATGGTCGTTAAGAAAGGCACATACCTGAATCAAGCTGTTTAGTGCTCCGGCGTCGCGGTAGTCTTGCGAGATAGTGCTGACCTTCACAGGTCTCATTGGGGGAGCACCTCGACGGTGAACGGCGCTCGCTTCCCAGGATCGTAATCGGTTCGACAGCCGCTGGAGGTAAGCAGAATGCGAATCAGTTGCGCGTCGCGATGCGTCGCCCATTGTGCCGCGCCATACAGCCCGAAAAACATTGCGATTCCGCCGATCAAGCTGCCAAAGTAGTTGAGTGTCGCGCCTGCGATTACCAGAGCGAGAAAGAACAGTCGTCGCTCGACGCCCCAGATCGTAAGGGGTTTGTTGAGCGCCCGATAGACGGCATGGACGTGCATCAGCTGGGCCAAGGCAAAGCCTCCCTTCGTGTCGCTCACGGAAACAACCAGGCCATGAAATTCACGGCACCTACTGCCATTCCCACGCCAAAGATGATGCCGGCAAGGGTGCGCTTTGACTGACCTTCGCCGAAAGCGAACATCAGCCCGCCGACGACGATCGCGACCAAAGAAAGACCACGTGCGATGGTAGAGGTGAATGCGGCCTGCAGAACCTGCACAGCATTGTCCCAGGGATCACCGCCGGTGCCCTGCGCGTAGACAGGGGAAACCTCAAACAACAGGGCCAAACACAGTCCGCAGCGAAACCAACGAAGCAGACACACAGAAGAAGCACGGCTTGCCAGGTTTCGCAGTACAGAAAAGAAGTCGCCCTGATGCATCGTGCTCTCCGCCGCTTCCTTATTTAAGGACGGTCCGGAGATTATTCGGATTCAAGCTTCAATTCTTCCAATGGGCGAAGCTGGATGTCGGAAAACATGGAAATGGTTGGAGCACTGAAAGGGATCCAAGTCGCGAGATTCGTGGAGGCAAGTGTGATCTTTAATGGGTCTGGGCCAGAGCGTCAGCTACGGACGGAACGTTGGCTCGGACGATCCGTTGACTGGCTCAAAGCAGTCGAGGCCTACTACGGAGCCCCGGCCCGGAAGCGCGTGCATCCACCACGGCCCCGGTCGGAAGCAATTCCAGCGATGACACCCGAACCGCTTCAAAAATAAACGGGCCGCCAGCGTTGACTGGTCGGGTGCTGGAGTTTGAATAGCCTGGTCTACAAACAGTTCAATCCAATCTTGAAACGTGCGAGATCGCCCAACATCAGCCTTTACGATTTGCGGCACACAGCGTCGACATTGGCTCTCACTGTCCGGGATTTCGCCGAAAGTGGTGTCGGAGCAATCGGGGCATACCAGACGGCCTTCACATTGGATGTCTATTCCCTACGTGCTGCCGAAGACGCAGGATGATGCTGCAGCCTTGGTAGAAGCCGCCTTGATGGGGGGACAAATCGAGATCTACTTCCGGTAAATGCCACGATCAAGGCCCTCAGTCAACTGCGCCGCCCTTATGGAGAATGTATCGCATATGCGGAGGAGAGTAGTGACGGTAATGGGCCTACCGGCTTCTATTTGTTGCCAATGGCGAGCTGAGAAACCAAATCCGATCATGTCTTCTTGGGTAAACCCCTTGGACTTGCGCAGCCTTTTCACGCGCTCTCCGAAGGCGGCAAAGAATTGTTTCTCATTGACCAAGCCTGTCTTTTAGGCGATTTGCGACACGACCACCACGAGCAGAGTAGCTGGCCCAGCCGTTATTCCGGGGCTCTCAGGGGCACGATTTCTGTGTTAGCGAGGGGCGCGGAAGCCCGCGGACCAGTTGCGGCGGCGGGACATCCAGCGCAATTGTGATCCGAAGAAGAGTTTTCATCGTAATCGGACGACCTTTTTCAATTTGTTGCCAATGTCGAGCGGAGAATCCAAAATCAATCATGTCTTCCTGCGTATAATGGCGGCTCTTCCTGATCGAGAGCACCCGCTTACCCAACGCCTCGAAGAATTTGCTTGCGTCCAACACGTGTACTCATTAGGGAACGACACGCGCAAAAACACCACGAGCAGATTAGCTGGACAACCAAAGCAGTAGGTGCTATATGTACGTGAAGATTTGAATCGGTTTCATCTCTCGGTCGGTAGATCGCGTATTGCCAGATTTGGAGGCGATGAGAACCTCAAGGTCAGACTGAGCCCGCTCGAGTGCGTTTGATCTAAATGATTGACACTGCAGTGGTTATCTTGCGGACTGAAAGTGTACGAAAAAATGGCCCCAAGTTGCGCATGCGGAACTGGATCCAGAGTCTCGAAGCGCCAGCGGCAGAGAAGCGCTGCCACAGGAAGAGGTCTAGTCACCCACAGTTCCTCGCCTTGGTCTCATGAATTCCTCCCTCACAATCAGCCTGTCCGGTTTTGCCGTCCCCGCGCACAAGATTGACGCATCGGTCGCGACGGCCCTGCCGGCACCCGTCGACTCTCCGGTCGCCGACGAAGTCTTGATGGTTCAGATCTCCGAGGGCAGCGGCGAAGCGCTCGCTCTTCTTTTTCGGCGCTACACAAATCTGGTGCGAGCTGTAGCGTACCGAGTCTTGCGAGACAAATCTGAAGCGGATGACCTGGTCCAGGATGTGTTTCTGCTCGTTCATCAAGACTGCAGGACCTTTGACAGTTCCAAGGGTTCGGCAAGAGCTTGGATTCTCCAAGTGGCCTATCGCCGTGCCATCTCCCGACGCCGTTACTTGACCTCTCGCCACTTCTACACACGGCTCGACCTTGAAGATGCGGCAAGCCAATTAGCAGACCCGCGGACCGATGCCAGACAGCTTGAGGATTCCATCGACAGCAGGGTTAAAAACGGAAATCTGCCGAAAAGCTTTGAGACGCTGTCTGAGAATCAACGTCACACCCTGCGGCTCTTTTTCATGGAAGGCTATACCCTGGATGAGATTGCGGTGAAGCTCGGACAATCGCGGGGAAACGTCAAACACCACTACTTCCGCGGCCTGGAGAGACTGCGCAAGGAGATTTTTGGCGGCAGATTGCCGAGTGAATGAGCACTATGATAATTAAGGTTGCGTCCAACCTAAGGAGCAGGGGCGTTGTCGCCAACCGGACCCCATGACGAGTTCCTAGAGCTCTGCGCCGTTTCAACCTCAGGCGAGCTGACTGAGGCAGAACAGAGGAAGCTCGAGGAACATCTGGCCGTTTGCGAGTCATGTCGGGTGGTCCTTCGGCAGTACGGTGCAGTGGTTGGCCGATTTATTCCTGCGATTGTCGCCAACGAAGAAGCGCAGAGCAGAAATCTCGCCTCGCCTTCGTCACAGCCCCCCCCGGAGAAGGATCTCCTCCCACCTCTGGAGCCGGACCTCGAACCGCAAGCCGCCGGCGACTTGAGCACTAGACATTCACCGGCAGCGCCCAATCGTCTTGCCGCGATTGCAAACGAGTCAACGTGGCGTCAGCTTTGGATGCTTTATGCCGCCGGAGTCCTGCTTTTCCTTACCCTCGGTTTCTATGCATATCGACTGGGAGGCCAGCGAGGGGACGGCCATGATCCAAGCGCGCCGCAACAGGCTGCGGTTAGCCTGCTCTCTCAAGCGGCTCTGGAAGAACAGCTAAGCGACGCCGGTCACGAGCGCGAAGTCGCTCGTGCCCAGATTCAGCAACGCAACCAGACCATTGCGGAACTCCGCCGACAACTGACTCAACAATCGATCGAGATGGATCACATGAAGGCGGCGCAGGCGCAACTGGAGAGCGAACTGCGGGCTAGCAACGCACACCAAGAGGATTTCATCCAGCAACGCGGCGATCTGGCACAACAGTTGGAGTCTGCCCAAAATCGCGCGCACGTGCTCGGTGAGAAGCTGGACTCTTTGGTGCAACAGTCTGGTCTGGACATGGCAAGGGCCAAAGCGTTGGAGACCAAAACTGACGATCTTAGTCGCCTGCTTCAAGATCGGGAGGCAGTCCTTGAGCAGCAAGACCAATTGCTCGCCCACGATCGGGACATCAGGGAGCTAATGGGGGCGCGTGATCTCTACATTGCGGAAGTTTACGATGTGTCCGGCACAGGCGATACGAAGAAGCCTTATGGTCGGGTCTTCTATACGCGGGGAAAGTCACTGGTTTTTTATGCCTACGATTTGGACCAGCAGGCGGAAGTCAAAACGGCAAATGCATTCCAGGCGTGGGGTCGCCGAGGACCAGATCGGCAGACAGCGCTCAGTCTGGGCATCTTTTTTGAAGACAGCGCCTCTGGAAAGCGATGGATCATGAAGTGCGAAGATCCAAAGACCTTGGCTCAGATCGACGCGGTATTTGTTACGATTGAGCCCAACGGTGGCAGTCACAGACCTAGCAGTAAAACCCTCCTGTTCGCCTATCTCAAAATCAATCCGAATCATCCCTAGCGGTAATTCTGCCGTGCTCCCATCGTTGATTTAGTCCTACAATGAAGTTCCGTGGTACCGCCACGGGCCGTCCTGCGAATCAATGGATAACAGCTGAAGATCCATTCATCGCTGGAGAGCCGTCATGTTACTTCCCCGTATTAGTCGTATCTTAGCCGGTACTGTGTTGCTTACTGCACACCTTCTGGCCCAATCACCCAACGGAAATATCAATGGTCTGGTCGTTGATCCCTCGAGTCGTCCGATTATCGGAGCCGAGATTGTGGCCGCCAACGATGCGACGGGAGTGCAATACACCACAAAAACAAATGATCAGGGTATTTACGTGTTCCCGGACTTGCCTCCCGGTCCTTATCGGCTCCAGATCTCAAAGGTTGGTTTCAAGACGATCATCAAGCCTGACATTGTGCTCAATGTGCAGGACGCGCTATCGATTAACTTCACCTTGCCTGTCGGTGCATTCCACGAGATTGTGACAGTCGAAGGTGGAGCGCCTCTCATCGACACCGAATCAGCAGCCGTGAGCACGGTTGTCGATCGTCAGTTCGCGGAGAACCTCCCTTTAAATGGCCGAAGCTTCCAAACCCTCATAATGCTGACGCCAGGTGTCGTTGTCGTCCCCTCGAATGCATTGGATAGTGGGCAATTCAGTGTCAACGGACAGCGCGCCTCCGCAAATTATTGGATGGTGGACGGCGTGAGCGCCAATATTGGCGTAGGGGCTGGATATGGGGGAAACGGGATTGGTGGTGCTGCAGGATCGTTTAGCGTGCTAGGTGGCACCAATAGTCTGGTGGCTGTCGATGCGATGCAGGAGTTCCGAATCCAAACTTCAACGTTTGCTCCTGAATTTGGTCGTACACCCGGAGGGCAAGTTTCTATCATCACCCGCTCGGGCACCAATCAGTTTCATGGCACTGCGTTCGACTACCTTCGCAACGACGCTTTCGATGCGAACAATTGGTTCAATGGTTACACGAACAATCCGCCCCTGCCCAAGGCTGAAGAACGGCAGAACGATTTCGGTGGCACTCTCAATGGACCGATCCGCAAGGGCAAGGCCTTCTTCTTCTTCTCTTATGAGGGGCTTCGCCTTCGATTGCCCGCGGTGGCCTTGACCGGTGTTCCTGACTTGGCAGCGCGCCAAAATGCAATTGCTGCCCTGCAACCTTACTTAAACGCTTATCCACAACCCAACGGTCTCGACACACCTGCTACCGGCGTAGCCCAATTCAACAAGAGCTTATCGAATCCGGCTACACTCGACTCCTACAGTCTTCGGGTCGATCACATGCTGACGACTCGGTGGTCGTTGTTTGGGCGCTACAGCTATTCCCCTTCGCAGTCTGATGCCCGCGGTGGAGGACCAGGAGCGTTCGGTGCGCTAAACTCTGTTTCCACTTCACGGATCGTGACACAGACCGGTACTGCGGGAGCAACTTGGACTGTAAGTCCGATACTGACAAATGACCTGCGGTTCAACTACAGCCGTATTCGGGGCGAAGCCTACACTTCGCTTGACAGGTTTGGAGGAGCGGTTCCACTGGCTAGTCCTCCTTACCCCACGTCATATAACAATGACAACGCAAGTTTCAGCTTCTTCATTTCAGCGTTGGGGGTGGGGGAAGGGTTGGCGGTCGGGAAGGGCGTGACTACTGTCCAGCAGCAGTTTAACGTCGTGAACAGCTCTGTTTGGCAGAAGGGGGTGCACACCATAAAGTTCGGGCTGGACTTCCGCAGGCTATCGCCAGAGATCGATCCGGCCCGATACACTCAGACTGCCTTCTTCGCCGATGTGCCTTCTAGCATGACGGGAACCGGTGCTTCCGGGTCGGTTTCGTCGGTCAATGATGTCACGTTGCTGTTCCGCAACATGGGAGCTTACGCTCAAGACACATGGCATGTTTGCCCCCGCCTCACGTTGACGTACGGTTTGCGGTGGGACCTGGATTTCGCCCCATCGGTGCTAAACGGTCCAGCCATTCCCGCTATCACCGGATACTCGCCACCCGACTTCTCAAGCTTGGCCATAGCTCCTCCCGGTACACCGCCTTTTAAAACCACATACGGCAACATCGCGCCTCGGATCGGTATGGCGTATCAGGTTTCGCAAACTCCAGCATGGAAAACAGTTCTTCGCGGTGGGTTTGGTGAGTTCTACGATCTTGTTAGCGCCGAGACTGGAAATCTGGTGGCTAGTCAGTACCCGCCATTTGGAGCGTTCAGTAGCACCTTTTTCAGCGGCACGTTTCCGTTTTCGCCAGCTCAGATCGCGCCCTTGCCCATTCCATCGACCGGTAGTCTCGCGGAGTTTGAAGTGTTCAATCCGCATCTAAACCTCCCTTATACACTGCAATGGAACGTAACTCTGGAGCAGTCTCTTGGAAAGGTGCAAACTCTTTCTGCAGCCTACGTGGGAGCAGCGGGCAGGCGGCTTCTTCAGACTACTCTCTTCGCTGCTCCACCGCCCACGTTTCCTTCAATCCCGAATTTCGTTGTCGGCGCATTTATCGACAACACAGCGTCGTCGGACTATCACTCGTTGCAACTGCAATTTCGCCGCCGGCTCGCCGACCGGCTACAGGCCCTCGTCTCCTACACCTGGTCTCATTCGATCGATAATGGCTCCGCCAGTTCGTCGGCCAATCTTTCCAATACCGGGAGCTTTGGAAGCAGCGGAAGCAACCGAGGTAACTCTGATTTCGACGTACGCAACACGGGCACGGTCGGGCTCACCTACGATCTGCCAATACCAAAGGGGAACCGCTGGACACGAGCCCTTTTGCAGAGCTGGTCGACGGAGAATTTCTTCCTAGCCCGATCGGCGCCGCCGGTTGGTGTTTCCGACGTAAATTTCTTCCTGCTCGCCGGGGGCAATTACACGGCAGTCCGTCCGGACGTCGTTCTCGGACAACCTTTTTTCCTCTTCGGGTCGCAATATCCAGGTGGAAAGGCGCTGAACCCTGCTGCATTCAAAGACCCGCCAACCGACCCGACCACTGGAAATCCCGTGCGCCAAGGGAACTTGCCGCGCAACGTTCTGCGAGGGTTTGGAGCCACACAGTGGGATTTCGCGATGCATCGGAACTTTCGTATTGCCGAGCCCTTCATACTGCAATTTCGCTCGGAAATGTTCAACGTTCTGAACCACCCGAATTTCGGACCTCCCAACGGCCGTTTTGGCGGTGGCGGATTTGGACTGTCGACACAGATGCTGAATCAGAGCCTTTCAAGTGGAGGGCAGGGAACCGGTGGATTTAGTCCTTTGTACCAGATTGGGGGTCCACGTTCGATTCAACTCGCCTTGAAGTTGATCTTTTAAGTGATCGCGCCATTGAGAGAGACGCGACACAGCAATAGGCGCCCTGTATCACGGCGACGCCTTGACGCCGACGCTCTATCAAAACTCGTTATCCCGGAACTTCGGACATACCATGCGCAGAAGATACTGTCACACCGCTTTAGTGCGATCTGTCCTAAGTCTACTGACCTGCCTTTCGGCATCGATGACACGCGCCGGCGAAAAGTCCATGCCGCTCTCGGTGAACGACGCACTCACGATTCATTTGTTTGGGGATTTCTCGCCGGTGACGTTCTCGCCTGATGGCAAGTGGATCGCGTATGTGGTGCTGGACAATCAACGGCCCAAATCTGAAAAATTGGACGCGATAGTACGTACCGGCGTGATTAGCAGGGCAGAAGGGGACATTTGGATCTCCAATGCCGAGACCGGCGAAGCCAAGAACTTAACCGGCGAGAAGGGTTCTAACTGGAAGCCAACCTGGTCTCCCGATGGGCACTATCTTGCGTTCTTCTCCGACCGGGACGGAAGCGGGCAGGCAAAACTGTGGATTTGGAATTCGATCCACCAGGAATTGAGGTTGGCGTCGGCCCTCCCGATTCGAGCGAGGTACTCGACTGACCAGATCCTCTGGTCTCCGGATTCGCAGAAGATCTTAGTTACAACGGCTCCACAAGATCTTGCGCTGGACGTGTATGTCAAAAAGATCTTGGCACCTCCCGCTACGCCGGTGCCCGATACGATTGCAGCATCCGGTTCTACTGTCATTCTCTATCGTAACGATCCGTCATGGGATGAAGGAGTTGCTGCCGCTCCAATGTTCAACCTCGACAAGTTCAATCTTCGCGACCTCGTTTTAATCGATATCACGACGGGAAAGGTCGACACCGTTGTTCGCGGTCGTAGGATTGAAAGGTACTCACTGTCACCTGATGGTCGAAAACTCCTGTACGCGATACCCAAACGCTTTTACAAACCAGGATGGTACCGGCGGGTCTTTGACCTTAGGATTCTGAATCTGGCCACATCCAGCGATGAAATCCTTGCCTCCGACGTGCTTCTGGATGTTTTTCAGTGGTCACCCGACGGATCCCGGATAGCGTATTCCACACATAACGCTGACGAGAAGAGCTTCGGGTTGTTTGTAGCCGAGGCCTCGAACAACGCAGGCCGGCAACTTGTCGAGTTGCCCTACGACCGACATGAAGGCTTGGAGCTGATACCAATGTGGGGGCCGGAAGGGCTTTTCCTGTACTTCGTTCTGGACGGAGCGCTCTGGAAAACATCGGTGTCCGATGGGACGAGCGTCGAACTATGTCGCATACCAGGCCAGAGCATTGAGTACGTTATCTCCCGACGAGATGGCGAATTGTGGGCACCAGATGGAGGTCGCTCATCTCTGGTTGTTGCGCACGATGATGAGGAGAAACAAGATGCCATTTACAGAATTAATCTAGACACTGGCGGCAGCACTCGATTGCAACAAGATGGGCACTGTTATACCTGTGGATGGCCGGCCACTAGTCGGGGCTCGTTTCTCACGACCGCCTCCCGTGACGGCCAAAGCATGGCCTACGTTGCGGAAGATGCTCAGAATGCTCCCGAGCTTTGGGTGGCCGACCCCGGTTTCCTCAAACCAAAACAACTGACGCATTTGAATCCCCAGCTTGAGAAGTACAAAATGGGCGTGGCCCAGGCGATCGAGTGGTTGAGCGAGGACGGCGAACGATTGCGCGGCGCTTTGTTGTTACCCTCCAACTACCACCCAGGACAGAAATACCCGCTAATTGTCTGGGTGTATCCAGGCGCATTGCTTTCCAACGATCGTGACCAATTTGGCTTCGGAGAACGCCTTGGTCCATTGAATATGCAGCTGTTTGCGACACGCGGGTATGTCGTTTTGTTTCCGGATGCGATAGACAAGGCTGGAGACCGAATGCGAAGCTTGGCGAAGTCGGTCTTGCCTGGCATCAACAAGGTGATTGAGCTAGGAATTGCGGATCCCCAACGTGTGGGCCTCATGGGGCACAGTCAGGGGGGCTTCGCCGCACTGGCGTTGCTCGTTCAATCCAACCGATTTAAGGCTGCGATTGTGGCCGACGGATGGGGTGACTCAACGTCGTGGTATGGCGTCATGTATCCGGACGGAACCGGATATCAGTATGGCCAGGCAGAACGCCAACTGGGCGGAGCGCCCTGGCAATATCCGCTGACTTATCTTGAAAACTCTCCTGTTTACTATCTGGACAAAGTGGAAACACCACTGCTGCTTGTTCATGGGACGGAGGACGGAGATCTTCCTTCGTTTCTTGCAGACGAGATCTTTAGCGACTTGCGGCGATTGGGAAAGCAGGTGGAATATGCCAAGTACGAGGGACAACCCCATGTTCCCATAGACTGGACTTATGCAAATCAGGTTGATCTCGCGAATCGGGTAATCCAATGGTTTGCCGCACGTCTCGGCGGAGAGGGTAACGAGGCCCGAGAAGCGCCCAGGGGGCCGTGATCTGAGGGGGAAACGCCGGAGCACTCTAAGTGTAGGCGCTCCGGCGTGCTTAGTTATTCGTCGGCTTCATATGCGCTGCCATTGGTGTGTGGTTGATCGCCACCGCACCGGCCCGGATCGGAGTCCGAAGAAAGGCCGGCCTTCGGGCAATTGCCTTGGACGGCCCTGATCGCGGATTCTAAAACACCGATTTCAGGTTTTTCGTATTTCATGTTGATTACCTCCTTTCTTAGGGTTTCCTGTGTCACAGCTTGCTGTCCAGACTGGATGTGTTGGCTTCTGTCGAACCGTGAACGTCGTTTGGGGCGAGGCTGCTTGCGATCGTATGCATGCGGTTCTTTCGAGCTAAAGGTCGCGGAAGATCGTCGCTCCGCAAGGATAAGCCGACGTCTTTCTGACAGTCGGCGGACATATTTGTGACTACGTACGATTGTTTAATGCCAAGCAACCAGTGCTCCATTGCGAGTGTGCGAATCATTGCGACCACAGGAAGCTCCTTCCTTTGACACGCCAATTGAATCGCTTGGCAAAAAGCGTTCTGATCAACGATTCCCATCGAACTAGCGAGCATGTGCCGACCAATCTCGATGAGGTAGGCCGATTCCCGGGCAATTGCTTTCATCGGCGATCGCACAACAAACGCCTTTCGCTTTCTGTTCAAGAGTTCCTGCGGCACGATTCCGGCGAGTGCGCGACGCATTAAGGAACGACGCTGGCCTGGTCGGACCAACTGTTCCCTCGGTATGGCGTATAGAAATTCCAGTAAACCGCGATCCAGGTAGGGATAACGCTTCTCGCAACAGGGGTTCGAGGACGGTGGCGAACATGTTAGTTGTCGCCGCAAAGCGTCCAGTGTGGAAATGTTCTCCTGGAAGCTGGGGCGGGGAGCGAATAGTCGCTGCCGGCGCGGATAGCCAGCGAGCGCCGCTCGTTGACGGCGCACGAAGTTAGCCTCCAACCAAGCCGGCGCATGCAGGTGTCTAGGGACGCCAACCAAAGTTGGGGGAAAGAAACCGCGCACGGTCTCGAGAAAGAGCATGATCCACGGTTTTCGTTTCGTCAGAGCCCACGCGTATAACTGCTCTCCTAGCTTTACTGCATTCCCGCTGACCAACAGATCCTGTAGCTCGGGAATCGGTGTGGGTACCCCCCCTGCCACTTCGTCGCCGCCGATTCCTGACAGCAAGACTCGGTTCCCGTTTGACTTCATACAATCTGCAAATGGGTCGGGACCCTCCTCACGAACACGGTTTGAGCCAGGGCTCGCCATAAAGCCTCCACTCTCGGGGTCAAAGATTGGGAATTCATACTCGCCAACATTGATATGGCAGCCGATGCGACCACGCTTTGCTTCGACCCGCTCGAAATATGGCCGTTCGTTCCAGTTTGGTTCCGAATCGTTGTAGTAAGACAGCGTGTCGAGCCGGCAGGCTTCCGCCGCGCCGCTGGCGATGAGTCCATCAGCCACACAAACGATCGCGGACGAATCCATGCCGCCGCTCAACTCGGCAAGGATGGGCGTGTGGGAGCGGAGGCGTCGATGTACGGATTCTTGAAAAACAGCCCGAAAGTGTTCCTCATATTCTTCGTCCACTCGATAGTGGATCCTTTTCCCAGGATCGAAGTCCCAATACTTCCGCTGGCTCTGCCCTGCCGATCGTAGCCATACAAAGGAAGATGGAGGGACGGAATAAATCCCCACATACGGCGTGAGATGTGCGGCCGGGAAGAATGCCAGCCAGCCGGCAACGTATTCTTCGGAGAGCGTGAAACTTTTGCCTGCAAACAGAATCAGGGGATCGAGAATCGTGCTCCACCGTGTCTGCTCTTTGTCAGTGAAGTAGTACAAGGGCCGGGTGCCAATAGGGTCTCTAGCAAGAATCAGGGATTCCTCGCCCGGATCAAAGACCGAAAGCGCCCAGTCTCCGATCAGCCTGGACATGCACTGCGTGCCCCAGTGTTGGTATGCAGCCGCCACGATCGAGACGTCGGACGAATCCGTCGAGAGCTCATTCCCGAGCTCACGAACGAGGTCGGAACGGTTGTCGAGTCGGCCGTCCCAGGTGATAACCGCGCCCGAGAGCGAGACGTGGGGTTGGTGTTCCAGGGTTGCTTCCTTGGTCGTGTGAAAGGCTCGGTAGATGATCCCGACGTTTTTCTGGTAGAAAATCCCCTGGGCGTGTGGTCCGTACGGCTTGAGCACTGGAACGACCCGATCGAGCTCAAGACGATCCACTGGCTTCCCGTCGAAATTGCAAATGCCGAATTGCACGCTCATCCCGTATACCTGATTCTCTGCCCAGGCCTTTTAGCACCTGGTTAGAACTGCGTACACCTCCGGGATGTACGGTTTGTCGTTCACTACGCGGCCCTCGACCTCGACCCAGGCGTGAGCCTTGAACGGTATCTGCTGTGCGCCGATCACCAGTTGTGCCGGAACGCCGTAGTTCTTGAGCAGACATGTTGTGGCGGCTGCACGTTGCAGGCAAAGCACCTCCTTCCAATACCAAACGCACGCCGTATCCATCGCGGCACAAACCTCCTCCACTGAATGAGCCCGGACCACTTCCTCCGCAATTGGCCAGGTACGTACACTGTCGTACAGGGCCTCGAAATCCCTCCGCACCAGGTGAACATCGAACTGGATCAACTTGCGGAACGCCTTCCATACCAGAAGCGACATGAGGACAGACTCCAATTCACACTGCTAATTGCAGTTGGTCGCAGAGAAATGCCAGGCGGTCCGTGAGAGCAGCGATCCGGTCACTCAAAGGAAGAACTGGGGAATGCCCACGATGCCGACTGTAGTCCAGAAATATCGGATATTCGGACGCGTTAGCAGCCTGCAGGCGAGCTAGCATCTTTCGCGCGTGAGCAGGGTTGCAGGTCTGGTCTGCATCACCGGAGACGATCATCGTCGCCGGATAAGAGGCTCCTTGTTCCACCCGGTGATAGGGAGAGTAGCTGAGTAGTGCGGCGAAATCTTGCGGATCCTCGGCTGTTCCGAATTCTTCCTTCCAAACGTGCGCGCTGTCGAAAAGGTGGTACCGCAGCATGTCAAGCAGGGGTACCATACACACGACTGCCCTGAAGAGGTCCGGTCGTTGTGTCATCGCTGCCCCGACCACCAGACCGGAATTCGAGCCGCCAAAGATCGCCAGTCTCTGCGGTTCGGCTCGTCCCGATGCAATCAGCCATTCGACCCCGCGAAGGAAATCATCGAAAGCAACCTGCCGCTTCCGCCGCTTGGCGGCCTGGTGCCACTCTCTGCCGAATTCAGAACCCCCACGAATGTTGGGTACCGCGAACAAACAACCATGTTCCAAGAGGAAAGCTACGAACACACTGAACTGGGGCGTCATGGGCACGCCGTAGCCACCATATGCAGTCATGATCGTCGGGTGTGGTCCACCCTCGAGAGTGTCGCGCCGCCCGACCAGGAACATCGGTATCCGAGTCCCGTCGGTTGCAGTGAAGCTAACCTGCCGATGGTCGAACTCTTCGGAGCGAACGGGGACGCGTCGGCGCGACCACAGCTTGGTCTCCCGCGTTTGAGTCGAATAGTTGTAGATATGGATGGGCTTGGTGAACGATTCTTCTTCGAAAAATAGTTCATCGTCGTCGAGAGAACCCTCGGCCAGACGAATCGTGACGTCTTTCTTGCCCGATAATTCGCCAAGATACTTGCCCCACAAATCGAAAATGCTGACCTGAGTTTGAAGTGCTCGCACATAGGAAATGAAGATTCGGGTGTCTGTCATTACCATGCGCTGGATGGGAACGTCTGTTTCTGGAATCAACTCTGCCCAGTCCACCTCCAGGCCTTCCCGTGGAAAGAGCTCGACAACCCTGAAGTTCGGGGCAGTGTGATCGGTGATGGCCAAGAGTCTGCCATCGTTCAGCAGCAATGGGCCAAGCTTGTAGGGAGCCTTCTCGATCAATTGCTTCGGGGCATCGCTACCATCGATGGCCCAGACGTAAAAGTCTGTGTACGGTTTGTCGAGGAAGTGGTACACAAGAAATCCAAGCCGGTTCTTTCCTGGCACAATATGCAACCGGAGGTGGTCCTCGGGGTCGGGCAAGAAAATCTGCCGATCATCCTCGAGCGGCGCGCCTAGGACGTGCTCACGGACAGCCAGTTTCTGGGGCCGCGAATTGCTGGGCTCGTGAACGTAATAGAAGCTTCGTGAATGAGGTGCGAAGGAAAAGCCACGAAGGCAGCCTCGAGGAAGAATGTCGGACAATACGCGTCGATTTTGAATGTCGAAGAATTCGAACGCCCCGCTCCGTGTTCCTCCTTCCTTCACTTCGTACAAGAGCAGCCGTCCATCGGGCGAAACGCGAATTGGCTTGACGGCCACATTCTTTCCGCTGAGTCGGTCTCGGGGATCGATGAGCAGGCAGTCTTCGCCGTCCCTGCCCTCACGCATAAAGATGCACGGTTGCTCCTGTCCACACAGGCGCTTGCGAAAGAAGTAGCATCGCCCAACCTTTTGCAAGGAATCGTAGGTCTCTACGTCCAACAACTCGCGAACCCGTTTGCAAATGTGTTCTCGACCCGGAATCGAGTCCAGGTAGGCACGTCCGTATTTGGTTTGGGCCTCAAGCCAGGAGCGAGTCTGTGCCGACTCGGAATCTTCAAGCCACCGATATGGATCGGTAACCGTGATGCCATGCAAGACTTCGTTCACAGGATCGATCGGTGATCGCGGAAGCGGCTCGATCAGCTTGAACATGGCGTTCTCCGATTTCTGAGACAGAGCGCTTCTCGATGCATCCGGCGCGTTAGGCTACGCAGATATCCGGCAGCCGTGGCGTCCTCGCGTCGAGTCTTATTACGCCATGCATCGCTTGATACCGCGTAGACAAACGCCGCCAGCATAGGGATGAGGGCCAAGGCATCTCGCGTCTTTTCAGGCGAGACGAGTGTGTGCCAGGGTCCGGTGTAGGCCTTCCCCAAGTCAGAGTCTGCCGTGCCGTCTCTGCCCAGCGTGTGCCTCGAATGCTCGGCCAGGTACTGGAAGCTGAATAGCGGGTTTCCTACGTATGCCTCAGCCCAGTCGAGGAATACGGCTTCACTTTTGGACACAATGATATTTCCAGGATTGAGGTCGAGATGTCCCAACGCATCAGGCATGCCCAGATTGGCGAGCCGGGACAGAGCCCATTCGATCTCGTCTCCGAGCAGCTCCACTTCGCGCCTCGCCAAAGGGAGTGGCGGAACCTTGCTCTGCGCCTCCATCAGGTGAGCCATGGCGCCGAGGAATGGCCGGACGAGCTTCGTTAGCTCCGGCACTCTGTAGTCGCGGGCACCCGATTCGATGAGGGCTTTACTTTGCCGAATCGATTGCACCTGCAGTTTCGCCAGAGTCGTTGCTGTGGTCACCCACGCCTGTAGGTCGGCAGACTCTGAAAGATTGAAGCCGTCGACCTCCGAAGCAAGCCATCCGTGCCACTCAGGCCTAGTTGCCAGAATGGGCGGAACGAAGCGAGAGAAAAGCTCGGCCAGTGCATGCGTGATGGAAAACTCACGAAGATGGGGTTCGCCGACTGCTTTGAACCACAGGGCCGCTCCGCTCGTCTCAAACCGAACCAAGGCGAACGATGGGCCCGCATTCAACTGGGAGAAATGTGCGGCCAGAGAGAGTCTCCGAGAACCAATCACCCGTTGGACCCACTCCCGCAACTCGTCGAACCAACCCAGCCGGGCGAAAGGTCCGCGGCGCACACAGGCGCCATATCCTTGGCATTCAGCCAAAGATCGCTCCACTGCAATTTGATCTGCACGATCGACGAAGATCTGCTCGGGCAACAAAGATGCGTCGACCCACTCAGCGGGCGAGCGGGGTCTCACAGGCTCGCTGCACTCCATGACTTGGTAGTTTGGGATGGTACCGGAGGAGATTGGAAAACTTAGATCGGGTTGGAAAAGACAAATCACTTCTTGGCCCCATTCATCCCTGACGCTTACCTGCATGCTCGGGGAAATACGCCGCCATCGTGGAACCTGGACTGAAGGCAGACCAAAGCCACGACCAGTGGGCGCTACCAGGAGTTTGCTCCCACTATCGCCAAACACGATCACGCGATACGTCTCGCGATCAAGCTGTCGCACCGATTCCATGGTTCCATTCCCGCGGCAACTGTTCCAGCAGGCGGTATTTTTTCAAGGCGAGTACGAACTCATCGAAGTCGCTTTCCGCTTGTTCACGGCCAACGCCGAACTCGATGACGATCCGGTCCACGATGGGCGCTGCTGTAGATTCACTTCTGAGAAGTTCAAGGATTCGTGACCCAACGACGTTAAGGCTGAACATCTGGCCCTGGCGGATGTCCAAAACAATTGCGCCGTCCGGGCTGTGAGTGCTACGCACTGTATCTGGAATCTTGTACGTCGGAGTTTCCATTTACCGTCTCTGCGCCATTGGCGATATCTGAGGTGCACTCTGACACCGCTTGTCGGGCGAGGCCAGCAAAAGCTGCTAACTTTCGATAAAGCGCCCTAACTCGCCCAATCTAGCTGTGAGGCAATAAGATGCTTTTCGGACTTGGTTCTTGAGGATCTTTCTGTTCGTTCAGCTTTGGATCAGGGGTTGACGCAAGGCGCTGGGAGTAACCTGATCGACTGGGCTTAAAAAGGTGGTCAACTAAGTGGACTTAGCGCGGCGGTTCGCGAGGGCTTCTCTCAGGACCCGAACTGGTGCACAACGGCAGCAGAGAAATCGGGACCATTGGCAATGATGGGCAAATGGGGTGGGCCGTCGTAAACGATCCGTCCACGCGCGAGAATCAGAACTCTGCCAAAGGACAAAAGGGTGGAGGAGCGATGGGAAACGACAATCACGGTTGACTCACTAAGCTGTCGCCGAAGATTGTGCAGGATGAATTCTTCGGCGGAAGTATCCACACAAGAAGTGGCCTCATCCAGGATCAGAACCTCGGGGCGTTGTAGAAGAGCTCTCGCGATCGCAAGCCTTTGACGCTGCCCACCAGAAAGCTGGCAAGCTCCCGGCCCAATGCGCTGCTCGAGGCCCGCAGGAAGGATCGCAACCCATGACGTGAGCCCGACGCTCTGAAGGGCAGCCTGCAACTCCTGGTGGGTGGCCGCGGGCTCGACAAAGCGAAGATTGGAGGCGAGGGTTCCATCAAACATAACTGGATTCTGAGGTATGTAGCAAACCTGCTTCCGCAGGCTCTCCAGTTGCAGTTTGCGGAGGTCCTCGCCGCCCAGGAGTATCGACCCGCGTACCGGGTCGTAGAGCCGAGCAATCAACTTCGCAAGCGTGCTCTTGCCCGCGCCGTTTTCTCCGGCGATGGCGAGGTGTTCGCCGGGCAGAATTCCGAGAGTCGGGATGTAGAGCGTCTCCCTCCGTCGCTGGTAGCCAAACTCGAGAGCGGTAAATTCAATGTGTGGTTTCTGCTCGAGGAGCACGGCGCCGGGTGCATTGGTCACACTCGGCTGAAGGGCGAGCACAGCCTGAACTTGACGGACGCTGGCGAAGGTCTTCTGCGCGCGCGCGTAGAGATCAGCGGCACCACTCAGGGGCTCAAACAATTGTGTCACGAAGCCATAGAACGCCACCAAACTTCCCACACTCATGCTTCCCGCTAGCACACTGCTGCCGCCGTAGCCGATGACGGCACACACCGCTAAAACGACGGTGAGAGAACTCCATACCGTAAACCACGCGCTGGTGGTAAATAGGTTTTGTTGCGATTTAACGGCACGGGCCAGGTACCGGAAAGCCCTTCGTTCCTGACGTCTCTCCTGTCCCAACAGTTGTATAGGGATGACCGAAGATATGTGCTCTTCGAGGAAAGTACTCCACCTCAGACGGCCGTCTTGTACGGCGTCCGCGTCGGCCGCGAGCCGTCGCTTGAAGTACTGTCGTATGACCAGAAAGGCTGGAACCAAAGGGACAACCGCCAGCGTCAACACCGGACTGAGAAGAAACATGACGGTCAATGTAAAAGTCGTGGTCAGGAGCATACGCAAAATCGCGGGCAAAAGGTCAGACCCGAAATACGCGATTTCTTCGATCGGCTCCTTGAGTGGGTACATCACACTGCCCGTCGGCCTGTTCTCGTAGTAATCGGATGAGAGTCTGTCCAGATGGCGTAAAAGGCAAACCCTCAAACGCAGACCCATGCGTTGGGCTGCGCTCAACGTCAAGTAGTTCCCCAAGCTTGCCAGCGCCACCTTGCCTTGATAGCCCAGGAAGATCAGCCCTGCGGCCAGGAAAAGTAATGCTACGTGTCTCTGCGGTATGACGTGGTCAATCAGCCACTTAAGCACGAGCGGAGTGAGAAGCGCGAGCGCGCTTCCCGCCGCGATGCAGGAAAAACTCGCCAGGTGCAAGTACAGAAGTGGTTGAATTTGCTGAATGAGCCAGCGGAGTTCGCTCGGGAGACAAGACAACCCGCGGCTTCGTTCTTGCAAGAAAGAGGACAATTGCGTCGCCTGGAATCGAGATTAGGTTCGAATTGTTCGACGTGTCCAGAAAATTGGGTCTGTGTTCGGTTTTCATTCGCGACGGAGGATTCTCCCGGCGGGCGGGCACGATCCGAGAAAAGACGAGACCCTCAAAGCGTTCGGATAATCGACAACTCACGCGAGCTTCCTCGCGATCAAGACGATCTGCCCCACCACCTCCACATCCTGATGGTAACGGAACTGCTCCGGACGCCAGAAGCGCTGGGAGTAGGGATGGACCGCGACATTACCATTCTCGAGACCGCAGCACGCACACAGATAGGTTCCGTCACGTTTGAGAAGGACATAAACGGGTTGTTGCCATAGCGGCTTCGCCGTGAAATAAGAAGGCCTCTTCCTGCGTCGATTCACGAGGGCAATGAGCCCGTTTTCCAAATAAGGGTAAAGGGCTTCCTGTTTTCCACCGATCCAGAAGAAGTCGTCGAGAGAAGGGTCTTTCAAGCTCGAAAGTGGTTCGATTGAACTGCGCAGGAACCAGGGAACCTCCTCCAGTCGATCCATTACCTGCTGTAGGAATCCGCCCCCTAAACTGTCATCCCCGCTCCCGAGCGATTCCCCATGCCGTACGCGGGGCACCAAATGGTCTGGCATTGGTCGGTTCCCGGTTCCTACCCGGTCGACTCCAATTGCTTTTAGAAAGGTGTGAAATCCAAGACCGTAAATCGAACAAAGGGTAACAATCTTTTGGACGTGACGCGGAGGCGTGTTGAGGGCTTCGTAATCGCAGAGGGAACTGGGAGAGACGAAGTATCTGCCATCGCCCAGAAGATCCGCGATTGTGCGGCTCG
>Ga0210396_10001699_pt1 | contig 23326 bp, 18 predicted proteins | sample IncBWH17OmetaG_FD_155466 | JGI IMG/M metagenome (GOLD analysis project Ga0210396, IMG submission 155466) | Forest soil microbial communities from Barre Woods Harvard Forest LTER site, Petersham, Massachusetts, United States - Inc-BW-H-17-O ... | reverse complement strand
TTGACGGGGTATTGATGGAAGGAACGGCATCGGTAAATGAAAGCATGGTAACAGGCGAAAGCGTGCCTGTGGTAAAGAATACCGGAGATATATTAACCGGCGGAACCATAGTAGTGAAGGGGCATTTGCGCATGCGTGCCGAGAAAGTTGGTAACGATACCGTAGTAGCAGGCATTATAGATATGGTGAAGAAAGCGCAGGGCTCTGCCCCTAAGATACAGCGCATAGGAGATAAGGTGAGCGCGGTATTTGTGCCTATAGTATTGGGCATTGCGGTGCTTACCTTTATACTGTGCAAGTATGCCTTTAACCTTACGTTGGAGAATTCGATATTGAACAGTATTGGCGTGCTGGTAGTTGCCTGCCCCTGTGCCATGGGCCTTGCCACACCTACAGCCGTAGCGGTTGCCTTGGGCAGGGCAGCACAAAAAGGCATTTTGATAAAAGGTGCCGATACTATGGAAGCCCTTGCTGAAATAAAGACCATTGCCTTAGATAAGACCGGAACACTTACCACAGGAGCCTTTGCAGTAAGGCAAATTAGCCCTGAAAGTGAAGAAGTAAAGAACATACTCTTTAGTATGGAGGCCTTCTCGACCCACCCTATTGCAAAATCGATTGCAGCACATTTGAAAGATTCTGCAAAGAAGATAACCTTGAGCAATGTACACGAAGAAGAAGGGCTCGGGCTTAAAGCCAGCGATAGCGAGGGACACATTTACAAACTCGGTTCGTATAAAGTGGCTGAAAAACTGACCACTGAAAGCCATCATTCGGCATACCTTGTGAAAGATGATAAACTGATTGCAACCATTGACCTGGAAGATGAGATACGTAAAAATGCTGAAACTGCTCTCCGCGAACTGGAGCTGGATGGCATACATATTGTAATGATAAGCGGCGACAAGAAAGAAAAATGCGAAGAACTGGCTAAAAAACTGGGCATACCCGAAGTGCATGCCGAACAACTCCCTTACCAAAAATTGGACCGTATCAGCAACTTATCCAAAACCTCTCCTACTGCCATGGTGGGTGATGGTATAAACGATGCTCCTGCCCTTGCAATGGCCAATGTGGGTATATCGTTGGGGGCTGCGACAAAGATTGCAATGCAGTCGGCACAGGTATTATTGTTAAGCGACAACGACCTGCAACAATTGCCAAAAGTGTTCAGCATCAGCAAAAAAACGCTCCGCGTTATAAAACAGAACCTTTTTTGGGCCTTTGTATACAATATTGTTACCATTCCGCTGGCTGCTACCGGCATACTGAGCCCTATGGCCAGCGCCTTCAGCATGGCTTTTTCAGATGTGGTGGTAATAGGGAATTCGTTGAGGTTAAAAAGGATGATTTAGTACGATGGAACGCAGATGACGCAGATGATTATGATAAACACGGATATGATCAATAAAAACCGCCAGTTTAAAAAATCCTAAACAAAAAGAATCACCTTACATCATATGAATCAGCGTCATCTGCGTTCCATTGTATTAAAAATCTTAAGATATCATACAGAATCAGCGTCATCAGCGTTCCATAGAAGAAAAATCGCCGAATTACCCTCTAATTGTAAATAAACCTTATTTTTGCACCCTTTAAAAATGTAATTATACCCATGGCCGACGAAAAACAAGATATAACTACTGTTGATGTAGAAGAAAGATGGAGCAACCTCCAGGCTTTTGTAATGGCGAACAAGAAACGTGTTTCGACCATTGCTACCGTATTAGCTGTTGCTATTGCGGGCTATGTAGGATATACCTTTTGGTACCTGCCCGGACAAGAACAGGAGGCTGAAGTAGCTATTTATCCTGCTCAACGCCTGTTTGGCATGGATTCTATCAATAAAGCTATTCCTATGTTCCAGCAAATAACTGATGATTACGGCGCTACCAAGGTTGGCCATACTGCAAACTACTACTTGGGTGTTTGTTACTTCGAAAAGAAGGACTACCAAAAGGCGCTCGACTATTTAGAAAAATTCAATGCAGGTGATGTAATTATCAGTCCGCTTGCAGCAGGTTTAATGGGCGATGCGGAACTCCAACTTGGCCACAACGACCAGGCGCTTGAGGATTACCTTACAGCCATTAAGAGAAGCGACAACCAGCTTACCACCCCGATATTTTTGAAGAAAGCGGCCTTTGTATGCGAACAAAAAGGTGATTATTCGCAAGCACTGAGCCTTTACCAGAACATTAAAACGCAATACCACAGCAGCCAGGAAGCCTCGGATATAGATAAATATATTGCCAGGGCTAAGGCTAAATCGGGTACTGCGCAATAAACATACATTATCTTGGCCTCGCGCGCTAAAGCTTACACATCTACAGGACGTAAGTTTTCCTTAACCGGCAAACGCATTGGAATTACCGTTGCCCAATGGCATAACGATATTACCGAACCCTTGCTGCAAGGCGCATTAGACGTTTTGAAGAAAGGCGGAATAAAGGCAGCGGATATTTACATTACACAGGCTTCGGGTAGTTTTGAATTACCACTAACAGCTCAATGGCTGCTTAATGAAAATGACTGTGATGCAGTGCTCTGCCTCGGTTGCATCATTAAAGGCGAAACACCACACTTCGATTATATATCACAAGCGGTGGCAATGGGCGTTATGAATGTAAGCCTTGCACATAATGTACCTGTTATATTCGGTGTGTTAACTACCAATACATTACAGCAGGCTAAAGAACGCAGCGGTGGCAAACATGGCAACAAAGGCGCCGATGCCGCAGTGGCAGCGCTCGAACTGCTTGAAATAAAAAAGCGCTAAGAGGAGGAGTATCATGGCTAAGAACGTAACGGATTTTTCATCAATATTCGTAAAGCAACCAAAACCTGAAAAGGGGACCTTGCTGCTTGCCGAGCCTTTTATGGAAAGTGCCGAGTTCAAACGTTCTGTGATATTACTGGCAGAACATAATGACAAAGGCACAATGGGTTTTATCATCAACCGCAAATTGAATGTTACCCCTACACAAGCCATAGATGACTTTCCGGAGTTTGATGATGAGCTTTACTACGGCGGCCCGGTAAACTCCGACCAGTTGTTTTACCTGCATACCAAACCTACCCTGTTAGAAGGCAGTATAGAAGTTATGCCCGGTATTTATATGGGCGGCGATTACGAAGAATTGAAAAAACTGATAGATATAAAAAAGATCACCCCTAAAGACATCCGTTTCTTTGTAGGTTATTCTGGATGGTCGGCAGGACAGTTAAAGAAAGAACTAAAAGAGAATTCCTGGATTGTGATGCCCGGCTCAATGGAGCATTTTAAAGCCACTAATTACAAGAACCTCTGGAAGGAAATATTGAAAGGCAAGGGAGGCAAGTACTCTGTAGTAGCTGATTTTCCTGAAGACCCAACCCTTAACTGATAGTAGTGAACTTCCTTGCACATCTATATTTGGCAGGAGAAGACGAGGGACTTATAGTTGGTAATTTTATTGCAGATTCGGTGAAGGGCTCGGCCTTCAATGATTACGAACCCCGCATTGCCAAAGGCATTCAGATGCACCGTTCCATTGACTTCTTCAGCGACACACACCCGGTATACAGGCAAACGGTACACCGCCTCGCTCCTACCTATGGCAAGTTCTCCGGTGTCATCACCGATATGTTCTACGACCACTTCCTTGCCCTGTACTGGAACGACTATGCTACTCTGCCATTGGAAGCCTTTGCAGATGATGTATACGCCATACTCCGCTCACACCAGGCCGAGTTCCCGGAGAAGAGCCGTGTGATACTGACTTACATGAGTAAGTACAACTGGCTGGTATCATATGCTAAGAAGGAAGGCTTACGACGTGCACTCAAAGGCTTATCAGAGCGGATGAAGTACTACTCACCTATGGATGAAGCGGTAAAGGAACTCGATAAGGACTTTGACTTGTATAAGAAGGACTTCGAGGAGTTCTTCCCTTTGCTGCAGAAGCATGTGGAGGAGTTCAAGAACTGATACTCACTCCTGCCCCCTCTCTACCTGTAGAGAGGGGTAACAACATATACCTTGACTTCCCCCTTCTCTATTTGATAGAGAAGGGCCGGGGATGAGTAGAAACAAAAGCTAGCAACCGCCATCCATGTGTATGAACCTTGACTCTTGTAGTTCAAGTCTCAGGTCATACATCTTAATACCATAGAAGCCCTTGCGGTTCTCGGCGTTGAAGTTGCCACGCAGCAAGTCACCGATGGAGCGGCCGGGATATGGAACTGAGAAGTAGTAATAGCGGCCTTGTATATAGCGCTCCTTCCCATTGATCTTCACAAAGCTTGAATCGTGATGTTTGTAGAACACAATGCTATCGTTCACAACTCCGTTCTTCGCAGGGTTCTCAACCAGTATCACCCACTTGCCATCAGGGTAGAAGACACTGTCCAGTGGCATGTGTCTGAATGCGTGTTGGGGAGAGTGAGCAGCGTATTCCATTTGCCAAGAAGGGATACAGGATGCAGTTGTAGCAAAGTAGAGTTCCTTCTTGATACCCTTGTTATCCATGATCACTCGTGTGCCATTTATCCAGTCACCCAGACAGGCGTTATCTCCCAGGTAGACCACTTCAGGTGCAGCGGTGTCCTTCTTAATGGTGTCTATCATGTTATAGTAAGCTTGTAACTGGGCCGTGTAGGAAGCGACGTTGGCATTGGTGTTCTTAGCGAACAGGGTAATAGCAATACCGTAAGCAACAAGCATTACACCATACCATCTCGCAGACAACTTCCTTATCTCGCTAAAGGCAATGGCCGTTAGTATGAATGGATAGATGAGCCATGGTATAAGGTAGTGGTGCTGATCGTCGAGCTTAATGCCTTTGAGAAGTCCTAACTGTATAAAGGCCCAAATTATAAACACCAAACTCAGCCTAATCAGGAAGCTCGTTTCAATGGTCTTTCTTTTGATGAGTAGCAACAACAGCGGAGCAAGGAAGAATGCTGCTCCACCTACAAACTGGAATGCATTATATGCAGCAATTGAAAATACTGACTCCGGATAGGAATAGGAGTATATCTTGTGAATATGGAGCACAGTTAGCAGCAAACCCATGAAAGGCAACAAACTGGCTAATGCTGAAAGCAAGTATTCTTTAGCAAACAAGCGCTTACTTGGGTTGAAGAAGAGATAATCAGTAAATAACATAACAGGTACACAGAATATGAAGCTCTCTTTGCTGATATCAGCCAATAAGAATAGGAATGCAGGTAATATATAGAAACCCGTAACTCCTTTCTTCCTGTACCTGAGCCAAACATATATACCAGCAAGCAAGAACATCTCACCAATATCCTGGGGCGGAGGTATAAGTGTCCACCATGTTTCATTGTTTCGGCCAAATACATAGACTGCAAGTACTATAAGCGCAGATAACCTATCGACCTCAAAGCAAGTGAAAATGCACAACAAGAAGAATGCTGAAAGGAATAGAATAACAAGATTCGATAAACGAAACATATGGGTATTATCACCGCATATCTTACAAAGCAGTTCATCATAACTCCAACTTAATGGACGGAAACGGCCAATATGCATATCAATACCAAAAGATCCTCTTAAATCAGGTGTATGCCCGTAAAGTGCAGCTTTATATGAATCAGAGACCTTATCGGGATGAAGCATAGCCAATGCCCTGTGATCATCTCCATACGAGAATGGCAAGTGATAAACCTTATGGGTTGCCAGGAAGAACAACACGGTCAGCAATGCTGATATAATAAGGTTATATGGTATAGTGGCTTTTGCTTTCATTGCCTTGATGTAGGTATGTGAAAATCAACTTCTTTATTTTTCTCTAGGTATCTTCTTAATTAAAATCTGCGGTCTCGGCTTTCTTCTGTTTAAAATACTTGGGATACGTTCTTCGATAGTGCCTTTTCGTCCGTCTTCATCGTTGATTTCACGTCCATGCTTAACATCTAAAGTTGTCATAATATTTACGCAAGCAAAATTTTGCTCAATTCCGGTTTCTTTTTCTATTTTTTTCATTTGCTCATCAGCAATTCTATGGTACCCATAATAGTCGTATACCTTAAAAGTCTGGTCAGGGAATTTTTGCTTTAATTTAATGAGAGATTTTTCAATGATTTGCATTACCTGATTTCCATAGGTGATAGCCTCCTCTCTAGTTGGAATGTATCCTTTATGAACCACAGAGTTCCTAAACGGCACTTCCTTGTTTGCATTTAACAAATTTGGCTCTTCCCCAAAACATTGTGAATAAACGATAATATATGCACCAAGTTGCCGTTCGGAATGACTTGAAATATTCTTCCAAATTTTATCAATCATTGGAAATTCATTGTTAGAGGCATAAAGAATTGTCTTAATAAAAAACTCAAAATACCTTTCCATTGAGGACGTAATTGATGAAACAGCTTCTCTGTAATAACCGTCAGCAATAGCATTAATCCCGTATTCGAAAAGAATTTCAAAATCAATATTGTCAATAACGGTTTTGGATGAATGACCTTTATTACATCTAACAGTATAGACACCCGTATTATTAACCGCCTCATAAGGCACCATAATTGGCTCACTAGGATTTGTATTGGGAATACCTTTTTTTATTTGTTCCGTAATACAATCGAAACAGATTAAGTCAAGCAACATCATACTATAATTGCTCTTTTATCTTCATTACTGTCATGATAGTTGAATTTGCTTAAACAAAACTATTGGTTTTCCTTTAAATACAAGCTTATTTAGAATAAAGAATAACCTATATTAGCTTATCATTTTGCATTCTCCTGAATAAACACTCTGCTAAATCTAACTAACTAAAAAAACAAAACAATGGACTTGCCGGACAATAATAACCAGGCTGTTAAAACAATAGACGATATATTGGTGAGCGGATTGATAACAGATGTATTCAATGCTGAGCGCTACAACATGATGTTTAAGATTTTATGCGACCATTCCACTAAGCTGAATAAATCAGCCGTTGATATACAGACATTCTTTTCTAGTGTGCAAGGTTTGTCCCAAAATGGATGTATTCTTGCTCTTGCAAGAGTATATGACAAAGCATCAGACAAATACCCAACCAGATCGCTTCCGTACTTATTTAAGAAACTTAGGGAGTTGGCACCTCAACTGCCAAAGGTCGAGGAGAATAAGTTAACATTGAAAATATTAAAACAGTACAATGTTTCTCAAGAATGCTGCGATGCACTTGTAGATGCTGCAAGATTTCCAGTTGAAGTGGCTAACTACTTTGAAAACCTGTGTAAAAACAACAATAGTTTAAAGGAGTTTCGAGATAAAATCATTGCCCACAATGAAGCTTTCGATGAAAAACCTGCCCTCACTTGGAAAGAATTTGAAGAATTGGCAGGTTTGGCAAAACAAGTGATAGAAATAATTGGCATGGCTTATTTTAGTGGGATGTATCAGGGCACTATAACAAAAGGTGCTGAACGTAATGCGATTAGCACTGAAGCAGTATTGAGAAGGTTAGGCATTACTGAGGATTTGTCTATTAGTATTTAAGTATACCATTCATACCAGCAGATATTTAATGAAATAAATACCACAAAACAAGGTGTTGGTAAATAAATATATAATTTGTTTACTATAATAAATATATAAACTATATTTGTTCAACATTAACCACTAATACCAAATCAATGCACTCTATAATTGAATTTCAATGGGACTTTATGTTTTGTTGGGAAACCAACAAAAAAAATGTCCGGAACGGCACACTAAAAAGTTATGCGATAGATATTTCTCTGGGGAAAGTAAAAAGTCGAAACACGGTTTACAAAACGTCGAAATTTTCAGAAATCATATTATTGGTAACCAACAGGTTGATGGTTTACACTTTTGCAAAAGTGTAAACCGTGTTCAGAGGTTTTGAGCGAACTAAAAAGTGAAGCAATTTTTGAGATAAGCCCCCCCCCTTCCCCCTTCAACGGGGGACAAGTAAAGCAATGACTGGAATAACTTTGTGTCTTTGCGAGATACTTAGACAGGCTCAGCGTAACAATAAATAAAACATTACTTTTACCCCATAACACCACCAGTAAAAAATGATCTTCAGCTCACAGTTTTTTATTTTTCTATTCCTTCCTGTTTGCCTTATTATTTATTATATTCTTCCTAAAATTTGCCGGAATGCAGTGCTGCTGTTTTTTAGCATTATTTTTTACGCATGGGGCCAACCGGACTATTGGTGGAAGATTCTTCTTTCCATTTTTATAAACTATGTGGCAGGCCTTGTCCTTGAAAAATTTGAGCATAAAAAGCTTGTCTTATTTATTGCCATATCTATTAATGTAATCTTTCTTTTGCATTACAAATACACAGGCTTTTTCTATCAAACATTTAATCTTAAAATAAATAACTACATAAGAAACATTATTTTACCGCTTGGCATCTCATTTTATACATTCCATTCCATTTCTTACCTGGTAGATATCTATCGTAAAAAAGCTACCCCACAAAGAAATTTATTCAAAATGGGGTTATATATAATGAATTTTGCCCAGCTTATTGCCGGGCCAATTATTCGTTACCAGGATGTGGAATCGCAGCTTACCAAACGCAAGCACTCTTTAAATCATTTTGCAAACGGGCTTTGCCTCTTTGTTATAGGTCTTTCTAAAAAAATAATTATTGCCAATGTAATGGGTGAAATGGTTGACGCTATGTTTGCCCGGAACACTAGCTATTTGGATAACCTGCAAGTATGGGTTGGTGTGCTTGCGTATACATTACAAATTTACTTCGATTTTTCGGGTTACTCTGATATGGCAATTGGCCTGGGGCGCATGTTTGGGTTTGAATTTAAAAAGAACTTTAATTTTCCGTATATTTCAAAAAACATCAGGGAATTCTGGAGGCGCTGGCACATTTCACTTTCAAACTGGTTCAGAGATTACCTTTACATACCCCTTGGCGGAAATAAAAAAAGCAAAGCCCGCACTGCGTTTAATCTCTTTGTTGTTTTCTTTTTGTGCGGTTTGTGGCATGGCGCTCAAACAACGTTTGTAGTTTGGGGCTTATATCATGGTGCGTTTCTCGCTTTTGAAAGAGGTGCTTTTGGCAGGTTGCTTGATAAACTGCCTTCATTTATCAAAAAAATGTATATGTGGATGGTAGTTATGGTTGGATGGGTGTTCTTCAGAAGTGAAAACATCACTCATGCATCATACCTTATAAGAAAAATGTTTTTTTTCGACCATGTTACTAACCCCAGTGTTGAGATAAGCAGTTTTATTAATGGTTATTTTATCACCATATTACTTATAGGATTATTGTTTGCTTTAAAAATACCATACAGACTTTATATGCATATTATAAGAAAAGGTATAATTAATAGCATTGTTATGAGAAGTATAGGTTATGCTGCACTTTTCGTATTGTTCTTGATCTGTATTTCAGATATAGTATCAAATAATTACAATCCGTTTATTTATTATAAGTTCTAATGACCCCGAATAGGAAAATATCTTTATTGAAGAATATCTTTCTGATTGTATTCTTATCTCTAATAGGGCTAAACTTCATTATCTACAGCTTCTTCAAAAGCCGCGGCACTATAGACAGATATTCAAAAAGAGAAAAGACAGAATTCCCTGAAAACCATCCCAAAGTATACAAGAATTATTTCACCCAAATTGAGAATTATTTATCAGACAAATTTCTTTTAAAATATTACTACATAACTAATATTAATACCCTGCGATACAAGATATTCAACTTCTCGAACTCAGCTAAAAAAGTAATATTCGGCAAAGATGACTGGATGTTTTATAATGCATACCATTTTGATGATATTGGTGGCATGGATGGTTTCTGTGGCCTGAAGCCATGGAGTGATGATGAGTTAAATACCACCCTGAAAAACATACATACTATAAAAAAATGGTGTTTAAATAATGGTATTGAGTTTGTTTTTCTTGTATGCCCTAATAAGCAAAGCATTTACCCCGAAAAGCTTCCGGATGTGTACAAGCAATACGGACCTAATCACTACGATCAGCTAATGGAAGCAGACACAACACTGATCAATTTAAAAAAAGTATTACTTTCTAAAAAAAAGAACATACCATTCCCGCTTTACTATTCGGCAGATAGCCATTGGAATTGGCTTGGTGGTTTTTTAGGTAGCGCCGAAATAAGCAAAGTATTACATCACACTTTCTCATTTATACCTGAGCTAAAGTACACCGATGTTATTATTAGCGAAAAAGATAATAGTGAAGATTGTGACCTTGCCTTTATGGCTGCTTTAAAGGATACGACACAGGGTATAAACGTATTTGCATACATCAACAAACAGGCCACGAAAAAACTCCGAAAACTTTTCATAGTACACGACTCATACTACAGATGTATACAGCCCGCCATGACCCGGCTATTTGATACAATTAAAGAAAGATTATGGTACATTTCTGATGTTACCCCAAAAGAGGTTTTAGAAAATAAGCCTGATGTTTTTATCTATGAGGTATGCGAAAGGTTTGAGGATAAATTGTTAATCACCAATACGGAGGGCTTTAAATAAATGAGTTACGAAACAATCAAGGCCAATTACCCCTTTGCGCCTAAGTGGCTTTGCGATAAAATTCCAGACTAATTGGGGGTGAAATATTGATTACCAACAAAAACCAATAATCTCAACCTTATTACTATCTTTGTGCTTTGATGAATTTTCTCTTCCCTTCCTTCCTATACGCACTCTCAGCTTTAAGCATTCCCATAGCAATCCATCTTTTCAATTTCAGAAGGTATAAAAAACTATACTTCTCGAACGTCCGTTTTTTACAAGAGGTAGTGCAGGAATCACGATCACGTTCAAGATTAAAACACTGGCTGGTATTACTCTGCCGTATGTTAGTAATAGCCTTCCTGGTATTTGCTTTTGCCCAGCCTTTTATACCCAATAAGCAAGGCAATGTTACTGCAGGAACTAAAGCAGTCAGCATATTCATTGACAACTCCTTTAGCATGAATGCAATGAACCAGAATGGTACATTGCTTGAAGATGCCAAGAGCAAAGCTGAGCAAATAGCACAATCTCTTAATGCCGCAGATAAGGTTCAGCTTATATCACAAGACTTTGATGAGGCACAGGAACGCTGGCTGAACAAAGACGAGTTTTTGGAGGAACTCAAGGGACTAAGAACATCACCCTTCTCGCGCATGTTGCCTGAAATAATGCAGCGCCAGCAAGAAAACATAATGCACAGCGGATGCCCTGTAAAAGAGGCCTTTGTTATATCTGACTTCCAGAAATCGGTTTCTGACATCTCAAACTTTCATTCGAACCCTGATATAACAACCGACCTGATACCCGAAGTAGCCGAGACGAAGAACAATGTATCGATAGATACTTGCTGGTTTACATCTCCGGTTCATATACCAGGCAAGGCAGAACAGCTTATGGTTAAGCTAAGTAATTATTCTACCGCACAGGTTAATAATGGCCCTATAAAGCTTTTATTGAATGGTGAAGAAAAGGCAGTAGGAAGCTATAACATTGATGCTATGGGCTCAACAACTATAACCATGTCATTCATTCCGGGTAAAAGTAAAATACAGCAGGGCGAGCTAAAGATCAATGATTATCCTATAAATTTCGATGATAAACTATTCTTCTCATTCAAGCTTTCATCAAGTATACCAATACTGTGGCTGCACTCCGATACCACAAAGAAGAATGCCTTCCTTCGCTCACTCTATGGAAAAGATTCGCTGTTTACTTTTAGTGAAGCTATAGCAAGCCACCTCGATTACTCTACCCTACCTAATTACCGACTCATCATTCTTGACAACCTTGGCTCCATAACATCGGGCATGGGTAACGAACTAAGTAAGTATGTGTCATTAGGTGGCAACCTGCTGGTAATTCCGCCGGATTTCGATTCATGGACTTACTTTCAAAACCCTTCATGGCAGGGCAACCTGTTGGCAGGCCAGCTTCGTCCGGGAGTAGATTTCAACTCTTACAAAGATTTCCTTTCTTCCATGAATTGCTCTTACTACGAAAAGCTTGATACCACTCACCTAAAGGTTGATAAGCTTAACTACGAAAGCAATATTTACTCAGGCGTATTCGAAAAGAAACAGCACCCGAACATGGATTTGCCGGTTGTTAGCAAGCATTACACCCTATCTCACATCACACGATCATCGTCAGAAAACCTAATGAGACTGGAGAATGGTGATGATTTCCTGGATGAGTTCCACTTTAATAAAGGGAATATATACTTGCTGAGTGTAGCGATGAATAACAGCTTCAGCAACTTTCAGCAGCACGCCATTTTTGTGCCAACCATGTTCAACATTGGGCTGTATAGCAGCAGCAATCGGCAACTCTATCATATACTTGGCGATGAGCAGCCCATTGAAGCACCCAATATGAACTTATCACAGAATGTCTTCTTTAAGATACAGGGTGATAAGGATACCCTTTCAGTACTTCCGGAAAGAAGAATAGTAAATGACAATACCTTTTTATTCCTGCACAGCCAATTATCTCAAGCGGGTAGCTTCAGGTTAATGGCCGGCGATAGCCTTATCTCGGGCATCTCATTCAACTATAACCGCCGCGAATCTGACCTCAGATGCCTTACACAAACAGAGATAGAAACCATATGCTCGAAAGGAGGCGTAAAGAACTTTGCCGTAATGTCGGTTACTAATGCTTCGTTACCATCTTTACTAACCGAAGTAAACAGGGGAAAATATTATTGGAAATACTGCATACTTTTAGCTTTATTATTTTTGGCAACTGAAGAGGCACTTTTACGATTATGGAAAGATTAACAATTTACTCTCCCCCAACCCCTCTCTATCAAATAGAGAGGGGAACACGGAGAAAGGAAAACATGAATAATATTTCATTAAAAATAAATAAACATCACATCTCCATTTCACCCTTCTCTACCGGTAGAGAAGGGCTTGGGATGAGTACTATATTAACAACATAATACATTTACTATGAACCTGCTTGTACAATCAGCAAAGATCATTGACCCTGCATCGCCACACCATGGCAAAACACAGGATATTTTGATTGAAAATGGTAAGATTACCGAGATAAAGAAAAGCATACCTGCAGGAGGAATAAAAAAAGTTGTTAGTGCCAATGACCTTCATGCTTCACCGGGATGGTTCGATATGCAGGCTAACTTCTGCGACCCGGGTTATGAGCACAGGGAAAGTATTACAAGCGGTATAAAAGCTGCTGTTAAAGGCGGGTTTACAGGTGTGGCGGTTATGCCATCTACAAACCCTACTATATATTCCAAATCACAAGTTGAATACATAATAGGCAAATCAACAGGACAGATAGTAGATATACACCCCGTGGGAGCCATATCGCACAAGCTTGAAGGCAATGACCTGGCAGAGATGTACGACATGAAAATATCGGGAGCCGTAGCTTTCTCAGATGACATACACCCGGTAATGAATGCGGGGCTGATGCATAGGGCGCTACTCTATGCAAAAAGTTTCAACGGGCTAATCATGAGTAGGTGTAATGATAAGAGCTTATCGACAGGAAGTGATGTAAATGAAGGGAAATCAAGTGTATCGATAGGAGTAAAAGGCGAGCCAAGGATAGCAGAAGAAATAATGCTGATACGTGACCTTTTCCTTGCCCAACATACCGATGCGAGGATACATATCAACTCCATATCGGTAGCAGGAAGCATATCACTTATTAAAAGCGCCCGCAAACAAGGTGTAATAGTAACGGTATCAGTAAACGGGTACAACCTATGCCTCGATGATTCAGAAGTACTCGGGTTTGATTCGAACTATAAAGTAAGCCCACCGCTACGCGGGAAAGAAGACATAAAAGCGCTAAAGAAAGCACTTGCAGAGGGAGTTATAGATGTAATATGCTCTGACCACAGGCCGGAAGATGAGGAAAGCAAGAAGGTAGAATTTGACCTTGCAACCCCGGGAATGATTGGCATACAAACCCTCTACCCGCTAATAAATATGCACAGCGAACTTAGCACTGAGCAAATAATAGAAAAGATATCCATCAACCCGAGGAAAATACTTGGACTGAAAATACCTACTATAAAAGAAGGAGAAGATGCTAACCTTACCTTCTTTGCACCAAATGAAGAATGGGTATTTGAAGAGAAGAATATTGCCTCAATATCTAAGAATACCCCCTTCACAGGCAGGAAAATGAAGGGAAAAGTAATAGGAGTTACTAACAATGATATCTATCGTTCTGCCGAGTAATAAAGGGCTTGAACCCTATTGCCAAATTTACTGTATAAGAAAGGGCTCAAAAACTTTTTAAATTCGAAATATTATTTTACATTTGTCGTAATAAACCTTGTTATACGAATAAAATAATATTACACCTAATGAAAAAGACATTCTCACCTCTGGTTGTTCTGGTTATTCTCGCAATATCATTCCTTGCTGCATGTAAATCGTCTGAGAGCTGCGCTGCTTATAAAGATTCACGCGCTAACCCGCATCAAACTATTCAACAATATCATTCAAGAGGTTAGTACTTTTTCATACTAAAAAATTTAGTCAGGCTTCCTCAGTAATGAGGGAGCCTGATTTGTTTATATAAAACACCGGTCCTTTTTATGAGAGCTTCGCGGCCCTTAAATCTTCTTATAATAAGTAACATTATTTCAGGCTTTGCCCAGGGTATTAGCATGCTTGCCATTCCGTGGTATTTTGTAAGCATTCTGCATGCCCCTGAAAAGCTAACCCTGATGTATATGTTCACCCTATTTGGAAGCGTGTTCTGGGGCTTGTATTCAGGAACATTGATAGACAAGTATGCCCGCAAGAAGATATTCCTTTTATTCTCGCTTATTGGGGGTGTAATACTTTGCGGAGCATCCCTAAGTGGCCAGTTCTATGCTTCAGGGGTACCGACGTATATGGTTGTAATAGTATTCATGGCTACAGCCTATATAAACACCATCTACTACCCTGCCCTATACGCCTTTGCACAAGAGGTTAGTGAGCCCAGCAGGTACGGCAAAGTGAACTCATTGCTCGAAATACAGTCACAGGCTATGACCATAGCCTCTGGCGGTGTTGGAGCGATCCTATTACAAGGGTTAGATATAAAAGCTATGAATATCGGGAACTACTCTATCCCCATATCTATTCATATAGCCCAATGGAGCCTTAGCCGCATATTTTTGGTGGATGGCTTAACTTATATAATCGCCATTGGCTTAATAGCTATGGTAAAGTATACTCCACATACTGAAAAGCATAAAGCAGAAGGTAGCGTTTGGGAGCGATTTAAAACAGGGAATACTTTTCTGCGCTCTCATCCACTAATATTGGTATTCGGAATAAGCTCCCTTTCCATTTTCGTGTTCCTGCTCTTGCATTTTAATACTTTGGTGCCTATTTACATTGTAAATCATCTGCACAAAAGCGTTACCATTTATGCACTTACCGATGTATATTATGCAACAGGCGCCCTGCTTGCAGGTGTATGGGTAAGAAGAGTATTCAGGAATGTAAATGTTGTAAAAGCTATTTTGGTACTTATTGGCATAACATTTGCAACCCTTACCATATGTGCTATTTCAACTAGTGTAGCCATATATTTTGCGTTCTCTTTTATGCTTGGTGTTACTAATGCAGGTGCAAGGGTTTTGCGCATTACATACCTGTTCCACCATGTGCCCAATAATTTAATTGGAAGGGTAAACAGCGCTTTATTTATGTTAGGAACGCTTTGCCGCATTGGCCTTGCCATGATATTCTCTCTGGCTTTTTTCTCCGAAGGCGATAACATTACTTGGGCACTATTGATCTGCGTACTATTCCTGATGGTTAATTTTATAATGCTTGCTATTAAATATAAAGGCCTTACTATTAAGTATCCCGATCCAAGTATACAAGTGGCTACCGTAAAAGCTGATTAAGCATCAGATCATACAGTTTTTTTATCTTGCAGGCTGAAATTGATATGTATGGCTAATACCTCAAAAGAAAACATACTTTTTATCGATATTGAGACGGCCCCTCAGTTTGCCAACTTCGATAAAGTACCTCAGCCAGTACAGCATTTATGGGAGGAGAAAATCACCCGCCAGCGTTTACTGAAAGAGGACGAAACCATTCCTGAATCATATGGCAGGGCAGGCTTGTACGCTGAATTTGGTAAAATAATATGCATCGTTGCCGGTTTCTTTGAGAAAGACACTTTTCAACTCAGGTCATTCAGTGGTGATGATGAGAAGAAACTATTACTCGAGTTCTCTTTATTCTTAGAAAAATTCATTCAGCACCGAAAAGCGCCCGACGTGCAGCTTTGCGCCCATAATGGTAAGGAGTTTGACTATCCTTACATAGCTCGCAGGATGCTGATAAATAAAGTTACCATACCGGGCATACTAGATAATTCAGGTAAAAAACCATGGGAGGTGTTCTTAATTGACACTCTGGAATTATGGAAGTTTGGAGATTACAAAGCCTTTACTTCTTTAAACTTATTGGCATATATATTTGGCCTGCCTAGCCCCAAACAAGAACTTGATGGCAGTAAGGTGGGAACAACATACTGGGATAAACGCGATTTGCAAAGTATAGTTAAGTATTGTTGTATAGATGTTGTAACACTGGCCAATGTATACCTTTGCCTGAAAGGGCAAGAACCTTTTAATGAAAACAGTGTAGTTTATAAGCCATGATCGAAGTAAAGAACATTACCAAGAGTTACGATAAAACACAGGCAGTCCGTGGTATTAGCTTTTCGATAAAAGATGGTGAATGCTATGGCCTGCTGGGACCAAATGGTGCAGGTAAAAGCACTACTATAAATATGCTTAGTATGCTATTCCCACCCGATTCAGGTCAAATAACTATTGGTGGCTTAGACGTAAATAAAGGCAATACAAAGGTAAAGAGTATGCTTGGCATTGTTCCACAGGAAATAGCCTTATATGAGAAGTTCACTGCATGGGAGAATATTCTATTCTGGGGTAGCGTATATGGTGTAAAAGGAAAAGCGCTTACCGATAAAGCTGAAGAACTATTGAAATGGGTAGGATTATATGACAGGAGAAAAGATAATGTAGAAGACTATTCCGGTGGTATGAAACGCCGTATAAATATAGCCTGTGCCCTGCTCCACTCACCTAAAGTACTTTTACTTGATGAACCGACAGTTGGCGTTGACCCGCAAAGCCGTAACCTTATTTTTGAACTTATACAGCAACTCAATAAAGAGGGTATGACCATTATTTATACCACTCACTATATGGAAGAGGCTGAGAAACTCTGTGATCGCATTGGTATTATTGATAAAGGCTTGATAATTGCACAAGGTACTCTGGATGAACTAAAGAGCCAAAGCCAGGTAAATGATATGATATTGGTGGACTGCGACCGAGCGCCTGATGAAAAAATGCTGAGCGATAAGCTAAAAACGACCGTAGCTGTTAGTGACAAAAGGATATCTATCCTTTCTGAAGACTCTAAGAAAGACCTTACCCGCATTGTAACTACCTGTAATGATGCCGGCTATGAAATTAACCGTATTGATATACAGAAGGGCAACTTAGAAGGAGTATTCCTCAAGATGACAGGCAAACAATTAAGAGATTAAAAATGGGAATGTTTATAATATTAAAAAAAGAACTTCAGGCATTCTTTAAGGACAAGAGAGCATTGATGCTGGGCATTTTAATGCCGATTATATTGATCACTGTTTTTTCTCTTGCCTTTGGAGGCCTTGGAGGTAAAGGGAAAGATCATAAGATACAATTGCTTGTGTGCGATGAAGACAAAACAGATCTGTCAAAAGAGATGATTGGTGGCCTTGATTCTATTGAAAGTCTTGCCATTTTCACAACCACAACCGATTCAGCGCTTAACCTAGTAAAGAGAGGACGTTATTCTGCCGCACTTATATTCCATAAAGGTTTTACTGATTCTGTAAAGGCTGTTAAGCACCTGCCATGGGAACTCAAGTATGATGCAACAAGGTCAATAGAAATGGGCATGGTTCAACAATCACTTTTGCAAAATCTATACGGAAAGATCAGTAAAATGATGAACGAAAAGCTGATAATACAAATGAAAAATTTTGAGTCAAACTCAAAGGAGATAAACAAGCTCATGCAGTTAAAGAACTCACCACTTCAAAAAGTCCCCGACAACCAGGGAGTGGTGCAAGCTCTTGCCGGCACTGCTGTCATGATGCTCTTGTTCAGCCTTACCGCTATGGGTGCCCGTTTAATTGAGGAGAAGGAGAATGGCACACTAAAACGACTCCTTTCTTCTCCCCTTAAAACGACCGATATACTAGCAGGTAAAATGCTTTCGTCCATGATATTTGCTATTTGCCAGTTATTTATCATGATGATATTTTCTTCATTAGCCTTTGGCTTAGTGTTATTACCTAACCTTGTACCAGCAACTATACTAATTATTGCCACTGCATTTGCCTGCGCCAGCTTTGGCATGTTCATTGCATCTATTATTAAAACCAGAGAACAGGCCCAGGGTGTAAGCACACTTGCAACACTAATTATGTCGGCCATAGGAGGCAGCATGGTTCCAAGCTTCCTTATGCCTCAATGGATGCAGAATGTAGGCCACGCGTCTATAAATTACTGGGCCATACAGGGCTTTTTTGATATATTTATTAGACAGCTACAAATAACAGACTTTGTATTCCTTGGAAGAGTTGCAGTATTAATAGGTATTGGGGCTACTCTTTCTTTCTTTTCTCTCATTCTTTTCAGAAATAATGCAACATCAATGGCCTGATTTTACTGAGTCTTTAGGAGGAAGCTGAACGTTCTTTTCATCAAACTCATAGATATAGGTAGTTTGATTTTTATTGACAGGGTTCAGAAAGGTCATTACTTTATCTATAAAGCTGGGCTCAATAGTAATCTTGTAATGGCTATCTGGGAACATCTTCTGAAAAGCCGCAATACGCTTATCAATATCATCCTTTCCAAAAAATATTATGTAGTTAGGATGCACCATAATGTTCGGATCGCCTATATAATCTTCATAAGCCTTATATAGCGAATAATTCCTGGTTACCCCTACTACATGCACATTCCACCTGCCTATATAATATAATGCAGGCTGGTTAAAATCATCTTTTTCACTTTCCTCTATAATAATACTACGAAGATCTTTTTGTTGCGATAAGTAAGTCATGGACTCCACCCTATTCTTTTTTGAATATGTTGTAGAGAGAAAAGGTAGCGGAATGCAATTCACAATCCAGAAGAATGTCCAGCAACCTTTAAGGAGTTTTTTATGATTGCCCCAGTATTTAGACGTGGCAACATACTCAGACCAGCCAATAGCGCCAAGCACTATTACAAATGGTATTACAGGAGCAATAAACCTTTCCTGTTTATTAGGAAAGCTGGAGTGAAACACAAAAAAGATAAAGCTGGGCCAAAACAACATGGGATATTTTTTCCATGAACGCATAAAGCCAAACATAAAGAAGAGGCTTATAGGAGGTAATATCATACCGGCAAGAACCCCAATGTATTTATACCATGGGCCATTAATATACATTTCAGAATTAGCATAATTATACTTTACATACTCGGCAAGCTCTGCAAATGGCCTATGCCATATGTATATATCGACTATGCCTTGTACTGAAAACACTCCGATAGAGAATAACAATCCGAATAGAATGAATTTCTTCCACTGCTTTTGAAACAATAAAACGAGGCCAATACCACCGATAAAGAATAGGGTTTGAAACCTGATGTTAAACGCTACCGAGCACCATAACCCAACCCATACATAAGTAAGCAGTCTGTCTTTCGACTTAGGGTTGATCATTAACCATGTAGCGATTATAAGCGGAGGTATGCATACAAATTCAACAAGGTTGCGCACCGCCATCATTGGCAGGAAGAACAATATTGCCAGCATCATACCAGCTTGCCTTGCCACTTTAAGACCTGCATAATGCTCTACTATTTTATAGCCATAGGTAATTACCAATAGTGACCACAATGCATGCAAAGCCCGAATAATATACATTTTAGCCTGCGGATCAACAAGTCCTCTCCATTTTAAATACTTAAAAATGAGGAAGTGGATGCCCGAATAAAACAAACTATGCCCATCAGGAGATTTAGCACCGCTTGATGGAAGCCAGTTATTATAATCGTACCCATCAACCCACGATTGTGATGCTTCTATAACCAGGAAATGGTCATCGAACATACCGTAACCTTTAGAAAACACTACTGCAAGAGCCCTGAAGAATAGGCCAGCAAGTACAATAAGAACAAGTGGCTTTTCGTCCCAGATCTTTTTAATGGCCTCTTTCATTCTATGGAGTAATAGATATAACGGGTTTACCAAATAACGGATGGAAATTCTTCTTCCCTTCAGTCAGGAATTGCAGATATTGTTCAATATCGGGAGTATACCCACGTGTAGGGACAAGTGTGCTGCCGTCAGCATCAACCAAAGCATATAGTGGTTGGGTATTACTTTTGAAGAGCGTAGTTTCCATATCGCTCCACTTATCACCATATGTTTCAATTTTCTGTCCGCTTAGTTTTGAAACAGATTGCTTATCTAAAGGAAGTTCTGTTTTATCATCTACGTATAAAGAAACAAGCACGTAATCATTCTTGATAATTGCCAACACACGTGGCTCAGACCATACATTCTCTTCCATTTTGCGGCAGTTAACGCATGAAAAGCCTGTAAAATCAATCATGATAGGCTTACCTGATCTTTTTGACTCTGCTACAGCCTCATCATAATCGTGATAACAATTAAGATTCAACGGGCAGCCAATCACTCTGTTGTTTTTAGGTCCAACTTCTGTTTTAACAGCTCCGTCCATGCTTTTTATACCCCAACCTTCGCTATAGAATGATGGTGGTGGAAATCCGCCTATAAGCCTGAGTGAGCCTCCAAATAAACCTGGTACAAGATATAGTGAGAATGAAAAAGCAATTATTGCAAGAATAACTCTATATGCACTTAAGCTTTTTAATTCTGAGTCGTGTGAGAATTTGATCTTACCCAAGAGATAAAAGCCCATTATGGCAAATATTACTATCCACAAAATCAGGAATATTTCTCTTCTTAACAGCCCCATTGGACCATTAATATGGAAGTGCAGGAACTTTATGTGAAGCCCAACAAGGTCAGCAGTTGAAAGGAATTTCAACGCAAATGCCAGTTCAAACAAACCAAATACCACTTTCACGCTGTTCAGCCATCCGCCAGATTGAGGCAGAGAAGTAAGCCATGAAGGGAAAATAGCAAAGAGCACAAAGGGTAAGGCAAGTGCAAATGAAAACGAGAACATACCCACTATTAAACTCCAGTATTGGCTATTAGTTGCACCGGCAAGCAAAGCGCCTAAAAAAGGACCAGTACATGAAAAAGAAATGATACATAAGGTAAGCGCCATAAAGAATATCCCTATTATACCACCCCTTTCAGATGCGCTATCGGCTTTATTACCCCATGAAGAAGGCAAAGTGATCTCAAATGCACCCAAGAGGGATATTCCGAAGACCACAAATATTAAGAAGAAGCAAAGATTCACCCAACCATTGCTCGCAATAGCATTAAGGCCTGAGGGACCGAATATGGCAGTTATAATGGCAGCTAAGGCAACATATATTACAACAATGCAAACCCCGTAAGTAATTGCATCTCGCATTCCTTTCTTCTTAGTTGAATTTTTCTTTAAAAAAAAGCTTACTGTAAGTGGTATCATGGGGAACACACATGGCGTAAACAAAGCAGCAAGCCCTATTCCCAGCCCAAGAAAGAATATGCCCCAATATCCACCTGATGCAGAAGAATCAGCTGTTGAAGCCGGAACAGCAATAGTAAAATCAACTTGTTTGGGAGGAAGGCATGAAGACTCGTTACAGCTCTGGAAATAAACATTCCCTGTTACGATAAAACCTTTCTTATTCCGAACAATTATTATTTGGGTAAAATCTGCTTCATTCAAAAAGTACCTGGCCGTATCTTTTAAAACCTCTTCATACTTGGCAACTGGTTTACCCTCGTTTACCTTGTCTTTTAAAATATAGTCAGGAGAAGCAGTGAATTTAAATTCAGTTGGTGTTGAGTTTTTTTCGAATTGCGAAAAAACATGCCAGCCCGCCGGAATAGTAGCATGCATATTAAGCACATACTCCGAATCGTCAATTTGTTTCTGTGAGAACTTCCAGGAAATAGGATTAAGTATCTGGGCAGACAGAGTAAATACCGAGAAAAATAGTACCAGTAAGGTAAGGCCTTTAAGGTGTACCTTTTTCATACCTTTTTACAGCCTTATTTCGTGTATGCGCTTAATTGGAATGGTTACTCCATGTTTTAACACAACCCTCTCTTTAGTTACAGCCCAAACCGTGGTTTCCACCTGTTTAATGTTCTCGGTATCTTCAAAAATTATCTTTATTTTAACATGATCGCCATTGCCAAGCTGGCTGGCTCTTTCCAGCTCATAGGTGCGTCTTTGTATATCATCGTTTGATAAAAGCACTTCGGTTTCCGGGAAATGAAGTTCTCCTACTTTTTCCTTGTCAATGCTTTCAGGTTTTTTAATCGTATCCATATCTTATTCGGTATTTACTATATTACAAATGTACAATTTTTTTGTCGCGGAAGCAATTTTAAATCGCTCGTCTATCCTATACCCTATTACCCATACAATTTCATTGCCTGAGAGCATCACATATACCTTGTCTTTATCAATAATTGACACCTTTTCATCTATCAGTAAGTCACTGATTTTCTTTGACTTTTTCATACCCAAGGGGTAAAACTTATCTCCCTTTACCCATTTACGTATAGTCAGCGGAAATTTTAATTTATCATAATCTAAACAAGCAACAGATGGAGGGTGAAAAGGCTTATAACCGGCAGGTTTATCCTTGGCTAAAAGGGTAAGTCTAATATCAGTATTAGTAAATTCATTATCACTTATGGCAATTGTTGATAGTTCGTTTTGAATAGGACCATCCACCTTTTCCAGAACCAGATTCCGCCTGTCTTTTATAATTCTATGGGTGGCTGAAAGAAATACTTTACCCGATTGCCCATTAAAAGATTGGCATATTTCTTTAGCCTGAACATAATTGAACCCCGATTGTTTAATATACTCGAAAAGATACAAATGAGGATGCTCTAACTTACTTAATGCAGTTATAGGAATAAATGTCTTACCATTTTTAACGGCGACCATTTTACTTAGCTTCTCCTCTATTGCTTTACGGTATATAATTTCAGTCTCTGCCAGGTTTTCAATCGTATGGCTTATTGCCTTAGCAGCATCAGGGTTTATCTTCAGCAATTCGGGCACCAGGTAATGACGTA
>Ga0210396_10001698_pt1 | contig 23329 bp, 21 predicted proteins | sample IncBWH17OmetaG_FD_155466 | JGI IMG/M metagenome (GOLD analysis project Ga0210396, IMG submission 155466) | Forest soil microbial communities from Barre Woods Harvard Forest LTER site, Petersham, Massachusetts, United States - Inc-BW-H-17-O ... | reverse complement strand
GTTTGATCAAGGCTGGGCCACCCACGTCGGCAGCGACCTGGTAGAGGGCCACAGAGATGTCTGCGCGGTCCATCTTGGCGTCGACGAACGCCTCCACCATTTCTCGAATCATCTCGGCTAACGGTTTATGACATGCGTTCTCACAAGCGGTCTCAAGCCTCACTATTACGTTACTAAGATGATTTTCCAGCACTGCAAACAGCAACGACTGCTTATTGGGATAGTACTGATAGAGGGTACCCACCGAGACGCCGGCACGCTGGGCGACCCGTGTCGTCGTCAATCGCTCTGTCCCATGGCTCAGTAAAACCTGAATAGTCGCTTCAGAAATCGCCTCCACCGTGACCGTTGACCTCGCTTGGATAGGCGTTTTTCTTGGTTCAAATGCAACCAGTGCGTCAGCCGGCATATGCGAACTCCAAACCTGAAGAATCCTTCATCAAATGATTGTAGCAAGGAGGAACGAAATGATCGAACAGACTGATCTTGCTGGAAGCTTCACTCTTCCTCGTACGTCGATGACTTTGAACCGCATGGGATACGGTGCGATGCAGCTCGCCGGACCCGGCGTCTGGGGACCTCCACGGGACGTTGATGCCGCCGTTGCTGTTCTTCGCGAGGCAGTGGAGTCCGGCGTAAACCACATCGATACTAGCGACTACTACGGACCGCACGTGACCAATCAGATCATCAAGCAGGCTCTCCATCCGTACGCGGATGGTCTGGTGATCGTGACCAAATTGGGCGCTCGGCGCGGTCCAGACAAGTCCTGGATTCATGCTCTCTCACGCCAAGAGCTCATCGACGGCGTTCATGACAACCTGAGAAACCTTGGTCTCGATGCGCTAGATGTCGTCAATCTTCGGGTTGGAGGAATCATGGAGCCCGGCGAGGAATCCATCGAGGAACCGTTGACCGTGCTTGCCGAATTGAAGCATCAGGGCGTGATTCGTCATGTCGGACTAAGCAACATAACTCCTAAGCAGCTCTCGGAGGCTCAAACCATTGCCGAGATCGTCTGCGTGCAGAATTTCTACAACGTGGCCCGCAGGAACGATGATGCGTTCATCGATGATCTGGCTGCTCAGGGGATCGCTTACGTTCCATTTTTCCCGCTGGGAGGCTTCACCCCGTTGCAGTCGTCGGCACTTGACGCATCTGCAGCATCACTCGAAGCCACGCCCATGCAGGTTGCGTTAGCCTGGCTTCTCCATCGCTCCCCCAACATCTTATTGATCCCGGGAACATCCTCTCTCAGTCATCTCCACGAGAATCTTCAGGCCGCGACGCTCCAGATTCCCGCCGAAACACTGGCCAAACTTGACTCAATCAACGAACAGGAAAAGGAGTCCTAATATGCGTATTTTTGTAACTGGCGCTACTGGATTTGTCGGCTCCGCTGTTGTCAAGGAGCTGATCTCCGCAGGTCATCAGGTGCTCGGGCTCGCCCGCAGCGATGCTGGCGCTCAATCTGTAGTCGCCGCCGGCGCCCAGGTGCATCGCGGTGATCTCAGAGACCTGGAAAGCCTGCGCAGCGGAGCTGCGGCTGTGGACGCGGTGATTCATACGGCCTTTATCCACGATTTCTCAAACTATGGGCCTGCTGCGGAAGCGGATAGGCGCGCCATTGAGATGCTCGGCACGGTGCTTGCTGGCTCTGATCGCCCGTTGATCGTCACTTCCGGAACTTTGGTGGTCGCGCCGGGCCGCATCGCCACTGAAGACGATGCAAACAGCCCCAACTTTCCGCGCAAGTCGGAAGAGGCAGCCCTGGCGACGGGGTCGGGTGTGCGGGCGTCCGTGGTGCGACTTGCTCCGTCGGTCCATGGGAAGGGAGATCACGGCTTCGTTCCTCGCCTCATCGCCCTCGCCCGGGAGAAGGGGGTTTCGGCGTATGTAGGGGACGGTCTTAACCGCTGGCCCGGAGTACACCGACTGGACGCCGCGCGTCTGTACAGACTCGCGCTTGAGAAGGGTTCAGCGGGAGCGCGGTATCACGGGGTTGCCGACGAGGGCGTGCCGGCGCGAGAGATCGCCGAGGTCATCGGCAGGCGGTTGAGCGTGCCCGTGGTCTCAAAGTCCCGCGAGGAGGCGGCTGACCATTTTGGCTGGATCGGGCAGTTCTTTGCCATTGATGGCCCTGCCTCCAGCGCGCAGACGCGGACACAGCTGGGATGGCGGCCAACGCAGCCCGGACTCCTTGCTGATCTGGATGCGAACTATTTTGAACAAGGGGAACTCGCGGCCGATTGATTTCGCCGGCAGCTTGACACTGGCGGGCACAGCGATGACCGTGAGATGCCTGGTCCTCCGCTGTCATGCAACTCGCTGGATGAGATGGCAACAAGCGCCTCGCGCGTCTTCATCTTTAACGAAGCGGCAGCATTGACCATGTATCGACGCAAAAGGAGATTGCAATGAAGGACAACCGTGTTGCCCTGGTCACCGGGGCCAATCAAGGAGTCGGGTTTGAGGTGGCAAAGGAACTTGTGGCGAACGGTCTCACCGTGCTGGTCGGGTCGCGCAATTTCGAGCGCGGCCAGGCTGCGGCCAAGGAGATCGGACAGGGCGCGATCGCCCTTCAGCTCGACGTAACAGATCAGCCTTCGATCGCTGCCGCGGAGGAACGCATCCGCACGGAGTTTGGCCGTCTCGACCTGCTTGTCAATAACGCGGCAATCTCGAATACGAAAAAGGGCAACTTATCTCTCGAGGAGTACGCAAAGATAACCCTTGCAAGCAACGCATCGCTCGATGAAATACGCGCAGTCTGGGAAACCAACGTATTCGGCGTTCTCGCCGTTTTCCAGGCGATGCTGCCGCTTCTCCGGGGCTCTTCGGATGCCCGTATCGTCAACGTCTCGAGCGCAGTGGGCTCGCTGACGTTGAACGCCGATCCGGCCTTTCCCTACCACGCGAGGTTCAGTCCCGTTTATTCTGCGTCCAAGACGGCTCTCAACGCTATAACTCTGGCCATGATGATCGAGCTGGAGTCGACTGGGATCAAAGTCAACCTAGTGACCCCGGGCTTCACTAAGACAAACCTCAACGGATATGAGGGCACGGCCTCCGTCGAAGATGGCTCTCGCGAGGTGGTGCGCGTTGCCTTGCTCGGCCCGGATGGTCCTACTGGTACGTTCACGCGCTGGGAAAACGAAACCATCCCATGGTGAATGTAGTCCGAATATCGGACTCCGAAAGGTATTCGGCGATTGCTCGAATAATGGGGAATCCGGAAGTTGACCCAGGCGTGCCAGAAGTCGGCTTCAAGGAGTTTGCCATTGATCTCCTCGGACCCCGTTTCTCCATAGCTTCCAGTTTGCCGACAATCCACTCGCAACGAAACTGATCTAAGCGGCCGCAGCATCGCCTGCGAAGGCTCGAACTGCCTTGGGCTGAGGACGCAGCAGTAAGTAGAATGCGGCGACGTGCGTGATCATCAGCACGGGCACGTAGATGATCGGGATTGCGTATGCGGCGCCCAACTGCCCCGCCAACGCAGGAAGGCCGACCTTTACGGCATGGTAATAGTTGGCGATGAGGTCGACCACCCCCACAACATTAAAGGAGACGATAAACAGCCAAAAGAGCGGACGTATTCTCACCGTGAGAAGAGCGAGGATGGCGATCACCCCGGTCGCCAGGTCCCAGTGGGCGGCGAACGTGGCGAAACCGGCGGCCGGCAGATTCGGGCCGACTACTCCTGGAAGGATAAAGACGAGCCCGAAGAACCGGAAGCTGTGCAGGGTAGCGATGGCGCGATGCGCTTCGACCTGATCCATTGACCTGAGCCTGGGCAAGAGGTACGCGCGGAAGCAAAGCAGCCACGCAACATAACCTAGAATCAGATGCAGATTGAAGATGGTTTTCGGGGACATTTGGCCTCCTGTCAGATTGACTGCTTCCCGTTAGATGACATTCTTGCCTTGGTACCAATGGGTACCACACGCTTTTAGACGTAGCTGCGGGAGAAAGGTTGCATGAAATTCTCTTCACCGACGCGCTCTTGGTGGTACTATACGGTACCAGTCCGAGGAAGGAGAGGTGATGGCGGCAGCATCGGTGTCAAAACACCGCCACAAAGACCGCGAAGCCGGGGTGCGCAAGCGCATCCTTAAGGCGGCCTTTGCGGCGTTCACGAGGGGCGGCTACGTACCGACCAGCACACTCGAGATCGCGAAGCGCGCGCGTGTTTCTAAGCGAGAGCTTTACCGGCTAGTTGGCAACAAACAGGAAATGCTGATCGCCTGCATCAGCGAGCGCGCCAAGCGGTTGGACGTGCCTGCTGGCCTACCCGTGCCGCGCGATCGTGGGACCCTGGAGCAGGTGCTGGCCATTTTCGGGATGAAGCTCCTCCGCGAGGTAAGCGATCCCACGGTCATTGCGGTATTCCGGCTGGCCATCGCTGAGGCGGTCCAGGCCCCCGAAGTGGCGCGTGTGCTCAACTCCATTGGACGCGAGGCTAGCCGCTCCGCTTTGCGTGAACTTATGGCTCGGGCCAAGGCGTCCGGACTTCTCACGGGCCGTCCCGGCGGACCTGCCGAGCAGTTCGCCGGGCTGCTCTGGCGCGATTTAATGGTCAGCCTGCTGCTCGGGGTCGCCGAGCGACCGAACGCCCGCGAGATCGCGGGACGTGCCCGCAACGCCGCAGCTGCCTTCTTGCAGCTTCATCCGGCACCGAGTGCGCTCCAGCTGCCTGACGGCCCCCAGCGGTGATCGTTGCAGACCCAGTAGGCGAGCCGCGAAAAATCGGTCAAACGCGACCCCGCAATTTTGTCTATCCGCGAGGCCAACTCTCTACCCTGCTAGACTGACGCGGTGCGGCGTCTGATCGTCAATGCCGATGACTTTGGCTTCACCGCGGGCATCAATCGCGCCATCGTCGAAGCCCACACTCACGGAATCGTGACCTCCTCAACGCTGATGGCCAATGGACGCGCGTTCGAGGATGCTGTCCGTTCGGCCGCGACGATTCCTCGTCTCAGCGTGGGCTGCCATGTCGTTCTGATCGACGGCGAGCCGGTTCTTAATGCGGACCTGTCTTCCCTCACCACCGCAGATTCCGGCGGTGTTCGCTTCCGCGACGGACTGAAGTCTTTCGCCGTCCGTGCCCTGACCGGCCACCTGAACCCGCGCGAGATCGAAGCTGAGGCCAGCGCTCAAATTCGCAAGCTCCAATCGGCCGGTGTCAGCGTCTCTCACGTGGATACCCACAAACACACGCATCTGTTTCCGAGTGTTCTCAGACCCCTGCTCAGCGCTGCCCGAGCCTGCGGCGTGCGCGCAGTTCGCAATCCGTTTGGCCCGCGCAAACCTCTGAAGTCGAGTGAACTGTTGACCCGTCCCAACCTGTGGACACGTTATGCCGAGGTCCGAATTCTTCGCACGCTTGCCGCCAAGTTCCGCGAGGCGGCGAAACGGGAGGGCGTGGTGACGCCTGATGGGACTCTCGGCGTCGTCGTTACAGGTGCCCTCGATGAAGAACTTTTCCGCGCCATCGCCGCAGTTATTCCCGACGGCACCTGGGAATTCGTCTGCCACCCAGGCTATAACGATGATGACCTGAAGTCGGCCAAGACCCGACTGCGCCAATCGCGCGAGACTGAGTTGCACGTTCTGACCATGCCCGAGGCCGGGGAGTTGCTTTTGAGTCAAGGGATCGCTTTGATCTCGTACAACGATCTGATTCTGGCAGAGACCAAGCCATAGGTTCGCCCAGCTGCCCGTGAGCCCAACCACGCCGAGTGACCTTCGTAACCCCAAGTAAGCCCTGCCCTGAGTTATGATTCCATTAGAACCGGCTCAGATATTCAAGCTGGGAGGCCTTTTATCATGTCTGCCACTGGGGCAGCCCCGCGAGCAACCTTGGACCTGCGCTTACGCGTGTGGGGCATGGGTGCGAACGGTCAACCCTTTCATCAGAACGCCACTGCACAGAATGTCAGCATCACAGGGGCCTGCATTTCCGGCATCGAGCAGGAACTGAAGGTGGGCGACGTCATCGGCGTCCAATACGAGACCAAGAAAGCTCGCTGCAAAGTGATCTGGGTGTCGGAAGCCGGCGCACTAAAGAAGGTTCAGGTCGGGGTTCAGCTGGTGGTTGACCAGGAGTGCCCCTGGATCTCAAAGTTGTCCCCGGAAGAACGATCCAACCTGCCGGCTCCTACTCCCGACAATCGCAGAAGGTTTCAACGTCACAAGATCTCGTTCCCCTTGGAATTCAAGGACGAGCGCGTGAACACTCCCATGCGTGTCAACGCCACAGACATCAGCGGGAACGGTTGTTATGTTGAGACCGCGATGCCCCTGGCCGTTACAACCGTTCTAAAAGTGGATATCTGGATCGATCAGGAGCACGTAACCGCCTCCGCCACAGTCCGCACCCGCGATCCCGGCGTCGGCATGGGCATTGAATTCACCGGTCTTCCGGAAGAGACCAAGAAACGCTTCCAGGCCCACCTGGACAAGCTGGATCCCGGCATAATCAAGCCGGGCCCAAAAGCCGAGTAGTAATCCTCCCCGGAATCAATCGTTCCCCGCGCCAAAGCTTGCCTGCGCCCTGTAGAATCTGCATCCTCTATTGTTTCCGGCCATCGAATTACAGAACCTCGCAGAACCATGAGAAAGGGCGGACTTTAGCGGAATGAAGATTGGGATCACCTGTTATCCCACATACGGCGGCAGCGGCGTAGTGGCCACGGAACTCGGCCTGGAACTGGCACAACGCGGCCACGAGATTCACTTCATTTCCTACGCCCAACCCATCCGGCTGCGGGGTGAGGAACCCAATATTCATTATCACGAAGTCGAAGTGTCGCGATACCCGCTGTTCGACTATCCGCCATACGACCTGGCGCTGGCCACGCGCATGGCCGAGGTAGCGCAGTTGTACGATCTCGATCTTCTGCACGTCCACTATGCGATCCCGCACTCGGTGAGTGCGCTGCTGGCGCGCCAAATGCTGGGGGATGGTCCGCGCGGCCGCCGGCTGCCCTTCGTTACAACCCTGCATGGCACGGACATCACACTGGTCGGCATTGACCGCTCCTACCTGCCCATTACCCGCTATTCCATTAACCAGAGCGACGGCGTCACCGCAGTTTCTAACTACCTGCGCGACCGCACCATGCGGGTGCTCGATGTGAAAAAAGAGATCGAAGTTATCTACAACTCGGTCAACTGCGACGTGTATGTCCGGAACAACAACGCCGAGCTTCACGCCGAGTACGCACCCAACGGTGAACGGCTGCTGGTCCATCTCTCCAATTTTCGGCCGGTAAAGCGAGTCTCCGATGTGGTCGAGATTTTCGACCGCGTGCGTAAGAAGGTTCCGTCGAGGTTAATGCTGATCGGCGACGGTCCGGACCGTTCGGTAGCTGAATGGCTCGCGGTGCAAAAAGGAATCCATGAGGATGTGCTCTTCCTGGGTAAGCAGGACCAGGTGCAGGAGAAGCTGGGTATCGCCGACATCCTGCTGATGCCGAGTGAACTGGAATCGTTCGGCCTGGCAGCACTGGAAGCGATGGCGTGTGAAGTCGTCCCCATCGCGACCCGCACCGGCGGCGTCCCGGAAGTGATTGGAGACGGTGTCAGCGGCTATCTGGCTGACGTCGGCGATGTTGATACGATGGCCCGCTACGCCATCGAACTGCTCAACGATGAAAGCCGCTTGCGGGCCATGGGCAAGGCAGCGCGCGCCGTAGCGCAATCCCGTTTCTGTTCGAGCAGGATCGTTCCCCAGTACGAGGAATTCTACCGGCGCGTGGTTGGGCGCTCTTCGTAGAAAGCCTCCGGAACCGCCCCCATCGCCTGCAAGAGCGGCAACCGGATCCGGACCAGAGTTCCCTTCCCTTCCTGGCTGTCGATCGTCATGCGCGCAGCATCTCCGTACAACACCTGCAGCCGCTCGGAAATGTTAGCCATGCCGATGCCGGCGCCTTGCGTGCCGGTTGATTCCGCCAGTGGCTCGGCCGCGATACCTACGCCATCGTCTTCCACTTCAATGACCAACACGGAATCGGCCAAGCGGCTGCGCAGGTAGATGCTGCCGCCTTCCACTTTGAAAGAGAGCCCATGCTTGATGGAGTTTTCTACCAGCGGCTGCAAGATCATGCTCGGAACCATCACATCGAGGGACGCGGCGTCGAGTTCCTTCACGACCCGGAGCTTATCGGGTCCAAAGCGGACCACTTCAATGTCGAGATAGTTGTCGATGAATTCCACTTCATCCCGCAGGGGCACGAACGAGTCTGCGCTGTTCAGCAAGCGCCGGAGGATTGTAGCCAGTTTGGAGATCACGTCGCGAGCCTTATCCGGATCGAAGCGTACAAGGGAAGAAATCGAGTTCAGTGTATTGAACAGGAAATGAGGATTAATCTGGTTCTGCAGCGCTTCCATGCGAGCGTGCAACAACAACCGCTCCTGCTCTTCCAGTTTAATCTGGATGCGCACGCTATTGAAGATCTTTAGCTCGATTCCGATGGCCATCGCCGACGCCGCATAAATCGCCGCCTCTACCCACAGGTTGCCGCTGTCCATGCTGAAGATGGAACGGGGAAAATAGCGCGACAACTCACTCTGGACGAAACGCAGCCCGATGATGGTGGTGAAGAACATGATCTGCCAGTCGAACAGATGGGGCGTCGGCAGGTTGCGGCGGATGAGGCGATAAATGCTGAGATCGATGAAGGGAGAGAACGACCAGATGTCGTCCTTATCGCGCGCCAGAGTGCGCAATTGACCGGCGATGAAGCCGCAAAGCATGCCGAAAGGCAGCGTCGCCCACTCACCATGCACCAATGCGGGCAGCGCCATTAATATCCCGCCGAGAACGCCTGCCCAACGGCCTCCGATCGCTCCCAGCAAGAGCGCGGTTTCAAAACTCAAATCCCCCGCGAAAAAGCTTCTGGCCGAGAATCGGATCCATACCCCGATCGTAATCGGCAATCCGAACCACAGCACCAGATAAATCTTCTGGCGCAGCGAACGCTCTTCACGAAACAGAAGCGACTTGAACTCCACGGAACGCACCAGGCTGCTGGACACGGCCGCAGCCACGCCCAGCTTCACCAGCAGATTGATCCATATCAGTCGCGGTTCCATACAGTTTCGGGCGAACACAATTGTCCGCGAGAAAACTGTAGCACGAAGCGGAGGGCGGGTCAGAGGCAGACGATGACTTCATCGGCGCGGACTCCTGTCAGTCCGTCCTGGACGTCTGTACTCGTCTTGCGATTTCTCCGCGGCGGACGTAACATCTGGCCTGAAAAGATGGGCAACCATGGTCCTAGGTATGTCCCTCGCGACATTCACCCTTGTACATGTGATGTTAAGCTTGGCAGGCATCGGCTCAGGGCTTCTCGTCCTGTACGGGCTGCTTCTCGGAAAACGGTTTGACGGCGCGACCGCAATTTTTCGGCGACAACCGTCTTAACCAGCCTGACCGGATTCCTCTTTCCGTTCGAGCACCTCTTGCGGTCTCATGTGCTGGGGATTATCTCGCTGGTGGCGCTCGCGGTTGCCATTGTTGCCCGGTACGTTTGTCACATGGCCGGTGCCTGGCGGCCGATCTACGTCGCGTGCGCCGTGCTTGCCCTCTATCTGAATGTCTTCGTCCTGGTAGCGCAGACCTTCATGAAGGTGCCATCTGTTCACGCGCTGGCTCCAACCTGGAAAGAGCCGCCGTTCCTCGTCGCTCAACTCGTTGTGATGGCGATCTTCGTCGTGCTGGGCATTTTCGCGGTGAAGAACTTTCGCGTCGAGCCCCCTCTCTAATGCGCCCGCCTGGTCGAACCCGAAGGCGTCTTGACCGCTGAGGTGGCTGAGAGCATGCTCAATCTGACGGATACACGCTCACGCTGGGCAGCCATTCCTGTGAGTACTCCGCCATTATTGCGCTTGTGGCAACCTGGCCTTGGTCAGCCAGAAGTCATTGACACTCTTCACCAGGCTCTCGAACGCGGCCAACTGCACGGGCTTGCAAAGGTAGCAATTGGCATGCAGTTCATAGCTCTTCGCGACGTCGGCTTCCGACTCGGATGTGGTCAGAATCGCGATAGGAATCGTTTTCAGCCTGTCGTCCTTCTTGATTTGAGCCAAAACCTCACGGCCATCCATTCGAGGCATGTTCAGATCCAGAAGGGTAAGATCCGGGCGAGGGGCATTCGCGTGAACCCCCTCCCGCCTCAGAAACGCCATCGCCTCAACGCCATCGTTAGCCACGTGCAAATGCACGGACAAGTTGGCAGCGCGAAAGGCTTCCTGCGTCAGCCGGACATCTCCGGGGCTGTCTTCCACCAAAAGAACTTCTAACGGCATGTCGTTTCCTCCGTCGGTGTAATCGTGGGCATACATAATTCCCTCCCACTTCTTTCCGGGGCAAGGAGAAGGTCGAACCCTTGCCCCAGTTCTTACTGTATTTGCGGCAAAGTGGCCTTGGTCAGCCAGAAGTCATTGATGCTCTTCACCAGGCTCTCAAATGCATTCAACTGCACCGGCGTACGCAGGTAGCAATTGGCATGCAGTTGATAGCTTTTCGCGATATCCCCATCCGCGTCGGATGTAGTCAGGATCACGACAGGAATCGTTTTCAGGCTGGCATCGTTCTTGATGAGAGCCAGAACCTCGCGGCCATCCATTCTCGGCATATTCAGATCCAGCAAGGTAAGATCCGGGCGAGGGACGTCGACGAAAACTCCCTCATGCCTGAGAAAGGTCAGCGCCTCAATGCCGTCATTTGCCACGTGCAGACGGACAGCTGGGTTCACGGCGTGGAAGGCTTCCTGCGTCAGCCGGACATCTCCGCCACTGTCTTCGACCAAGAGAACTTCTAGAGGCATACTGCCTCCTCCGTCGGTGTATCCGCTGGTATATATGATTTCCTCTCGCTTCCTGCCAGGGCAAAGCGAAATGTAGAACCCTGCCCTAGTGTTGATTCGACCAGGATGCTGCAGCCGTGCCGCTCGGCAATCTTCTTGCAGATGGCCAGGCCTATACCGGTGCCGGCGAACTCTTCCCTCTTGTGCAGTCGCTGGAACATCCCAAAAATCTTATCGAAGTACTGCGGGTCGATTCCTAATCCGTTGTCCTTCACTGAAAACATCCATTTATCCCCGCCATTCCTGGCGGCGGAGATGTGCACCTGGGGGATGCCGGGCTTTTGGTACTTGATGGCGTTGCCAATAATGTTCTGAAATAACTGAGTCAACTGCATTTCGTCCGCCAGGACGGCGGGCATGGGGTCGTGAGTCACCTGCGCACCGCTTTCTGTAATGGCCCCGCGCAGATTCTGCAGCGCCTGCAGCAAGGCGGCCTCACTGGAAGTATCGACCAGATCTTTTCCTTTGGTCCCAACCCGCGAAAATGCCAGCAGATCCTGGATCAGGCGCTGCATGCGGTTCGCCCCATCCACCGCGAAGGCAATGTACTCGTCGGCCTCGGTATCGAGCTTTCCCTTGTACTTTCGGGACAGAAGCTGGGTGTAGCTGGCCACCATGCGCAGCGGTTCCTGCAAGTCGTGGGAGGCAATGTAGGCAAACTGCCCGAGTTCCTCATTGGAACGGTACAATTCGTCCAGTTTGCGCACCAGATTCGCTTCCGCCAGTTTGCGCACACTGATGTTGCGGATCGCTGCCGTCACCAGGATGCCATCGGCGCTTTCGAGCGGGCTCAGCATGATCTCGATGGGAAACTCGCTGCCATCCTTGCGCCGCCCGATGAGCTCAATTCCCGTGCCGATCTGTTGCGCCAGCGCGTCTTCCGCGCTGCGGGTACCGTCGGAGATGATCCGTTCCGCGAAGCCTTCGGGGATGATGTTCTTCACCTGCTGCCCCACCAGTTCGTCGCGGCGGTAGCCGAACTCTTTCTCCGCCCGAACATTCAGCAGAACGATCTCGCCAGCCACATTCACGACCACCATCGCGTCAGGAGCCGCTTCCAGCAGGCCGCGGTACCGGCCCTCCATCTGGGCCAGATGTATTTCCGCGCCCTTGCGCGTGCTGATGTCGCGGATCGCCGCCGTCACCAGGATGCCTTCGGGACTTTCCAGCGGGCTCAGCATGATCTCGATGGGAAACTCGCTGCCATCCTTGCGCCGCCCGATAAGCTCAATCCCAGTACCAATCTGCTGCGCCAAAGCCTCCGCCGCGCTCCGGGTACCGTCAGCGATGATCCTTTCCGCGAAGCCTTCGGGGATGATGTTTTTCACCTGCTGCCCCACCAACTCATGGCGGCTGTAGCCGAACTTTTTCTCCGCCTGCACATTCAGCAGAACGATCTCGCCGCCCACGTTCACGACCACCATCGCGTCAGGAGCCGCTTCCAGCAGGCCGCGGTACCGGCCCTCCATCTGGGCCAGATGCGTTTCCGCGCCCTTGCGCGTGCTGATGTCGCGGATCGCCGCCGTCACCAGGATGCCTTCGGGACTTTCCAGCGGGCTCAGCATGATCTCGATGGGAAACTCGCTGCCATCCTTGCGCCGCCCGATAAGCTCAATCCCGGCACCAATCTGCTGCGCCAAAGCCTCCGCCGCGCTCCGGGTACCGTCAGCGATGATCCTTTCCGCGAAGCCTTCGGGGATGATGTTCTTCACCTTCTGCCCCACCAGTTCGTCGCGCCTGTACCCGAACTGTTTTTCCGCCTGAACATTCAGCAGAACAATCTCACCAGCCACATTCACAACCACCATGGCATCGGGAGCCGCTTCCAGCAGTCCTCGGTACCTGCCCTCCATCTGGGCCAGATGTATTTCCGCGCCCTTGCGCGTGCTGATGTCGCGGATCGCCGCCGTCACCAGAATACCTTCCGTACTTTCCAGCGGGCTCAGCATGATCTCGATGGGAAACTCGCTGCCATCCTTGCGCCGCCCGATGAGCTCAATCCCGGTACCAATTTGCTGAGCCAAAGCCTCCGCCGCGCTCCGGGTACCGTCAGCGATGATCCTTTCCGCGAAGCCTTCGGGGATGATGTTCTTCACCTTCTGCCCCACCAGTTCATCGCGCCTGTACCCGAACTGTTTTTCCGCCTGAACATTCAGCAGAACGATGTCTCCGCCCACGTTCACCACCACCATGGCATCGGGAGCCGCTTCCAGCAGTCCCCGGTAAGACTCGAGTTGTACCTTCCGATTCAATCGGGACGTGGTCTTCATTTCACCTGACTTTGTGCTATGCCCACTGCTTTCAGGGTTGCTACTTCGAGTAGGGGCGCTGGTGCCTTAAGGTGAGATACGGGACAGTTGCCTACTGGCGATGTCGTTAGTATGCGCCGGCAATACTGCCGCTCCGACAGGATAAATTCTGAAATCCGTGCTGGATATTCCACTTCGGGACAACCTCCATTTTGAAACAGTTGCAAGATTTAAGTGAGCCGACGGCCAAACTCCCTGCCGAGGGCCAAACTGTTCAGCCGAGATAGCCTAGGCGGTCGCGGCCTTGGCCCGGTTCTTGGCGGAAATTGCCACTTTGCGGCCGATGGCTCCTTTCTCCAGAAAATTCTTCAGCTTGAGAATCAATGTCGGCGTGATGTCCTGGCCTTTGGCCACCAGCAACATGCCGGTTTTGGTGCGAAGCTCTTCCTCGAGAACCATGTCGTAGGGGATCAACTCCGAAATATCGCAGGAGCGTACCTCCATCTTGCTTTTCTCGCCATCCAGTTCCACCAGCGCTTGAAAGATCCGCGCATCAAAATCCGCGTGCTGCCGCGACAGGCGGTTCGCGGCCTCGGCCTGAGACAGACCCCTGGTCACCAGATCGTCGAAAGCCAGCGTAGCCCTTAGCATGTCGGCGCCTAGCCGCATGTCTGCCGTGGCCGCCTTCGCGATGTCGCCTCCGACCGGCGCCGAGTCATTTTGGTGCGCAATCATCCAGGCGATGGGCTCCATCCGCGGTATCTTCGACAGCAGGTCGCGAGCCACGTCGGGGTGAGCGTCAAAGCGCTTTTGTTCGTCCGGCGGAAGCGGCCGGCCAGCATAGACGGCTTCGATGGTTTCCGGGTGCAGCGTGACGCACCCCAACTGCGACATCATGGCCGCCACCTCAAACCTCCAGGGGCTGGCCAGAGCCATCCGTGTAGCCACCTGATGGATATAGCGGCGCACCCGCAGCGCCCGGCCAAAGGCTGCCGGGTTGACCAGGCTCAGCACCTCGGTGAGCACCTGGATGCTGCCTTGCAACGTGTTTTCCAGCAAGTCCTTCTCCGCCGTCAGCAGCCGATACTGCATCAATCCCGCAGTCAAGGCTTTCGCCAAAGTGTCCTTATTGCAGGGCTTGGTCAGAAACCGAAAAATGCTCCCTTCATTAACCGCGCTCACCGCGCTACGGACATCGGCATCGCCGGTCAGCATGATGCGAATGGTATCGGGAGCGAGCAGCTTGACCTTTCTCAATAGCTGGCCGCCATCCATCTCCGGCATTAGCATGTCGGTGACCACAACGGCATACGGTCCGGTGGCTTCGAGCGCGGCCAGGGCTGCAGCTCCGCCGGGCGCAGTTTCGATTTGAAATTCGTTGCGGAACATGCGCTGATAGCCCACCAGCACAGCGTCTTCGTCGTCCACCATAAGAATTTTTTCAGGCATTTTGCTCACTCCGAGAGGCAACTTCCCGACAAGCTTTCTCCCACGACGGCAATTGTCGTTGGAGTCCGATTTGCGTCAAAAGAGGCTCATCCATCCCCGAGGTTTCATCGGAAAGAGGATGAACATGCAGCTGGTTATCGTAGTAGTCGGCGGCATGCACGGCGATCAGCGCGGAAAACGCCGTGGGTTGGGCTTGTTCGGGCTGGTGGTGCCAGGCAACTGCCTCGACGATGGAGTCGGTCAGTCCCCATAGCCCGAGCAGATAGGCTCCCACTCCGTTGTGGGTACAACCAAAGGCATCCCCTTCACACCGTGCCAGCAGAACTCCAGGTTCCGCTGCCCGCTTTAGAACCTGCTGATATTCGGTGCCGAAAGCGGAGGCCAGCACCAGTCGCCCCACATCGTGCAGCAGCCCGGCGGTGAAAGCATCCTCCGCCATTCCCTGAGAACACAGCTCTACCCGCGCAATGGCCCGGGCGAAACTGGCGGTGCTCATGCTGTGGTCCCACAAAAACCCCAAGTCCTGAGTGAAATGGCCTCCCAAATCGGAAAACACTTGCACGCTCAGAACCAGCGCTTTGAGATTCTCGATTCCGATCAGGATGGCGGCCTGCTGGGGGCTGGAAACCCGGTTGGAAAGTCCAAAAAATGCTGAGTTCACCAATTGCAACACCTTGGCGGACATGCCCATGTCCTGCGCGATGAGGTTGCCGATTGCTGTAATTGAACTGTCTGAAGATCGCAGAGCTTCGGTCACCGCAACATACAGAGCCGGGAGGCTGGGCACGGTTTTCAGCCGGCCAATGACCTCTTTCAAGTGGGTATCGTTCAGCATATCGCGCAGGGCAAAAGCGCGCCTGAGCCTCTGCTTGAGTTCATCGAGGTCGCAGGGCTTCGACAGATACTGGTGGCTTGGGCCCACCGAACGCAAAATGGTCTCCCGGTCCGATTGCCCGGAAAGAATGATGCGCACCGTCCGGGGAAACTTGACCTTAACCAAATCCAACAGTTGGGCACCGTCCATCCCCGGCATTCGCATGTCGGTGATGACTACGTCGAATGGGGCTTGCGCCATGGTCTCCAGGGCTTCGGCACCGCTATTGGCAAGTGCGACTTCCCACTCGGCACGCATGCCGCGCAGGCTGTGCTGGATGCCCTGGAGAATCATGGGTTCATCATCGACAAAGAGGATTCGCTTGTTCATGACACGAGAGGACCCGCTCCCAGCGGGAGCCGGATGAAGAAGGTCGTTCCTTGATCCGGTACGCTTTCAAACCAGAGCTGGCCCTGATGGCGTTTGACTATCGCGGCGTGCGCCAGCGCCAATCCTTGTCCCGTGCCTTTGCCCACCTCTTTGGTAGTGAAAAAAGGCTCGAAGACTCGGGAGCGTATTTCCTCCGGGATGCCGGCGCCGGTGTCGGCCACTGCAATCCTGGCCCACTCGCCTTCGCGCTGTGTGCTGATGGTGATGGTGCCTTTCCCTTTCCCGTTCTTCTCCGCTGCATTACTGATGGCATGGGCGGAATTGACGATCAGGTTCAGGATCACCTGATTGAATTCCCCGACCAGGCACAAGACCGGCGGCAGCTCGGCGTCGAAAACGGTAGCCAACTCGGCACAATACTTCCATTCGTGTCTCGCCACCGAGATGGTGGTTTCGATCGCCTGATTCAGGTTGATGGCCTGCTTTTCCTCCGAGCCGGGATGGGAAAACTCCTTAAATCCCTTCACAATCTTGGCGATCCGCTTTACTCCCTCCAGGCACAAGTCGATGGCCTTCGGAATATGGTCCGACAGGTATTCCAGATCACACTTCTTATGCAGTTCGCCGAACTGCTGAAGATGTTCGCGGGAAATTGGGCCGTTGGCGCACTCCGCTTGCATGGTTCCACAGAAGTTCAGAAATTCTGCGACCGGACCCCAGGAATCCTTCAGGAACCTGATATTGTCCCCGACGAATTGCGTGGGAGTATTGATCTCATGTGCGATGCCGGCGGCTAGTTGACCAATCCCCTCGAGTTTTTGTGCCTGCCGAAGTTGCAATTCCATCACCATGCGTTCAGTGACGTCAGCTCCGGTGATGATGAACCCGGTTTGTTCCCCGCCCTTCGCCGGGACGCGCAAAACATTCAAGCCCAGAAACCGCGTCTTGCCTTCGCGCTCGTAAGCCAGATTCTCGGAGCGATAAGCAGACTCGGTTGCCAGCCAGCGTCCGATCTCCGTTTTGATCTCTGGATGGAGCCATCGGATTCCGCAGTCTTCGATCATGCGCCCCACTGCGCTGCTGTCCTCGATTCCGAAAGTACTGGTCGCCGACATATTCCAGTGAGTGATGCGGCCGCAGGAATCGACCCCGATCAGGATGGAAGGGATGGAGCGCAAAAATAATTCTGTTTCCGCGTGGGCAGCTTGCAGTTCAGCGAGGAGTTCACCTTTGACGCGATTGGCAGCTTCCGCCTCCTCCTGAGCCTTCTGCATTTCGACTTCCGCCTTCATACGATGTGTGGCATAGCGGATGGCTCGCAGCAATCCTGGCGTCTCGATTGTGCCCTTGACGAGAAAGTCCTGGGCTCCACCTCGCAAAGCCTGGTCGGCAACCACTTCGTCTTCACACCCGGTCAGCACAATCAAAGGGATGCGAGGCGCGGCGGTGCGCGCCCGTCGCACCGCTTCCAGTCCACGTGCATCCGGCAAGCCCAGGTCGAGCAGGATAATATCCACTGCATTTGTCGCGAGATGACTCTCCGCGTCCCTCATATATCCGACCGTGGTCAAGGCGAACTCATGCGGTGCACACTTGAGGATCTCTTGCAGCAAACGAACATCCAGGGAATTGTCTTCCACCAGTAGAAGCTTTAGGGAAGTCTCGCTCATTTGTTTGCAGTTGCAACGGCGTGGTGGTGAATAGGGACCTCGTCAGCGAGGCGCAGCCCGGAAGCAGCGTCGGCGAAGATACCGCTGCCTACCATCTTCCACTCCCATCGGCGGAATCGATGGTCCACTTTAATGCTGGCGGCGGTGCGACGATTCGATGGCTGAACCCAGTTTTCTGCACCGGGCAGAAGGTCTGGCGACGATAGATTCGATTAGAAAACGGCCTTTCAGACCCCGAACTGTTGGATGTAGGAAAGGGATGGCTTGTCTCCAAGCTGGGAGACGTAGGGCTGATTGTTAATGCCCACTAGTCTTATAAAAACCAAATCGATCAATATCCTTTTTGCTTATCGACGACAAATAGCAACGGCTCGTGCGCGAGATAGCGGCGAAGATTTTCCGAGAATACCGAGTAATGGCGTTGCCAGAGTTTTTCAGTGAAGCTGCCGGTATGTGGCGTAATGAGCAGGTTTTCAAGATCCCACAGTGGCGACTCGGCCGGAAGCGGTTCCTGGTCGAAGACATCGAGCGCAGCACCGGCAATGCGGCGGTTCCGAAGCGCGTCGACAAGTGCGGCTATGTCCACGTGAGGGCCGCGGCCCACGTTGATCAGATAGGCATTCGGCCGCATAGCAGCGAGCCGATCCGCATTGATCAATCCGCGCGTCGCTTCAGTAAGGGGAGCGGCCACCACCACAAAATCCGACTGCGACACCATCCCGTCGATTTCAGCGGGCCCATAGACTGCCTCCACTCCTTGAGGCCGTTCTTTCTCCGGACATTCGCGTGCGGCGATTACGCGCATGCCCAGAGCTGACGCCATGCGGGCGACCGCACGTCCGATGCCGCCGAGCCCGATCAAACCCAGCGTCGCGCCGCTCACCTCGCGCGGCCGGGGACCATCGTTCCAGATCGCACTCTTCCCCCAAACGTGCTTTCGCTGGAGCCGTGCCGCTTGCGGAATCTTCTTCGCCAGGGCAAAAATCACCGCGATCACGAGCTCGGCGACCACAGGACCGTGTACCTCGCGGGCATTGCTGAGGACCACATCGCTCGTCACCATCTCTGGGAAGAGCAACGAATGCACGGCCGCCGTCGGCGTGTGCATCCAGCGCAGCTTCTCCGCCAACTTCAACTGCTCGGAGCGGAGCGCAAACGCAAAGAGGATTTCACAGTCCCGGAGATGCTCTTCGGCACCTTCATAGCTACGTCTGTGTACCACCTCGATGTCGGGAAAGTCTGTCCGCAGTCTTTCAGAAAATCCCGCGGGCACGTTCCATAGGTCGAACTCGTGATGAACGACAATCAATAGCTTCGTCATCGTGCAGGTCGGTGTACTCTGCATCCTCGGGGTCCCTTGGCTTTATTTGTTCTTCAGGAACGCGCGAAGATCCGTCCCTGTCATCTCTCGTGGTTCATCGAGGCCCATCATCCCGAGCAGAGTTGGCGAAATATCCCGCAAAGAGCCGTTGGGCTTCAACGTGAACTGCCGGGCATTTTCAGCAACCACGATGAAGGGCACAGGGTTGGTGGTATGCGCCGTGTGCGGTCCGCCGGTGACGGGGTCAATCATCATCTCGGCGTTGCCGTGATCGGCGGTAATCAACATAGCGCCTCCGCGGGCGCGAACCGCGGTTTCGATGCGGCCGAGGCAAGCATCCACAGTCTCTACCGCCTTGATCGTGGGCTCAATCTTGCCGGAGTGTCCCACCATGTCCGCGTTGGCGAAGTTGACGATAATCACGTCAAACGTTCCTTCTTCCGTAGCCTTTATAACGGCATCGGCAATGCCGGCTGCGCTCATCTCCGGCTTCAGATCGTAGGTTGCGACCTTCGGCGACTGGACCATCACCCGCTCTTCGCCAGGGAAAGGCTGTTCGACGCCACCATTAAAGAAGTATGTAACGTGGGCATACTTTTCGGTCTCGGCCACGCGGAGGTTACGCATGTGCAAAGTGCCCATCACATTGGCCAGGATGTTTGCCATTGATTCCGGCAGAATCACCACCGGCAGGCTGAAGTTCTTGTCATACTGCGTCATGCAAACATAATGCAGATTCGCCGGGACGCGGTCGCGGGCAATCGTGGCATCCAGATCAGCGGCTCCTGGAAGATCGGTGCCAGCCTGCGCATTAAGCCCGCTGTTGCGCGCCAGCGCGCGGGTAATTTGCCGGACACGGTCAGCGCGAAAATTGAAGCAGATGCAGGCATCATCATCGCGAATGGTCGCGAGCGGCTGACCATTCTTGTCGGTACAGACAAACGGCACAACAAACTCATCCGTGACTCCCCGGTTATAGGAATCTTTCATTCCCTGAACCGGGTCAGCGTTCTTGCCGCCTTCGGCATCGCTAAAGACCATCGCATTGTAAGCTTTGGCGATCCGCTCCCAGCGCCGGTCGCGGTCCATCGCATAGTAGCGGCCATTCACGGTAGCAATCTTTCCGGAGTTGTATTCCCGCATCTTTTGCTGCAGCTGTTCGAGATATCCGGCGCCATTGGTGGGCAGGGTGTCGCGGCCATCCATAAATGCGTGCACGAAGACGCGATCCACGCCGTTCTCCTTCGCCATTTTCAGCAGAGCATAGAGGTGGGCCTGCTGCGAGTGCACGCCGCCGTCTGAGACCAGGCCAAACAGGTGCAGTCTGCGTTCACCCATGCGAGCGTGCCTCATGGCCGCGAGCAGCACCGGATGCGAGGAGAATTCGCCGTTCTGGATCATCAGGTCAATGCGAGTGATGTCCATGTGAACGATGCGCCCCGCGCCCATATTCAGATGCCCCACTTCGCTGTTGCCCATCTGCCCCTCGGGCAGGCCAACAAAACGTCCACTGGTATGAATCAGCGTGTTGGGATACTCGCGCAGCAGGCGGTCGTAAGTAGGCTTACGCGCCAGCGCAATGGCGTTAGCCTTGGTTTCGGCGCGGTATCCCCAGCCATCGAGGATGATGAGGATTAGGGGCTTGGGACGAGACATTAGTCGAAGAGTTCCTGCTCCAGCTTTGAGCGTTCGATGTTTAAGTAATCTGCAACGTCGGAAAGGATTGCACTCAGCGTCCCAAGTCGCAGCGTCTTGTGGTCAGGAACCGTCACATGATGCTCATAACCCCGATGGCGTGACAGCAAGCGGATGTGGCTGCAAGTTGTCGAGTACGCTCGTAGCCAAAACGTCGGAGCAGCCGGATGAGTTCGTGACCGGAAAGATCACGAGGCAGTCTCAAGTGGAAATGACCTCGTCCTTCACGGTGTGCAGACGAATCACGGGAGGAGCCGTTCCGGCGTCAAAGTGACACTGGACTGCCTCCCTAACATTCCGTTTCAACTCCTCGAACGTGTCCGCCTGAGTGAAGATGGAGTGACCCAACGCACGAGCTTCGTATCCACCTTCAGGCGATTCTTGAACCGAAAAGATAATCTCACTGTCCGACATAGGTGAAATTATACCGCTTGGCCGAGATATACCCCCCTCCCCCCCGATCTATTGGAATCATGATGTTAGAGAGAAATGGGAAAATAATCTCTTGCAATCAATAGCTTGCAGGCAAAATCCTGACAAGAGGGGACTTAGCATTGCCGAGGCCGAGCTTGCCAATACTGCCTCCGCCGATATGATCTGCTGTCGGGGCTGTGGAAGGCAAGGTTAGATGTCACAGAGGGCATTCAGTGTTTGAGGTCAGCCCATGAGATTTTGTGGAAGAGGAACCCAGAGCTCACCTTATTTACGTCCGCATTCGCTGGATTGAAAAATACGACCTTTAGCTGATCAGCTTTAGATCCGCCAAAGTTAACCACAGAGCCTCCGTGATAGCCGCCCTCTGGATCGACGAAGTGGTATTGAATCCAGACGGTCCCCCTCGTGCCCTTCATCTGGCCCTGAACAGTCGCCATCGTGATCAGGGATCTTCGAAGGAGAGAGCATTCCGAGAACCAAGCGAGGGTGGGCGCCGCCAGTAGTATCGCCATCAGATAGCATAAGCCGTATAGTGCGAAGTAGCGGTCGCCTTCCAAAGGAACTGCTTCGAATGGAGAGTTGGAGCTCACAAAAACGGACATCACCGAGCCTATCGCAACCATCGAGATTGCTGTCAGCATAAGCATGTTCCGGGGAGAGACGGTGAAATCGAGGCGCGGGGGCAGGCTCTGAGCCGAGAACTCCCGCCCTTCGATCGTCACCCGTGCAGCTTCTAATTTCGGATCGTGCCCCGCCCTGCTTCTGTTGCCAGCGATCCAAAAGCTCCGGGTCTTGTGACCCTGCCAGAGAAACCCTATAGCAATGGCCAGGCAAAGCGCCGACGCCAGCAATACCACAAGCCCCTGAAGGTAGAACCGAAGTGTGAAGGCTAGAAACAACGCGCCAAACCCGAGCAGCGCGACTAATCTGGGTTTCATCGTAACTCACCCTTTGTAATTCAGCATCCAGGGCGTGCTTATCGACAACTAACCCTGCACCCACCTTGATTCCCTTCACTTCTGCGGTGAATTCGTCTTCTCTTCCGCCCGCTTGAGCGCGGCCTCGATCTCCGCCTGTATTCGCGGATACACCGTCCGCATGGTTTCCGACGTCACCGCGGGCATCTCGTGGAGAAACTTCTGCCCAGCAGGAGACGAATAAAAGGCGGTCAATGCCTCTATTTCAGATTTCGTGAAGTGCCGCTGGTAGACCGGGATCATGTCGCTCAGCATTTCGTCCAGCGGGAAGTTCTTCATCAGATCCTCCGACTGTTTGTCCATGCGCGCGAGCTCTTCGTCAGTCACATCCGGGTGCCGTTTCTTAATCTCATCGCGGTTCAGGCTCCGCATCTGCGCGAACACCTGTTGCATCATCTGCGCCATCTGCTCGCGGCTCGCCATCACATCAAAGAGCTTCTTGACGTCTTCCTTGGACGCCGCATCCGGAGCGATCGACACTGTGGTCTGGGCGCCGGCACACATGGACAAAGCGAGAACACACGAGCACAACCACGATTTAGATCTCATCAAAGACCCCTCCATAAGAATAGCCGCCTTCAAGCTTTGTAATTCAACGCCTTCAGCCCCAGGAACCGCGCCGACGCGCCCAACTCCTCTTCGATCCGCAAAAGTTGGTTGTACTTGGCGATGCGGTCGGTGCGCGAGGCTGACCCGGTCTTAATCTGTCCGGCTCCGGTAGCGACGGCAAGGTCGGCGATAAAGGTGTCCTCAGTTTCGCCGGAGCGGTGCGAGATCACCGATGTGTAGCCGTTGCGCCGGGCCAAGTCAATCGCATCCAAAGTCTCGCTGACTGTACCGATCTGGTTGACTTTGATCAGGATCGAGTTGCCAACACGTTTGTCAATTCCTTCTTGCAGGAAAGTAATATTTGTGACGAAGATGTCATCCCCGACCAACTGAATCTTGCCGCCGAGTTCTTTGGTTAGATTCCTCCAACCATCCCAGTCTTCTTCTGAGAGCCCGTCTTCAAGCGACACAATAGGATAGTCCTTGACCCACTTCGCCCAGAACTTCACCATGGCGTCCGAGCTCTTGGCCGATTTGTCCGACTTCTTGAAGACGTATTTGCCATCCTGATAGAACTCGCTGGCCGCGGGATCGAGTGCGATGGCGATCTCCTCTCCGGGCTTGTAGCCGGCCTGCTGGATCGCTTCCAGCACCACCTCAATGGCCTCGACGTTCGACTTCACCGAAGGCGCAAATCCGCCTTCGTCACCTACCGCCGTGTTGTAGCCGCGTTTCTTGAGCACGCCCTTCAGTGTATGGAAAACTTCAACGCCCCAGCGTAACGCCTCGGAAAATGAAGGCGCGCCGACGGGCATCACCATGAATTCCTGAAAGTCGACATTGTTGTCGGCGTGCGCCCCACCGTTGAGGATGTTCATCATGGGTGTAGGGAGCGTATTCGCC
>Ga0210396_10001697_pt1 | contig 23331 bp, 16 predicted proteins | sample IncBWH17OmetaG_FD_155466 | JGI IMG/M metagenome (GOLD analysis project Ga0210396, IMG submission 155466) | Forest soil microbial communities from Barre Woods Harvard Forest LTER site, Petersham, Massachusetts, United States - Inc-BW-H-17-O ... | reverse complement strand
GAAAGAGAGGCTCGATATGATGATGTTGCCCGTATTGTCCTATATCGTGGCTAGGGGTCTCAAAATTTACGGATGGTCGATACCCTATAACATTGCTGGTTGAACTGTGCGCGGGTAGGATCTCGGGTGTCCAGACAGAAAGAGAGAGGGGGGCGCCGTGGCTCAGTCTAAGACGGATTCCTCGGTCGTCCCAATTGACGGCGGGGCTGGCGCCAGGGAGCAAGCCCCACCAAGGGAGGGCGGCGAGCCGCTCCAGATCAGGCCGGAAGCCGACAATGAGCCAAAGGAACAGCCGACCCAGTCGCCATTCGAAGTTCCAAAGGCCGCAAACCACGCTGTAGATGACCCCACCGCAAAGGAACGAGATGCGTTGGCTGAACGATACTTCAAAAATGACTTGGCTGATCAGCGCAGGTGGTACAGCGACAAAGCCGGCTTGTTTAAGACGCGCTCCGAATTATTAGCTCTCCTCACTATCGTGCTGGGGTCATTGATTACGTTTATCCAGGTGTTTGGGGCTGCACCGTGGGTGCCGATTGTGTCGGGGTCGATCGGGGCCATCGTCGCGATCGCGGCGGGTTGGCAACGCATCGCCCGCTATAGCGAGACTTGGATATCGTATCGGACTGCTTCAGAGCGGATGAAGCGCGAGCGTCGACTGTATACCCACGGCGCCGGTTCCTACCGAGGATTGCCCGAGCGAGAGGCTTACCTGACGTTTGTGGAAGCCATCGAAGGCATCATTGCCGAGGAACAGAACATATTTTGGCGAGGGCGCGGAAACAACCCGCCAACCCCTCCCGGCAGTTCCGACGTCAAACTTGCCGGGGAGCCGCGGGGAACTTCCGCAACCCAATGATGGACGGGCGATCCGGAAAGAGATGATCGCCCGCACCAGATCATGGAGTAAAGCTGTCCGCCATTGCTTTGGCGATCAACTGGATCCAGATCCCTTCGCGATAGTCGATCGCTCCGGGATCGCCGGGCAGGTTGCCGATCGATTTGAGAGCGCCAGTGCGGAAAGGGTGTTCGGATATTTGATCTTGCTGCGCTCGACACCCAATCTTCATGGCCTATGAACGCCCCTCCGAGTCCCATAAACCGCCCGTCCGCAGCCGCATCGGGCCCGCCTTTGCTGTTCGCCGCGCCTCGCGCCTTGGCCCAACCGCAGGGCGATGATCTCTCGATGACCTGTGGTCGAGCGCTCGTCGCGAGGTTACTCAGAACAAATTTTGGCGTTAAGCGGAAAAGGAGACTGGCGGGAGCTCATGACTTCGTCCGCCGTTAGATTGCGGGCCGCGATCCGGCAGGCAAGCAAGATCAGATCTTCCAAACGCACGTTATAGAGTTCGGCATCGGCGTCGCTTGAGGCGAACGACGACCCGTCAGGACTAAACGGATTCGAGCGGTATTCGGTCTGACTGAGCGCAAGCAAGTGGCCATTTGGGCTAAAGGAAACGCCAAGGCCGAAAGGCTCGGTCAGCCTGACCGAATCAGCGGATGGATCGTCCGCGGCTAAGCTCCAGAGGCGGGCTGTTCGGTCTTCATTACCGGTGGCGAGCCACTGATTGTCGGGGCTGAACGCCACCGAAAGGGTGCGGGCTGTATGGCCCTGCAAGACAAATGGCTTGGCGCCCGGCTTCGTTAGATCCAGCAATTGAGCCGTTTGATCCCAACTTCCTGCGGCGGCCCAGCGGCCATCCACGCTGAACGCCGAATCAAAAACACGACCCTTGAAGCTGAGCTTGATCGGCTTTGACGCGGAATCCGGCAGGGATAAATCCCAAACGCGGGCTGCAAAGTCAGGTTCCCAACTTCCGGTAAGGACATAGCGGCCGTCGGGGCTGATCGCAACCGTGCGGACAATGCTCGCTCCGCCTCCACCATCCAGAATTTGTGGTTTTGCCGACGGATTCGGCGCCGTCAAATCCCAAACGCGCGCGAGCGGTTCTTGTGCGCCGGAGATCAGGCGATGCCCATCCGCGCTGAAGGCAAGACTTCGTATGGCGCCTCGGTGCCCGTGCAATGGTTTCGATCCCGCCGTTGGATCTGGCGAGGTGAGGTCCCAAAGCTTGATGGTCGCGTCGCCTCCTCCCGTCGCGAGCCAACGCCCATCCGGGCTGAAAACTGGCGACGCAATCCCGGGATGTAGCAAAAGATGTTCGCTAGGCGGCGACGTCGTGAGATTCAAGAGATGCACGAATTTCGCTGGATTGGAGAGGGTCGCCAGCCATTTGCCATTCGGGCTGAACACTCGGCCGGCACCGACGTCAAGCTCGTCCCCCGAAATTTGCGAAGCGGCAGGCGGCTCCGCGCGCAAGTCCCACAGGCGCAATTTGGTCGGCTGTGACGACGAGCGCAGCGATATTGGCTGGCCAAATGGCGAAGAGACATTCCACAGCCGCGCCGTCATGTCATTGCTGGCCGACGCGAGCCAATGGCTGTTGTGGCTGAAGGCGATGGAGGAAATCGGTCCCTCGTGGCCCCTCAACATGTTTGGCCCGGAAAAGCGGTCGGGTACGTTCCAAAGCTGAACGCTGTGATCCGCGCTTCCCGTGGCGAACCACATTCCGTCAGGGCTGAAGGCCATATCCGCGATCGCGTCCTTGTGGCCTCGTAAGATGATTGGCTCGCTTGTTGGGTCGGCTTTGTTCAAGTCCAGCACCAGCGCGTTGTAGTGGTCTGGCACGACCAGCCAGCGTTTGTCCGGACTGAACGCGAGGTTCCCGACCCATTGGTTCACATGAAAGGACCGGTGCGGACCATCGAATGGAGTGTGAAACAGCAATGCTTGATAGGTCTCTGTTGCACCAGCCACTAGCCAGTTGGCGTCGGGACTAAAAGCGACTTTACGGATATCGACAGACCTGTCTTCATATACGGTCTTTGGCTCCGCTGACGGATCCAGCAGATTCCACAGACGAACCCCTGACTCCGCTCCCGCCGCCAGCCAGCGCCCATCGGGGCTAAAGGCGACCGTGTGAACCTGGGTCCCGGACTTGTGCTGCAGGACGAAACTGGCCGTTGCCGGGTCAGGCGCAGTTATGTTCCACAAACGAACCGTGCTGTCCGCACTTGAAGTCGCCAGCCAATGCCCATCGGGGCTAAAGGCGGCATCCTGCACAGGCTTGGTATGACCGACGAGAGCGCGTGCGCTGGCGGCCGGGTCCGCGGCATCCATTTCATAGACTCGCACGTCGGCATCATCGCCGACCGCCACCAACCAACGACCGTCGGGGCTGAAAGCAATTTTATTGACGTTGCCGCTCCCCGGCAATATCAACGGTTTGTCGCGCGGCGCTTGCGTGTTCCAGAGCAGGACGTCGCCAGCGCTGGCCGACGCCAGCCAGCGGTCGTTGGGGCTAAATGCAGCGGCGGCGACGGGGTGCGAGTGGTGAAGGGGAAGACCGCCGGTCGAACCGAGGAGGTCACTCAGCAACTGTATGGACTCTATTGGTCTGGAGGCGCCAATTTGCTTAGCGAGAGAAATGGAATTCAACCCGAGTAGAAGACTGTGTGGCGTCCCTGCTTCGGTCCTGGCTTGCGCCGCCCATTCCCGCACGGTCGCAAGCTTTGTCGCCTTGGTCGCCTCCCAATACTGCCAGACAGCCAGTCCCGCGACCAGCAGCGCTATCGCCGACAGAGCCAGTGCAACCCGCGCGGTCCGTTTCCCGGCGGCCGCGACCTTCTTCTGCTCCGCCGCAATTTGTTCCGCGTCCCGGATCCGCCTTTCCTGTTCCTCCTTCTCGACAGCCTGGCGTTTGCGTTCCTGTTCGGCTTCCTCGGCGTTCCGCTTGTCGTCGGCAGCGATGCTGTCGCGGATGAACGCCTGATCGGCGGGCTCGATCTCGCGCTCGGCTCGCGTCTGCACATAGCCGCGCGCGATCGCAAGCTCGCGGCCCGCCAACAGGCCGCGCTCGTTGGCCTCGAAGGCCGCGCGGGCCTGACTCAGCCGCTCGCGCCACACCAGAAACTCGCGATCTTCGGCGAGCCAATCGCTGAACGGCGGCTGGCGCAGCAGCGCCTCGTGCGCGACCTCCACGACGTTCACATCCTTCCCGTCGGCGTTCTTGCGACGGTCCCTGATCAAGAGACGCTGGTCCGCGAAGCGGTCGATCAGCGGCCTAGCCTCGGCGGGGATCTGCTCAAGCGTCGCCACGCGACGCACGAATTGGCCGGTCGGGTTGACTTGCGCCAGATGCGGAATGAAGGCGCTGCGCGCGAGCGCGAGCTGAGCCTTCTCGTCTTTCGGCGCCTCGCCCCTAGAGACTGCCTCGGCGAAGGCCTGCGCCACCGTCTTTTCGATCACGCCCTTGACGCGTCCGATCCTGTCGTAGCCGGCGAGGGTTAGCTCGTTGTCCGCGGCATAGTTCTCGTAGAGATGGCCCAGCGTGAACGCGAGCAGCGGCAGGGCGTCCTGCCCCGATATGTCCTCCAAGAGCGCGTCGGTGAGCTGCGGGTCGATGCTGAGCGGAGGCTCCACCAGTCGGGCCGGGCCTTCGATCACTGCGCGATAAGAGCCCTCCAGCATCATGTCGAGGGTGAAGGTTTCCTTCGGCAGGGCGGCGAGGCTCGGGTCGCTCTGCAGCAGACGGAAGGAATCCGAGCGCATGGCCAGGATCGCCAGCGCGCGCGGATCTGCGGTCAGCAGTTTGGTCAGAATCTCGATGAAACGTTTGGCTTCGTCCCGGCCTTCCTCGTTGAACAGCTCCTCGCCCTGGTCGAGGGCGAGGAGGATTGTCGGCGGCGACGCGTTGTCGCCGGACGCTCCCGCCTGCCCGATGTCGCGAAGGGCCGAGAAAAGCTTCTCGAGCCCATCGTCGGTCTTATCGATGAAGTCCTGGATGTCGGCGCGGCTTCGCGGCAGGTTGCGCTGGCGGATTCCGTCGGCGAAGCGTGGCTCGGTCAGCGCTTGCTGCAGCGTCTGGGCGAGCCCAAATTTTCCCGAGATCGCCGCGCGCTCGGGCCGCAGGAGCGGCAGCGGCAGCCACGCCAGGTCGTCGCGCTTGAGGCGAGGCCATAAGCCCGCGCGCAGGAAGGACGACTTCCCGGATCCCGACGCGCCCACGATGACGAGCATGCGCGTGACGCCGGTGCGCACGAGCCTGCGGATCTCGTCGAGTCCGCGCACGATCTGCGCGTCGCGCCCGAAAAAGACCGCGGCGTCCTGCTCTTCGAGATAGGCGAATCCGGGGTAGGGCCGGCGGCCCGCCTCGAACGGGAAGCTCGTCGGATCAAGGCCGGCGCGTTTAAGGCCCTCCTTCAGGCGCCGATAGGCCTGCGGGTCACCGGTAAGATCGATGAACTGCTCGTCGGCGAGATCGAGCGGAACTTGTGCTTTGTCGATCCCGACGAGGGCCACGATCACTTTCTTGCCCATCAGCCGGGCGGCGTCGATCTCCGACTTGCACCAGCCGGACGCCAGCCACTCTGCGGAGACGAGCGCGACAACCACTTCGCAACGATAGGCGGCCTTCTGCAACGCTTCCTTCCAGCGTTGGCCGGCCACGATGCCGCGCTCGGGGTCGAGGTCTAGGAAGACGTCGTCCCAGCCGTTCGCGGCCAGCCAGTCGCGGACTTGGGTCGCCGTGTCGTTGTTGCGGCTCGAGTGACTTATGAAAAGGCGCGCCATGGACTATAGTCTTCGCCCAATGCGAAATTAGGGATCAGATGCGAACGTCGAAACCCATGATAGAGTAGGAACTCTGTTCTCAGAGTTCCGGATAGTTAACAACAAGCAAGCCGCCAATCAGTCGGCCTCCCGCGATCTTTCAGGTATTGACGAAGATCAGGAGCCATAAGTCCAGGCGAGCTCCCGCAACGCTACGCAGTTCGCGGCAGCGCGAAGGTCTCAACCGCCAGATTCTATCCACTAAAGCTGTCCGCCATTGCTTTGGCGATCGACTGGATCCAGATCCCTTCGTTGGCGGCATAGGTGCCGGGATGGCCGTTGAGCTTGCGCACATACTCACCGCCGGCATGGTGTAAGCCGATTACCTGCCAATCCGGCGCTTCGTTGAATACCGGGCTACCGGAGCTGCCCGGCTCAGTCGGTGCGCGATAGTGGATGAGACATCGCTCCGGCTGGCTCGGTGCACCGGTGGGTGGGCCTTCGTGATCAAGCAGCACGTTATCCTGCAACGAAAACGAAAGCTCGCCGCCTTCGGGATGGCCAATTATGTAGACGCGCTGGTCATTGTTGAGCGGCGGCAGGCTTTTGGCGATCGGGCACGGCGCGATGCCCTGAACCGTCGGGTCGAGCCGCAACAGGCTGGTGTCGAGATGCTGCTTGGGTGAACCCCACAGCAGCTTCTGTACGCGGTAATAGGCTTGTGTCCGTGCAGTGCCATTTTGCGCCTCGAACGTGATCAGTGCCTGATCTGGCTCGATGCCGCCATCGTCCTGAAGCTCGCTCACCACATGCGCGTTAGTCACGACGACGAGCTCGTCGCCGAGTGCCGGATGCAGATCACCGCCGCGCACCAGAAAACCGGTACCGATACCGCGGCCGCCGGGGCCGCGGATCAGCGCCACAGAACGCGCCCGTTCCATTCCGGCGCGCAGCCAGGTCATGGTCTGCAGTCCTACCGTCCCGAGCACACGCTCGAGGCGGGGGCCGGGATTGTCCAGAGCGGCGGCGGTGTGCTGCAACTGGCTGGGTGTCAGCTCCAGACACCCATCCCTTGATCTTAGAAGGGCTCCGCGCAGCGCCACCACGAGCTGCCCGGCTTCGGGTGTCTCGGCAGTGAACCGCCAAACCTCCGTCAGCTGTCGCAGCGTGCCGGCGAGAGCGAAACGATCGATTGACTGGTCTGCAATATACTGCGCGAGCCAATGAGTCGCGGCATCCCAGTCCGCGAGAGCAATGCAAGCTTCCGCCGCAGATCCGTAATCCCAGGCATCGACCGTACGTCCTTGTGGGTTACGCACCGCTTCGATGATCGCATTGGCGAGGGCTCCGGGATCGGGCAACCCTGTGATCGTGATGCCGTCAGCGCGCGACCGGTGCATCAAGGCGAGCAGGTTGACGCCATGCCATAGATTCTTGTGAGGATCTTTGTCGTAGACCTCGCGGTAGCATGCGATGGCCTGGAGTAAGGCCCCGCGCGCCAGGTCGCTCGGTCTGCCGCGGGCATCTACGTAGATTTGTTTGTTGACGCGACCCATGAGACCTCGCGCCTCCGAGTCCTCGTTCGGATCGTCGGCGACCCGCCGGGTCACGTCGCCCAGCACCTCACGCGCTGCGATCAGGAGGCCTTGATCGATCAGCCCCTGGACGTATTGCCGCGAGACGATCAGCTCGTCCCGGCCCATTCTGATCAGCGCGTCGGCGAGCACGGACAGCGCTTCAAAATGCCGGGAGCCACGCAGCAGCTCTAGCAATTCCCTTGTTGCAGCCGCATCAGGAACCTGCCCGGTGGTCCGCGCGTAGTCCACAAGTTCCTGACAGGCCGCAAGGACGGGCCTACTGTCGCTCTGCTTCGCGACCTCGCTGAGCCGTTTTATGAAGGCGGGAAGGCTCCGGACAGATTCCGCCGCGGTCTCGTTCATTAACACGCCCAAAAACTCCAACAACAAGTGGAGGCAACCACGCGTCGAGCTCCCACATCGAACGCGGGGGTATTGTGCCTAGCGCCAAGCCTCGAGCGGTGCGCCTTCCGTGAGATCCGGGATGTTCGGTGCGGGTGTTGCCGGATCGGGTTCTGGCTCGGTCGTGCCCTCAAAGCCGGGGAGACCCAACTCGTGCCTTAGAGCGTTCAGACGGTTGAGCCAGCCTTTGAGGAACCTGTCCTGACCCGGCCGTTGCGCGAGCGTGCGGTAAATCCCCTCGCGGATGTCACAGTAGTTGATCATCGCCTCGCCGAGATCACAGCTGTCACAGGCGGCTTTTGTCTTGTCGCCGAACGCCCCATCGGCGTCGCAGCCGACGGCTTGCTGGAGGACTTTAATCGCCCGGTTCGGGCCCATATTGACCGCGGTGTCGAACGCCGCAAGGTCGAGCTTGCGGCGGAGCGCGCCGCATTTGGCGGGGCTCCAATAGCGCTGAAAATAGATCGCCGCTACCTCTTGGTCATTTATCTGCCGCACATCCTGCTGAGGCAAGCCTTGGTCTGCCCGCCAAGCGTGGTACACGTTTTGCGTCACGCCCTTGTTGGTGCGCCCACCACGGTCGTCCGGGTCGTCCACGAACCCACCCTCCCAGCGCAGAATAAAGGGGAGAGAGGCTTCAAACGCCTGCGATGTATTGCTTTGCATAGCTCGATCCTCCTAAGCTTTGGCCCAGGCGCCAATGCCCCTGTTTACCGGTACCATCAGCCGAGCGATGTGACGTAGTTCACACTTAACCTGCATTTTTTCTTCTCGGCCTTCTTTTGCAGACGCATATTATCGTCGGGTCATTAGCGGCTCACAGGGTTGCGGGATCGATAATGATTGGCTGCCGTCCGGTGAGCTTGCGGACGAGCTCGATCATGTTCTGCGTTCCGCCCGGGCCGTCGCCCGGTTCGCCATTCCACAGCGTGATGAACGAGATACGGCGCAGCCCTTGCGACAGCGCCGAGTAGAGCATCCAACGGTTGCAGCGGTCGTGGACACTGACACCTCCGGGTGCGGGCCCGAGCTCTTCCGGCATGACGAGAACCGTGCTGCCGGGGTTCTCCGTTACCTGGGTGAAGCTGCGCTCCCAGCGATGATCCGGATCGGCAAAAGTCACCGACTCGCCGAGGAACTCGTTTTCGGCGTGGGCAAGATGCAGCTCGATCCGCATGCCGCGATCGAGGCATGCTTCGGCAAACAGCAGGTCGCCCCCGGAGGCGCCGCCGCAAAGACCGAGATCGCCGGCGCCGGCCCCGACCTCGTCGAGCGCAGCGCGGATACGTGCCGCTGCTGCCTCGATCTTTGAGGGTGGGAAACGGGGCGGCTTGGACTTGCCTTCGCCGCGGTCTGCCGGGTTATCGATCATGTGACCGCTGAACACGACGACGTGGTCCGGCTCCGACCGCTCTTCCGGACGGCTGCCGAGCAGAGCGTGCAATTGCTGCTCGGCGCGATCGATCACGGCCGCGGCTTCGGCGACGATTTCGCGTTGAAATTTTAGCTCACCGAGGAAATCGAGCTGCTGGCTGGAAGAGTCGAGTGCGAACCAATCGCGATTGGCAACCGCCAGCGCCGACGCCTCGGAGTAGTCGTCGATCGCGTCGTCCTTCCGATTCTCGATCAAGGCGAGTTCCGCCCGGGTGGCGAGCGACCAATAGTCCTTATTGCGTTCGGCCGCTGCGGCCGTAGTCCAGCCGACACCGGCGGCAATCAGGTCGAGCGGCAGCCTGCTGTGCCGGCCGGTGACGTGCTCCCAGAGCCTTCCCAAAGTCAGCGCGTTGATCCCCGGATAACAGTCGCCGGGAGCAGCGCGAAAAGCCGCGATATAGGCAGAGGCGGCGCTTTGCAATGTAGCCGCCGTGTCACGCGCAGCGGCGACAGGGTCCAGCCTGCGCTGAGGATGCGCGTTCCAAATCTGCGTCCACTCATCCTTCCAAGTGCGTGCGAGAAGACCCAAGGTCTCGCCGTCCCTGCGTTCCTCGGCCAGACGGCGAAGACTTTCGCGAGCCTCGGCATAGCGCTCGGCGCGGCCCAAGGCGATGCCCTCGAGCTGGCGCGCTTCGACATCGTCCGGCTCGAGTTCGCGTGCGCGTTCGAGGATATTCAGCGCATAGCGCGGCCGGCTGAGCCGGACAAGCGCGTGCGCTGCGGTGCGCAATGCCTCGAATTCGAGCACGCTGTTTGGCGTTTCCTCAGCGAGCACGAGAATGTCGCCAGGGCGCTGCTTGCGCCGCGCCACCTCGACGCGGCTCTGCCACGCCTCCAGCGCCTGCCAGAACTCATTGACGTCGCCGACTTTGATCGTCTTCCAATCAGGCTCTCTGAGGTTGGGAAGCTGTTGATAGACCGGGCTCGCCCGCCGCCCGCGCCAAGCGCTGAGGGTCGCCTCGATTGCTTCCTTGAGCGCATTGCGTTCCGCTTCCAAGAAGTCTGGATCGAGCCGTCCGCTCTTCAGCGTATAACGCTGCATGCGCTGACCCGCGATGTCAAACGGCAGCCGGTCGCGGAGCGCAAAGGTAAGGACCGCGCCGCCCGCGCGCAATGCGTGGCGCACGCCGATTTCGTACCAGACATTGGGATTGTCCAAGGTCAAATCGGCAACGACAAACTCGGCGAGGAGCAAATCCTGGAACATGTCGAGGTGGATCGAGCCGCCGCGGCGGTCGGCGTCCGCACGGTGCGGCATCAGACCGGCCGCCGCGATTGCCGGCGCAAAGAGGTCCCGGTAAATCGCGTCGAAGTCGATCGCGGTTCCGTCCGGAGCTTTCTTCTCGCCAAACGGCATGATGACGAAAGCGCGGCGAGTGGATGTCATCGACTCGTCTCCCTCTGGGCCCCTGATGCGCGAACCGAGGCATCCGCGATCATGATTTTAGCCCTGTCTATGATCTTAGCCCATCCGACCGCCCTGAGATAACTCGTTGGAAAGCTTGGCTGGGGGATTAGTGAGCTGGACCCCGAAAATGAGACAGTTGGCTAAGGTCGAGCCCTACCCGTAGAAAGCGCCGCGCGGGAGCAGGACATGAAGCGAACACGCAAGAAGCACAACGGGACGTTCAAAGCAAAGGTGCCGCTGGCGGCGGTCAAGGGGGACCGGACGATCGCCGAGCTGGCGCGAGCGGCTGGTCTGTTCCCGGTGCGGAGCCGCCAGGTCGATATGGTGGTGACCGACACCGGCGGGGTAGCGCCACCGCTGGCATGCGCACACCGTCGCCAGAACCAGAGCCGAAACGCCAGACGCTCACTGCGCCTTCGGCGAGCAACACGCGCTACCGGGATTCAAATGCAACGAGCGAGCAGCATCATCCCGGCCCCGGCGATCATTATTAGCGAAGCGGCGCCAGCTCCGGCCCAAAAGCCGGCGGCCCAGTCCTCCGCGTGATGTAGCATTTCGGGCCAATTGATCATTGCAGGCTCCAAGATAACGAGAGTTGATGCGGGTTAAAACGCGAAGTTAGCGGGGCGAAGTTTCCGTTCAATGGCAACCAGCAGAAACTTGGCTACTGCTGTAACGTGCCGCGCGACACTGATGGGGGCAATCACATCGAGAGCAGCAGCGCTTCCTGGTGGATGACGTGGCTACCGAGGACCGCAACTACTCCTTCCTCTACCAGCTCACCCGCATCAGCAAAGACCGCGGTGCGCTCACCCACGATGACCGCATAGACGCAGTAGCCGGCGCCGTCGCCCACTTCCAGCGGGCCATAATGATGGACGTCGACCAAGCGGCCAAGGCCATGCGAGACGAGGAGATGCTGGCGGAGATCGAGGACTTCCTGGAAGGCTTCAATCAGTCTGCATATCGAGGCTTGAGGGTCAATGGGCAGCGGGTCGCTACGTGGTCATCCCGAGATGGGTGGTCTGGGATACGAGGCCAGATGCGGAGTGGCTTCAATAGTCGTCGTCTTGGTTTCTCGAGGTACGGTGAGAATAGGTACGTCCATGCGCCGGATATGGGGTCGTTAACCCGACCCCGCTAGGAAGGCCGTACCCTGACGTTCTGACTAGTCCTACTACACAGAGCCCTGGGAAAACCTTCCCCACACTCAGGGGTCACTGGAGTGAAGGTGAGGGTCACTGGAGTGGACTGGAGGGGCATGGGTGGTCTATCGGATGCCCCTTTTCCCGCTGGCGCCGGCTTAGAAGCTGCCAGGAGTTTGCGGAAGGGTTTTGCCGCCGCGCGGAGCCCAAGGGCTCGGGGCCGGCTGTGGGCATCCAGGGGCGGCGCATTGAGGGTCGGAAGGGCTACGTAGAGACGAACCCGGAATTGATCCGGAAGCCAGGCGGCTTGCACGGCGCTTGCCGAAAACAGCGAAAACTTGCTCGCTACGGGCAATCGCCGCGGAGCTGGCGAAGGTCGGCTCCACGGTGGCAGCCGCGAGGGCATTTTCAGCGTCACAGGTGCGACGGCGGTTCAGAGCAAGAAATGTACCACTGGAATGTACTACATGGCACAGGAAATGCCACCTACGTTATTGATTTTATTGAGTGGCTGGGGGACTAGGATTCGAACCTAGACTGGCGGAGTCAGAGTCCGCTGTCCTACCGTTAGACGATCCCCCATCCGACGTCGGACTTCGCGTCGGGGCCCATCGCGCGTTGGATTGATAGCACAACGAGGCGGAGGACGGTAGGGCTTAGCGTTACCGGGCCGCCGAGCACTTATGTGAGATTTGTGGGGTTTTGATTCGTCGCTCGGTTGCGGTAACATGCCGTGTCGCGCTTCGATGACGATGGATGCTGCCGTGGAGAAGCCGCTCGGCACAGGGGCTCCGTCCGGAGGGGGGCGCCCTCCGGCTGACGCCCCGTTGGTGCCCGGCGCAGTCGGGACAAACGGAAAGTCGATCTCCGCCGGGTTGCGGGCGGGGCGCCCGCATGCGCCGGATTTCAGGCCTATTGCCCGACCGCAAATCACCGCGCAACGCTTCGCGCCGCAATATGCGGCGCTCGATCTCGGCACGAACAACTGCCGGCTCTTGGTAGCCCGGCCGGCAGGCTCGGGGTTTCGCGTCGTCGATGCTTTTTCCCGCATCGTCCGCCTCGGTGAAGGTCTGGCAGCGAGTGGGGTGCTTTCCGAAGATGCCATGGCGCGCGCTCTCGACGCGCTCAAAATCTGCGCCGACAAGATCGTCGGCCGCCGGGTCGCCGCGGGGCGCTACGTCGCCACCGAGGCATGCCGCCAAGCGGCGAATTGCGAGGGGTTCCTCGCCCGGGTGCGAGAGGAAATCGGGATCGAGATCGAGATCATCTCGAGCACCGAGGAGGCGCGGCTCGTCGTCGCCGGCTGCGCGCCGCTGCTCAATCCGCGCATTCCCTACGCGATCGTTTTCGATATCGGCGGGGGCTCCACCGAAATCGTCTGGCTGCGGCTCTGGGGCGGGGGCAATCGGGGGCGGCCCGAGATCCTCGGCTCAATGTCCCTTCCTTTTGGCGTCGTCACCCTCACCGATCGGTTCGGCGGCACCGAAGTTTCGCCGGCGACCTACCGCGCAATGGTTGCCGAGGCCGTGGCCGCATTGGCGCCGTTCGAGCGCACCAACGACGTCCAGCGCCATGTCAGGACCGGCAGAGTGCAGATGCTCGGCAGCTCGGGGACGGTAACGACGCTCGCCGGCATCCACCTGGCGCTGCCGCGCTATACCCGCGCCCTGGTCGATGGGAGCGTGCTGACGTTCGAGCAGATCTCGGTCGTCTCGACCCATCTGGCCGGTCTCGACCTCGCCGCACGCGCCGCCAATCCGTGCATCGGCCGCGAGCGCGCCGATCTGGTGCTGAGCGGCTGCGCGATCCTCGATGCGATCTGCGCGACCTGGCCGGTCGGGCGCCTGCGCGTCGCTGACCGCGGGGTCAGGGAAGGCATCCTTTTCGACCTGATGCGGGCGTGACATGGCGGGCGAGGGCGACCGGTCCCGAGATCGGGGACGGCGCGGCGCGAACCGCTCCGGCCTGCCTGCCACACGCACCGCAGCCGTAAGGGTCCGCAGCGCGCGCCGGCGTAAGCCGTCCTCCACCGAGTGGCTGTCGCGTCAACTGAATGACCCTTATGTTGCGGAGGCGCAGCGTCTCGGTTACCGGTCGCGCGCCGCTTTCAAATTGATCGAATTGGACGACCGTTTCCGGCTGTTGCTGCTGGGCCGCCGGGTGGTCGATCTCGGCTGTGCGCCGGGCGGCTGGACGCAAGTCGCCGTCGAGCGCGTCGGCGCGCGCGGCGCCGTCGTCGGAATCGACCTCGCGGAGACCGCGCCGATTGCCGGAGCCGCGATCCTGCGCACCGATATTCACGATCCCGCCGCGGTGACTGCCATCGCGGCCAAGCTCGGCGGTTTGGCCGATCTTGTACTCAGCGACATGGCGCCATCGACGACGGGCCATGCCACGACCGACCATCTGCGGATCGTCGCGCTCGCCGAGGCGGCATTCTTTGTCGCCGAGCAGATCCTCAAGCCCGGCGGCGCCTTTGTCGCCAAGGTGTTCCAGGGCGGCGCCGAGGGCGTGCTCCTCGCGCAGCTCAAGCGTGCCTTCGCCGAATTGCGACATGCAAAGCCGCCGGCGAGTCGTGCCCAGTCAGCGGAGACCTACGTCATCGCGAAAGGGTTTCGTGGCCGCCGCGGTTTGGAAGGAAAAGCTACGGAGGATCAAGTTCAAGGTGCGAACGGGTAATATCTCAGCGACGCCATGAAAATGCCTTCATTGGTGTTGGGCCCGCCGCCGATGCCGGCGAAGACTTGGCGCTCGGTGTACGAACCCTGGCCGCCGACGCGCAGCCTGCCGAAATCGCCTTTGTAGACGTCCCACCAAAATCCGCCCGTAATCTGCCAGACGCGAGAAGTGTTCGCCGCGCAGTTGGTCGAGGCCGCGGTCACTGACGCCGCCTCGTGCAGGCATGCGGTATTGTTGTAGAGCGGATTGCCATAGCCGAAGGGCAGCGTGCCGTTGACCGTGAACGAGGTTTGGCTGGCCTGCTCCAGACCGGCATACGCATAAAGGTCGATATAGTCGGTCGGGTGGCCGACCAGGCCGACCAGCGCCTGTAGCTCCGGGATCGGCACGAGGACACCGGTCGGTTTGACTGCCACATCCGGCTGCCCTACGGTGCCATACCGGCCGATACCGTCGCCGATCAGGAAGTCCGCCTGCAGGTCGAGGAGCTTCGGAACGATCGGGAAGATGGCGCCGGCACCGCCGCCGCCGCCGAAGATCGTGCGGTTCGAGAAATTCGCCCGGCTGCGGAAGGCGCGGCCGAGGCCATAGAGCTCGAAGTGACCCCAACCAGGATCGACCGTGAATTTGGCCGTGACGTCGGGCCCGATATCGGTTGAATAGTTGACCAGAGGGTTGAGCAGCATTCCGCCGGGGTTGCTGAAAGTCGTCGGCGCCAAGGGAGCGTTGGGGCCGCTGAAGACCACCGCCTGCGGGCTCTCCAGAGCCACGCCCGCCGCAAATATATTGCCGAAATGCTGGACTACCCTGACCTGCGGGTTCCGCAACCAGGTGAACCCTACAGCGTACTGCCCGTCGATCGTCAGCGGGATGTCCTCCTGGCGAGGCGTCATGTCATGATTAAACATCGTGAGCAGGCTCCACGTCTGCCCGCCGAGGAAGTACGTCCCCCAATCTTGCTTGTCGAGGGTGGCGTAGGCCTGCCTCAGCCGCAGGGTATAGCTGTTGCTCTCGACCGAGTTTGAAGTTGTGCCCGCGCTCTGGAAATCGGTTTCGAAATAACCCGCCAGTTTCGTATCCTCGTTGACGCTGCCCTGAGCCAACAAGGCGAGGCGGCTTTGGTGCGCGCTCTCGCGAAACTCCGAGAGATGATAGTTGGGGTTGTTCGGCATCGGTATGCCGGTGTTGAAGTTTGAAGAGATATCGGCCGTCTCGTTGCGCGTCCGGAAGATGCTGGCCGCCTCGATATACGAGTTTGCCATGCTGACATCGATGCCGGTGCCGAAAATTCCGTGCTTGGCGGCGGCCACCGCGGCCGGCAGAGACGGCGGAGCCGCCGGCGGCGGAGCCCCCGGTCCCCACGGCACAGGCGGCGGGAGTATGCCGCCCGGCGGCGGCACCGCCAGCCCTGGCGCCGCTGGTGGAGGCGGCGGAGCCTTCGGCGCCGCCTGCGCCGCCTTCAAATCGTCGAGCTGCTTCTGAAGGCCGCGGATTTGCGACTGGTACTCTTTCTGAATTTTTCGAATCTGATCCTGCAGCTGTTTGATCGGATCGTTCCCAACGGTTTGCGCTGTAACCGAGACTGGCAGAATTGCGCTGGCGAATCCCGCGATCAGGCCGCCGATCACCCCCTTACAGGCGATGTTTCGCTTTACGGTCATCGCGCCCCCGAACGAAATGAACGTCTTGGGGAGAAGCTAACGGTTGATTATGACAGTGCGAAGAAGGGCGTTAATAACTCCTGCTGGTGTTGCAGAACTGCATCGCCCGCGGCCGTGCTGTAGGAGCGGCGCGTCATCGACTCGTAACAAGGATCTTGCTCAGAACCTCGACAAGCTGCACGATTCTCTCGGGAAAGTGAGAGCGACCGGGAGGAATTCCGATGAGACTTGCCGCAGCGTTCGGGCTTGTCGCCGCCCAGGCGTTGACCGCCCCAGCCTCTGCCCAGGTTGAGCCCTTCCTGTCGGGCAATGTCGTCAAGATCGGCGTCCTCACTGACATGTCCAGCATTTACGCCGATATCGGCGGCTCGGGCTCGGTCGAGGCGGCGCGAATGGCAATCGCCGATTTCGGCGGTTCCGTGAACGGCAAGAAGATCGAGCTGGTCAGTGCCGATCATCACAACAAACCCGATCTTGGCGCGGCGATCGCCAATCAGTGGTTCGGCAACGACGGCGTCGGCGCGATCGCCGACGTCGCGACTTCGAATGTGGCCCTCGCCGTCCAGGAGGTCGCGCACAACCGGAACAAGGTGCTGCTGATCTCTGGCGCAGCCGCTTCCGACCTCACCGGCAGAGCCTGCTCACCGACCTCGGTCCATTGGACTTACGATACGGTTGCACTGGCGAACGGCACCGGTGGCGCAGTCGTCAGATCCGGCGGCGACACCTGGTTCTTCATCACCGCGGATTACGCCTTTGGCTATGACCTCGAGCGCGACACGGCAAAGGTGATCCAGCAAAGCGGCGGTTGGGTTCTGGGCTCGGTCCGGGCGCCGCTGATGACCGCGGATTTCTCCCCCTTCCTGTCGCAGGCGCAGGCCTCGAAAGCAAAGGTCATCGGGCTTGCCAATGCCGGCGCCGACACGGACAACTCGATCAAGCAGGCCGCCAAGCTCGGTATCGTCGAGCGCGGACAGAAACTTGCCGGGCTGCTCCTCTTCATTTCCGACGTCCACAGACTCGGCCTGCAGACCGCGCACGGGCTGCAGCTGACCTCGGCCTTTTACTGGGATCAAGACGACGCTACGCGGGCCTGGTCAAAGCGTTTTTTCGACAGGATGAAGCGCGAGCCGACGATGGTCCAAGCCGGGGTGTACGGTTCGATCATGGACTACCTCGCCGCGATCAAGGCAACCGGCAGCACCGACGGTCCGACCGTTGTCAAGCAAATGAAGGCGACACCCGTCAACGACTTCATGACCAAGAACGGCAAGATCCGCGAGGACGGCACCCTCGTCCGCGACATGTATCTGTTCGAGGTCAAGAGCCCGTCGGAATCCAAAGGCCCGTGGGACTACTACAAGCAGATCGCAGTGCTCCCGGGGGAACAGGCGTTCAAGCCGCTGGGCCCCAACGAATGCTACATGTCGAGATCGCTCAGTAATTGATCGATCGAGAACCCGCAGGCTGCTCGCACGGCCATCGCCTCACCGCGCCCCAAGTCTCTCGTCAGTTGCGGGCTATGCGATAATCCGCGTCCGGTCCCGGCGGGCCATCGCTCTCGACGATGCCGCGCCCGGCGAGATCGATCAAATGCGCATGGACGGAACGTCCGGCGGCCCGGCGCAGCCCCGGCTGCAGGCCGGTATAGAGCCGTTCGACAATAGCCTCGATCCGCCCGACGCCGGTCCGCAGGCAGTCGAGAATACCGGCCTCACGTTCGCGCCGATGGGCGACGAAGGTGCGGACATAATCCTGCGGCTCGGTGATGGCGGGTCCGTGCGTCGGCCAATAGACCGCATCCGCACGGCCGAGCAGCCTTTCCAGCGAGGCCATATAGGCCGCCATGTCGCCGTCGGGCGGGGCGATTACGCTGGTCGACCACCCCATGACATGATCGCCGCTGAACAGCCCCCCCTCGGCCGCCAACGCGAAGCACAGATGGTTCGAGGTGTGGCCCGGCGTGTGCACCGCCTCGAAGACCCAACCCTTGCCGGCGATCCGGTCGCCGTCGCCGATCGTCTTGTCGGGGATGAAATCCCAATCGCCGCCTTCCTCTACTCCTGCGTCGCCGCGCTTGCCGCCGGCGTGCGGGCCGAACCCATAGGTCGGGGCGCCGGTTGCCGCCTGCAGCGCCCGCGCCGCCGGCGAGTGGTCGCGGTGCGTATGCGTGATCAAGATATGCGTGACCTGCTCGCCCACGAGGCCCGCGAGCAGCGCCTCGACGTGCTCGGCCAGGTCAGGCCCCGGGTCGATCACCGCAACCTCGCCGTGGCCGACGACGTAGGTCCCGGTGCCCCGGAAGGTAAACGGGCTGGGATTGCGCGCCACGATGCGGCGGATCATCGGCGCGACCGGCTCGAGCCGGCCATATTCGAACGAAAATTCGCGGCGGAAGGGGATCTCGACGGTCATGGCACGCAGATTACATAAGTTTCGGGATTATGGTAACTCAGAAACCGAATAGGCATCTTGTGGAAGTCTCGGAAGGGTGGATCTAGAGAAGCGTTATTAGACCCCTGTTCCGTGAAGGGCTAAATCATTCGATGCGCCACCCCTCGCGCAACAGCCGCTCTCCAGCACGCTCTTAGTCAATTCCCTTGGTCAATTCCTCGACGAACAACGGCACACCCTCGATGCGGTCGACGATCTGGCCCGCGCCTCATCGGGCGACCCGTTGCTGCCTGCGCTGCCGGGCCGCGCAGTCAACATGGTGCTTGAACAAATGGCCGGCTGGTCAGGCAAGCTCAGCCAGCAGCGCTTTTGCTTCTTTGAGATCGGGTGTGTCGAAGCCTTCGGTGAACCAGCCGTAGACCGGCGCAAGGAGATCGCGGGCTTCGGCGGGGCGGCCCTGGTCGCGGCGGAGTCGTGCAATGCTCACCGCGGCGCGCAATTCCCACATCTTGGCCTGCTGCTCTCGGGCGATGCTCAGCGCTTTGCGGTAAAGCTCTTCTACGGCCTCGGGATGCCCCTGCCGCAGCAGCAACTGGCCTTTGTGCCGGTACAGCTCCGCCGCGAACCAGCGCTCCCCTGTTGCTTCGACGATCTGCAAGGCGTCGTCCAATAGGATCACGGCTTCGTTAACTTGCTCTGCGATCTCACCAGCCGAAGCCAGGAGGGCAAGATGATAGGGCGTCCACGCCTCTGCCCCGGTGGCGCGGTAAGCGGCCACCCCGCTGCGCAGGAGAGGCATACCCTCCATCAAATCGCCATTTCTGACCTTGACCCAGCCGAGATAAATCGCTCCCTGCGCGCGCCAGTGCGCAAAACCCTGCTCGGTCCCTATGGCGGCCAGCTGGTCTGCCCACTCATGTAGGGCTTTGTTACCTCCAGCAAACAAAAGTACCGTGGCGCCGATTGCCAAGCTCACGGCCAAAGACGGCGGATGAGCCAACACCCGAGCCTCGGCGATTGCTGCGCTGCTATTTGCAAGAGCCCGATCAGGAAAGCCGAGACAGAAAAGGACAATCCCTAACCATGCTTGGGAGTTTACTTGGGGGTCCAATACGACGTGGTTGACAAGCGGGCTGTGGGAGATCCGATCGTAAAGCGCAAGCGCCTCTTCGAGATGTGCTCGGGATGCTGCAAACCTTCCGACAAGTTTTAGGTTCCGACCGGAGGACAGGTGACCCAGAACGAGTCCGGCTGTATCGTTGCGCTGACGGCTTAGGTCTAGCAAGTTCTCGTCCAAGCGCTCGGCCAAATCGAGTTCCCCGCGGCCATAGTGATAGCGGGATTGTCCAAATGGAATTTGAAGGAACTCCGAGGGCGAACCCAGCCGCTCCCATAGCTCTCGCGCGCGGGCATAGGCCTGGCCTGTTTCCGCCGCAGCGTAGCCTTTGACGGCTGTCAGCGCAGCGCCTAAGGCACTGCGAAGTTCAAGCTCCTGGCGCTGTCGTTCGCGGGTATCCGGCAGCAGCACCAGCTGGTCCAGTCCCTTTTGGAATTGCCCGGCCGCTTCCGCCATCGCCGACCGAGCGACGGATCTCCGACCGGCATTGCCCCAATACACGATGGATTTTTCAACCAGCCCGGCGTAGGCATAGTGCTGGGCGAAGAGCCCGGGTTGGTTCTCCATCAGCTCGGGGAAGTGGATTTCGAGCGCTTCCGCGATCCGCTGATGCAATTGCTGGCGGGCGCTGCGCAGCAGGCTGCCCTGCGCCGCGTCCTGCACTAGCGCGTGCTTGAAGCTATAGACTGCATCGGGTGCTGTGCCACGCTGCAACACCAGCTCCGAGGCGACGAGGCGCACGAGAGCGGCCTGCAGCTGTTCCTCGGGGAGGCGGCAAACAGCCTGCAGCAGCGTGTAAGAAAATTCTCGTCCGATGGCGGCACCCGTCTGCGCCACTAGCCGCACCGACGCCAGCCGGTCCAGCCGCGCCATTAGCGAGTCGTGCAAACTCGTCGGAATCGCGAAAGGCGGCAATGCCCCGTCGAGCACGTAGCGATCCTCTTCCTCGCGCAGCGCGTCGCTTTCCAGGACGCTCTTGGTCAATTCCTCAACGAATAGCGGCACGCCATCAGCGCGATCGGCAATCTGGGCGACGACTTCATCGGGCAGCGGCTTGTCGGCGATCTGCTCTACCAACGCGATCCGGTCGCGGCGCTGCAAGCGATTGAGCGCCAACATCGTCACCTGCGGTTGGCCGGCCCAGGGCGCCTGGAACTCGGGGCGGAACGTCACAGTCAGCAGCACCGGCAGGCTCGACACGCGCTCAACGGTGAGGTCGAGTAGCTCGCGCGAGGTCGGGTCGATCCAATGCGCGTCCTCGAAGACGATGACTATGGGCTGCTGCCTCGCCAGACCTTCGAGCTGGCCGATCAGCGCCTCCAAAATCCGCTCCTTCTTGCGCTGCGGGCTAAGGTTCGGCAATGGATAATGCTCCGAAGTCGGCAACGACAGCAGGTCGGCGAGCAATGCCACGTCCTCATCCGGTGGTGCGGCGCGGGCCAGTAAAGCGTGGCGCTTCTCCAGGCGAGAAGCGGGCGGATCGTCGCGCGCGAACCCGGATGCCCGGCCGAGCTGGTCGATGAATGGATAGAGCGCGCTGTCGTGGTGATAGGGCGAGCAGAAATAGCGCAGGCGGAGATAGGGCTCGCCGTGGAGGCGCTCCGCCAATGCCGCGGTGATGCGTGACTTGCCAATGCCGGGTTCGCCCGAGACCAGCACGACTTGGCCATCCCCCGCCTTGGCGCGCGCCCAGCGCCGCAGCAGCAGCTCGATCTCCTCGTCGCGGCCGACGAGTGGGGTCAACGCCGACCCGCGCAACGCCTCGAACCGGCTCGCGACGACGCTCGGACGCAGTACCTGCCAAGCCTGAACCGGTGCCGCGATGCCCTTGACCTCGGCGGAGCCGAGATTGCGGTATTCGAAGAGACCGCCGACCAGCCGGCGGGTGCCCGCGGCGATGACGACTGCTTCCGGCTCGGCCAAGCCTTGCAGCCGGGCGGCGAGGTTTGGCGTCTCGCCGACGACAGATTGTTCCTGGGCCGAGCCTTCGCCAATCAGATCGCCGACGACCACGAGCCCGGTGGCGATCCCGATGCGCGCTTGGAGCTTGGCTGATTTGACCTCGAGGCGATTGATTGCCTGGATCAAGCCGAGTCCGGCGCGAACCGCCCGCTCGGCATCGTCCTCGTGCGCTCGAGGATAGCCGAAATAGGCCAGGACACCGTCGCCCATGTACTTGGCGACGAACCCATCAAAGCTGGCGACGACCCCGGCGATAGCGCGTTGATACGCGGCGATGACGTCGCGCAGATCCTCGGGATCTAAGCGCGCGGCGAGCGCGGTCGAGCCGACCAGATCGCAGAACATCACAGTCAGTTGCCGGCGCTCCGCTTGTGCCCCCTCCCTAACCCTCCCCCGCAGGCGGGGGAGGGTTAGGGAGGGGGCTGCTGGCGAACACGGCAATGGCGTCGAGCAGCCGCCGGCGATGCCCGACCAAGGTGATGCCGAGATCCCTCAGGTCCTCGGCCGTCAGGCTCGGCAGGACCCTTTCGTCGATCTCGTTTTCGCGGAAGGCCGGCCCGTATTGCTCGAGCCCGAGCTTCCGCAGCCAATCCGCGACATCCATCGCCGACACGCGCCAATGATACGGACCGGCCTCAGTGTCCTACGATTTCGCCTAATGCGCCACCGCAGGTTTCACCGGGACCGGTTCGGTGAGGATCATGAAATTGCCGCTTTACCATACATAATATCCGGTCTCGCGCGGGTTCGGAGAGGCTCCGAATCGGAATGAGGAATCGCAACCGGAAGAAGAGTTTTTGCTGCTGATTTGCTGCAGGTGCAGCAGCGGTCAACCGATACCTCAATTTGAAGTTGTTATACGGCATGGCTGGCACGGTCCTTGCCGGTGTGTGAGGATTAGCTTGAACGGAGGCGACCATGACCCGTGAAGAATTGACCCGCAAAATCCTCACTGCGAGACGTGCAAAGGGGCTGAGCTGGAAGGCAATCGTCGCCGAGATCGGCGGCGGCTCGGCGGTCTATTTGACCGCCGCGCTGATGGGCCAGATGAAACTGCGTCCCGAACAGGCCGAGGGCGCGGCGAAACTGTTCGATCTCGGCGAGGACGAGAAACTCATGCTGCAGGAGATCCCCTATCGCGGGTCATTGCCGAGCGCGGTGCCGACCGATCCCTTGACCTACCGCTTCTACGAGCTCGTCCAGGTCTACGGCACGACCTGGAAGGAATTGATCCAGGAGGAATTTGGCGACGGGATCATGAGCGCCATTGATTTCGACATGTCGATCGAGCGCCAGCCCGACCCGAAGGGCGACCGCGTCAAGCTCACCCTCAGCGGCAAATACCTCCCATATAAGGAGTACTGAACGACCCGAGGAAACCGCGATGGACGTGATCGACCTCAATTGCGACATGGGCGAGAGCTTTGGTGCCTGGACGATGGGCAGCGACGCCGAGATGCTGAAGATCGTCTCTTCGGCGAATGTCGCCTGCGGGTTTCACGGCGGCGATCCGCTGGTCATGTTCGAGACCGTGACCTGGGCCAAAGAAAACCGTGTCGGGATCGGCGCCCACCCGAGCTTCTTCGACGTCTGGGGCTTTGGCCGGCGCCAGATCCAGGGCGAGAAGCCCGAGGACATCGAAAAGATGGTCATTTACCAGATCGGCGCACTGCAGGGTGTGGCGCGGGCGGTCGGGCACCGGGTCGGCCACGTCAAGGCGCACGGGACGCTCGCCAACCTCGCCGCGGTCGACCGCCCGGCGGCGCTCGCGATCGGCCGCGCCCTCGCGGCTGTCGACCCCGAGCTGATCTATGTCGTGATGGCCGGCACCGAGCTCGAACGCGCGGCGCATGAGCTGGGCCTGAGAATGGCGCGCGAGATCTACGCCGACCGCGCCTATGACGACACCGGCAACCTGGTCTCGCGCAAGCTCCCGGGGGC
>Ga0210396_10001696_pt1 | contig 23342 bp, 23 predicted proteins | sample IncBWH17OmetaG_FD_155466 | JGI IMG/M metagenome (GOLD analysis project Ga0210396, IMG submission 155466) | Forest soil microbial communities from Barre Woods Harvard Forest LTER site, Petersham, Massachusetts, United States - Inc-BW-H-17-O ... | reverse complement strand
GCCTGGCCACGGAGCCGGGCTCGCCCTCACTCTTCCCCGCGCCTATCCAGCCTCCGGGTGGGCTTGCCCTGCCTATCAACGTCTCCAATGGCTCCAAAATCTCCACACGAACTGCACATCGTCTGCATCGCACCTGCACACGCCCGGCGCCGACTGAACTAGCGAGATGAGCAAGATGCTCCAGTGGCGGGGGAGGGCAGCACGGCCAACTTCGACGCCCGCTACGACAACGGCTTGGGGGCCGGCTCGGCGGACGCCTTCGGCCCCTTCGCCGCCCTGCTGCGGCAGCACTTCCCGGTCGGCACGCAGGTCAACCTGCCGAACGACAACCCGTTTCCGCTCTTGGATCCGGCCGCCTGGGCCGGCCGGGAGTCGCTCGGCGGGGTCGGGAACTGTGATGGGACGTGTCATGGCGGATAGCGCGACATCCGAGCATGACGCCGGTCGGGATCCGCGGTTCGCGCTGGCGAAATTCAGGCCGCCGGCCTTGCCGGACCCCCTGGGCGTTAGATCCGGGCTGCATGACCGGCTGACGGCAGGGGCGGGCCGGCGGCTGACCATGGTCGCGGGGTCGGCCGGGGCCGGTAAGAGCGTGCTGATGGCGGATTGGGCCGCAACCCGGTCACCTGGCGTAACAGCCTGGCTGTCCTGCGACGCCGCCGATTCCGACCCGCTCCGGTTCTGGGCCGGGTTCATTGAGGCCCCGCGCGCCATCGAGCCGGGGTTCGGCGGCGACGCCGCCGACGTGCTGGCGATGGACCGGCAGATGTCAGCTGACGTCATCGCGTCGATCGCCAACGATGCCGCCAAGCTGCCGAAAGGGTCGGCCATCATCGTCGACGACTTTCATATCGCGGCACCAGCGGTCGCGAGCAACATGAACGATCTGGTCGAGTGCTGGCAGGCCGAGACCACCCAGCTGGTGCTAGTCGGGCGTTTTGACCCTCCGCTGCGACTGCACCGGTTGCGGATCTCGGCTGAGTTGTGCGAGGTTCGCGATCGTGACCTGTATTTCTCTCTGAGAGACAGCCGCGATCTGCTGGCGAAATTCGGCGTCCAGCTATCCGATGCCGACCTCGCGGTGCTTCATCAGCGAACGGAGGGGTGGCCTGCGGCCTTGCAGATGGCTGCGCTGTCGCTGCGTAGCACCACCGACCCGGTCCGGGTGGCGCGGGCACTGGGGGTCCGCGGCCAGGAGATGGCCGACTACTTCGTCGCTGAGATCCTCGACCAGCAGCCGCCAGAGGTGGCACGGTTCATGCTCGATACGTCCGTCTTGACCGAGCTCACTGCGGACACGTGCGAGGCGGTCAGCGGTACACGAGACGCGGCGGCGCTGCTGCATGCCATCGACGCCGCGCACCTGTTCCTGGTACCAGTTGACGAGGAGCGGACCCGTTTCGTGTGCCACGGCCTGGTGCGCCGGATCATGCGGGCGGAGTTGCGCGCCAGGGACCCGGCCCGGGAGCGCATGCTGGAGCTGCGGGCAGCCGAACATTTCGATTCTGTCGGTGACGCCCGGTTCGCTGCCCGCCACTTCCTGGCGGCGCGGCAAGACCGCCGGGCCCTAGCCCTGCTGCGTGACCGGGTGGTAACCGACTTCCTGACCGATCCGGCGCTGCCCGGCCTGCCGGACCTGACCGCGGTCGATCCCTCGGTGCTCGTGAACGCCCCCGATGATCTGCTGGCGCTGGCCGCCGACCTGTTGCTGTCGGGCGACACCGTCCGCGGCGGCGAGTACCTTGACCTACTCGAGCGCGTTCGGCCGTCGATCGCGCCAGGGTCAAGGCTGGCGGCCCGGGTGGCGGCGATCCAGTCATTTCGTTACGCGGTGACCGGCCAGCTGCCGATGGCCGTCGGTGAGGCTCTGCGAGCCCGGGCCATCCAGGAACAGGCGCATCTCAGCGACGAGTGGAACGCAGCTGTCCCCTTGATCCTCTTGCGCGTCTATGCCTGCCTGGACGCTTTCGAGGCCGTCGAACGCGAATCAGCCGCGGTCCTGACGATTCCTTCATTCCCCGAAGCGGCCAAGCTGGTGCTGGTACCTGGTGCCCTGGCGCTGATACGGCTGGAGTCCGGCCGCCTGGGCGAGGCAGCCGATGCTGCCAGATCCGCCGATGCCGCCGCCCGGCGGCTGAAATTCGACCGGCATTTCTTCGCCATAGATCACCTGCGCGCGCTGGCCGGCCTCGCGCTGGAGCGGCGCGACACCGACCTCGCCGAGCACCTCACCGAACAGGTGCTGCGCCTGTCGGAGCAGCGGTGGCCGCTCTTTGAGTTCCTCGCGCTGTTGGACCGGGCCCAGATCTGGGCCGCCCGCGGGCAGTACCGCCAGGCGCTGGCCAGGATCGACTCGGCGCGGCTAGCCCTGGCCCCGGAATGCTCGGCGCTGCTGGCCCGGGCCGATGAGCAGGAGGCGCTCGTGCGCCTATCGCTCGGCGACCTGCGCTCCCCGGCCGAGCTGGCCAGCAGGCTTCCCGACGTCCGCCGGGAACTGCTACTGGCCAGGATCGCCCTGTCCGATGGCGATCACCACGCCGCGCTGCAGCACCTGCACGCGGTAACGCCGGACGGCCTGACGCCACGCCTGGCGCTAGTACGCCGGCTACTGCTCGCCGCCGCGGCGATCGAGCGCGGCGACCCTGCGGTCGCGAGCATCCTGGGCGGCGCCCTCCGCGCAGCCAGTCGGCAGGGATTCCTGAACACCGTCATCATGACCTCACCCGAGGTATCGGCCTACCTGGTCGAGCATGCCGCCGAGCTGTTGCCGGACCCGTTCATCGAACAGCTGGTCACCGCGGCTCTCGAGGTGCGCGCCGCCGAGGACGGTACCGGCCAGCCCGGCCGGGTACTCGTCGAGCCCCTGACCGTTGCCGAACAGCGCGTCCTCGCGCTCCTGCCTACCAGCACCTACCTGCAGATAGCAGACATCCTCTACATTTCGCGCAACACGGTGAAGACCCATCTGCGGGCGATCTACCGCAAATTCGGGGTCGCCTCGCGCTCACAGGCCCTGCGGAGGGCAGTCGATCTGCGGTTGCTCTGAATTCGCGCCGCTCTTAACCGTTCGCGGCCAAGCTGTGCCGCGCAAGCGGCGCGGCCGCAGCGGCGTAGATCGCCCGGTCCACGGCGCTCAGCTCACGCAGCCCGCTGGCGGGCCGCTGGCGGACCGGCCCGCCTCGTCGCGCGAGCTGGTCAGCGAGCCGCTGCGCGACCACCCCGGCCGCGCCAGCGGCCGGGGTGCGGACACTATCCCGTCTGGCCATCGGCGGATCCTGTCCGCTTCCGCGTCCCGCTGGCCACGGGAATCGGCGGCTGCCCGTGTTGAAGCCTGTCGTGCTGCCCGTATGCCTCGATGCCTGCCGAAAACCGGTACGGCCCGCGGATCCGCTGGAAGTCCGGTGCGATATCCCGGTAATCCAGGTCGGGGTCATCGCCGCAGTCGCAGCAGATGAGCTCGTAGGCATCGGTGTAGCCGCCTTCCGGACGGCCTTTCACCAGGTGGACCGGCTGACGTCGCAGGACCAGTGTCCAGCCCAGCGCGGGCTCATCATGGGTCTGCATCACTGCCTCCTGGGTATCTGACTGGCACCGCTAGGGCCGAATCGGGACTGGTGCGGCTTACTGCGCGGCTGCCTGGCCGCCGTGCAGGGCGTCCTGAAGCTCCTTCTCGTCTTCCTTGGACAGGGAGGTCTTCAGGACCGTGCCGCCGTACTTGCTCATCGCGTCGACGGCCTTGTCCGGGGTTACCTTCTCCAGCATCAGGAACAGCGCCGAGGTACCCGGCTTAAGCATGCCGCGGACCTGCTCCTGGAACTGCTTGTCGATGCTGGTCTTGGTGAACTTGCCCATCAGCGCGCCCATTCCGGCGCCGATGGCCATCCCGAAGACCGGGATGAAGAACAGCAGGCCGAACAGGAACCCCCAGAACATGCCCCAGGTCGCTCCGGCGCCGACCATGTGGTGGTTGGTGTGGACGTGGTAGCTGCCGTCCGTGTCCCGCACGATCACCGCGATCGCGTCCGGCTGGATAATCAGATCGGATGCCAGGCGGCGTGCCTCGTCCGCGGCGGCGTCTGCGGTCGTTAGGTCTGGATATCCGATGGCGACCAGGTCAGCCATGGTGTTCCCCTTCCTCGTGTCATTTCGGTGCGGCCTTCTGGCCGCTGGTCATGCGACGAGCTTTGATCCTGCCTCCGGGGGCCCGGGGATTCCTCACCCTTGCGTGGGTGAATTGCGGCGGTTACCCGGTGCCGGGACAGCCATTCGGCGTAGGACTGGCAGTGGCCCATGTCAAGTTCCACCCCGCCGGGCGGGGCCTGGGCGAACATCAGCGCGGCGGTGCCCTCAAGCGTGCGGCGGAGCAAGTCGGCCGGACCGGTCACCTCGAATCCCAAAGACCACCACGTCTGACCGCCCGAGCGGACTTCAGTGAGTTCCACCCCGCATTCCGGGCCCGTGGCCCGCTCCGCGGCCTCCGCTATGAGCCGCCCGCCGGCCAGCCGGAATCGGCTCATCCGCCGTCTCTTGTGCACCACCGTCCAGCTGGGCGCCCCGGCATCGTCCCGGCCGAGCGGCCCGATCGGAAACGACCACTTCTGCCAGCATTCGATGCGGCCGCGGGCGCGGCCCGCGGCGTCGAGGATTCCCAGGCTGCCGTGGTACTGCTTCACCTCGAGCAGCTGGCCCGCGCGGATCTTCACCGCTAGCCCGCGTAGCACCGGATGGACGAGGTAGGCGTCCTCGCGCGAGTCCATTGCTCCGGGGAACCGCCCGAACCATCCAGCGACCGCGGCATCCAGCTGCCCAGGCAGGATCCACCGCACCTCGACGGTGCTCAGTCCCTGGATGACCGGGGGCCCTGGCGGCCCGGGAGAAGGCCCGATCAGGGGATGCTCAGACACCTTCGACCGCTCCGAGGCGACCTGACCGGACCGCCTTGGCGAACTCCTCATAGTCCTGCTCGTTCTGGTCGGCGTAGCGTTCGCAGAAGTCGGTGATCGACTGGTCGAACGCGTCGTCACCGGCGAGGTACTCCGCCGTCGCGACCGGGTCCCCGGACCGGGCGTGGGCCCGCGCCAGCGTCCATCCGCACTGGCGGGCGTAGTACGTGAGCGTGATCGGCGCCATCAGCTCGACCAGCGCCGAGCCCCGTGGCTCAGGTAGTTGATGCGCCTGTACCCTCGGTACGGCTTCTTTCACGGCCATCTTGGTCCACCTCTAACGGCTGGCCCGCGATTGGTGACACTGCCAGTTAAGCGCCGTCCGTGACCTGGGGTATCACCCTCGAGGGGGTGAGCTCCGCCGGATAAGCCTGCGATCTGGCAGTGTTCGAGGGCTGCGTTGAACTGGTAGGGAGCAAGAAGCCGGACCCGTTCGGCCCAAATATCTTTTGCCTGTCCCGGGGAGACCCGTACGTCGGTGAATGAAGTCGGCACTGCCTACCGCCTGTGCGGATCTTCGGTGATCGTGACGCGGGGCCCTCGCCCTCCTGGTGCTGCGGGAAGTCGGCAAGTACGTGGCGCCGGATGAGTAACCGATCGGATCCGCCGGGCCGGAGATGACCCAGGTCACGGGTGCTTGATCAGGAGCTGCCGAGTGCCTCGGTGATCTGCTGGATGGCTTCGGCCTCAGCGGGACTCACGTCTTGCCCGTGTTCCCGGTGCGCGGTCGCGACCTTGCCGGCCAGGGCGAGGACAAAGCGCCGGTACTCATCGAGTTCCTCGGTAGTCGCCTTGCTCCCGAGCACAGCCACCGCGTTGCGGAGGTGGTCGAGTCCGTTTTCCCTGAGCTCATCGGCGGAGTGGTATCTGGTGTGGTCCACCGTGGGTTTTGCCGCCGCGATTTCGTCGAGGAGTTCGCTTTCGCCGTGCTCGCCGCGCGCTTCCGCGTAGGCCTTGGCCATCGCGATCGTCTCGCGGAACGTTCCTCCGCGCGCCGCCGTCACGACGATCATCCCGGCGGTGGGCGGGCCCTCGAGAACCACTTTCCATTCCTCGGGTGAAAAAGCAGCTTGTGTCGTCATGCCACGCTCCTTCGCTCAGACCTTATTCAACCAGGCTCCCAGTGGGCGTTAGCTCCGCGCCCTGAGCGGTGCGGGCCTTACGCTGCCGCGACAGCTGGATGAGCTTGTCGGTCGCGACGACCGCCGGGGCGATGAGCGACCGGGCGAGCACCACGACCCACTCACGCCCGCTGAGTGAGGTGGTGTCGAGGAGGCGCTTACCGACGATCTCCCGTCGTCGACAAGGACGACTCAGCGCAGCCGGATGCGCACTGGCCATCGCAGCCTGGCTCGGGTATGACCAAGGCCGCTGCCGGTGCGGGGTTGCTGTTATCCCAGGGTAGCGACGAGGATCGCCTTAATGGTGTGCAGGCGGTTCTCGGCCTGGTCGAACACGATGCTGGCTCCGGAGTTGAAGACCTCGCCGGTCACCTCGAGGCCGTCGGTCATGCCAGTGTGCTCCATGATCTCCCGGCCGACAGTGGTGTTCGGGTCGTGGTAGGCCGGCAGGCAGTGCATGAACTTGACGGCCGGGTTCCCGGAGGCCTTCAGCAGGGCCGAGTTGACCTGGTAAGGCGTCAGCAGTTTGACCCGGTCGGCCCATACGTCCTTGGCCTCGCCCATCGAGACCCACACATCGGTGTGGATGAAGTCGACCCCGGAGACGGCTTCCCGGGGATCCTCGGTGACGGTGATCCGCGCACCGGTCCGTCGGGCGATGTCATTGGCCAGGTCGACCACGTCCTTGGGCGGGTACAGCTCGGCCGGCCCGGACAGCCGCACGTCGCTGCCCATCAGCGCGCCCATGACCAGCAGGGAGCGGCCCATATTGAACCGGCAGTCGCCCACGAACGCATAGCTCAGGGCATGGTAGGGCTTGCCGCTGGCTTCGTGCATGGTCAGGAAGTCGGCGAGCATCTGAGTGGGGTGCCATTCGTTGGTCAGCCCGTTGTACACCGGCACCCCGGCGTGTGCGGCGAGTTCTTCGACGTCGGCCTGGCTGTTGCCGCGGAACTCGATCGCGTCGTACATCCGGCCCAGCACGGCGGCGGTGTCGGCGATCGATTCCTTGTGGCCCAGCTGGGAGCCGGACGGGTCCAGGTAGGTCACGTGCGCGCCCTGGTCGTAGGCACCGACCTCGAACGCGGACCGGGTCCGGGTGGATGTCTTCTCAAAGATCAGCGCGATCTCCTTGCCCTCGAGGTGCTTGACCTCGGTGCCGGCGTACTTGGCCAGCTTGAGCGCCTCGGACAGCTTGAGCAGGTAGCCGAGCTCGCGCGGGGTGAAGTCGATCTCCTTGAGGAAGCTGCGGTTCTTCAGGTTGAACGCCATGGCTGTGTGTATCTCCTATGTGCTTAGAACGCCGGGTCGCGCTGTAGCGGGCAGGTCATGCAGTGGCCGCCGCCGCGGCCCTTGCCGAGCTCGAAGCCCGCGATGGTGATCACCTCGATACCGGCCTTGCGCAGCGCGGTGTTGGTGCCGGTGTTGCGCTCGTAGGCGACGACCACGCCGGGTTCGAGCGCCACCACATTGTTGCCGTCGTCCCACTGCTCGCGCTCGGCCTCGAAGGAGTCCCCGCCGGTCTCGATGACGCGCATCTTGCCCACGCCCAGGGCCTGGCCCATCAGCTCGGGCAGCGTCCCTTGCTGCTCCTCCACCACCAGATCCTCAGACGAAGCGCCGGGCCGGATCGCCCATATCCGCGCCCCGCCGACGACCTGGGGGAACAGGGTGACCAGGTCGCGGTCGCACATCGTGATGACCGTGTCCAGGTGCATGTAGGAGCGCGACTTGGGCAGGTGCACGGCCAGCACCAGCGTGGCCGAACCGGCCCGGAACAGCGACCGGGCGATCCACAGCACCGCCTGCGGCGTGGTGCGCTCGCCCATGCCGATCATCACCGCGCCGTTGCCGATGGGCTGCACGTCGCCGCCCTCGACGTGGGCACGGCCCCAGTCTTCGCTGACCCCGCCGAGCCAGATGGGGAATTTCTCGGCGGCGAACATCGGGCTGAACCGGTAGATGGTCTCCATGATCATGGTCTCCGGCTTGCGGGCCGGCTTAGTCATCGGGTTGATCGTGACCCCGTCGTAGATCCAGCATGACGGGTCGCGCTGGAACAAGAAGTTCGGCAGCGGCGGCAGCAGCATCGACGTCGGGTCGGCGGACTCCCACACCAGCCCGACGTCCCGAGCCACGTCGGTCTTGGTGATCCCGCCGATCAGGAACTCGGCTAGCACCGCCGGATCGGCTGACCCGACCCACTCGGCCGCCCGCTGGGCGGCGGTGATGCCGACCTCGCGCTCGTTCAGGATGTGCTCGCACACCCAGTCCCGGGCCTCCGGGCTGGCCAGCGCCTGGGCCAGCAGGTCCTCGGCCTCGAACACCTCGACGCCGCGGTCGCGCATCGCCTCGCAGAACATGTCATGCTCAGCCTTGGCCCGCGCCACCCAGAGCACGTCGTCGAAGAGCAGCTCGGCGGCGTTGGACGGGGTCAGGCGGGTGTGTTCCAGGCCCGGCCGGTGCACCATCACCTGGCGCAGCCTGCCCACCTCGGAGTTCACTCCGAAAGGCATGTTGATCACCTCGTTGTCTCGATAGCGGGAGGATTTTTGCTGGTCCGCCCGGCGGGCGTGCTGATGGTTCTGGTGTCGGTCATCGCCGGTCAGCTGCCTTCCGGGGCGAGGGTCTTGCTCTGGCGTCGCAGCTGGATGAACTTGTCCACAGCGACGACCGCCGGGGCGATGAGCGACAGGGCGAGCACCACGACCCACTCACGCCCGCTGAGTGAGGTGGTGTCGAGGAGGCGCTGGAGCATGCCGAGTTCGACGGCGGCCCAGGTGAGGATCCAGCCCAGGATGATCCAGCCCAGGTAGGGGAACACCGGCGAGGACCAGGGCGCCTGGCGTTCCCGGCGCATGACCAGGCCGATGTTGACCGCGCTGAACGAGACGATGGCGAAGGCCATGGTCATGTTGACCGACGCGACCGTGGTGCTCGGCTTGCCGGGTCCCCACTCGAGCACGGACAGGGCGGTGGCGGCGACCACGAACCCGGTGACGAACCAGCGGATGACCTGGGGGGTGGTGACGATCTTGGTGCCGGGCTTGCGCGGCGGCCGCTGCATGACGCCGGGGTCTGGGACGTCTACGATGAACCCGATCACCACCGTGATGACGACGAAGAACTTGCAGAACAGCAGCTGGAGGGGGAACAGGGCGACGCCGCCGTTGATGTTCAAGATGGTGGCGTAGACCATCAGCTGCAGCACCGAGGACAAGATAGTCAGCTGCATCCGGATGTAGGTGGAGATCCGCCGGTAGATGTCGCGGCCCAGGTCCACGGCCTGGACCAGGGTGGCGAAGTTGTCGTCGGTCAGCACGATCTTGGCGGCCTGCTTGGTGACCTCCGAGCCGCTGCCCATGGCCACGCCGACGTCGGCTTGTTTCAGCGCGGCGGCGTCGTTGACCGCGTCGCCGGTCATCGCGACTACGTCGCCGGATTGCTGCATGAGCTTAGCCAGCCGCAGCTTGTCCTCCGGTGCGACCCGGCCGAACACGTGCAGCTGGGGAAGCCGCTCGATCACCTCGGTATCGGACAGGTGCTGCAGTTCGGTGCCGGTGATCACGCCGGGTCCCAGGCCGAGCTCGTCGGCGATCGCGCGGGCGGTGATGGTGTGGTCGCCGGTGATCATCCGCACGTCGACCCCCGCGCCCAGCGCGGCGCGGACCGCGTCCTTGGCCTCGGTGCGCAGCGGGTCCACGATCCCGACCAGGGCGATGAAGACCAGGCCGGTGACGGCGGCCATCGGATCAGCCAGCGCTGCCGACATCGCCGCGTCATCCATGTCCTTGGCGGCGAACGCGAGCACCCGCAGCCCGCGCTCGGACAGCTGGCGGTTGGCGGCCAGGAGGTCGTCCCGCACGGTGCCGATCGGCACCTGCTGGCCATGCCACAGCGCCCGGTCGCAGTGGTCCAGGACGACGTCCGGCGCGCCCTTGACGGTGACCAGATGCGGTTGGGCGACGATCGGGCCGACCAGCCAGTCCGGGCGGTCGTGGAAAGTGGCCATGAACTTGTACTCCGAGTCGAACGGCACCTCGGCCCGGCGGGGCAGCGCCTGGCGGGTCTGCTCGGCGTCCACGCCCATCTTCGCGGCCAGCACCACGAACGCCGCCTCGGTCGGATCGCCGATGACCGACCCGTCGTCGTCGACGGTGGCATCGGTGCATAGCACCAGGCCCAGGGCCAGGTTCCGGAAGTCGGGCGGCTGCGTCCCGGCCACGCCCAGGATCGCGCCGGTCTTGGCGTATCCGGGGCCTTCGATCTTGAACCAGTCACCGCCGCCTAGCATGGTGGTCGCGGTCATCGCGTTCATCGTCAGCGTGCCGGTCTTGTCGCTGTTGATGACGGTGGTCCCGCCCAGGGTCTCCACGTCTGACAGCGACTTGACCACCGCCTTGTGCTCAGCCAGCCGCCGCGCCCCCGACGACAGCATGGCCTGCACGAACGTGGGCAGCCCGGTCGGGATCGCCGCGATCGCGGTGGAGATGCACAGCAGCACCAGCGTGGTGGTGTCCTGGCCGCGCACGAGACCGAAGATGGCGATGATCGCCACGGCCACGAAGGCGATCAGGCCGAACACCTTGGTCATGCCGTCCAGTTCGCGCTGCAGAGGCGACTTGGACCGCTGGGTGGCGGTCACCATCCCGGCGATCTTGCCCATCTCGGTCGCGCTGCCGGTGGCGGTCACCACGATCGTCGCGGTGCCCCGGGTGACCTGGGTGTTCTGGAACACTAGGTTGGTCCGGTCGCCCAGCGCCACCTCACCCTCCGGCAACGTGCCAGCGTCCTTGGGTATCGGCGCGCTCTCCCCGGTCAGCGCGGCCTCCTGCAGCTCCAGCGTGGCGGAGGACTCGATCCGCCCGTCCGCCGGGACCACGTCCCCGGCCTCGAGCAGCACGATGTCACCCGGCACCAGTGTGGCCGATTCGATCTGTTCGACCTGCCTGGAGCGCCGCACCCGGGCATGCGGCACCTGCAGCTTGGCCAGCGCCTCCACGCTGGCCCGGGCCTTCAGCTCCTGGGCCGTGCCCATCACCACGTTGAACGTCACCAGCCCCAGCACCACCACGGCCGTCGCGATCTGGACGATCGCGAAACTAGCCGCGACCACGATCAGCAGCATGATGTTCATCGGGTTGACCAGCTGGGCCCGGGCCACCACCCACAGGCTCGGCGGCGGCTCGGCCGGCACCTCGTTCGGCCCGTACTCCTCCAGCCGCCGCTCCGCCTCGTGGGCGTCCAGCCCGTCATCCGGATCGACACCCATCTGCCCGGCCGCGGCTTGAGGCGACAGGGCGTACCAGGCGAGATTCTCGGCGGGTTGCTGCAAGGTGGTCATCTGAGCTCCTCGGGACGGTTGCGGCGTACCCGCGCCGCAGCGGCTGATCTAGTGCACGAGCTGGACATTCTTTGTCCTCCCGGCGTGGAAGTGTTTCCATCCGTAGTCCAGGGCCACGCTCAGGGCCAAGATGCCGGCCAGCGTGACGATCGAGGCGGGCTCGTGGATCAAGGTGGTGAATACGAACGTCACGAAAACCGCGCCGGCCGCCACGATCGCCAGGACGAGCATCAGGAGGTTCGCGCCGGTCTCAGAGCGGATCCGCAAGTGGGCCGCGGTGATCATGGTGAAGATCACCAGGGCCACCGCGCTGCCGATCGACGCGATCGAGTCCAGGTTGAACACCACGGCCAGGATCAGGCACACCGCTGCCTGGATCAGCAGCCCGTTCGAGGCCCGGCCGCCGGCCTTGCGCGCCATCAGCGGCGGGAACTGTCCCGTCTCGGCCAGCCGCTCGGAGAGCCCCTGGGCCGGGTACAGCCCGGCGTTGGTGGCCCCGGCGGTGGCGAACAGCGCGGTGACGGTCATCAGCCAGAAACCCGCCCGGCCCAGCGTCGGCTCGGCGGCCACCGCGATCGCGGTCCCCCCGGAGGAGATCACCTTGTCCACCGTCAGCGTGCCGAACACGCCCAGCGCGATGGCCACGTAGATGACCGTCGCGATCCCCAGCGCCAGGAACATCGCCTTGGGCAGCTGGCGGGACGGCTTGGCCAGGTCCTTGGCGGTGAAGGTGATGATGCCGAAGCCCAGGAAAGCGAAGAAGGTCAGCGCCACCGACGAGATGATGTCCTGGAACGACGGGTACCCCGAGAACGCCAGCAGCGACGGGTGGATGTTCACCAGCGTGACCACCGAGAAGAAGGCCAGGATCCCCAGCACCACGTAGACGATCACCGTCTGCGCGCCCGCCACCAGCCCGGACCCCGCGACGTTCAGCCCGGTCATCACCACGATGATCAGCGCCGCGAACACCTTGATCCACGCCTGGTTCTCCCCGGCGAACGTCGAGGTGGCATAGCTCCCGAACGACACCGCCACCATCGCCGTCACGATCGCGTTGGCCATATACGTCAGCCACGCGGTGACCCCGGTGAAATGCCCGTTGCCGGTCGACTTCGCCACGTACTCCAGGAACCCCCCCGCCGACGGGTACCGCGCGCCCAGCTTCGCGAACGAATACCCCTGCAACCCCGCCACCACCCCGGCGAGCAGGAACGACAGCCACACCGCCGCCCCCGCCACCGCGCCGGCCGCGCCTAGCAGCGCGAAGATGCCCGCCCCCACCATCGCCCCGACACCGATGAACGCGGCCTGCCGCACCGATAGGTACTTCTTTTCAGGCGGCGTCTCCGCGGACCCGCCCACGTCCGCCCGCGATTCCTGGCTCATGACCCAGCCGACCCCGCCGTGCTCGGCTGCACCGCGCCCTCCGTGTGCTGGGCCTCATCGGAACTAGATGCGGATCCCTCAGGCGCGCCCTGCGTGACAACGCTGGTGCCGGCCTTCCCCGCCACGATCCCGGCGATGTCAGCCAGCGAGCCGATCGCCGCCCGCCTGCCGGTCTTGGCCGCGAAACGGACCGCGGCCTTGACTTTGGGGCCCATGGACCCTGCCGCGAACTCATAACCGGCCAGTTCCTCCGGCGTTACCCGGCCCAGCCGCCGCTGCTCCGGGCTGCCCCAGTCCAGGTAGACCCCGTCCACATCGGTGGCCATGAGGAACAGGTCCGCGCCTAGGTTCTCGGCGAGCAGTTCACTCGCCAGGTCCTTGTCGATGACCGCCTCGACGCCCGCCAGGGCGCCAGGACCCGAGGACGGGTACATCGTAGGGATTCCGCCGCCGCCCGCGCAGATGACCACGGCACCCCGCTCCAGCAGCCAGCTGATCGGCGCGATCTCCAGGATGCGCCGGGGCTCGGGAGAGGGCACCACACGCCGCCATGCGGCACCGTCCGGCCGGAACACCCACCCCTTCTCCGCGGCCAGCACGTCGGCGGCCTCCCTGGCGTAGACGGGGCCGACGAACTTGGCCGGGCTGGCGAACGCCGGATCATCCGGATCCACCACGATCATGGTGAGCAACGTCGCCACCTGATGCTCCGCCGGCAGCAGGCTCCGCAGCTCCTGCTGGATCAGGTAGCCGATCATGCCCTGGGTGCCCGCGTCCAGCACATCCAGCGGGTAAGGCTCGGTGTCTTTGTACGCTTCGGCCTGCAGGGACAGCAGGCCCACCTGCGGCCCGTTCCCGTGCACCACCACAACGCTGTGCTCCGCGGCCAGCGGCGCGATCGCCTCCGCCGCGATCGCGATGTTCCGCCGCTGCACCTCGGTGGTCATCGGGTCACCCCGCCGCAGCAGCGCGTTGCCGCCGACCGCGATCACGATCCGCATCGTCAGCCTCCTCGCTCCGGTGACCTATGGATGCTGCCAGTGATACGGCGCGGATGTCGCGGCGGTGAGACCGAACTGATGCGGCCTTTCCGGGCTAGCTATTTCGGGTTTAGCTGACACACCGAAGGCCCGAAGACTCCTCCGGACATGTCAACCTCATCCGTCACGGCCCACCCTTAGCTGACCGATTGCGTCGTATTACCGTCACTCGCTCCGCACTTGTGCCATCTGGTTTCCAGATTCTGTTCGAGCTATCTCGGAATCTCGTCACCCTTCGGAGGGTGATTTCCCGGCTATTTGCGCGGCGTTCGTGCGCCCAACCGTTGCCGGACATCAGGGCCGCGGTCTTGAGGAATGCGTGGGGCGGTCCGAAGACCGTGGTCAGGAGAAGGAGCACGACGGACACCGCGGGCGTTTGATTCGGTCAGTCGGCCTTGGCGGGGCAGTCTGCCTGCTGCTGGGCGGCCTGAATGTAGGAGACAAGGGCGTCGTTGGGGAACCCGGTGGCTTTCTCGTGCAGGCTGCTGCTGGCCTTGGCCGCGGCCAGGTAGACGCGAAGCGCGGCGCATTCGCGGGTGGCGGTGGCGGCGTCGATTTGCTGCTGTAGCTGGGAGTTGTAGGTGGCCCATGGCACCTGCTGGGCCGTGTCGCACGCGCAGACCAGCAGGGCCGTGGCCAGGCCGGCGACGACCAGGAGGATCCGGCGGGTCCGCCGGAGCGGGTTGGTGTCCATCTATTTCACCGGGCCTCCGAGAGCGGGGACGGCGACTCCGAGGAGCATGGCCAAGCAGGTGAGGATGAGCAAGATGCCCAGCAGCGGCGCGACGAACTTCAGGTACCGGTCGTAGCGGACCCGGCTGAGCGCGAGCCCGCCCATCACGATCGCCGAGGTGGGGGTGAACAGGTTCATCCAGCCGGACGCGGACTGGTAGGCAGTCACCACCATGGCCCGGCTCACCCCGGCGAAGTCGCCGAGCGGGGCCATGATCGGCATTGCCAGCGTGGCGTGCCCGGAAGAAGACGGGACCAGGAACGCCAGCGGGATGTTGACCAGGTACATCACCACCCCGAACGCTCCGGAGGACAGCCCGCTGACCGCACCTTCCAGGGCGTGCAGCACGGTGTCGGTGATCCCGGCGTTGTTCATGATGGTGGTCACCCCGCGCGCCACCGCGATGATGAGTGCGGCGCCGATGAAATCGCCGGCGCCGGAGATGATGCCGGTGACGGTGCCTTCCTCGCCGAGTCCGCCGACCAGCCCGACCAGCACGGCGCCGACCAGGAACAGCGCGGCCAGTTCGGGGAAGTACCATCCGAGGGTGATGCCCTCCAGGGAGGAGCTGAAGTCCCCCCACGGGATCACCGAGAAGATCATCAGCCCGAAGGTCAGCCCGAAGATCCACAGCACGGTCTTCTGCCGGCCGGTCATCGGCTCCGGCGGCCCGGCCGGGGCACTGGCCAGGGCCTCGTCCCCTTCGACGGCGGGCACCATCGACCGGGCCGGATCGGCCTTGACCCGGCGCGCGTACCACAGCACATACACCACGGCGAGAGTGGTGAAGGCGACGTACATGATCAGCCGCAGCCCGATGCCGTCCCCCAGCGCGACGCCCGCGGCGTCCGAGGCCACCCCGGTCGCGAACGGGTTCACCGTCGAGGCCAGCGTCCCGACCCCCGCGCCGACCATGATGATCCCCACCCCCACCAGCCGGTCATAGCCCAGGGCGATGATGACCGGCAAGATGATCGCGTAGAACCCCAGCGTCTCCTCGGCCATCCCGTAGGTGGTCCCGCCGACGGAGAAGATCGCCATCAAGATCAGGATCAGCAGCAGGCCACGCTTGCGGAACCGGTTGGTGACCCGCCCGATCCCCGCATCCAGCGCTCCGGTCTTGATGGTGACGGTGATGAACGCGCCGATCGCCAGGACGAAGAAGAACACCTGGACCGCGCCGGCCAGGTCCCCGCTGTTGTACGGTCCGGTTTCCCCTGGCGCGGTGACGATCTCGGCGGGCACCTGCGTGCCCGCCGAGGTCCCGCAGGCCGCCTGGCCCTTCTTCAGCAGGTCGGGGTTGGGGTCCGTGACAGCCTCCGACGGCGTCCGTATCCCGTACAAGCCGTTGACCGGCGACACCCACAGGTCATACAGCCGTTCCTGGAAGGACAGGTCGACCTTGACGGTTTCGAACGTGCCGGGAACCGGCTTGGGTGTCCCCCCGTCGCAGCTGACGTAGGAGTAGGAGCCCGACGGGATGATGAACGTCAAGATCCAGACCAGCACCAGCACGAAGAACAGCACGGTGAACGCGGTCGGGAACTTGAACCGGCGCTTGGGCTCGGTGGTCGTATCCTCCGGGGCGGCCTGCGTGTCGGTCGTCATGGTGCCCGCCGCGGGTCAACGGGGATGACCAGCGGGCTGCGGGACGGACGGTGGCCGCCCCGGGCTCCTGGCCGGGTGCCTGGTGCCTGCATCATGGGCGCACTCCCAGACGAGGATCGGGGACCTTGACTCCTGCAACCTTCTCGAATTGCGCCGGGGGATCATCACCCGCTCAGGGGTGATTCCTGCTCCTTGCGGAGGTCGTGATGTCAGCGTGACAGGAGTGATTTGTCGGCCATGACCAGGCAGCAGACCGGGACTTGCGATAGCGCCGCGCCGGGTGATCGATCCGCTTCACCGCAGGCGAGTCACCCACGGGGTAACGCCCGTTCCGGGACGCTCTAGTAAGGCAACCGCACTTGGCATCGTGAGCTGGGCGAATGGGGGCCCGGTGTGGTTGATGTCGCCCTGTTGCAGGATGGGCCGGTGTGAGGGCAGCCGCCTCGTGGTCATGTTTGTGTGACGAGTACAAGAACCGAGGCGGCCGCCGCCGTCAGCATAGGCGCCGGGCTGGCGCAGCTCCCTGGGACCGGGGTCCGGGGCGGGAGCTACGGTAAGAAACGCCACGCCGAGTTACCGCTTTAACGTTCTCCGCGCCGGAGCAGGGTGCCCGATGGCGGCCACGCTTGCCGTCGTGCGGCATCACACCTGAGCTGACTTCGCGTCGGCTTCGATCGCCGCGGTGTCGGCCTTCAACTGCCTGGCCTCTATCTTCCGTGCCTGCTTCATCGCCCGCTCGATCTCCGCCCCGCTATCCAGCACCGCGACCACCACCAGGCCCGCCTGGCCGACGTCCAGGTGCTCGCCGAGCTCCTTCAGATCCTTGCGGCTCATCCCGGCCGCTGCGTGACCGGCCACCGCGCCCAGCACCGCGCCGCCCCCGGTGGCGACCGCGAGCAGGCCCCCGCCGACCGCGGCGAACGGGAACAGCGCCACCACCAAGCCGGTGGCCAGCCCCGCCCCGCCGCCGAGCACGCCACCGACCCGGGTCGGCGTCTCATGTTTCTTCGTGATCTTGACCTTCCCGTCGGCCCGGCGCTCGATGACCGCGGCGTCATAGGCGTCGATCAAGCCCGCCTTGGTATGCAGCTCCTTGACCGCCTCATAATCGGCGTCCGCGCCGGCCGCGTTGTCATACACCCCGACATACGCCATGAACGTGTCAACTGCCATCGTCATACCTCCAGTACCCGCCAGATGTGTCGCGCTGCCGATTCAGGGGACTGCCAGCCCGGCAGCCACCCCGGGCCCGCGCTGTCGATGACCGGCTCCGGCGCGGTCACCTGGCCCCATCGACGGCAGCTTTAGCCTGGCGGTGGTCAGGCGACCTGTCAGGTTGCTGGAGTGTACCGCCTGGCCAGATTCCGGTTTTCTTGCGCGTCCACTCGGCGGCGCCGCGGTCGACAGCCGTCTTGACCAGCGCGTATATCGCGCCGTGCAAGCCTGCGGCCAGCAGGATCTCCCCCCAGCCGCGCTCCGAGTCCATCGGCGCAGGCGCGTCAGATCCCCGGCCGACGATCTTCCAGACCCTGTTGAAGATCAGCCCGCTGAGCAAGCCGCCAACGATCCCGGCCACGATAGCCACCGGCTTGTACAACAACTTGAGCATCGCCGCCTCCTTTCACCTGGTAACCGCCCAGCTGGCCACGAGCGCGCCGACAGCGAATGCGTCGCTGGCCCCTGACCACCGCCAGGCTCCTGACCGTCAGGTCTCGTGACCCGATCCGGCCAAGCCCCTGGGCGGCCCCGACCGTGCCATCTGCGCGGAGCCCTTAGCCGCGCGGGCCTGGCGCTGAGCCTCGCGCTCCAGACGCTGCATCTGCCGCCGGTCCCAGGCCGCCAGCCGCGCCGCCATGCTGGCCGTGTTCTGCTGGCCGATCTGCCGCAGCGACCCTACCGCGATCGCGGTCACGGCCACCGTCTGATAGAAGCGGGGGCTGCGCAGCACATGACCCACGAGCCCCAGCCCGACCAGCCCCCATGTCATCTTGGTGTCAAGACCCGAACGCCTCGGCCGCGGCGCCGGGCTGCCGCTGCCCTCCGCAACGACGGCCTGCGGCGGTTCCCCCGCACCCTGCCCTGATCGTGCCATTCTTGCCTCCCACCCTGAAGCGCCCGCACACTGCCAGCGTGCCGCACGATGAGGTTCCCGGCATCACCCTCCAGCGGGTGACCTTGGGCTTTCGGGCGCAACAGGTTCACGCCTGACCTGACGCCCCTACAGGCGCCGGTCTCTTGCGAGCCGGTGCCAGGCCATGCCGGCGAAAGCCGCCGCCAATCGATGCCCGCTGGGCGGCTTGGACCGCCCGGCCGCTTCCTTGATCGTTACCCTAGATCTTGCTCGGCCAAGGCCCGTACTATCTGATCGAGCACCTTCGCGCGTTGCTCAATCTCTGAGCACTTTCGGGCTGGCTCAAACTCGGCGATCTATTACGGGTCCCGAGGAAATCGGCCGTCGGCCCGCCAAGCCCTGTTTCTAGTAGGTAGCCGCATTTCACGGTTTGACCTAGGCGAATTCGGGCTGGCGGGTGAGTCGGGTGCGTTTGTGGAACCATCGTGCGCGGGCTTGGTGGCGGCGGGTCCAGGCGTCCCAGTGGATGACGAGCCGCCGGGGCAGGGGCCGGGTGGTGAGGGCGGCGAGCAGCCGCTTGATCTCCGGGATGGTCAGCGGGATCATGCCGGGTTCCGGCGGTGGCAGCTGGCCGGGCCGGACCGGGGGCGGCGCTGATGGCAAAAATGGCCAGGATGGCCATCACCAGCACGGCGTGGCGGGCGATCGCGGTGTAGAGCCGGGCCTGGCACTGGTCGAGCGCGAAGCAGTCCTTGGCGAAGGAGAAATCTTCTTCGACCGGCTATCGCAGCCCGGCCGCCTTGATCAGCCGGGCCTTGGTCAGGAGCTGCCCGGCGGGCACGAAGCAGTAGTGAAAGGCCAGCTCCCCGGTCCGCAGGTGCCGGCGGATCAGCAGGTGGTGACGCGCCGAGGCGGCAGCCAGCCAGGCCCAGGCATACCAGCGCTCGCCCTTGGAGCCGTGGCTGGCCGAGCGGACCTCCCAGCACCGCTTGTCCGTCAGCAGCCGGGCGGCAGCCTGAGCGCACGTCAGCCTCGTGCCCGCGGCCAAGGCGATCATGAAGTCCGACGGCACCCGCAGCACGTACGCCCGGCCGGTGGCCTCGAAGTGCTCGCGCAGCTGGGTGCAGCCGCCGTAGACCTCGTCGCCGCAGTAGAAGTCCGGCCGGATCCCGTCGGCCGCGGCGTCGGTGCTGAGGTCGATGGCCAGCTGCCCTTGGTGCGGAAGGCCAGGCCGGCCGGCAGCCCCATAACCAGGGACCTCACCGGGTCGGCGATCTGCTCGCGGGGCACCCACTGGCGGGCGCCGATCAGCGCGTGCCAGGCGGCTTCCCGCACGTAGGACAGGTGCACGGTGTTGATCCCGTTGGCCGCCTTCCCCGCGCACCCTAAGTACTGGCGCTTGACGCCCGCGCCTCGCCCGCCTTTTCCTGCCCCGTCTCGTCGATCGCCACGATCACCATCCCGCCCCGCCGCCCCGCCACCTCCAAGCCCTTGACCGCGAACCGGCGCACCACGGCCATCGCGGCGAAGGTATCCCAGCTGGCATGGTTCAGCAGCCGCTGGGTCCGGTCCGGCGTCCGGTCCCCGCCGCGCCGCGCGATGCCCCACCCGTTCACCCGGGCAGCTCGCTGGCCAGCGCCGACACGTACTTGCCTGCCTGCAGCCATGGCTCGGTCCGGGCAAAGCACGCCCGCAGCAGCCCCAGCAGCTCATCCCGTTCCGCAGCGCCAGCCCGGCGCCTATGCTAACGGCAGCGGCCGCCTCGGTTCTTGTACTCGTCACACAGACATAATCACGAGTCGGCTGCCCTCACACCGGCCCATCCTGCAACAGGGCGACATCAACCACACCGGGCCCCATTCGCCCAGCTCACGATGCCAAGTGCGGCTGCCTTACTAGCGAGCGGCAACGTCAGCGTTCCCCGAATCCCCGCCGACCGCGGAGTTTATGAACGATTGATGAATAACCGATGTCTAGCAATCGAATTAAGAGATGCCGGTCGTGACGGTCGGCTCGCTGCCTGTCCCGGAAGTGCCTGGCAGGCCAAACGGAAATGGGCGGGAATTCACCCCCGGAAGGGTGAGGGAAACCGCCTGACTATCCAGGCAGGATCGGTGAGGCGACCGCCTCGGACAGGGGCCGGGGACTGCGGGCGGTGAGCCACGAGGAGGACAGATGACTACTCATACCGGGGCGCCCGCACCCGGCCTGGCGCCGGATGACACAGGACCCGTATGGCACACGCTGAGCGCCGATTGGGTGCTGCGAGCGGGTCATCAGCTGGGCCGAGCAGGCGCACACGCAGGCGGTCGCGCACACCATGGGCGTCGTCACGTTCTCGCTGTACGCCCTGCTCTTCTCAATCGAGACCAGAGACGAACGACGGAGGGCGTTCAGCCTCGATACGTTCTCCGACTCCAAGTTCGTCATCGCCACCGGCATGTCGATCCTGACGCTCCTGCTGACCACGGTCTTCGGCCCGCTGCAGACGTTCCTCAAGACCACCAGCCTTGACGTGCGGCAGTGGCTGATCTGCCTGGCCGTGGCGCTGTCCATCGTCGTCGTATCCGAGATCCGTAAAAGCCGTGCGGCATACCGCACCCGGCCATCAAGAAACGAGGTGATCAGGATGCCGTTCGGGGTGCATTCCGAAGTCGGCAAGCTGCGCAAGGTAATGGTCCACCGGCCCGGCCTTGAGCACACGCGGCTGACCCCGTCGAACGCGGAGGAACTGCTGTTCGACGATGTGCTATGGGTGGCTCGGGCGAAGGCCGAGCACGACATGTTCGCCGAGGCGATGCGCGCGCGGGGGGTGGAGGTCTTCGAGGCCGAGACGCTGCTAGCCGAGGCCCTGGCCAACGCGGAGGCCCGGGACTGGGTCTGCGGCCACATCCTGAACGAGCGAGAGGTCGGTATCACGGCCGCGCGGCGGGCCCGTGAGTGGGTCGTCGCGGCCGATCCGGCGCTGGTAGCGGAGTTCCTGATCGGCGGGATCACCAAGGCCGACGTCCAGCGGGATGTGGGCCTGGCGTGGGAGTCGGCCGACCCGACGTCCATACTGCTGCCGCCGCTGCCGAACTTCTTGTTCCAGCGCGACCCGTCGTGCTGGATCTTCGACGGGGTCACGATCAACCCGATGACCAAGCCCGCCCGCAAGCCCGAGACGCTCATCATGGAAACCATCTACCGGTTCAGCCCGATGTTCGCGGCGGAGAAATTCCCGGTATGGCTGGGCGGATCGGAGGAGGACTGGGGCCGCTGCCACGTCGAGGGCGGGGACGTGCAGCCCATCGGGGCTGGCACGGTGATGATCGGCATGGGTGAGCGGACCACGCCCCAGGCGGTGCTGTGGATCGCCCGGTCGCTGTTCCGCGCCGGGTCGGCCCGCCAAGTGCTCGCGGTGCACCTGCCTAAGTCCCGCTCCTACATGCACCTAGACACGGTCATCACGATGTGCGACCGGGACCTGGTCACGCTCTTCCCCCAGGTGGTGTACGGGGCGCGCACGTGGGCGATCCGGCCTGGCGCCTCGACCGAGGATCTCCGCGTCGAGGAGCAGACCGGGTCCCTGCCCGAGGTGATGGCCGTCGCCCTGGGCGTGGAGAAGATGCGCGTCATCGAGACCGGCGGGGACGCTTTCGAGGCCGAACGGGAGCAGTGGGACGACGGCAACAACGTGGTCGCCCTCGAGCCCGGCGTCGTCATCGGCTACGAGCGCAACACCGGCACGAACACGGCGCTGCGCAAGGCAGGCGTCGAGGTGATCACGATCGAGGGATACGAGCTCGGCCGCGGCCGGGGCGGGTCCCACTGCATGACCTGCCCGCTGCAACGCGACCCCGCGTTCTGATCCCTACTGGGAGCCCCGCATGTCCTACAACCTGAAGAACCGCTCGTTCTTGAAGGAGATCGACTTCGAGCCGGACGAGCTGCGCTACCTGCTGCGCCTGGCCGAGGCACTCAAGCTGGCCAAGTACGCCGGTACTGAGACCAGGCAGCTGGCCAGCCGGGAAATCGCGCTGATCTTCGCGAAAACCTCGACCCGGACCCGTTCGGCCTTCGAGGTTGCCGCCTACGACCAGGGCGCGCACGTGACCTACCTCGACCCGTCCGGCTCCCAGCTCGGGCACAAGGAGTCGATCGCCGACACCGCCGCGGTCCTGGGCCGCATGTACGACGCGATCGAATACCGCGGCAACAGCCAGGCCGACGTCGAAGAACTCGCCGCCCACGCCGGCGTGCCGGTCTACAACGGGCTGACGGACGAATGGCACCCCACCCAGATGCTCGCCGACTTCCTGACCATGCACGAGGCCAGCCACAAGCCCTACGACGCCCTCACCTACGCCTTTGTGGGCGACTGCCGCTTCAACATGGGCCGTTCCCTGCTGGTCACCGGCGCGCTGATGGGCAGCGACGTCCGGCTGGCCGGCCCGGCCGACCTGCACCCCCCCAAGGACGTCGCCGACCTGGCCGAGGACATCGCCGGGCGCACCGGTGCCCGCATCACGATCACCGAAGATCCTGCGCAGGCGGTGGGCGGTGCCGACTTCATCCATACCGACGTATGGGTCTCTATGGGGGAGGCAAAAGATGTTTGGTCCGAACGAGTCCGGCTTCTTGCTCCCTACCAGGTCAACGCGGACCTCATCCGGAAGACCCGGAATCCTGCCGTCAAGTTCATGCACTGCCTGCCCGCCTTCCACGACGCGAACACCGTCGTGGGGCGCGAGATCATGGAGCACACCGGGATGGCCTCCGGCCTGGAGGTGACCGACGAGGTGTTCCGCTCACCGGCCAGCATCGTCTTCGACCAGGCCGAGAACCGGCTGCACACCATCAAGGCCGTCCTCGTCGCCACCCTCGGATAGCACGCGCAGCCCCGGCTTGTCCGCCGCAATTCACCCACGTGAGGGTGAGGTATCCCCGGCGCGCCGGAGGCAGGATCAGATCCCGTCGCATGACCAGCGGCGGGACGAGCGAGCGGAAATCACACCAGGAAGGGGAACACCATGGCTGACCTGATCGCCATCGGATATCCAGATGAAGCGACCGCGGAGGAGGCCGCGGACGAGGCACGGCGCCTGGCCGCC
>Ga0210396_10001695_pt1 | contig 23353 bp, 20 predicted proteins | sample IncBWH17OmetaG_FD_155466 | JGI IMG/M metagenome (GOLD analysis project Ga0210396, IMG submission 155466) | Forest soil microbial communities from Barre Woods Harvard Forest LTER site, Petersham, Massachusetts, United States - Inc-BW-H-17-O ... | reverse complement strand
CGGCGGCGGGTGTCGACCGCGATCACCTGCCAATCGACGCGGGAATGCTCGTCGAATTTGCGGCGCGCCCGCTCTCGCGCCTTCTCCGGTGCACCGTGGTGAACCCCTTGCGGCGCATGGGTAATCAAACCCGGTGGCATCGGGATGCCGTACAGCGAGCCGCCGTGGAAGAAGGCGATCTCGTCGTAGTCGACGTTGCGGTGATACCAGGGTGTGCGTTCGGTGCCGGGCACGCCTTCAGCGGGTTTAGGCAGGAAGTTCATCACGTAGACGCCGGTGGCCTGCATAAACAGGTGGACGGTCGGCGGCAGGTGGACGCTGTCGGAAGTGATCACGTTGTAGTCGGCGATGTTGAAGGTGAACGCGAAGTTGTCGCCGCGCCACCCTTCGACGTCGAGGGGATTGTGTTGGTAGAACTGCGTTGTCGGGCCGCCGACATGGACAAGCCGGACCTCGTACTCGTCGCGGCCGTCATCCTCGATGGGCTCTGGATCGGGGATGAGGGCCTGCGAGGGGTCGAACGGAAAATGCCGGCCCAGCGAACCGGGCGGCGGGACGCGGAACTCGTCGCTGGCCTCGATCATCAGCAATGTCGATTCGGCGTCGGGGACTTGCCGCCAGGTGCATGCCTTAGGGATATACACCCAGTCGCCCTCGCGGTAGCGCAGCGGCCCGAACTCGGTCTCCAGCAGACCGGTGCCCTGGTGCACGAAGCACAGCAGATCACCGTCAACGTGGCGGGTGTAGAACGGCATCGGCTGGTGGCGGCGGGACAACAGGATTCTGCAGTCGTCGTTGCTGAACATCAGCAGCGGACCGCCGTCGGCGTCGGTGGCGTCGCTGGGTTTGAGCTCGCTGGACAGCACGTCGATGGGGCGCAGCGGACCCTCCGACCGGTAGGCGGTGGGGTCGTGGCGGCGGTACATGTTGGCGGTTCGGCCGGTGAATCCACCGCGGCCCAGCTCGTCGTCCTTCAGCCCGTCGAGGTCGGCGTGCAGGCGGCGCGGTGTCGTGCCTTTGCGCAGGTGGATGAAGGACTCCATGGCGGCTCCAAGGTTGCGACAGCATCCGGGGAAGACAAAACTAAAAGTGACATTACTTTCTGTTTTACCGCGGCACAAGAGTTCGCACGACACGGCCCCCGTGGGATCTCAGCGGCGCACGCTAGTCCCGTATGCGTAGGACGACTTTGCCTTTGGCGGTGCGATTCTCCAACGACGCGATCGCAGCGGCCGCCTCGTCCAGCGGGTAGACCACCGGCTGCGGGGGAGCCAGCCGACCCGAGGCGAGCAGCTGCTCGACTGCTGCCCACTGCTCAGAAAGCGCACCGGGGTGTGTGCCGGCCCAGGCGCCCCAGCCGACACCGACCACGTCAATGTTGTTCAGCAGCAGCCGATTAACTTTCACCGTGGGTATGTCACCGCCGGTGAAGCCGATCACCAGCAGCCGCCCCCCGGGAACAAGCGAGCGCAGCGAGTCGGTGAACCGGTCGCCGCCGACCGGATCGACCACCATGTCGACCCCACGGCCATCCGTCAATTCTTTTGCTGTGTCCTTGAACCCGTCGGCCAGCACGACGTCAGTCGCGCCGGCTGCCGTCGCGATCTCGCCCTTGTCTTCAGTACTGACCACCGCGATGACGCGGGACGCCCCTAGCGCCGTCGCCAACCGCAGCGTGGACGTGCCGATCCCACCGGCTGCCCCGTGCACCAGCACCGTCTCGCCGGACTGCAATCGGCCACGGGCAATCAGCGCGAAGTACATGGTCAGGTCGTTGAACAGCAGCCCGGCGCCTGCCGTGAAGCTCACGTTGTCCGGCAGCTTGAACACTCGATCCGGTGCCAGCACCGCGACTTCGGCCATGCCGCCGGTGAGCATGGTCAGGCCGACAACCCTGTCGCCGGGACGCACAGGGGCACCGTCGGGCGCCGATCGGACCACCCCGGCGATCTCGCCGCCCAGCACAAACGGCGGATCCGGTTTGTACTGATAGAGGCCGCGGGTGAGCAACGCATCGGGGAAAGCCGCTCCCGCCGCGTGCACATCGACGACCACGCCGTCGCCGGTCGGTTCGTCGATCTCGCCAACCTCGACCGCGTCCGGACCATCAAGTCGAGTCAACTGTGCTGCGCGCATGACAGATGAGCCTACTGACCGCTCAGAACCCGCCGGCGACGCCCACCACCGACCGACCGAAGGGTGCTTTTGTCGTTCATCTCTCCTGGCCAGAGCCCCACGTTATGCTCTGTGGGCGCCCTGGCCGGTCCCGGCGCGCGGCGTGGAGGTTTCATGGGGCTGTTCATCAGTTATTCCAGCCAGGACAAGGGGGCGATCGAACCCCTCAGGAGCGCTTTGAATCGCGCCCACCAGCAGGTGTGGATGGACGAGGAGCTCGGCGGCGGTGAGGCGTGGTGGCGCACGATCCTCGAGCAGATCCGAAGCTGTGAGGTGTTCATCGTTGCGTTGTCGGACAACTCGCTTGCGTCCAAACCGTGTCAGGCCGAGGTGCGCTATGCCCGGGCTCTGCAGCGCCCGATCCTTCCCGTTCAGATCGGCCCGGTCACCAACGTGCGGTTAAACCCGCTGGCCGAAACGCAAATGGTCGACTTTCGAAACCCGACCGCCGACGCCGGCATTCAGCTGATCTCGGCGGTGCAGGCACAGCAGGCGCAGCTTCAGCCGTTGCCCGCGGAGCTACCCGATGAGCCGCCGGTGCCGTTCGCTTATCTGATGCGGTTGGCCCACAACATCGCCGAGCCGCAGCTGAACGCCCGCCAGCAAGCAGATTTGGTGTCGGAGCTCAGACATGGACTGGAGGAAGACGGCGACGATCCGGCCGCGCGCGCCGACATTAGGCAGCTTCTGTGCATGCTGCGGGATCGCCCCGATGTCGCCTGGCGCGTCCGAACCGACATTGAGAGCCTGCTGTCCTCGGTCGACGCCAAGTCCTCGACCGTCAACGCCGGAGGTGTCACCGCCTCACCCGACCAGGACTTCCAGAGCCGATCGAGCCGACTGGCCCAGCCCCCGCCGTCTGACCAGCCGTGGCCGGCCGCCGGCCCCACGCCGCAGCCCGACCCGACGATGTACGCCCAGACCATTACCCCGCCACCGGGCACCGGCCCGCAGCGGATCATGGGACCGCCACCGGTCAATCCCTACGCCGGCCCGTACTCCAACGGTGGTGGGGGTAAGCCTCCCAGGTCCCGCACGAAATGGTTCATCGCCGGCGGTGTGGGCGGAACAGTCGTGTTGGTGATCGTGCTCGCGGTACTTGCCGGCGGGCGGGATTCGATCTCGCAGTGGGGGTCGCCGAAGACGACCCCCACGGTGGCGCCCGAACGCATGGATTCCGTTCTGCTCACCGCCTCGCAGATCAACACCATCATGGGTGCCTCAAACATGCAATCCGGAAAACTCGGCCAGGCACCGGCCAATCCCTCGGCGCGGTTGTCGAAACCGGAATGCAATGGGGCGCTCTATCCCGGCGAAACGCCGACGTACAACGGTAGCGGGTACACGAAGCTCAACTATTTGGTGTTGTCCGAGCCAGGGGACACCAACAATCACTTCGTCGATCAAGACGTGGCGGCGTTTCCGTCCAGCGACTTAGCTCGCAACTTTGTGAAAACTTCAGCGGACCAATGGAAGTCCTGCGCCGGCCAAATCGTGACCATAACCTACGACAACGGCAACACATACCGGTGGACCTTCGGGGACGTCATTGGGGACGCCCCCAAGATCAGCCAGTTGGACACCGAGGAAGATGGCGGCGGCTGGGCCTGCCAGCATGTGCTGAGCGCGGTATCCAATGTGGTGATCGACGTCAGAGCGTGCGCGTTCCAAATCACCGATCAAGCTAGCCGGATCGCCGACGAGATAGCTGCCAACGCGACAAGATAAGCGCAGCGATTTGGGGATCGGCCGTTCTCCGATCGCGTCTTGGCGCGCCACACGTGCCCGAGACGTTTCGGTGGGTCGACGCTAACCTCACCGCATGGATCCTTTTCCACTTGGTCACTTTTCGGTCGCCCGCATCGGCTTCGGCGCCATCCAGCTGCCTGGGCCGGGCGCTTTCGGGCCGCCGCGCGACCGCGATACGGCGCTGGCGGTGCTGCGCAGGGCCGTCGAACTCGGCGTCAACCACATCGACACGGCCCAGTTCTACGGGCCGAAGGTCTCCAACGAGCTGATCCACGAGGCGTTGCGTCCGTATCCGGCCGACTTGGCGTTGGTCAGCAAGGTCGGAGCCCGCCGCGACGATGCCGGCGGCTGGGTGCCGCTGCCCGGCCCCGCCGACTTCCGCGCAGATATCGAGGCCAATCTGCGAACGCTCGGCGTCGATCAGCTAGCGGTCGTCAACCTGAGGCTGATGGACAGTGATCGTCCCGACGAGCGCTTCGACGAGTTGCTTTCGGTCATGATCGCCTCCCGTGACGAGGGATTGATCGGCGGCATCGGACTCAGCAACGTCACCCGTGAGCATCTGCTGCGGGCCACAGAGCACACCGAGATCGCCTGTGTACAAAACGCTTTCAACCCCATTGACCGGTCTGCGGCCGCGGTGCTCGATGAGTGCACGGCGCGCGGTATCGCCTTCGTCCCGTTCTTCAGCTTGAGATCGCCGTTTGCGGCACCGGATCAGGTGCTCGGACACGACGTGGTGCAGCGGGCCGCCGCGCGGTTGGGCTGCAGCCCGGCCCAGATCGCGTTGGCGTGGGCGCTGAGTGTGGCGCCGAACGTGTTGCTGATCCCGGGAACCTCATCGGTGCAGCACCTGGAGGAGAACCTGGCGGTCGCCGATATCCAACTCGACACCGAGACTCGTGAGCAGCTGAACGCGATCGCCGCTTAGCCGCTGCGGCGCTTAGGTTTCCGTTGGGGGCTGCGGGCCAGCGTTTGCGCAAGGCCGTCGATGATCAGTTCGAGCCCGAAGGCAAATTCGTCTTCCAGCGGCACCGGAAGGCTGTCCGCGACCTTGACGGTGGCGGGGAATTGGCGTGGATCCAGGTTGTGGAAGAACTGCGAGAGGCCGGCGTCGTCGAGGTCATCGCGGCGGCCGGAGAGCTGGATCGCGAAACCCAAGATGTAGCGGGCGAGCGTCGCGTAGGACCGTGCCGCGAGCACGGGCGGGAATCCGTTGTCGAGCAGGATCGCGATCAAACCCTCTCGTCCGGCCATGGCGTTCGGTCCGATCAGCACGTCTGCACCGAGTAACGGCGCCACGTTCCGGTGCCGGCGCAGCACGTCAAACATCGCGTAGGCGGCTGTTTTACACGCCTGCCGCCAAGGCATAGCGCTGAGTTGCGCGGCGTCGATCTCGACGGACCCGAACACCAGGTCGACGACGTGGGCGATCAGATCCGCCCGGCCCGTGAAGTGTCGATACAGTGTGGCGGTCCCCGAATCCAGCCGCTGCGCAAGCGTCCGCATCGACAGAGCGTCGGCTCCTTCGTCGTCGACTATCTCCAGGGCCGTCGTGACGATCCGGTCCAGGGGGATGGCCGGGCGGCCGCGGCTACGTCGCGTCTCCACCCGGCAAGTATGGCGGCTCTTGACAGCGATCGCAATAACGGCAACGCTGTATCCAATATTTATCGACAAGGACGGTTTACCATGCTCCTTCCACTCGCAACGGAGCCATTCACGGTTCCCACCGACCGCGACATGCTGCCTTCGGAGCGGCGTGCTTTCGTGCGTACCCACCGCACTTGCGTGTACGGATACCGACGCTTACACGACGGGCCGGCGATGTCGATCGTGTACTACATCCCCACCGACGACGACGAATTACTGGTGTCCACGATGGCGCCGCGTGGCAAGGCTAAAGCCGTTGCACGCGACGGCAAGGTGAGTCTCTGCGTGCTCGACGAGCATTGGCCCTTCGCCTACCTGCAGGTGTATGCCGACGCCACGGTGGAGCGGGATCGCGATTTGGTGGTCGACGTCATGATGGCCGTCGCCGGACGAATGTCCGGCCAACCGCTCGGTGAAGAGGCTCGCCCCTTCGTTGAGGCAATGGCGGAACAGGAGGACCGCGTCGTCGTGCGTTGTCGGCCCTACCAGACCTTTGCCCAGCCGCCACGGCATCTGCACCGCAACGACCAAGAAGAGCAGATCACCCACTGGGTATCGGCAACCGTGCCGTGGGACGCGCCGGACCCGGAGTGAAGCCCGCTACTTCGTGCTCGTCAGGCGGGCGACGCCACGGAGGACGGATCGGCTGACGGTGTGGCGGAGTCGTTGAGCCGGTGACTGCGGAATAGGTTGCGGCACCGCACCGAGCCGGGGGAATAGCGCCAAAGCGTTGGTGCGCTCGATAGCCTCGCGGGTGCTCGTGTCGATTGCCGGATAGGTCTCCAGCCCGGCTGCGAACAGCTTTCCGGCGGCGACGGGGGCGTACGGGTAGTCCGACCCGAAGGTGATGTGGCCCGGTCTGGCGAAAGCCAGCAGGCTGGGCAACGCGGCCGCGCTGGAGGACAGTGCAGTGTCGAAGTAGAAGCTGGCGAAGTCGTCGAGGAGATCGGCCCAGCTGCGGCCGGTGTCGGCGGTGATGGCCACGGCCATCCGATGACTGGCATACGGGACGAATCCGCCGGCGTGGCTCAGAATGAACCGGATCTTGGGGTAGCGGGCCCGGATACCGTTGCGCACCAACAAGTAAGCGGCTCGGGTGGTGTCGAGCAGGAAGTCGGCGGCAAACGGCGGCACACCCGGCACGATTGGCCCGGGCAGATCGGCGGGGTGGATGAAGACGACGGCCGAGCGATCGTTGAGGGCGGCGAACAACGCATCTTGCCCGTCTTCACCGAGATACGTTCCGGCGTTGTTGGCCAGCAGCACGACACCGTCGGCGTTCAGGTTGTCAAGTGCTCGAAACGCTTCCGCAACGGTGATGTCGACATGCGGCATCGGCACGGTGGCGAAAAACCCGAACCGGTCGGGATGTGCTGCCGCCAGTGCGGCGGTGTAGTCGTTGAGGTCGCGCGCGATCGCCGCCTTGTCGGCCGGGTTGGGCAAGAATGTCGTGCCCGGTGTTGACACCGACAGAATAGCGGTGCCGACGCCGAGCTCCGCCATCGTCTGCAGCGAGGCTTCTGGGCTCCAGTCGGGCAGCTCACGTCCACCGGCTGCGGCAATCCCGGCTTTTTGCAGAGCTTTTCGGTAGTCGGGCGGGATCAGGTGGTGATGGGTGTCGATTCGCAGCATGAGTGAGATCCTGACTAGATCTGAGGCCGGATTGGTCACGTTTGTACTTGGGGAGTCATACGGATGACGGGCACAGTGCGGTCGACGGCGAACGCGTGAACAGCGGTGCAGGTCAGGTGCTGGTCGCCGATGGCTGCTGCCACTTCGGGCGAGGCGATGAGGTCGTCCACTTGGGCTCGTGTGTCAGTGCCGAAGATGACGGCGCCGTGATAGCGCCGGTGCGGCGGATTTCTGTGGGATACGCCAAAGGTGGTGTGCGCCATGGCCGCCAACGGCAGGAGGGCGTAGGTCCGCGAGTCGCGTGCTCCCGCGGCATGCAGCGCCGGCCCCAGCCGGGTGTGGACGAACACACGAAAGGCCAGGCCCGACACGCCTCTGCGTCGGCGCACCAGCAGCACCGTGCGATGACCGACCGAGTCGTCGTGACCAGTCGTCCACCAGCGCCCGCCGCGAGGTCCGGTCTGGTGACCCAACACGTGTTCGAAGACGTTTTGCTCGTCGAGGAACACCTCGCGCATGTGCAGCGGCACCCGCAACGCGGCGGCAATGCTGGGCAATCGCACCTCGGTGAGCCCGTCGAGCGGCCACGATGACGGAACCATGGTGCCGACTGTAGCGGTGGCGGGCCAGTATCCGTGGTCGGCCGCGGAGAAGTGATACTGGTTGTACTCCAACAGGTGCGGGAGACGTTTGACGATCTCGGCGTGCGTTCCCGCCCAGTAGGCGTACGCGACGTCGCGCGGCAGATCCGCCCTCAGGCGCACCGGATAGATCGCTGAGGTGGTCGGGACGGAATCGTTCATCGAACTCCTTCGACTCGAAGCATGCGCTCCTTTTGGGCACGAATCTCGTCGTTGTAGCAGTCGATCGGTTTTCCGCCGAAGCGGGCGATGCAACCGTTGCAGTATCCGCACGCTGGTCTCCCGGGCGTCGGCGTCTGTACGTTCTTGAACAGGTAGGGATCGGCGATAAAGGCCCGCGCTGCCGACACCGCATCACATCGACCCGTCTCGATCGCCGATTCCATGCCCTTCGTCGTGTGAAATCCGCCGACGCAGATGACCGGAATGGCGAGTTGGGCGGTGAACTGTTCGGCCTGCGGGAGATTGAATCCTTCACCTCCAGGTGCCAGACGTTCGGCGGCGCGTTCGATGATGGGTGCGAGGGCGAGCATGGTCATGCGTCGCCGCCGCGACATTTTGGTGCCCGAGCCCTCTTTGACTTGTCCGCTGATGAATCCCTTGTAGTGCCCCAGAACCATTCCGGGCCAGGATTCATAGTGACCGCGGGAGACTTCAACTGCGTCGACACCTTCGTCGGCCATGACCTTCGCCACGCGCACGAGTTCAGCTGTCGTCGCCCCTTTGCGCAGCGGGAGCATGTCGGTGCCGTTCATTTTCAACAGGGTTGGGAAGTCGTCTCCGACCCGAGCCCGTATCGCCTGGAATACCTCGCGGACTAGACGCATCCGATTATCGAGGCTGCCGCCGTATTCATCGGTGCGGCGGTTGGTGTGCGGGGTGAGGAACTCGCTGAGAAGGTATCCGTGCGCTGCGTGGATCTGCACACCGTCGAATCCGACATCTTGTGCGCGCGCAGCGGCGGCGGCGAAGGTGTCCACCAACGCTGGTATCTCGTCTGCCCGAAGGGGACGGGGCTTGGTCCCATAGAGAGGTTCGCGAACCGACGACGCCGACACGGTGGCCTTGCCTGGATCAGACGATCGGGGCATCTGGCGGCCACCATGGTTGAGTTGCGCGATAAGAAGGCTGCCACCGTTGTGTGCAAGCTGCACCCAATCACGCAGGCCGGGCTTCTTGTCGTCGGTATCGATCCCTGCCTGCCGACCCGCCGACTTCGCCTGCAGTGACACGAAAAGATTTCCAGTGACGATCAACGGAGTGCCCGCGCGCACCATTGGCTCGTAGAACTCCAGCAGCTCGTCGGTAACGTGTCCATCGTCGGTTGCTCGGGTCTCGCTCGTTGCTGATTTGTACAGCCGCCCAGCAACGTTCAGGCGCCCGATACGCAGTGGTTTCAGCAGGGGACTCGCTGAACTCGTCGTCATTCGGCTTCTCCTCTATTCCGCAGCATTGGCGTCGCGGTTCAGCTATCCCGGATGCCAGCGCCGGACAGGGCGGGGACGGTGTCTTCGCGGTGCAGCAGCGACTGCGCCGCGGTCTTGAACTGGCCGAGTTTCTCGACGATGGTCTGTCCCTCCCGGGTGTGGCCCCAGATGCTGATGCCCCGATGTGTGCTGGGTTCCCACGTCTTCTCGTCGACGACGATCGGGTTCCAGCCGACTTCCCATTCGAAGCCCGAGGGTGTCATCGCGTAGTAGGACAGTTCCTTGTCGTTGGTGTGCTGGCCGACGGCCAGCGCCATGTGGAAGCCGAGTTCTTTGACCCGCTGATACGACGCCGTCATGTCGTCGAGTTCGGCGACCTGGATGTTGAGGTGCTGAATGCGGGTGCGGATCGGGTTGATCGGCAACCGGTTAACCGCGGCGATCGCAACGGAGTGGTGGCGTTGGTTGACGCGTAGGAAGCGGATTTTGAACTTCAGGCCGCTGATGGTCTCGTCGATGTAGTCGGTGAGCCGAGCGTCGAACACGGTGTTGTAGTACCCGCGTACCTGGTGCGGTTTCTTCGACGCGAGGGCGACGTGGCCGATACCGCTTTCGCCGGTAACAAAGCCGCCCCGCACCGCCATGTCCGGTGGCGTATCGCTGCGCCGAGCGCGGACGAAGACTTCCTGCGCCAGGCCGTTGGGGCCGGGGAACCGCATGAGGCGCTCGACGCCGCGCAGCGCGGCTTCCTCCATGGTGCCCTCGTTGACAGGCACACCGTGCCGGGTGACGCGGGTGAGGATTTCGTCGAACGTGCGGTGGTCGTCGATCTGCCACCCGAGGGCGGTGACATCTTCAGCCGGGCCGCGCCGCAGGAGAAATCGGCATTCGTTGTCGTCAAGGCGGAACCGCATGACGTCACGCATTGCCTCGTCGAGATGCATGCCGATGGCGTCGTGGCCGAACCGGCGCCAGTCGGCAAACCTGTTGGTCTCGATGACGATATAGCCGAGGTGAACGTTGCCGAAGATGTCCATCAGTCGAAAACCGAAGGTGTGCTGAGGAAGTCAACGACAAGCCGGTTGAACAGATCGGCGCGCTCCCATTGCATCCAATGCCCGGTGCGTGCGGTCACGATCAACTCGGCGTTGGGCATCAGGTTCACCAGCATCGGACCACCGGCCGGGCGGTTGACCTTGTCGTCGCGGCCCCACAACACCAACGTCGGTGTCTGCAGATGCTTGAGGCGGCTGTCGCGGGTGAGGTCCATCCGCCACAGGGTGCGCGGCGCCATCGGGCCGGACGGGCGGCGCAGTGGCGGATCCGCCACCGCCTCGGGGTCGAGCGAGGCCGCATAGCGTAGGTCGATCACGTCGTCTGGGACCGAAGCGCCGTCGTACACCAGGTAATTACGGATGAACGCCTCCAACTTCTCCCGGCTGGGTCCGTCGCCGCCGTAGTACGACAGCAGGCTTCTGAGCCCCGCAGTGGGGAGAGCGCGCGTTGTGCCGATGCCACCGGGACCCATCAAGACGAGCTTGTCGACTCGCTGCGGCGTATCCAGTGCCAGCCGCAGCGCGGCCGCACCGCCGTAGGAATTACCGATCAAATGGGCTGTGGCAAGCTCGAGTTCGTCGAGCAGCCCGCGGATCATGTCCGCGAGATAACCGAACGGGTCGTGTTGGTCGACGCCTTTGGCCGAGCGGCCGTAGCCGGGCATATCGGGCACGATGACGCGAAATTGCCGTGCCAGGGCGTCGATGTTACGGGAGTAGTTGGATACCCCGGAAGCGCCCGGTCCGCCGCCGTGCAGCATGACCAGGGCCGGTCCGCTGCCGGTTTCCGCCACGAAGATCGGTTTACCGGCAACGGTGATGGTGTGCTCGGTCAGCTCGGTGGTGGTCATGCGGTGGCCTCAGTTCTGGTGGCAGGGGACGTCGACGCAGAAAATGTGCAGTCGATTGGCGGTGGCGGCAGCGGTTGTCCGGATTTTGCTGCGGCATAGATGAATCCGTCGGGACGCAGCACCGCAGCCGTGGCTTTTTTGCGTTGCAACCATCGGACGAGCGTGGGCTCGCTGATCCGGAGCGTCGGGACGCCGACGTCGGTCCACGCGTGCGCGCCTGCTGGCGGTTCGCCTTCGTGCAGGACGGTCCACTGCCCGCCGAGAATGTCGTCAAAGCGAACCTTCGCGCCGTGACCGTCCGTTACCCACGGTTGCGGGATCTGCCACCCAACGGCACGGTGGCCGCCGGCGGCGAAGTAGCCGTCGGCGTATCGGGCGTCGGGAATCCAGGTTATTTTCTGCAGCCGGGCATCCAGACCGGGTATCCGGGTAAGCGTCCGGAACACGTGATTACGCGCGGCCACGATGATGGGGTTGCGTTCGGTGATGATCCGGCCGGCGAAACACGCGCGTCGGGTGACCTCGGTGACGTGCGGTTTGCGTTCGGTTTGGTAGGAGTCGAGTAGCGAGTCCGGCGCCTGCCCTTTGGCAACAGCCGCGAGCTTCCAGCACAGGTTGGCCGCATCCCGAACCCCTGCCGACATGCCCTGCCCGATCCACGGCGGCATGGCGTGTGCGGCGTCCCCCGCCAGGAAGACTCGGCCCACCCGCCAACGGTCAGCCACGCGCACGTGGTGGCTGTAGATCACGGCCCGCAGTATCTTCACATGCTCGGGCGTAATGCCTTGATTCCCCAGCACTTTCCAGATCGCGTCCTCGCGTAACAGCTCCTCGTCGTCCTCGCCCGCGCGCGCCGGATACTCCCAGCGATGGTGGCCGAGTGGAGTCGGACAGTCGACGGTCGGCTGGGCCGGATTGCAGTGGAACCGCAACCGGTCGTGACCATCCCACTCCTTGAGGACTTTGGTGTCGATGACAACCCACCGCTCGGTGTAGGTGCGGCCGGTGTAACCGACACCCAGCTGACCGCGAGTCGGCGACGAGCCGCCGTCAGCGGCGATCACATACGACGCTCGGAACCGTTTGAAGGTGTCGGTGCGCAGGTCGGCCAACATCAGCTCGACGTCGTCGCCCTTGGGCACTACCCGGAGGCATTCGTGTTCCAACAGCACATCGACGCCTGGGAATCGCTGCACGCCCTCGCGCAGCACGTGATCGACCGCGGGCTGATACAAGAACTGCTGCGCCGGGTGCCCGCACCCGCGTGGAGTGATCTTCAGGTCGATGAACGGGACACCGGCGGCGTCGACGAAGTTCAGTGGACGATCGGGCAGCATGTCCTGCTGCAGTCGGTCGGCCAGGCCGACGGACTGCCAGATCCGCATGACTTCCTCATCGGTGGAGATCGCCCTGGCGCGGCCGTAAACATCGGGATCGCGCTCGACCACAAGCACTTTCAGACCGAGTCGGCCGAGCAGGTTGGCGGCGGTCGCGCCGGTCGGGCCGTAGCCGATCACCGCCACGTCATAGATATCTGGAGTGCTCACGGGTGTCTCTCATCGTCGCGGGCTTGTTCTGTAGTGATCACTACGGTAATGTAACGATCACTACAGAGTCAAGACCCGGGGCGCAAGGAGAGCGGAGATGGCAGGAAACGACCAGCCGGTACGGCGCAAGCGCGCCGACGGTGAACTGTCGCGTGAGCGCATCCTGGACGCCGCCACCGAGATCGCCGCTGAGCGCGGCTACGAAGGCACCAGCATCGCCCTGGTCAGCAAGAAGTGTGGACTGCCGGCGAGCTCCATCTATTGGCACTTCAAGGACAAGGATGACCTGATCGCTGCCGTCATCGAGCGCAGCTTCGCCGGCTGGCTAGCGGCGTGGCAGGTCCCCGATGAGGGCAGCGCACGTGACCGCTTGGTCGCCCTCTCGATGCAGATTGCCAAGGCGCTGCTGGATTCACCCGACTTCATTCGTCTCGGGCTGATGTTGGCGCTGGAACGGCGACCCATCGAGCCGCGCGCGCGGGCGATGTTCATCCAAGCCCGCACGCACACCTACAACCAACTGGTCGACACTTTGGGGGAGTTCACCCCGGGCCTCACCGCGGCTCAGATACACCAGTTAGTCACTTACGCGATTGCCGGCGCGGACGGGCTGTTCATCGCCAAGGAGATTGGCGGCGACGCGGTAGACCTCCTTGAGCTCTTCGAGTTACATGCCCAGGCCTTGTACGACACTGCCTTGCGCCTGCTATCCGAGGGTGACGGCCAATGACGCTGAGGGAAACTATGACATCACAAGACAAATGGCCGGTGGCCATCATCGGGTCGGGCAACATCGGCACCGACCTGATGATCAAAATCGCGCGCGGCGACGGGCCCCTGATGTTGGCGGCGATGGTCGGCGTCGACCCCGACTCGGACGGACTGGCCCGCGCCGCCAGCATGGGCGTGCCGACCACCGCTTGCGGCGTCGACGGCCTACTGGCCATGCCGCACTTCGCGGATATCAGAATGGTTTTCGACGCGACCTCGGCCGGCGCGCACCGCGCAAACTGGGCCACGCTGGCCGACACCGGCGTACGGATGCTTGACCTCACCCCGGCCGCGATCGGGCCGTATTGCGTGCCGGTGGTCAATCTCGACGACCACCTCGATGCTTCCAACCTCAACATGGTGACATGCGGTGGACAGGCCACCGTGCCGATCGTCGCCGCGGTGGCGCAAAGCGGGATTGTGTCGTACGCCGAGATCGTGTCGTCGATCTCCTCGAAGTCGGCCGGTCCGGGCACCCGCGCCAGCATCGATGACTTCATCGAAACCACCGCTACCGCGCTGCAAGTCATCGGCGGCGCTCAGCGCGGCAAGGCTGTGACGATCCTCAACCCGGCGGATCCACCCGTTCTGATGCGCAACACGATCTATTGTCTGGTCGACGGTCACGCCGATCATCGACGAATCGAGACCGACGTGCTGGCCATGGTCGACGCGGTCAGCACGTATGTGCCGGGCTATCGCCTCAAGCAACGGATCCAGTTCGAGACCTTTTCCGCAAGCAACCCGCTGCACATACCCGAGACCGGCAAATTCACCGGCACTCGGGTCACCGTTCTACTCGAGGTCGCCGGCGCCGCAGACTATTTGCCCGCCTATGCCGGCAACCTGGACATCATGACGTCGGCGGCCAAGGCCACCGCGGAACGCATCGCGACTCACGCCTTCGAAACAGCCGGAGCGCCATCATGATCTACGTCAGCGACGTCACTTTGCGCGACGGCATGCACGCGGTGCGCCACCAGTACGACCTCAAGCAGGCCGTGACGATCGCCGCGGCCCTCGACGCTGCCGGTGTGAACTCCATCGAGGTTGCTCATGGCGACGGATTGGGCGGATCGAGCTGCATCTATGGATTCGGCGCCCACACCGACCTGGAATGGATCGAGGCCGTCGCAGGCGCCGTGCGTCGCGCCAAGGTCGCCACGCTGATCCTGCCCGGTATCGGCAGCCTGCAAAACCTCAAAGACGCACACCAGGCGGGCGTCACCGTCGTCCGGGTGGCCACCCACTGCACTGAAGCCGACATCTCCGCGCGGCACATCGCCGCGGCCCGCGAGCGTGGCATGGATACCGTCGGCTTCTTGATGATGAGCCACATGATCGCTCCGCTCGCGCTGGCCGGGCAGGCCAAGCTCATGGAAAGTTACGGTGCCACCTGCGTCTACGTCGTCGACTCCGGCGGCGCGATGACCATGCGTGACGTCGCCAACCGCATCGATGCTGTGCGTCAAACACTGCAATCCACAACGGAAATCGGCATTCACGCCCACCACAACCTGTCGCTCGGCGTGGCCAACTCCATCGTCGCGGTCGAGCACGGCGCCAGTAGGGTCGACGCCTCGCTGACCGGAATGGGTGCGGGCGCGGGCAACGCGCCGCTGGAGGTGTTCATTGCCGCCGCCGACCGGATGGGCTGGAAGCACGGCTGCGATCTGCACGGCCTGCAAGACGCCGCCGACGACATCGTTCGTCCATTGCAGGAACGGCCGGTGCGCGTCGACCGGGAAACGCTGACTCTTGGCTACGCCGGCGTGTACTCCAGCTTTCTGCGTCACGCCGAAAACGCCGCCGAACGCTACGGCATCGACGCGCGCACGCTGCTCGAGGAGGCGGGGCGACGCAGCATGGTCGGTGGTCAGGAAGACATGCTCGTCGACATCGCCCTCGATTTGGTAGGCGACGGTTGAGCGGACGACGATTCAGCCCGGCCAGCGTGACCGAAGGGCGTATCGGACGGCGGTGATTATGCCGGAATCAGCTTGAGGGGCAGACGTTCATGGCGGTGGATGATGTTGTTGATCGCCCACGTCGGTGAACTGGTGACTTCGATGCGGTCTACCCGCTCGATGAGCGCGCGCAGCATGGCAGTCGTCTCCAGGCGCGCCAAGCTCTGACCGGCGCAGGCGTGGGCACCCTGCCCGAAGCCGATTTGACGGCCGGCGTCACGGGTTATATCGAAGACCGCAGGTTGTTCCCACTCGCGTTCGTCGCGGTTGGCCGAGGCGTACATCACCAGGACGCGCGCGCCGGATCGGATTCTCACACCGCCGATTTCAGTTGGCTGGCCCGCGCGGCGTGCGAATGCCCGCAGTGGTGGCTCGTAGCGGAGGACTTCATTGATCGCGTTAGCCATCAGCGTCGGTTCGTCTTTGAGCAGTTGCCACTGGTCGGGGTGACTGGCGAACAAGTACAAGGCATTCGAGATGGCGCTCATGGTGGTGTCTATCGACGGCGCGAGATAGTCGACCATCAGTGCCGGACATTCGGCATGCGACAGCTCGCCTTGGTCTGCGGCGAGCAGCAGTTCATCTGCCATGCTGCCGGGCAGGAATGTCCGTTGGCGGACGACGCGGCGGGCGAAGAGGAGCATGCGAAACGCGCCGGGCATGGCCTTGATCGCTTGCCAGTTGAGCGGGCCGAGGACGTCGAAAGTGGCCCCGCCCCATTCGATGAGGTGGTCGCGCTGATCTCGGGGCCAACCGATGAGGTCGGGGACCACAGCCAGCGGCAGCGCGGCCGCAAGGTCGTTGACGCCATCGATCTCGCCTTTGTTGAGCGCGGCTGCGACGACGGCGGCGGCCGTCGCGTCCACGCTGGCGCTGATCGCACGCAGCGAGCGCGGCAGCAGTCGATGCGCGAGGAGCTTGCGTCGCTGATCGTGTTCGACGCCATCGCTGTTGAGCGTCGTGCCTCGGGAGATGCGGTTGGCGATCCTATTGAGAGCGACGCCATGTCCCGACAGAAAAGTCTTGTCATCAAGCAGCACGGCCCTACTTTCGGCGTACCGGGGCAGCGCGTACACCTTGTGTTTGGTCAGCCACACGATGGGGCCGAGGTCTCGCAACCGCCGATAATGCGGATAGGGATTAACGATCGCGTTTACCGAGTAGATGTCTGGCTTGTAGACGGGCACACCAGCCGTGTTCACTCATACCTCACGATGTTGCGCTGGGTACCCAGATCAACAGCACCGTCGTTGGTGGCGACGCTGGCTTCGACGATGTCGCCGTCATGCAGGTACTTCGGGTTTTCGGCCTGGCGTTTGAAGAATGCCTTCCACTTGACGTCCGGCGGCAGCAGCGAGGCGACGATCTGGACCACCTTGGACGGTGCGCTTATCGCGGTCCCGACGGGCGTGCCGGTCAGGATCAAATCGCCCGCGGCCAGGTCCTGGAACCGGGCCAGCGACTGCAGCGCCTGCACCGGCTTGTACATCATGTCACCCTCAACGACGCTGTCCTGGCGGATTTCACCGTTGACCTTCAGGCGCAGTCGCAAGTCGCCGAACCGCTTGAGCTCGGAGGCGTCCAACAGCACCAGCGCCGGACCGACCGGGGTGAAGGTCGGGTACGACTTGGCTTCGTAGAATTGGGTCTGCGGCAGCTGGACGTCGCGGGCCGAAACGTCATTGGTGACCACCAAGCCAGCAACGAAATCGGACAGGTTCGACTCGGAGATCGTTGTGCCGACCGGGATGTCGCGGCCGATGACCAGGCCGATCTCGACCTCGTAGTCCAAGAGCCGCACGTGGCCGGGTTTAATGATGTCGTCGGACGGTCCGGTAATCGAGGCCGACGATTTGCGGAAGAAGGTCAGCGGGACGGTCTTGGGGTCCCCGCCGCTGTCCTTCACATGGGAAGCGAAATTGGTCATCTGGGCCACCACCCGGCACGGCTTCGTTACCGGAGACACCAACTTGAGGCTGTCAACAGGCACGGTGTCGCTGCTGTGGGCGGCGGCCTCGACGGCGGCGCGGTCGCGCAGTAGCTCCGCGGTGGTGGTGGCGCCGGTGTTGATCTTGGCTGCGCCGTCAGGGTTTTGGACCCACCAGGCATCGACGGTGCGAAGGACGGAGATCGTCATGATTTGGCTACTTTCAGCAGGCCGATCAGGCGGCGGACGTCGAACTCGTTGTCGCCGCGAAGTCCGCTGAGCATCGACTGGGCTTCGCGGCGAATGTGTTTGGGGCCGATGCCGAGGAGGTCGTTGGTGGCGCGCGGGCCCCACTGGGACAGCCCCGACGCAGTGAGCGGCGCCCAACCGGGTTCAAGCGTGCAGTCGAACATATCGCCGTCCGCGAAGTGTTCGACGATGAACCCGTCAGGGTCGCGCCAGTAGTCGAAAATCTGGCTACCCTGAATGTGGCGGCCGATTCCCCAGGATCGGTAATAGCCAAGATCTTTGAGGTACTCACCGCCGGCGGCCAGCGCGTCGAGATCGCACACCTGATACGCCGAATGCAGGTAGCGGTTCGTCGGGCCCAAAGCTAACGCCAGTGTGTGGTGATCGGCCGGTGACATCCCACGGTCACACCTGATGAAGCTCATCGTCGGCCCGCGATCGCGCTGGCCGGGGAAGAACTGAAAATCACTCACGATCATGCCGAGGTTGTCCAGATACCAATTCAGCGCCTTGGTGTACGTAGTGGTCTGTAGCACCACGTGGCCAAGCCTCTCGACCTTGGTCGGAACGCGTGGTGGCCGTTGGGTTGCGTTGACGCGATTGAGATCGTCGCCAAAGTTGAACGTGTGTGGCGTCTGCGTGGGTAACGCCTCGAGCTGGTGGGTGCCTGCAACGACGTGCACGGGGATGCCGCTGGGATCGACCAGATCGATTGCCCTCCCGCCGATACTGTCGGGCAACGCGTGGGTTCGGGCGCCGGTTGCCTTCTCCAAGCGCCGCAGGTCGTCCTCATCCTGCGCGGTGAATGCAATGCCGCGAAAGCGTGTGGTTGCGCCCACGCGGATGAGCACGCACGGCGCACCAGGCTCGGTTCCGCGTAGTTGCAACTCACTGCCGGTACGGAAGGTGGTTGTGAAACCGAACGCGCGCGCGAACGCCTCGGCCTGGGTCAGGTCGGGCTTTTCGAATTCAAGCCAGGCAATGTCATGAACCTTGATTACCGGGTTACGGGATCGCCCGGGGTGCTCGCCTTTGCGGGCGCCGTGCTCGCTGTGCAGGTCTTGATGTGCCGTTTTGGTCATCGCTGTTACCTCAATTGCTGGAGTCGACGAGATGGCGATGCGCGATCTGGACTGGCGAGGCTGGTGCGGCGCCACGAACGCGGTCGAGGATGGCGCCGGGTCGGTCGGGGACGGTGTTGCCGCGCCAGGCGACATGATGATCGGGCCGGATCAGCACCAGGTCGCGCTCATACAGTGTGCGGGCACGATCCTCGCGGATATCGACGATCTTCAGTGGCATTCCGCGTTCAGCCGCCGCGGCGGCGAGCGAGTCGACGTCGAGGTTGGCGAATCGCAGGAGAGTAAAGCCCAGCCCGAATCGGTCGAAGATCGCCTGGCCGTCCTCAAGGAAGAGGCTGGGCGGACGCTTCCCTGGCTGGGTGCTGGGTGTATAGGCGTGCATGTGATCGGCTGGAGCCGTGTGTTGTTCATTGCAGATGACCGGCGAGCTGTCGTAGCGGTATCCGAATTCGATTCCGTCGGCTTCGTTTTCGAGATTGCCCAAATCGAGGATCTCTCTGCTCAGGCGTCGGCGGCTGCGTTCGCCGTTCCAGCCCTCGGTGCGAATGACCTTGCGGTAGGCGGTTTTAATTGCCAGGCGCACCAGCGTGTGCCGCGCCGACGCTGTTCGGTTGCGCACCGCCACGGCGCGACGCTCGGCTTCATAGGCTTCGAGGAGGCGATGACCTCCCCAGCCCTGCACAATGGCAGCGAGCATCCAGCCCAGCCCAACGGCATCACCTACACCGGTGTTCATGCCATAGCCGCCGGCCGGCACGACCTGGTGTGCGCAGTCACCGGCCAACCACACACGGCCCTTCCCATAGCTGTCGGCAAGTGACAGGCGCGGGCGCCACGCGTTGGCGCAGATGATCTCGCAGTCGAACTCGATGCCGAGCTTCGCGAACAGAAGTTGCCTCGGCTCGATCGCGTCAGCGTCGGTCCCGGCTCCGAGGAGTGCGTGCAGTGTCCAGGTGTCGTTGTCGTTCTGTGAGATCAGCGTCCATCCCTCGGGTGATTGGGTGTGCCACGCAGTGCCGAACCGCTCGAATAGTTCACGGTTAGGTGAGGTGAAATGGACGAGGAAGAGCCGACCGTCCATCGGGGTTTCCCGGTCGGCGAGGTATGCCCGGATCGCCGCCGGGAGGAGTCGGCCGAGGCCGAGTTCGCGCACCGCAAGACGACGCAGATCGATGTCGTCGAGGCCGATACCCAGTCCGTTGCGCACGACGCTTCCCGCTCCGTCGCAGCCGGCGAGGAACTGGGCCCGGATTGCGCGGGTCTCCCCGGTTGCCGAGCAGCGGATCACCGCGTCGACGCCGTCGACGTCCTGTGCGAAGCTCTCCAGCGCCCAGCCGAACCGGATGTCAATTGTCGGAGAACGGGATTCGAGAATGTTCTTGAGGGCCGGCTCGAGCAGTGCCTGTGACACCCGCATTGCGGGTTCGAGGGCCATCGTGCCGTCGTTGCGCTCGCGGATGAGCGCGCGTCGCTGAGCCGGTGTGGGGTACCGAAAGCGCGCCAGTTCCCATCCGTCGAGGCTGGTTACCCACGACACGTCGAACGGATGATCCTCGGGCACCGCGATCTTGCGCAATTCGTCGGCCACCCCGAGGTGGCGAAACAATTCCATGCTGCGGCCGTTGGTGATGTCCATCTTCGGGTGGGTGGTCGTCGATGGGTTGCGCTCTACCAGGATCGCTGCCACGCCGTGCTGCGCCAAGGTCAAAGCCAAAGTCAGGCCGACGGGTCCACCTCCGGCGACCAGAACCGGAATCTGCTCTGCGCTCGACTGCGCCTGGCCCATGTTGGTCGCTGTGCTCACCGGTCGTACCCCTTCTGCGTGCTTGGGGTTCATTGAACACTATTGTTCAAAATAGATCAAGTATGACTTTTACGCTACACTGTGCTGGGCTAAACAACATCGGTGCACTCTCCGTTGGGGCAGTGCAAACGACCGGAGGGCAAAGTCATGACGACACCGACGGATCGGCGAATCAACGCCGCCGCGGTGCGCCTGTTCACCGCGAAGGGGACGACCCGGCTAACGATCAGCGAGTTGGCCCAGGAGGCCAACGTGGCCCGCGGGACGCTTTACCGCAATGTCGGATCGGTCGAGGGCCTGTTCGATCGCGTGGTCGCGGAGTTCAGCGCGGACTTGCATCGGCGGGTGGCGGCGACTTTCGCCGATATCGATGATCCAGCGGCGCGGCTGGCGATCGGGGTACGGCTGTGGGTCCGCTACGCCCACGAGGACCCGACGATGGGCCGCTTCGCCGTCAGATTCGGCCTCACCGAGGAATCGCTGCGGGCCGTGATGACCGGACCACCCATGCAAGACATCAACGCGGGCATCGCGGCCGGCAGATACGACATCGGCGCGTCCAGCATCGACAGCATCGCCTCGCTGGCCGTCGGTGCCACCGTGAGCGCGATGTGGATGGTGCTCGAGGGTCATCAGACGTGGCGCGACGCTGGAACCTCAACCGCCGAACTCCTGCTACGCGCAATGGGAATCGATCCCGCCGAGGCTCGCAGAATCTGCATGGCCGACCTACCGGACCTGTCCACGGCATGAGGCTCCGCGTGAAGCCAGCGCGCGCCGTGCCCTACTTGAGTTCGGACGACGACAGGCCCAGCAGGCGGCGGGCGACCACCAGCTGCTGAATCTGCTGGGTGCCCTCGAAGATGTCCATGATCTTCGAGTCGCGTGCCCACTTCTCCAGCAGCGTTTGCTCGGAATAGCCTGCGGTTCCGGCTAATTCGACAGCCTTGAGCGTAATGTCGCTGCCCACCCGGCCGGCCTTGGCCTTGGCCATCGACGCCTCTTTGGAGTTGGGGATCTTGTTGTCGGCCTGCCAGGCCGCGCGCAGCGTCAGCTGGTAGGCGGCCTCCCAGTCGGCCTCCATCCGCAGAAACTCTGCGGCGGGAGCACTTTGAGCGTGCGAGGGTTTGTCGTAGGAGATCTCCACGCCGGCATTGGTCAAGATCTTGCGCAGCTCTTCCAGTGTGGCGCGGGCGATCCCGACGGCCATGGCCGCCACCACCGGCCGGGTGTTGTCGAAGGTCTCCATCACTCCGGCGAACCCCTTGCCAGGCTCGATTTCGGGATTACCCAGCAGGTTGTCCTTGGGGATGCGCGCGTTGTCGAACCGGATGACGGCGGTGTCGGAGCCCTTGATTCCGAGCTTGTTCTCCAGCCGCTCGACGGTGACGCCCGGGTGTTCGCGCGGCACGATGAACGACTTGATCGCCGGGCGGCCCTTTGACTTGTCCAGCGTCGCCCACACCACAATATGAGTCGCTCGCGAACCTGCGGTGACGAAAATCTTCTCGCCGTTGATCACGTATTCGTCGCCGTCCAGCTTGGCTGTGGTGGACACCGCCGCCGAATCCGACCCGAAGCCCGGTTCGGTGATGGCCATCGCCGCCCAGACTTTGCCCAGACGCTTCAGCTGCTCGTCGCTGGCTACAGCAGAGACTGCCGCGTTGCCGAGGCCTTGGTAGGGGATCGACAGCAGCATCGCCGCATCGCCCCAACTGGCTTCCAGGGCCTGCAGCACGGCTGCCATGTTGCTGCCGTTGCGGTTCTCTTCCGAGCTTTCGCTGGCGCGAAGCCCGTCGGCTCCGGCCATATCGAAGGTGTTGGATTCGGCCGCCCCGGCGAACAACTCGGCCAATGTGTCGAGCTCGACCGGGTAGGCGTGTTCTTGGATGTCGTATTTGCGGGCGATCGGCCGCATCATCTCCGCGGCGCCTTGATGTGCCTTATCGATCACCGCGTGCATCTTGCGGGGCAGTTCCAGATTGATTGCCATGATTGATCTTTCGATTGCGAACTGGATGACGGACTTAGATGGCTACTTAAATGACTACAACGCCCTCAGCTATACCGATGGCCCGCAGGTCGCGGTACCAGCGCTCGACGGGGTGCTCCTTGGTGTAGCCGTGGCCGCCGAGCAGTTGCACGCCGTCCAGGCCGATCTGCATGCCCTTGTCGGCGCCGAGCCGCTTGGCCAGTGCCGCCTCGCGAGTGAACGGCAGGCCTTGTTCGGCGCGGGCCGCCCCGCGCCAGGTGATCAATCGGAGCCCGTCGAGTTCGATGGCGATGTTGGCGCACATGAACGCGACCGATTGGCGATGCGCAATGGGCTCGCCGAACGCTTCGCGTTCCTTCACGTAGGGGATGACGTAGTCGAGCACCGCGTTCGACGTCCCGACCGCCAATGCCGCCCAGCCCAGCCGAGACAGCGCGATGGCTTCGGAGTAGTCGGCGTCGCTTGCATCGTCCTCGCCCAGCCGCGCACTCACCGGCACCGCCACGTTGTCGAGTTCTACTCGACCCAGTGCGGCGGCGCGGATACCCATGCTCGGGTCGGGCTTCACGGTCAGGCCGTTGCTCGACGACTCGACGATGAACAATGCGGGCTTGCCGTTGAGTTGGGCCGCGACCACGAACAATTCGGCGTTGGCCGCCGCCGGGACCAGCGACTTGACTCCGTCGAGCCGGTAGCCGCTTGGCGTGCGCACCGCCGTGGTCTTCAGCGCCGTCGGGTCGAACAGTGGCTGCGGCTCGGCGATGGTCACGCAGGCCTGCGGGACGTTCTCCCCGGCGAACTCTTTGAGGTAAGTGGCCTGCTGGTTGGCG
>Ga0210396_10001694_pt1 | contig 23369 bp, 22 predicted proteins | sample IncBWH17OmetaG_FD_155466 | JGI IMG/M metagenome (GOLD analysis project Ga0210396, IMG submission 155466) | Forest soil microbial communities from Barre Woods Harvard Forest LTER site, Petersham, Massachusetts, United States - Inc-BW-H-17-O ... | reverse complement strand
TTCAGAAGATGGCACCGTCGGTGAGTATGGATTCCGGGCTCGCTGTTTTCAGCGATGCGGAAGAGTAGTGACCGCTACCGCGAGTAATATTCGACGACGAGATGCGGCTCCATGACGACCGGGTAGGGCACGTCGGCCGGGCTCGGCACGCGCGCCAGTTTCGCCGTCTGCTTGGAGTGATCGACCTCGATATAGTCGGGCACGTCGCGCTCGCCGAGCGCATTGGCCTCGAGCACGAGCCCAAGCTGCTTCGACTTCTCGCGGACCTCGATCTCGTCGCCGACCTTGACCTTGTAGCTCGCGACGGTGACCCGCTTGCCGTTCACCTTGATGTGGCCGTGACTGATGAATTGGCGCGCGGCGAAAACCGTCGGCACCAGTTTGGCGCGATAGATCACGGTGTCGAGCCGGCGCTCCAGCAGGCCGATCATGTTGGCGCCGGTGTCGCCCTTGAGGCGGCGCGCCTCGTCATAGATGCCGTGGAATTGACGTTCCGACAGGTTGGCGTAGTAGCCCTTGAGCTTCTGCTTGGCGCGCAATTGCACGCCATAGTCCGACAGCTTGCCCTTGCGGCGCTGGCCGTGCTGGCCGGGGCCATATTCGCGTTTGTTCACGGGCGACTTCGGGCGGCCCCAGATATTCTGGCCCATCCGACGGTCGATCTTGTACTTCGCCTGGTGGCGCTTGGTCATTCGCGTCCTCGTTGATGTAAGTAATGTTTGAGGATCGCGCCCTCCTACTGTTCCAGGATTTTGCCCGGAACCGACAGGTCTGCGGCCGAAGCGCCGGCTCAAACCACGGGTCGCGAAACACTTACGCGGGCGTTTCCGCCCGCGCAGTGAGCGGCTTTTAGGGAAAAAGGCCGTTGCTGTCAAACGGCGTGGGGCCGGGCCGTGAACGATGCGGCCTAGGCCGTGGCCAAATGCTTCGCCCGCATGGGCTTCAGCACGGCAATGGCCAGTATCGCCGTCACGGCATCGAGCACCGCCACCACGATGAAAACGGCGGTCCAGCTTCCGGTTTGCTGCTTCAGGAAGGCCGCCGCAGGCCCGGCGAGAATCGAGCCGACGCCTTGGGCGATATAGAGGAAGCCGTAATTGGTCGCCGCATATTTCGGCCCGAACGTGTCGGTCAGCGTCGAGGGAAACAGCGAGAAGATTTCGCCCCAGCCGAAGAACACCAGGCCGCTCAGAACCACAAATAAGGCTGGCTGGTTGATATAGGCGAACAGGACCAGGATGGCGGCGCATTCGAGCGAGAAGGCGAGCGTCATTGTGGCCTCGCGGCCGATATGGTCCGACACCCAGCCAAAGAACGGCCGGGTCAATCCGTTGGTGACGCGCGACAGCGTCAGCGACAGCGGCAGCGCCGCCATGCCGAACACCAGCATATTGGCGACGCCGAAATCCTTGGCGAAGGGTCCGACATTGAAGACGACCATGAGGCCCGAGGTCGACATCATGCTCATCATGATGAAGAGCAGATAGAAAACCGGGCTTTTCAGCATTTCGCGCGGAGAATAACTGCGGCGCGACTGTGCAACGGCGGGGGCCGGCGCCGCGCTCGCGACCTGATAACCGTCGGGCGGCGTGCGCAGCCATTGCGCGGCGAGGACGCCGATGACGGCCTGGATCACGCCCCAAACGATAAAGGTCTGCGCATAACCCGAGCTCTTGATCATGCTGTCGATCGGGAAACTCGTGAAGAAAGCGCCGAAGCCGTAACCGGCGGCGGCAAGGCCGGTGGCGAGCCCGCGCCGGTCCGGAAACCAGCGCACCATGAGCCCGATAATGCCGACATAGATGATGCCGGTGCCGAATCCGCCGAGCACGCCATAGGTGAAATAGAGCGCCCACAGATTATCGACGTAGGCGGAGAGGACCCAGCTGGCGCCGGACAACAGCGCGCCCAAGGAGATCAGCAAGCGCGGGCCGAAGCGATCGACCAGATAGGCCTGAAACGGCGAGAACCAGGTTTGCAAAATGACCAGCAGCGAAATGGTCCATTGCAGCTCGGCCAAAGACGTGCCCAGTTTCTGATTGAGCGGGCCGGTGAACAGCGTCCACACATATTGTGGGCTCGAGATCGCCATCATGGCGATAACGCCGAGCACAAGCTGGCTCCAGCGGTTCGAAAGCGACGCCGTGCTTTCGGTCGTGATGGCGACTGTCATGGATCTTACTCCCCAGTTACTTCCCGCAGAAAAATCCTGCTCCCCGCAGAAAATCCGACAGGCTTCGATCGATTCGGAAGCGATCAATCAAAACCGACCCGGCTTTATTTGAACCCCGATCTTTTCAGATAAGTCCCGTCGCTATCAAGCCTGCGGTTGATGGCACGCACAGGTGCTTTCGGGGTGTAGGGTCGCAGGAACCGGATTGGAGTAAAGCCGATAATCGGGGCAGAAGCTGATCTGAGAATAGGCAGCGTTCAGTGCGCGGCGGATTTTTTGGTTTCGCTCAAAGCAATGCCAAAATGCCGCAGCGCTTTTTCCGGTGTCCGGCCGGAGGTGAAAAAGGCATGCGTCGAACCGGCGCCTTCTGCAGGCTCTTCATCGCCCAGAAGATTGACGACGCGCCGCGCGATGGCCGGCGCCGGATCCAGAAAGTTCACCGGCCACGGGCTGAGCTTTTGCAGCCGCGCGAGCAGCAGCGGGTAATGCGTGCAGGCCAGCACAACCGTGTCGGTGCGCGCGCCATCGTCGCGAAAGCACGGCGCGATCTCCTCGCGCAGTTCGTCGTCGCTTGCCGGCGTGCCGGACAGTTCGGCTTCGGCCAAGGCGGCAAGCTCTTTGGCGCCGACCAGCGTCACTTCGCAATCCTGCGCATAGTCGCGAATGAGCGCGCGGGTATATTCGCGCTTCACCGTCGCCTCGGTGCCGAGCACCGAGACGCGCCGGGTGCGCGACGAGGCGCAGGCCGGCTTGATGGCCGGCACGGTGCCGACAAAGGGCAGCGTGAAGGTCTTGCGCAGGTCCGGCAGCACGATCGTTGATGCGGTGTTGCAGGCGATGACGATCAGATCTGGCCGGTGCGTTTCGATGAGGTCGCCGATCAGGCCGACGACGCGTTCGACCAGCGCGGACGCCGTCAGGGCGCCGTAGGGGAAAGCCGCATCATCGGCGACGTAGAGGAAATCGGCGTCCGGGCGCACAGCGGCAATCTCACGATAAACCGTGAGGCCACCCAACCCGGAATCGAAAACCAGGATCGATTTACGTGTCGCCACTTTAAGCCCTCATGGCGTGACACATGCCATGAGCTGTTAGGGCTCCGCAATCGCGGATATCAGGCCGGGCCGCAGGTTAGGCCGAAAGTCAGGCCGTGAGACTTTCGACCAGCCGCGGCCCTTCCTTAGGGGTGGCGCTGATTTGTTCCTGCTGCTTAGGGCGATCGAGCACCGGCGTGACGAGCCCGCTCACCGCGGTGAAGGTGAGAATGAGGATCACCGCGAGATTGCCGTCATGGAATTTGGCGAAGGCCACGGCGCCCATCAGATAGGACCAGAACGGAAAGGCGATGGTCGAGACCACTGCGTTGGTGATCCAGGCGTCGCCGTCCTCGCGCACATACCAGCAGAACACCGGCGTGAAGATGAGGCCGGCGATCAGCGCCAGGACCGCGATCGACGTCACGGAGAATCCCGCCATGGTCGCGTTGTCGCCGCCGGCGATCATCGCCTGCGAGAGAATGGCGTTCACCAGCATCGAGAAGCCGAGGACTTCGGCCGGAACATATTTCACCGTACGCAGCAGATAATCGTCGCCGGGCACCGCCTCGGCCGTGGGCCTCGTCCGCGCCTGGGTCTGAAACATGCCGCCGAAATCGCCACCGCCGGTTTGCGCCGGTTCGGCGCCCGGCAAAGTCGGCTTGCGCACCAGGCGCCCCATGATCGTCTCCCGTCAAAAATCTGCTTTTGCTAGCGAAAGCCTATGTCAGGCGGGCGAGTCGAACAAGCGACAGTTCCCCGCCTGTTGACGATATTTGTTTCCGAAAATGCCTGCGGATGGAGCCGGCGGGGCGTCAGGCGCGGCCGAACACGCGTTTGAAGATCGTGTCGACATGGGCGAAATGGAAATCGAGATCGAAATTGGCGGCGAGCTCGTCCTCGCTCAGATATTTGCGCACGTCCGGATCGGCCTTGAGGAAGGCGAGGAAATCGCCTTCGCCGGCCCAGACCCGCATGGCGTTGCGCTGCACCAGGCGATAGGCGTCTTCGCGTGCGGCGCCCTTCTGCGTCAGCGCCAACAGCACGCGCTGCGAATGCACAAGCCCACCGAGAAGGTCGAGATTCTTTTTCATGGTCTCGGGATAGACGACGAGCTTGTCGATCACGCCGGAGAGGCGGGCGAGCGCAAAATCGAGCGTCACGGTGGCGTCCGGCCCGATCATGCGCTCGACCGACGAGTGTGAGATATCGCGCTCGTGCCACAGCGCGACATTCTCCAAAGCCGGCGTCACATAGGCGCGCACCATGCGCGCGAGCCCGACGAGATTTTCCGACAGCACCGGATTGCGCTTATGCGGCATTGCCGAGGAGCCTTTTTGCCCGGCGGAGAAGTACTCCTCGGCTTCCAGCACTTCGGTGCGCTGCAGATGACGGATCTCGATGGCAAGACGCTCGACCGACGATGCGACGACGCCAAGCGTTGCGAAATACATGGCGTGACGGTCGCGCGGAATGACCTGCGTCGAGACCGGCTCGACGGTGAGCCCCATCTTTTCCGCGACATAGGCTTCGACGCGCGGATCGACCTGGGCGAAAGTGCCGACCGCGCCGGATATCGCGCAGGTGGCAACTTCCTTGCGCGCCATCTCCAAGCGCGCTTTGGCGCGGGAGAATTCGGCGAAGGCGACCGCGAGCTTGAGCCCGAACGTGGTCGGCTCGGCATGGATGCCGTGCGAGCGGCCGATCGTCGGCGTCAATTTATATTCGCGCGCGCGCCGTTCCAGCGCCGTGAGCAGCGTCGCGACGTCGGCGATGAGAATGTCGGCCGCGCGCACCAGCTGCACATTCAGGCAAGTGTCAAGCACGTCCGACGAGGTCATGCCCTGATGAACGAAACGCGCTTCGGGCCCGACGATTTCAGCCAAGTGCGTGAGAAAGGCGATGACATCGTGCTTGGTCTCGCGCTCGATCTCGTCGATGCGGTCGATGTCGAATTCGGCGATTTTGCCCTTGTCCCAGATCTTCTTCGCCGCTTCCTTCGGGATCATGCCGAGCGCGGCCATGGCGTCGGCGGCATAAGCCTCGATCTCGAACCAGATGCGAAAGCGCGTCTGCGGCGTCCAGATCGCCGACATCTGCGGACGGGAATAGCGCAGAATGGTCACGCCGCTTCTCCCCGCGCCAGCGCGGCGGCACTGCGGATGGCTGAGATATTGGTGCGATAAGACTCCGGCGTGCGGTCTTTGAATACGGCGGAGCCGGCGACGAAAGCGTTGGCGCCGGCGCGCGCAGCTTCGGGCGCGATCTCCGGCGTGATGCCGCCGTCGATCTCGATGTCGATCGGGCGGCCGCCGGCGAGGTCGCGGATCATGGCGCGCAGATTGCGCACTTTCTCGAGCGATTCGGGAATGAATTTCTGGCCGCCGAAGCCGGGATTGACCGACATGACGAGCAGGAGATCAACCATGCCGATCACCGGCTCGATGCTGACTTCGGGCGTGCCGGGATTGAGCGTGACGCCGACCTTCTTGCCCAGCGCGCGGACCGCCTGCAGCGAGCGGTGGATATGCGGGCCTGATTCGACATGCACGGTGATGATGTCGGCGCCGGCCTTGGCGAAGGCTTCGAGATAAGGATCGCACGGCGCGATCATCAGATGCACATCGAGCGGCTTCTTGGTGTAGGGCCGGATCGCTTTGACGATGTCCGGGCCGATCGAAATGTTCGGTACGAAATGGCCGTCCATGACGTCGACATGGATCCAGTCGGCGCCGGCCTGATCCACGGCGCGAACTTCCTCGCCGAGCTTGGCGAAATCGGCAGCGAGGATCGAGGGAGCGATGATGAGCGGGCGCGTCATGTCCTGGTCCAGAACAGCCGTTGCCGTTCGCCTAACACGCGGCACGGGCGCTGCGCAAACCACGCTGTTATTAACCGGCCAAACGGCGCAGAGCAGCCGCGGAGCCCCGGCAAGACTTGCCGGGCGGCGGCAAATTCGCGCTTCGGTGCGTCGGTGCTGAATTCAAAAAGATTATTTTTTTCAGCGCCTTAGCTGGCGGCCCGGCGCTTGCATCGCGGGTTCCGGCGGAAACGTCGCCGCCAGCGCCGCGAGCGGCGTGTCGCGTATCACGGAGTAGGCCATGTCAGCGTCAATTAATTCAACGAGCAATCCCTACGCTTATCTGCAGTCGCTCTGGCAGCAGGATTCGCAAGCCAGTAGCACGTCCACGCAGTCCAATCCGTTGTCGGCGCTGTTCGCGGCGCTCGGCCAAGGAAGTGGCAGCAGTTCATCGTCGTCCTCGACCGGCTCATCCGGCTCAACCGGTTCAACCGCATCATCGGCCGGCGGACCGCAATTCGGCCCGCAGATCCTGCAGGCGCTGTTCTCGCTGCAAGCCAATGCCGCGGGTGGGCAAACGTCCGGCACGCCGGCCGGCAGTCTCGACGACTCCAGCGACTCCAGCGATTCAAGCGATGCGAGCGGCTCGACGCAGCAGGCGCAGCAAGGCGGGGGCCACCATCACCATCACGGCGGTGGCGGCGGGATCGAGAGCCTTCTGCAAATGCTGAATGCGTCGACCAGCGGCGCCACCACCCAGACCGCGGCGAACAGCAACGGCTCCTCGACCACCACCATCGATTACAGCGACGGTTCGAGTATTTCGATGACCACGGCGCCGGGCGGCACGTCGTCGTCGAACACATCGAGCGGTACCGGTACATCGGATAATTCCTCGACCGCCGGCACCGCGAACGTCGCCGGGAATAATCTCCTCGAACAATTGATCCAGATGCAGGCGCAATTGCTCAACACCACGACGCCGCAGAGCATCGCCACGGCCTAGCCGGTCACAAAATTCCATTCCGACCTTGATTGTGGCCGGAAAGAACAGAGATATCAGTGCGCGTCCCGATCGCGTGAGACCGGGGCGCGGGCTCGGCATTTTGCATATCGCTTCGGATATCGCTCCCTGCCGCCGGGTCTTGTTGTCCGGCGGTGGAGGCTGGTGTGGCACGTACCGATGTCATTGTCTTGGGAGCCGGCATCGTCGGCACGTCGATCGCGACCTGTCTCGCCAAGAAGGGCCTTGCCGTCGCGCTGATCGACCGCGGCAGACCGGGCGAGGCGACGTCTTACGGCAATTCCGGCATCATCGAAGGCAATACGATCTTTCCGGCGGCGTTTCCGTCGGACTGGGGCGAACTGCTTCGCATCGCGCTCAAGCGCTCACCGCTTGCCAATTATCACCTCACGTTCCTGCCGCAGGTCGCGCCGTGGCTTTTGGCCTTCCGCGCCGCCTCGCAGCCTGAGCGCCTGATCGAAACCGCGCAGCTGATGCGGCCGCTGATGGCGCAGGCGGTGGCGGAGCACGAAACGCTTGCCGCGGAAGCAGGCGCCGCGCGCTATCTGCGCCGCACCGGCTGGCTCAAGCTTTACCGGACCGACACGTCCTTCGCCGGCGTCGCGGGCGAGCTCGAACTCGCGGCGAAATTTTCCATCGCCAATGTGCCGCTCGATGCCGATGCGGCGCTTGCGCTCGAACCGTCGCTGGCGCCGGTGTTTCGTCACGCCGTGCATTGGACCGGCGCGGTGAGCGTCAGCAATCCGCTGGCGCTGACCCGCGCCTATGCCGCGCGCTTCGCCGCGCTCGGCGGATTGAGCTTCAGCGGCGATGCGCGCACGCTTCACCGCAACGGCGCGAACTGGCGCGTCGACACGTCCGCCGGCGCGCTCGATGCCGGCAATGTCGTGGTCGCGCTTGGGCCGTGGATGAAAGACCTGCTCGATCCGCTCGGCGTGAAATTGCCGCTCGCCGTCAAGCGCGGCTATCACCGCCATTTCCGGGCCCGAGGTAATGGCGGACAAGACAATGCCGCGCTGAGCCGTCCGGTGCTCGATGCCGACAACGGTTATGTGCTGGCGCCGATGGAGCAGGGCATCAGGCTCACCACCGGCGCGGAATTCGCCGCCCGCGACGCCAAGCCGACGCCGGTGCAATTCGACCGCTTGATGCCGGCTGCGCGCGAATTGTTTCCGCTGGGTGAGCCGGTCGAAACGCAGCCGTGGATGGGCGCGCGTCCGTGCTTTGCCGATTCACGTCCGGTCATCGGCCCAGCACCTGGGCAGAGCGCGATGTGGCTTGCCGGTGGCCACGGCCATTGGGGATTGACGCTCGGAGCGGTGACTGGACGGCTGGTCACCGAAATGATCACCGGCGCGACGCCGTTCTGCGATCCGAAGCCTTACAGCGCCGCGCGGTTCATGCCGTAGTTCATGCCTTGGGCGGCGTCACTCGCTGATCGTCTTGACGACGCTATTTTCCGGCCGCGTGTTGTTGGTGGACGAGAACTTGTCCTGCGCTCTGACCATGTCGTCGTATTTTGAGATCGTCGTCACCTGCGCGTTCGGCACCATGTGGACGATCTTGTAGCCGTTAGCCTTGAGCTGCGCGAGCAGTTGCGGCATCGCTTCCGCCGTGCCCTTCTGGAAGTCGTGCATCAGCACGATACCCTTGCCGTTCTTTTCCAGTTTGGTCAGCACCGACTTGATGACGTCGTCCGGTTTGTGAATCTTGAAATCGAACGAGTCGATGTCGGTCGAGAACGTCGCAATGTTGCGCGTGCCGAGATAAGTGATCAGATCCGGCGGCTGCTGCAGATCGGGAAAACGGAAGAACGGCGCGATCGGTGTGCCGGCGGCCATCGTCACGGCGCTGACGCCCATTTCGATCTCTTGCTTCGCCTGTTCGATGTCCTTGGCGTAGGGGTTCTTCGCCAGATCCTTGTGCGACCAGGTGTGGCTGCCGACTGTCATGCCGGCGGCGACCAGCAGCTTGGTCAGGTCGGGGCGCCAGGTCGCATGCTCGCCGATCTCGAAGAATGTCGCCTTGAGGCAGTTGTCCTGGAGCGCCTTGAGCACCGCCGGCGTGTTCTCCGGCCACGGCCCGTCATCGAATGTCAGCACCACTTCCTTGTCGCGCAGGAAGTCATATTGCTTGAAATGCTCGGTGCCGAAGGCCGGACCGCCTGTGGTGTCGATCTGCACGACGCGGGAAAGGCCGAGCGCATTGGGATTGCTGCATTGCGAGGCAGAGGCTGGTGCGGCAGCCGGGGCTGGCGTCTGCGCAGCGACAGCGGCCGGTGCAGACGCCGGCGCATTCTGAGCGACAACCAGCGGCGCGGGCGACGCATCCGAAACCACCGGTCCGCGCGGTGCGGCCGTTGCGATGATCACGGGAGGCGTGCTCGTGCCTTTAGCCGACGAGATGAGATGCGTTGCAAGCGCGAGAAGGGAGGTGGGACCGGCCTCTTTCTGAGCCGTAACAACGCCAAATGCCGCGAGACCCAAGGTCATCAGCGCTGCGATGACAATCACGACAACGCGCATCGTTACCTCCGCCGCACATCCACAACAACAGGAGAGCTTTGCGAGTGAAAGCGCATTCCGTCAATGAGTCAACGGCAACCACCTTTCATTCAGGTAAAGCTCCGCATGACGACTCGTCTTGTAATGTATGTATCTGAAATGTGCGTGAAATTTGTAGTTTTAGCGACCAAATTGGTCCTGCCAGGACGGCATTGCGCCGGGCAACGATAGCGCCCGCGCAGAAAACACGCCGCGGGCGATGGCGCGTGCCGCGACATTGGCCGCAAGCGTGCCAATGGCCGTCAAACCGAGAGTTCCATCGGGCAGCGGCCGCCGTCCGGTCGCCGCCGCGAATACGACATCGCCGTCGAGCGGGCTATGCACAGGATAAATTGCGCGTGACAGGCCGGATTGCGCCATGACGGCGAGCCGCTTGGCCTGGGCCTTGGTTAAGGCCGCGTCAGTCGCGACGATGACAAGCGTGGTGTTTTCGCGCGGCGCACCCTTGGTGACCGGTTCCAAAGCCCGCGGCGGCAGTTGCGCGGGAAAGCCGCGGCCGCCGAACTCGCCGTCGACTTCAAAGGGCGCCGCCCAAAACCACGGCCCGTCGCCGATGAGGACGCTGCCGGCGGCATTCACCGCCGCGAGCGCGCCGACGGTGAAGCCGTCGCGGCTAAGCGCGGAGGCCGAGCCGATGCCGCCTTTGCAATTCACAGTCGTGGCGCCGGTGCCGGCGCCGACGCTGCCGAGTGTAAAGTCCTGCCCGGCGCTCGCCGCCGCGGCGTAGCCGAGTTCGCGATAGGGCGGAAACCGTCCCCAGTTCTTGTCGCCGGCACCGAGCAGATCGAACAGGATCGCCGCCGGCACGATCGGCACGCGGGCGGTGCGCACCACAAAGCCGCGGTTCTGCTCCTTCAGCCAGGCCTGCACGCCGGACGCGGCATCGAGCCCGAAGGCCGAGCCGCCGGACAGCGTGATGGCATCGATGCCTTCGACAGTCTGCGCCGGATCGAGCAGCGCGGTTTCCCGCGTGCCGGGCCCGCCGCCGCGCAGGTCGATCGAGGCGACCGCGGGCGCGTCGAAAATCACGGCGGTCGCGCCGGAGCCGAGGTGGGCGTCTTCGGCATGGCCGACACGGATTCCGGGGACATCAGTGATCAGATTGCGCATAGAGTATCTTAGCCTTTCTTCGCGGCCGTCGCCTCTGGGTTGCTGCATTGCGCCCGCCTCGCGATGACGTGACTCGCGAGTGAGTGGCAACGGCCTTGCCAGCGCCATCTCTGCCGGTGCATTTCTGCGCCCATGAATGTCACCGTCGCCGCCGCGCTGGTCGCGGGCATGCTGAGCTTCCTGTCGCCCTGCGTGTTGCCGCTGGTGCCGCCTTATCTCGTCTATCTCACCGGCACGTCGATCGAACGGCTGGCCGATGCCGAGCCGCAAACGCGGGTGAGGCGCGAGACCATCATCGCGGCGCTCTTGTTCGTGCTCGGCTTCTCCACGGTCTTTGTCGCGCTCGGCGCCGGCGCCAGCGCCGTCGGCGCTTTGCTGCGCGCTTATTCGAGTGTGCTCGCGATCGTCGCCGGCATCGCCATCATCATCATGGGTTTGCACTTCCTCGGGCTGACGCCGATCGCCTGGCTGATGCGCGAGAAGCGGATGGAAATGGCCAAGCCTGTCGGCCTGTGGGGCGCCTACGCGATGGGACTCGCTTTCGCGCTCGGCTGGACGCCGTGCATCGGCCCGATCCTCGCCGCGATCCTCGCGGTCGCGGCCTCCGAAGCGACCGTGGTCAAAGGCGCCGGCATGCTCGCGGTCTATTCGTTGGGGCTGGGCGTGCCGTTTCTGCTTGCTGCGTTCGCGGTCGGGCCGTTCGCCGCTTTTCTCACCCGCTTCAAGGCGCATCTCGGCCTGGTCGAGAAGGCGATGGGCGGTCTTCTGGTGTTGACCGGCATCGCCTTCCTGACCGGTACGGTGAGCGAAGTCAGCTACTGGCTGCTCGATGCGTTTCCGGCGCTCGGCAAGATCGGCTAGCGTGGCCCTGGGGGACCGACCTCTGATGGAGATCATGATGCTGCTAAATCGTCGCAAAGTCGCGACTACAGGGCTCCTCTTCGCAGGCGGTTTCGTTGAGCCCGTGCTTGCCCAATCGAACGCGTCGCCGCAATCGCTCGCAGAGCGGTTCGCGGCAACATTGAGTACACACGATATCGATGGCTTCGCAGCGCTTTTCGCCGACGACTATGTCAATCATCAAGTCAGCGCAGCTGCGCCGCCGCCGCCTGCGAATGTCAGCCCAAAACAAGGAACCGTCGCGTTTTTCAAGGCGCGGTTGATTGGGCTGCCGGATCTAAAAGTAGCGATTGAAGCAATGGTAGCCGACAAGGACCACGTTGCGGCAAGCTTCGCCTATACTGGCACGCACAATGGTGTCTATTTCGGGGTCGCGCCAACCGGTAAGACGTTACGCTTTACTTCCTGCGATATTTTCCGCGTGCAGGGCGATCATATCGCGGAGCATTGGGGCATGGGCGACATCGCCGGCGTGCTGGCGCAATTGCGCGGCTGATCGCGCAAGAGGCCCGTTGCCCAGAGAAGTCGGCCGTCGGCTCAACGGCCGCGCCGCCACCCTACATCTTCGTGCAGTCCGAATTCGGACACTGCACGTAAGTGACCCGTCCGCTCGGATCCTTCTTCCACAGATACATCACGTAATCGAGCTTGGTCAGGTCGCCTTTCTTATCGAAGGACAAGGGGCCGAGCACGGTTTTGAACACCATGCCGGAATGCATCTTGTCGGCGACTTTCTTCGGGTCGAGCGACTGCGCGGCTTCGGCCGCTTGTTTGAAGACCTGCACGCCGGCATAGCTGTAAAGCGTATAGGCTTCCGGCTCGAAATTCTTGGCGCGGAATTCCGCAACCACGGCCTTGGCGTCGGGATTGTTGCGCGGATCGGGACCATAGGTCATCAGCGAGCCCTCGACGCCCGGCCCGCCGACCGCGGCGAATTCGTCCGAGGTAATGCCGTCGCCGCCCATCAGCGGCGCGGTGACGCCCTGGTCGCGCATCTGCCGCACGATCAATCCGCCTTCGGTATAGAGGCCGCCGAAATAGACGAGGTCGGCGCCGGATTGTTTGATCTTCGACACCAGCGCCGAATAATCCTTCTCGCCGGTATTGATGCCTTCATAGAGCACTTCGGTCATGCCGCCGGCATTGATGGTTTTTTTGGTCTCGTCGGCGAGGCCCTTGCCGTAAGTGGTCTTGTCGTGCACCACCGCGATCTTCTTACCTTTGAAGTGAGCGAGAATGTAGTCGCCGGCGACCTTGCCTTGCTGATCGTCGCGGCCGCAATCGCGGAAAATGTTCCACATGCCGCGCTCGGTCACCATCGGATTGGTCGAGGCCGGCGTGATCTCGAGGATGCCGTTCTCCTGATAGACTTCCGAGGACGGCATGGTGACGCCGGAATTGTAGTGGCCGATGACGAATTTCACGCCAGAGCCGGCGAAATTATTGGCGACCGATACGCCTTGCTTCGGATCGGAGACGTCGTCGCCGTAAACCGCGATGAGCTTCTGGCCCAATATGCCGCCTGCGGCATTGATGTCGGTAACGGCCTGGTCGACGCCGTTCTTCATCTGCGCGCCGGTGGCGGCGCTCGGCCCGGTGATCGGGCCGCCCATGCCGATCTTGACCTGCGCCTGCGACGCGCCCGGGCTGGCGAAAGCAAAGACAAGCGCGACGCCGTGCGCGAGGCCGAACGTGGTGATCCTGTTCATTCGTTTTCCCCTCGTGATGAACGGATAGAAAATTTGATGGCGCATGATCTTATCCGAAAACCGGTGGCCACTTTTCGGGATCATGCGCGGAAACCAACTTTACGTCAGGCCCGCTTGCGGCGCCAGCCCAACAAGCCCGCAGGCTCCATCAGCCAGCGATATTGGGTAACCATCTGCGCGGCGCGCGAGGCCTGAAAACCCAGAAGGCCGAAGGCGATGCAGAAGGCGGTATCGACCAGGTAGTAATGGAGCGACACCAGCGTGCCGTTGAACACGCTGAAATGGATGAAGCGCACGGCGATGCCGAGGATGAAGCCATAGGCGACAACCTGCCACACCGGCCGCCATGTCGCCGCAATCGCGCGCCCGGCGAGCGCGGAGGCGCCGCCGCCGAGCACGATGGTGACGAGGATAAAAATCCAAAGCGCATTCTCGTCGAGCAATTGGATGATCATCCGCTCATCCCGTTTCTCTGCCGCCTTCGAGATAGGCGGACTTGATTTCGGGCCGCGCCAAAAGCTCGCTGCCGGTGCCCGACAGCGTGATCAGGCCGTTGACCATGACATAGCCGCGATGCGCCAGCATCAGCGCGTGATAGGCATTTTGCTCGACCAGAAAGACAGTGAGGCCGGTTTCAGCATTGAGTTTCTTGATGGCGTCGAAGATCTGCCGCACGACGAGCGGAGCGAGGCCGAGCGAGGGCTCGTCGAGCAATAGCAGTCGCGGCCGCGCCATCAGGGCGCGCGCAATCGCCAGCATCTGCTGTTCGCCGCCCGACAGCGTGCCGCCGCGCTGGGCGAGGCGCTGCTGCAGGCGGGGAAACAGCGCCAGCACGCGATCGAGGTCAGCTGAGAACTCCGACACATCGGCGGTGATCGCGCCCATCTGCAGATTTTCGAGCACTGTCATGCGCGGGAAAATGCGCCGTCCTTCGGGTGACTGCGCCAAGCGCAGATGCGCGATCTCATGCGTCGGCAATTGCGTGATATCCCGGCCGGCAAATGCGATGGCGCCTTCGCTGGCGCGCGGATTGCCGCAAATCGTCATCATCAAGGTCGATTTGCCGGCGCCGTTGGCGCCGATCAAAGTGACGATCTCGCCTTCGTTGACGTCGAGGTCGATGCCCTTGAGCGCCATGACGCGGCCGTAGAACGTCTTCACGCCGCGCACCGACAACAGCGGGGACGACGAACTCATAGTCCGACCTCAGCCTCGACTTTGGCGACATCCTTGTCGGCAACGCCGAGATAGGCGGCAATGACTTTGGTGTCGTCGCGGATTTGCGCCGGCGTGCCGTCGGCAATCTTGACGCCGTAATCGAGGACGACGACGCGGTCGGAAATTTCCATGACCACCGACATATCGTGCTCGATGAGCAGGATCGAGGCGGCATCCTGGTCGCGGATCGAGAGCAGCAGCGCATTGAGAGCAGCGCTCTCGCGCGGATTGAGGCCGGCCGCCGGCTCGTCGAGACACAGCAGGACCGGATCGGTGCACATCGCGCGCGCGATTTCCAGCCGGCGCTGATCACCATAGGGCAGGTCGCCCGCCGGATCGTCGGCGCGGGGAAGGAGGCCGATACGGTCGAGCCAATGCCGCGCCTTGTCGATCGCCGCGCGCTCGGCGATGCGATAGGACGGAATGCCGAAAATGCCCAGCAGCGTATAGCCGGACGCGAGCATCAGCCGGTTGTGTTGGGCAACGAGCAGGTTCTCCAGCACCGTCATGCCGGGAAACAGCCGGATGTTCTGAAACGTGCGCGCCACGCGTGCGGCATCGGCGACCAGAAAGTCCGGCATGCGCTCGAGCGCAAACAGCGCGCCGTCCGGCTTTTTGATGCTGCGGCGGCCGCTCTCGGTCAGCGTATCGAGGTCGTTCCACAGAGCGGGCGCGCCGTGGCACAGGCCGATGCGGCCGGTATGCGGCTTGTAGAAGCCGGTGATGCAGTTGAACACCGTGGTCTTGCCGGCGCCGTTCGGGCCGATCAGCGCTGTGATCTCGCCCTGGCGCGCCTGGAAGGACAAATCGTCGATGGCGAGGAGACCGCCGAAGCGCATCGTCAGATGCTCGACGGAGAGCAGCGTGTCGCCGGGCGCCGCCATTAGCCGGCACCTTCCGTAAAATGACCCTGTTTGACGAAATCGGCGGCGATGCTCTTGCGCTCCTTGAGGAACACCGACGGCGTGCGCCGCGTGATCAGGCCACGCGGACGCCAGCGCATCATCAGCACCATGCCGAGCCCGAACAGCAGCATGCGATATTGCGTCGGATCGAAGTCCTGCCCGAAAATACTTTTCAGGAAATCGAGCTGGCGCAGAATCTCGGTGCCGCCGATCATGACGATCGCGGCGATGGCGACGCCGATCTGGCTGCCCATGCCGCCGAGCACGACGATCGCCAGGATCGTCGCCGATTCCAGGAACGTGAACGACTCCGGCGAAATAAAACCTTGTCGCGCGGCAAAGAACGAGCCGGCAAAGCCCGCAAACATCGCGCCGATGGCAAAGGCTGTCAGCTTGGTGTTGGTGGTGTTGATGCCGAGCGAGCGGCAGGCGATCTCGTCCTCGCGCAAAGCCTCCCAGGCGCGCCCGACCGGTAGCCTTCGCAGTCGTACGGTGACAAAGGCCGTCAGCAGCGCCAGCGCCAGGATCAGGTAATACAAAAACACGGTGCGATAGATCGGATAGAATTCGAGACCGAACCGCGCGGCGAAACCGTCGTCATCGGCGTTGAACGGGATGCCGAAGAAAGTCGGCCGCGGAATGCTGCTGATACCGGCATAGCCGTTGGTCAGCGCCACGAAGTTGATCAGCACCATGCGGATGATCTCGCCGAAGGCGAGCGTAACGATGGCGAGATAGTCGCCGCGCAGACGCAGCACCGGGAAGCCGAGCAACAATCCCCAGAACGAGGCGAGACAACCGGCGAGCGGAAGCAAGATCCAAAACGACAGTCCGAAGGTCTTGGCCAGCAGCGCATAGGAATAGGCGCCGACGGCGTAGAAGGCGACGTAGCCGAGGTCGAGCAGACCGGCGAGACCGACAACGATATTGAGGCCCCAGCCGAGCATCACATAGATCAGAATCTGGATGCCGAAATTGTCGATCCAAGTTACCGCGCCGGCGCGGCCGTTCACCGCCAGCACGATCATCGGATAGACGATGACAAAGCCGATGGCGAAAGGGACAAACCAGGTGCCGGCAATCGCCCACCCGTCGAAGCGCGCCGGGCGCGCGGCGACAACGGGCCGCGCCGCGCGCCGTTCGAGCCACGGTGAAATGGAACACGCGTAAGCCAGCCGACCGACACCGATGCAAGCGGTCAGCGCCACGAGCAGCGGAAAACGCGTCTGCAGGATCAGGACGTTGCGCACATCGGTGACGGTCTGGAAGCCGACCAGCGGCAGCAACAGCCCGAAGGCAACCAGCGTCGTGAAGCCGGCGTCCTTGAGTGCGGCAATACCGTCGAAGCGCCGGCCCGGCGCGGCGCCGACCGTGTTGGACGTTTCCGACATCAGACCTTCTCGACGTCCGGCCGGCCGAACAGGCCTTGCGGCAGGAAGATCAGCGTGATGGCTAGAACGGAAAAGGCCGCGACGTCCTTGTAGTCGATGGAGACGTAGCCGGACCACATAACCTCGATCAGGCCGACGAGCAGCCCGCCGACCACCGCGCCCGGCAACGAGCCGATGCCGCCGAGCACGGCGGCGGTAAAAGCTTTGACGCCGGGGATGAAGCCGTCGGAAAAACTGAGCACGCCGTAATTCATCAGATACATGGTGCCGGCAATGGCGGCGAGGGCTGCCGCGATGACAAAGGTCATGGCAACGGTGCGGTTGACGTCGACGCCGACTAACGCGGCCATTTTCTGATCCTGCTCGCAGGCGCGCATATTACGGCCGAGCGGTGTCTTGGCGACGACGTACCAGAACACGACCAGGAGCGCGGCGGTCACGCCCCAGATGATGAGCTGCTTATAGGACAGCGCGACCGAAAAGCCGCCGCCGTTGAGCAAAGTGAAATCGCCGCGCACCATCGGCGGGATCGATTTGTTGCGCGGGCCCTGCGCGACCTGGACGAAATTCGACAGGAAGATCGACATGCCGATCGCCGAGATCAGCGGCGCCAGGCGAAACGAGCCGCGCAGCGGCCGATAGGCGACGCGCTCGATGGTCCAGTTCACCAAAGCGGTGAACAGCATGGAGACGATCAGCACGATGAACAGCGCGAGCGCGATCGAGGTGATGCCGAGCCATGTCGTCAGGATCAGGAAGGCGATCAGCGCGATGAAGGCCGACACCATGAACACGTCGCCATGGGCGAAGTTCACCATGCCGATGATGCCGTAGACCATCGTATAGCCGATGGCGATCAGGCCGTAGATCGAACCGAGCGTGATGCCGTTGATGAGCTGCTGGACGAAATAGTCCATGCGTCCGCGCGCCTTTCGATTCCCGGCTGTTACCCGTAAAAACTCTAACAGGGGTGCGGAACAGCGGCAACGCTCGGGCGGCTTGGCCGCAGGCAAAACCTAGGGCGTGGACTCATAAACGCGCAGCCATGTCCGGTTTCGGGGTCAAAGCGGACATCCCCACGTGATTGGGCCGCGGCAGCTAATGATCCAAGGCGGACATCGGCGGTTCGGTCGCGAGCAAAATTTCATGCTTACGGGCGACGTGCATACTTTGGAATCACCGCCATCCGGTTCCTTGATATTCGTATAAGCGCGGCCCGCGCATCAGCCAGTCCCTGTTTGGCAGCCAATCTATACAGTCTCACCGCCTCCTGAGAATTCCTTGGAACCGTTCCGAGGCCGGTCTCATAGAGCGCTCCCAGAAGGTACTCTGCCTCAGCGTTACCTTTGTCCGCGCCTAGCTTTAACCGCCGCGCGTCATACATCAAATCCTGTGATGGCGATAAGCCCTGGGTGGGAGCAAGCTTAAGATATTCCGCTTGCGGGTAGCCCTGATCAGCGGCGAGCTTTAAGAGCCGCGCCGCCTCGCGATCGTCTCGGGTCAATCCCAACTGACCGGCAGCATACGCGTTGCCGAGACTGAACTGCGCAATCGCCAGGCCTTGGTCGGCAGCGAGCTTGAAGAGGCGCACGGCGTCTTCATCGCTGTTCGGCAGCCCACCGCGACCGGCTGCGTAGAAGGCTCCAAGAACGTATTGTGCCGACGCATTATCTTGGTCGGCGGCAAGCTTGAAGAGGCGCGCCGCTTCGCGATCATCCTGCGGTAGCCCGCGCTGGCCGTAAGCATAGGAGGTACCTAGAGCGTACTGCGCAGGAGCTATGCCCTGATCGGCGGCAAGCTTGAAGAGGCGTACGGCTTCCTCCTCATTCTTCGGCACGCCGCCAAGGCCATTGTCGTAGAAAGTTGCGAGACCGTATTGTGACATTCCGAATCCTTGGCCGGCGGCGAGCTTGAGGAGGCGCACGGCCTCTTCGTAGCTCTTCGGCAACCCACCGAGACCGCGAGCGTAGAAGTTCGAGAGATTGTGTTGGGCGCCTGGGTTGCCGCGGGCAGCGGCTTTTTCGTAGAACGTCCGAGCCTGGGTGTCGTCTTTGTTTGCTTCGTAAGCCCGCCCCATCTCGTACAGCAGACGTGGGTTTTCCGGGTCTGTTGCAAGCGCCGCCTGGCAGGCCGGCAACGCGACTTTGGCGTCGATCTTCTCAAAGCTGATCCCTGGGATTTCCGAGGGTCGCATTGAGTCATACGGGCTTGCCGCCGCAAGGTCGCAGGCGTGCGCGGGTGCTTCTTGCGCCCGAGACGCGGCGGGAAATAGAACGAGACCAATCAAGAGACCGAGGAAGACGCGACGCATCACACTCTCCAAAGCGGACATTCGTATCGAGCGGCTCTCTGTGTTCAGCAATCGTTCCCGATTGCCGATTTGTTCCTATGTACAGGCGGGTACTGGCCCTTTCCGAAGCCACTGGCCCCTTTTGAAAACTAGGGTGGTCCCTTTTCGTGGCCCGCTATGATCTAAGATCAATTTCCAACGAAGGATCGCGCGTCCAACTCGTGTGGTCACCGCGCGGAGGGCGTCGCCAATACTCTAGCACCCGAATTGGCTCGCAACTCGTGGCCGATCCGGCGGCACACGTTTTGAGGTTGTGCCTCGGCGGCTCAATAAAGATGAGCTTTTCTTTGATCCCTTCAGCAAGGGTCATGATATTCATGTGCCCAAAGTTCATGCCCGAAAAAGCTACTCGAAAGCGCTGAGCGCACTCCTGACAACTGATCTCGATAAGCGCAATTTCAGAAGTGAAAATATTGGCCGACCGGTTCGGCTCAAATGCACAGTAGCGCGGGACAGCGTGCTCATCGAACCATAAGGGCTCTGTATCTATGCGCGCAATTATGTCGTCGTAACTTGGGTGCATGACAGGTCAACTTCTAGGCCGCCTCAGCCCGGCGCTTATTAAGACCCCTGCAATTCCGAGAAGCGCTGCTGTCATCAACATGTAAGGCCATACGGCAGGCAAGGGCTCCCTACCTCGTCCAGTGGATGCAGCAAAAGAACAAGCGGGCCTCCGACAATCCCAGTCGCCACGCACCCGGCTGCGCTAGACACCTTAGGGCTGCATCGCCCCAATGCCCTTGCTAAACCGTAAGCAGACGGAGAGAGCGGCAACGCTACGAGCGTCCATATCGCCCAATCCAGTGCATCGCTTATGCTCGTGGCCGCCTCAGTTGGCGGCCTATTTAATATCAAACCATCGATGGCATGTCGCCTATTGGCCCTTAGCTGCCGCGCCAGGCGGTAGCCGTCGCGGCGGCTTTCGGGGGCAAAGCGGACATTGACTAACTTTCGGCCATCGAACTCAATTTATATGAGTACGCGCCCCAGGTAGGGAAGGGCGGTTAGCGGTCGGCGGATGCCGGCAGGGGGCCGAGATGGATGCCGCACTCGGTCTTGCCAAGTCCGCTCCAGCGGCCGTCGCGGATCGAGCCGTCAACGGACGGCTTGTGCGTGCAAGGCACGCAGCCGATCGAGGTGAAGCCGAGCGATTCCAGCGGATGCCTTGGCAATTTGGCCGTCGCGAAGACGGCGTTGAGCTCGGGCCGCGACAGGCGGGCGAGCGGATTGAATTTCAGCCGCCGACCGTCTTCCTCGACGATCGGCAGTGCCGCGCGGTCGCCACCGTGGTAGCGCTTGCGGCCGCTCATCCAGCCGTCGAAACCGGCGAGCTCAGCGGCAAGCGGGGCGACTTTGCGGATTTCGCAGCAGGCGTCGCGGTCGCGGAAGGCCAGATCGCGCTTGGGATCGCGGATCGCGAGCGCGCTCGGCGATGGTGTCACGGTGCGCACATCGGTGAGCCCGAGACGGGCGGTGAGCGCGTCACGATAGGCCAGCGTTTCTTTGAACAGCCATTGCGTGTCGAGAAACAATACCGGCAAGGACGGATCGACTTCGGCGACGAATTTCAGCAGCACCGCGGATTCGGCGCCGAACGACGACACCACCGCCATCCGGCCGGGCGCGAAGCGGATTGCAGCCTCGACGATGTCGCGCGGGCTCGCCTGCGCGAGCTCGGCCTCGAGCGCGGCCACGTTGAACCGCCGCGGCGGCGCGGCCGCCGGTATCGTCTCCGGGTTCTCGGGGTCTATGAACATCTGTGAAATGGCCGAATTGCCGCGCTTCCTAGAAGGATTTTCTATATAAAGGGGCGCAGCAAACCCTTAAAGGGAATGGATTTTCATATTGAGCAGCGAGCCAGCGATGACGTTCTGCGGCGGGCAGCGGCGGTGGCATCAGCGTTTCGGCGCCTCGATTGGCAGCCACGCGCCGACAAGCATTGCCTGCCCACCGGCACGGAGGTACGCCAGCGAGGACAGGGTGGGCGGGAAAAAATCTGAGGAAACGGCCGGATGAAATCCGAAGACGCGATCGGGACCAAGGGACGGCCATTCACCGGCGCGGAATATCTCGAGAGCCTGCGCGACGGGCGAGAGGTCTATGTCTATGGCGAGCGGGTCAAGGACGTCACGACGCATCCCGCCTTCCGCAATGCCGCGCGCTCGATCGCACGCCTCTACGACGCGCTGCATGATGCCAAGACCAAAGCGGTTTTGACCTCGCCGACCGATACCGGCTCTGGCGGCTACACCCACAAATTCTTCCGCGCCGCGCACTCGCGCGAGGATCTCCTCGGCCAGCGCGATGCCATCGCGCAATGGGCGCGCATGTCCTACGGCTGGATGGGCCGTTCGCCGGACTACAAGGCGTCGCTGATGAACACGCTCGGCGCCAATTTCGACTTCTACGGCAAGTTCTCCGACAACGCCAAGGCGTGGTACCGCCGCGCCCAGGAAAACGTGCTGTTCATGAACCACGCCATCGTCAATCCGCCGGTCGATCGTTCGCGGCCGGTCGATCAGGTCAAGGACGTCTTCATCACCATCCAGAAAGACACCGATGCCGGGATCTATATATCGGGCGCCAAAGTGGTGGCGACCTCATCGGCGCTGACGCATTACAATTTCCTCGGCCAGAATGCCGCGGTGCCGCTGCACGATACTGACTTGGCGGTGATGTTCATCGCGCCGATGAGCGCGCCCGGCGTAAAACTGTTCTGCCGCACGTCTTATGAGATGACGGCGAGCGTCATGGGCACGCCGTTCGACTATCCGCTGTCGTCGCGGTTCGACGAGAATGACGCGATCTTCGTCTTCGATAATGTCTTCATCCCCTGGGAAGACGTGCTGCTGCACCGCGACCTCGAGAAGCTGAAAGTTTTTTTCCCGCAATCGGGCTTCCTCGCCGGCTATCAGTTCCAGGGCTGCACGCGGCTTGCAGTGAAGCTCGATTTCATGGCCGGCGTGATCGCCAAAGCGCTGCACGCGGCGGGATCCGACGAATTTCGCGGCAATCAGGCGATGCTCGGCGAGATCATCGCCTGGCGCCATCTGTTCTGGTCCTTGACCGAGGCGATGGCGATGAATCCGACGGACTGGGTGAACGGCGCGGTATTGCCGAACTACCAATCCGGCTCGAGCTATCGGGTCTTTGCCGGCGACGCTTACGGGCGGGTCAAGGAGATCGTGGAAAAGATCGTCGCCTCGTCGCTGATCTATCTGCCGTCGTCGGCCAAGGATTTCAAAAATCCGGCGATCGACCGTTACCTGGCGCGTTATGTGCGCGGCTCCTACGGCATCGACTACAAAGAGCGCATCAAGGTCATGAAGCTTCTGTGGGACGCGATCGGCACCGAATTCGGCGGCCGCCACGAGCTGTACGAGCGCAACTACGCCGGCAATCACGAAGACATCCGTATTCAGGCGCTGTGGAATGCGCGCAGCACCGGCACGCTCGATCAGATGACGGCGCTCGCCGAGCAATGCATGTCGGAATACGATGAGAACGGCTGGACCGATGACACGTGGCTCGATCCCGACGATGTCGCCTATCCGGGTCTGCCCGACGCCCTCGCTGCCGAATGAGGATTGAAAGACGATGAGCTGGATCGATCAACGGCCCGACGATGCCATGGACGGCGCTTTCACGGCGGTCGGGCCGGCGCCGCTTGTCAGCGTCGAGCCGCAAGCGTTTCGCGAAGCGATGAGCCGGCTCGGCGCCGCCGTGCATATCGTCACCACGGCGGGCACCGGCGGCAAGACCGGCTTCACCGCAACCGCGGTTTGCTCGGTGTCGGATACGCCGGCGACGCTCCTTGTCTGTCTCAATCGCCGCAGCCAGAGCGGGCCGGTTCTCGCGCAGAACAATGTATTCTGCGTCAACACGCTTCCCGCCAGCGACGAAAAGCTCGCCGATATGTTTGCCGGCCGCAGCGGCGCAAAATTGCACGAGCGTTTCGCGCACGGCGAATGGACCACGTTGAAGACCGGTGCGCCGGTGCTCGCTTCCGCGGTCGTTGCCTTTGACTGCCGCATCATGGAGATCAAGGCGGTCGCGTCGCACAATGTGATTTTCGGCTCGGTCGAGGCGGTGCGGCTTGGGCCCGCAGGGTCGGCACTGGTCTATCACGAGCGCGCCTACAAGCCCGTCTAAGTCGCTCCCTTAGTCGCTCCCTTAGTCGCTCCTTGGTCG
>Ga0210396_10001693_pt1 | contig 23380 bp, 22 predicted proteins | sample IncBWH17OmetaG_FD_155466 | JGI IMG/M metagenome (GOLD analysis project Ga0210396, IMG submission 155466) | Forest soil microbial communities from Barre Woods Harvard Forest LTER site, Petersham, Massachusetts, United States - Inc-BW-H-17-O ... | reverse complement strand
GCGGCACTTTTGCCAGTGACGTTGCGAGTGTGGACATTGGCTGGCGTTGGGCCGCGGCCGCGTACTCCACCTTCAGCGGCGACAATAACACTCTCGGCGTAAAACCCATGGACACCGACCGCGACAACCAGGCCACAAACCACGACCACGCCGGTACACCTGAGAACTACAACCAGTTCCTGATCCCTGGCGCGCGCGGCAAAGGCGGCAAGAACTATACCGGCTCCTACAGCCGCAGCGCGGTCATCGAATGAGGAGCGAATATCGGCGTGTTCGACTGATGCCAGGACTGATCATCATAGATCCGCCCTAGAAGTGGGCTAGTGGGAAGCAATTGCTCAATGGCAACCTCAAATCTCGGATAGCTGTCGGAGCGTGCGGTACTTCCAGCGCGTACTCACCCGCCAAACGAGAGAGCCCTCCAAATAATCTTCCGTTTCAACGGCTCCTCGAAATGCGCTACCGGACAGCAAAGAAACTCACTTCTGATTCTTTCTCTTTTCCGAGAGGTACTCAGATACCTGTTGACTAAATTTATGTCTCGGGTAGAATAGCGAAGAGAAAGCGAAGATTATTGAGGCATTCGCGTCAACGAAGTTACGCGGGTTGGGATGTCATCCTCTTTGGGAGAGGGCTATGGAGACCGAGAAAAAAGGGAAGGGCAGGCCTCGACAGGCGGAGGGCATGATCCAGTTTTGGCAGTTCGCGCGCGCTGCGCGTGTCATGTGTGCGTACGATGATGCCCGCGAAAGAGGCGATAAACACAGCGTTGCCGTTAAGGAGGCCGTTGAACTCCTGAAGCAGAGTAATCCAAGGATGCCAATTTCCCAGACCGAAGTTAAGCGCATTTTGGCAGTTTGGCGACCAAGGAATGCGGGAATCATACTTCGATTCGAGCGCAAGAGTGTGACCGAAGAAGACATAAAGGCACATTACCTTATCCTAGGACAGGTAGCCGCGTTACAAGAGAGGACGGGTCTGAGCTTGGGAGCACCAACGAATCCTGAACTTACAGGGCCCCTGGTGTCGCTCACCGCTCGTTTTGCAGAGAGACCGAATTATCCCCGTCACAATCGCAAAATCCGTCAGAAATGACTAGGTCTGTTCATACCTCTATTTTTTTGGACCCAAACCTTACTGGCGCTGTCAAAAAAAGAATGAGAATAATGGACCATGTACCACCGAAAGGACGGGTAAAACATGGCTCCACAAGTTCTATCTATCGAGTATCGGCCGTTAGCTTCTCTTAGTCTTGATCCGCAAAATCCGAGGGTTCACAGCAATAGACAGATCAGGCAAATCGCCCGCAGTGTCGAGACCTTTGGTTTCAATGTTCCAGTTTTGATTGATGGCAAGGGACAGCTGATCGCCGGCCACGGCCGCGTGCTGGCTGCCCAGCGCTTAGGCATGACTCAAGTCCCAACGATCATGCTCGAAAATCTGACCGAAGCCCAGATTCGCGCTTTCATGATCGCCGACAACCGTCTGACTGAGAACTCGGTTTGGGATGTAGTCTGCGCCCCTGCCTGTGAGCACGCCCCCGACTGACGTCGATAGGCGAAATCCATGCCCCGTGGTCATGAACTCCTCGATTGCCTGGCGCCCAGATGAAAGTCGAGTGTGTGGGAACAGTTCCTGATACCAGGCACTAGCCATGATTGTGCGACAGTCCAAGGAATGCTTGTTCGAGAGGTCCTGGCCGTAGCTCGCACCGATGATTTGAGCACTTGGGTCATGGCCCAGGAGAAACGCGGTGAAGGCGACCGAAGCACAGTGCGACTTCAAAGATCGTGGAGGTTGATTGATAACAAGGCGCGTTATCTCTCCTCGTCGGCAGGCTTCCAGTGCCGAAGCGACCACCTCGATGTGCCAGTTCGGCAGGAATGTTGCTGTCGGGTTCAGGTCGATCAAGCTCTGAGCGACAGAAACATCCTTGTATCGGTGATTGTTCCCAAACGAATCGCGCTGCAAGGCAGATGAAATTTTGCGCAGCCCATTCGAACAGCCCCCACGAAAAGTGCTGACCGACCGGGCAGTATTCTTCGTGTAGGATCCGCAGCTTGTAGGCAGAGATTTCCCTGTTAATTCCCTGTTCGGCCATGCCACTCCGAGGCACCCAGCTTGCTAGAAATCCGCGTCAGTTGTGGGTTTGCGGTGAGGTAGGGCTTGCCAAGGGCGGAGATATTTCCCTGATTTTTTCCCTTTTAGTGGTTGGGAGCGCCCTCGTGCAGCCACTCCTTTCCCAGATAAAGGATGTGAGCCCTCGGAGCGGAGCTCTAGGCGAGGCCTGCCTTCGCGAGAGGCAGCTCCCGGATGCGCTTTCCGGTTGCGGAGAAAATGGCGTTGCACAGCGCGGGGGCAAAGGGCGGCAGACCTGGCTCGCCAATTCCCGCCGGGGGCGCATCGCTAGGCACGATGTAAACATGCGTTTCCTTGGGTGCGTTGTTCATTCGCGCCACCTGGAACGAATCGAAGTTGGATTGGTCAATCACGCCGTTGGTGGCGGTAATCTCGCCGTAAAAGGCCAGACTCGTTCCCATCACCGCCGCGCCTTCGAACTGTTGCCGCACCATCTCTGGATTCACAACCGTTCCCGCATCCAGGGCGGTATCTACGCGCTTTATCTGAACCTGGCCCGCGTCGTTTAGCTGCACCTGCACCACCGTGGCCACGTAGGTCAGAAAACTGCGGTGCACGGCCACTCCAATGCCATAGCCGTTCCCGGGCTTCTGCTTTCCCCAGCCGGCTTTTTCCGAAGCCAATGTCAGCACGCGGCGGAATCGGCCGGTGTCAATCGGATACTGCTCGTAGGCGCCGTCGTAATTCGGAAACTCCTTAGGAAGGTCCGTCCTTGGGATAACGCGGTCCGGACCGAGAAGTTGCAGCAGGTATTCGACAGGATCTTTTCCCGCAGCATGCGCCAGCTCATCTGCAAAAGAATGAATTCCGAACGCGTGATAAATGTTAGCCACGGAACGGAACCAGCCGATGCGCACATGAGAGGTCGCCGGCCCATTCTCTGCGCGAAAGTTTGACACTGCGAAAGGAACATCCGTAAATCCAAGTCCTAACTCGCCGGCATCGGAATACTTTGCGGTCGGATCGAAGGTCGAACCGATGGGAGGAAAAACTGTCCGCTGCAGCCACGCCGTTGGCTTTCCATCTGGCGCCAGCGATGCCTTCATATACATCGCCGCCACGGAGTGATAGACGTCAAACTTGATGTCGTCTTCGCGGCTCCAGACCACCTTTACTGGCTTTCCGGTTTTCTTCGAGAGCACTGCCGCTTCCACCACAAAATCCGGGAAAGACTTGCGGCCGAATCCGCCGCCGAGCAGCGTCACGTTCACGGTCACATCTTCCTTCTTCAATCCCAGAGCTTGCGCGATGGCATCCCGCGCCCCCTGGGGGTTCTGCGTCGAAGCCCAGGCCTCGACTTTTCCATCGCGGTAAACCGCCAGTGCCGCAGGTGGCTCCATCGAAGCATGCGCCAGTGGCGGCGCGTAGTATTCGGCTTCGACGATTTTTCCGCCCTTCGCGAAGGCTGCATCCACGTCGCCGTTTTCGCGAACGACTTTCCCCGGTTTGCGCGCCGTTTCCTGCAGCTCTTTCTTGTACGCATCCGAGTTCCAGACGCTGTGCGGGCTTTTCTCCCATTCAATCTTCAGTCTTTTCTTTCCCTGCATCGCCGCCCAGGTGTTGTCCGCCAGCACGGCCACACCGCCCAAGGCCTGATATCCAATCGGCGGCTTGAACGCGTCAATCGTAGCGGTCTGTTTTACGCCTGCTATGCCGAGGGTCGCCTTATCATCCAACGACTTCACACTGCTGCCAAACACCGGCGGATGCGCCACGCTGGCGTATAGCATGCCCTCCATGTATGTATCCTGGCCGTACGTGGCCTTCCCCGTGCACATGTCTTTCAGGTCGTAGCTTGTGACGTCTTTTCCGATGTAGCGCCACTCACTTCGCGCTTTGAGCTTTACTTCCTCTTTCTTCGGCACTTCCAACTTTCCCGCTGCTGCGGCCAACTCTCCATAGCCCAGTTTTTTTCCGGACGTCTTGTGCGTGACGGTGTGGAGGCTCGTCGCGCACTCCGCCTCCGGCACGCCCCACTGCGCTGCCGCGGCACGGACCAGCATCAGCCGCGCGGTCGCGCCGGACAGCCGCAACGTGTCGAAGAAACTCCGCACTGAATGCGAGCCGTCCGTATCCTGGTCGCCGTATTTTTCATCACCGATGGCTTGCACGATCTTCACGCGGGACCAGTCCGCATCCAGCTCGTCCGCCACGATTCGCGGAAGCGCGGTGCGGCTCCCGCTGCCCATCTCGGAGCGATGCGCGACGATGTACGCCGTTCCATCCGTATCAATCGCCAGGTACACGTTTGGCTGCAACGCGGCTTTCGTCATGCCCTCTGAGGCGCTGGCCTTCGCGGACGCAGCGAACAACGATTCCGGCGTCCATCGGACGCTGATAACCAATGCTCCGGCTCCGAGCATTCCCCTTAGAAATGCGCGCCGGCTGTTGCTTCCGGCCAGGTCGAAGTCACGTTGAGAGATGTTTTCAATCTGAATCATGCGGCCCCCGCTGTGCTCTTGGACGAAAATAGATGCAAATCCGTCTAAACCACCGCTCCATCCTACCGCCATTCTCGTTTCTTGCAACCCCGCAAGCAGGTGCTCGCTTTGCCGATGACACGGCAGTTGAATCATTCTGCGCATCGGGGAAATGCCGTATTGCAGATTCGGGCAGGGCAATGCAATCTGAACCTCGGAAGACAATGTCATCATGTCCCCAGACCTCATGCGCCGCGCTATAGCCCTGGCGCTCGAAAACGTGCGTTCAGGCACCGGAGGCCCTTTCGCTGCGGTGATTGCGAAGGACGGCCAAATCATCGCCGAAGGCGTGAACCGCGTCACCGCTTCGAACGATCCGACGGCACACGCCGAGGTCGTGGCAATACGCGAAGCCTGCCGCGTGCTCGGAGACTTTCAACTTACTGGCTGCGATCTGTATACCACCTGCGAGCCTTGCCCAATGTGCCTGGGCGCCATCTACTGGGCGCGCCCCGCGCGAGTTTTCTATGCCGCCACCGCTGCCGACGCGGCCGCCGCCGGATTTGACGATGCCTTTATCTATGACGAGCTGAAGATCGCGCCAGCCGCGCGGCGAATTCCCACGTCACAACTTCTCCGCGAAGACGCGCTGGCCATTTTTTCAGCTTGGAAGCAACAAGCAAACAAAAAACCCTACTGATTCAAGATCTCGCTTAGACAGCATCAACCACAATTCACGAGCGGCTACGATTCCGGCCAGGCTCCCAGCGCGCGCCGCACATCCACTAATTGTCCCAGGTGATACGCGTTGTGATCGGCCAGAATCAGCGCCTCGCGCAGAACCGTCTGGCCGTCGCCGTGAGGAAGCTCGGCAAACAGATCCGTCTTTGGATTTTTCACCAGTTTGATCATTTCCTGCAGATCATCCTGGAACGCTTTGACGGTTTTGTCCCAGGCTGCATCGTCGGGCGGCACCGGCGTCTTCGGCCAGTAGCCTTCAGGGAACCCGGGCGAAACGTGTTTCGGGTTGCGGCTGAATTCCAGGATGTCCCACTGCGCGATCCGCACATGCTCAAGGAGTTGCCATCCCGTGTGCCGCGTTCCCTCCATGAAGGCTCCGCGTTTCGCTTCCGGAAAGCCATCAATGGCATCCATGAAGTGCACGTGCGCGCCGCCGCCCTTCAAGAGGTTTACAAGGTGTTCGCGCAACGCCTGATCGTGATTTCCCGGCGCAGTTTTCTTTTTCGAAGCCTTCTTTATCTTCTTTTTGGCCATTTCCTATTTCTCCGAAACCAGCGCTTGCTGCGGCATTTCCGGCAGAGGATGCCCGCGCATTCCCGCAAACCCCGCATTCGGGGACATCTTCTCATAACTCGGTTCAAGTCCATTGCCTGAATCCCACAAGGGCTGGCATACTTTCTCTCCCCGCGATTGACACGAGGCAATGGATGAAACGCGAATTTCACCGCTGGTATTCTCCGCGGCTCGGATACGAGCTGGGCGTCGTTGTATTCGGCCACTGGGGACCGCCGCTGCTGGGATTTCCCACCAGTGCGGGAGACGAGTGGGAACTGGAAGGCCAGAGCATGATCGGCGCCCTCGCGGATTTCATCGAGGCCGGTAAAGTCAAAGTATTCACCGTGAATTCGATCAATGGACAAAGTTTTTACAACAAGGCCGCGCATCCGTTTCATCGCAGCTACGTGCAGGCCACGTTCGATTCCTATCTCCGCGAGGAAGTCGTTCCTTTCATCTGGGACAATTGCCAATCCCCAGGCATCGCCATCTCGACCATGGGCGCGTCTTTTGGCGCGTACCACGCCGCGAACTCGCTCTTCAAACACCCCGACGTGATCAAGCGGTGCTTCGCCATGTCCGGGGTCTATGACGTCAGGAACTTCATGGACGGGATGTTCGACGACAATTTCTATTTCAACAATCCCGTGGACTACCTGGCGAACATGAGCGACCCGTGGTTTTACGAACAGATTGCCAGCTGCGACATTCACATCGCGACCGGCACGGGCCCGTGGGAGAACAGCGGCCCTACTTATCGTCTCTCTGAAGTGCTTTCCAGCAAAGGCATCCGACATTCGCTCGACAATTGGGGGCCGCAGGGCGGCCACGACTGGCCGTTCTGGAAGCACCAGATGCGCGAATACATTTCTCGGCTCTTCTAAATGTGATTGTTGCTGGAATTGCGCGGGAAGAAAGTCCCTAGCTGAGCCCGAGGTGTTCGAGCTGGTAGCGGCCCTTTTCGATGACCTGGTCTTCATCAATCCAGACGTCGCAATTTCGCGTTAGAACATCCACGTGCGTTCTGGATTTCCAATCGGCGTGGGTCTGGCTGCCGTACGGATCGCCGAATGCCAGGTGCACGCCCGGAAATTTTTCGTCCTGCAGCAGGATTCCGATCATTTCGGATAGGCCGAGATTCGTCCCGAACGCCAGCTCGCCGACGCGGTCACTGTTTTCATCTGTGTGGCAATAGTCCCAGAATTCCTGCTCCAGCTCTTTGCATTCGCACTCGGCGTGCACCAGCCGCGCGCCTTTGATCGTCAAAACCAGTGGCGTGGCCTGCAAATCCCCGTACTTGCCGTTGAAATGGTCACCCGCGGTCGCGTCGCAGACGAATGTGCCATCCACGGTGGCAGGAGTGGTGAAAACTTCGCCCGCCGGAAGATTCGACCAGTAGCGCGGGCTGATGAGCCCGCTCGTTTTCACCCAATCGAGCCCGCGATCGAAGTGTGCTGCAATCTCGGTCCCTGCTTCCGTCTTTACCGTCAGCGTTTCGGCGCGCAGCATCCGTTCGCGCAGCTTGTCGCTGAGGCGGTCCACCAGCCGGTAATCCGCGCGCATTCCTTGCTGCATGATCTGCGGAGTCACTCCGACCATGTGGGCGTAGCGAATCTGGCGGCGCTCAACGACCCGGACGATGGCCATGCGCGCTCCAAGCTCGCCGGGCTGCGGAGTCATGCACATCACGCCGGCATCGGCAGTCTCCAGAGCTTGCAACACCGTCGGCGGCGCCACGCTCATCGGCCGCGGTCCAAAATCTTCCAGCAGCAATCCTGTGTAAAGCGCGTGACGATCCTCTAGCGCAGCCGCGATGCTCGCCGCTACCACGCGACTGGCTTCATCTGCAATCAGCGCAACGTGTTCACCTGGACGCACCGCAAGACACGTTTCCACGGCGTTGCGCGCGCCCGGCATCAACTCTTCTTGTGGAGCACCAAAGTCCATCCTAATAATCTTACTTGAATTGCCGGATTTTTCTAGCGCCGTCGTTCCGGCAGGCCTCTTTTTCTAACTGGCCTTTAGGCCGGTGCCCGCACTGCGAGGATGGACAAAGGTAGCGGAGCCCCTGCAAGGGCTGCGAGGCATGTTCCTCATCAATCTGCAGAAGAGGTTCGCGGGGTGACGCGAAACGCGGGGACCTGTCCGCCGCCGCTCGTCACATTGGCCAGGCCCGTGGCGCTCAGCCGCGTCAAGAAGCCGCACACTTTCCCGCGGAACAGGTACGGCGCAAAATCCACCAGCATGTCCCGGTAATGCACCTGGCCCACATCCGTGACGTACGGAAAAACTTCGCGGCGGATCGGTATGCGCTCCTGAACAATCCATACGCCATTTTGCGCCGTCAGGGCGCGCTCGATCGCTGCGTCCCACGCCGCCTCGTCGGTTTCCCATCCAAGAGTCACGCCTGAACCGCCGTACTCATCACTGGGCTTCAGGACCAGGTTCTCGCGCTCCCTGCGGATGAAGGCCAGCAATTCAACGGTCTGGCCGTAATGCGCCGTTTTCACGTCTCCCACGACACGCGTCCATGGAATATGGCGCCGGATCAGTTCACGCTCTCCGTGAGAGAACAGCGCGCCGTTCTGCTCATCCGTTAGCACCGCGAAGAACGCCTTCACGTGTGGAATCTTGCAGCGAAAATTATTCGCCACGCATACTACATTCGCCGCGTACGCATTGACGAGCGCCGCGCATTCCGTTGGTCTTGCCACGATGTCATTGATCAGCACGCGCCGGTACACCAGGTCGATCACCTTGTCCTGCGCCACCAGTTGTTTGCCGTCGAATTCCAGTTCCCGCGGATCGGCGACCAGCGTCGGAATTCCCATCCTCTCGAATTTCGCCTGGAGGATTTCGAATTCGCTCCACGTCGGCACACCTTCCCAATCCACAATGGCAATCTGCGGCGTGGTGGAAGAACCGCCCCAGTCCAAATAACTCAGCATCAGCGCATCCAGAAGCTTGGCGCTCAGCGGGTAGCTGTGAGCCTCGTATTTTCTGGCGAATTGCGCCATCACCGGAAGCTCGCGGAAAATTTCCGCAAGCGATTCCGCGTAGCCCGCGCCCGCCGGCGACTCCCCGTTGTACTCCGCGAATTGTAAAGAGTCCGGAAGCAAAAAGGCGTCCAGCCGCGACGCCGCGCACACCCGGCCGTATCCTGTGGGCAGCCGCGCGAGGCGTTCCTCCTCCTCGCGCAAATGCAATTGAGCAAATAAATGCTTGTCATCCAGCGCCGCGGCCGCCACGCGTTCACCAAGATCCGCAATGGTCTCGGCGACGGTTCGAACGCGCGCGTCGTCTTCCGGCGATAGAAAGAAGGGCCGCAGGAAAGGGCAGTGCACGCGGTCGCCAAACGTAAGTTTGGCTCGCCGCATCTTCTTGAACAAATCTTGCGGAAGCCCGGGCACCCGTATAAGGTGCGCCTTCAAAAGTTGGTTCCACTCCTCTGCGGGACTTGGAAGCATCACCGAAGGTGTAGGCGCGCTTGTCATCTGGCTACGACCCGTGCGCCGATCCAGCCGAAGGAGCCGCGGCTGACCGCTGCCCCGCCGCGGCGCTCTTTGGCGATCCCGTGAATCCCGCAGCAGCGCCGACGCCCAGCATCTCTTCCCACCTCGGCCACGGATTCGATGCTTTGCCGCTCAGCGCGCGGTCAATCACCAGTCGCGCCATCTTCTCCACTACATGCTCGAAATAAAACTCCGTAATCCGGTCGCGCTCAAAATCCGGCGCGGGATTTAGGAAGTCGATGGCGTAGGGCACGCCGTCTTTCACTGCGAATTCGATCGTGTTCATTTCATAGCCCAGCGCCTGATTGATCGTTTGCGCGTCCTTCACGACGCGCGCGCCCAGCTCCGCCGTCAAATATTCGTGATCCACCCGGTACTTCCGTTCCTTCGGATCGTAATGAACCGGCAGAATATCCATCTTTCCAAACGTGAAGCAGCGCACATACTGAGTGAAGTCGATGAATTCCTGAAGCGTCATGCAATACGGCGAAGTCTTGTCGTAGGCCGCTAGCAATTCTTCTTTATTATTCACCTTGTAGACATGTTTCCACCCGCCGCCGGAATATGGTTTGAGGATCGCGGGGCGCCCGACGTAATCAAGCAGCCCATCCCAGTCCACCGGGTACTCCAGGTTGTGCAGCGATTCGCCGGTGATATCCACGTCGCTTGGATAACCCTTCTGTGGAAGAAGGACTGTTTTCGGAATCGCCACTCCTAGTTTCGCCGCCACCGCATAATTGAAAAACTTGTCGTCGGCCGTCCACCAGAACGGATTGTTGATGACGTAGGTTCCCTGAAGAACCGCATGCTTCAAATAACCTCGGTAGTATTCGACTTCGTGCGAAATACGGTCGACGATCACGCTGTACTTCGCCGGCTCTCCCATGCGCGTGCCGCCGAGCTTCACAAACTCCGCTGCGACGCTATCCTTCTTGCCAAGCTCATTCACGCGCGCAATAAACGCCGGGGGAAAGCTGTATTCACGCCCGCAAAGAAGGCCAACTTTTTTCATCTTCGTGCTCCTGCTAAATGCCTGAGGAACTGCCCAGGCTGTTGCTAGTTGATCGCATGCGCCGAGGAAGTGCGCGGTTCGGTTACCCCCCCGCGCGTTTCTGCAACCAGATGGCGCACTACCGCCTTAAGGTCACCCGTCTCTTGGTACACCCGCAATTGCCGGTCCGCGCTGGTGCCCTCATTCATTATGGTGTGTACGTACTCAACCGCGCTGCGGCTGCCAAGGTCATCCACCACGTCATCCACGAATCCCAGCAACTCGGGAATCAACTGCCGCATGGGCACTTCCGTCTCTTTCCCAAAGTCGATCAACTTTCCTTCGATCCCATATCGAGCCGCGCGCCACTTGTTCTCTTCGATCAACGCGCGCCGGTAGAGCCGCCAACTCATGTTTCCCTCATAAAGGCGGTGCAGCTTGACGAGGATCGCCTGCGCCAGCGCCGCGATGGCCACGGCCTCCTCGACCCTTGTCGAGACGTCGAACATCCTGAATTCCAGCGTGCCAAACATGGGGTGCGGGCGCACATCCCACCAGATCTTCTTGCCGTTATCAATGCAATTCAACTTCATCAGGAGATTCACAAAATTCTCGTACTCACTCCACGATTCAAATTGCTCCGGAATGCCCGTCCGCGGAAACCGCCGGAAAACCGTTGTGCGAAACGATTTCAGCCCCGTGTTGCGGCCCATCCAGAACGGCGAGCTGGTCGAAAGCGCCAGCAGGTGCGGCAGGAAATAGCGCACTCCATTCATCAGGTCGATCGTGGTTTGTTTGTCCGGCATGGCCACGTGTACGTGCATGCCAAAAATGAGCAGCGACCTCGCCAGTTGTCCCATCTCCTCGACAATGTGCTGATAGCGCTCGCCGGGGGAAATGACCTGGTCAATCCAGCTGGAAAACGGATGCGTCCCCGCAGCGGCGACCTGAAGCCCTGCGCGTTCCGCGGCCGCCACGAGCTCGCCGCGCGTGCGGTGCATCTCGATGCGCAGCTCGCTGACGTTTTCGCAGATTCGCGACCCCGTTTCGACGATGGACTGGTGCAGCTCGTGTTTGACCTGCTCCGCGATGTCCGGGGACGCCTCGGAAACCAGCTGGCTAACATGCGAGCGCAGCTCGCACGTTGCTGGATCTATGATTTGAAACTCTTCTTCGACACCGATGGTAAAGCGGTGAGCCATTGGGTGGCCCTCCGGGTTGCGCTAGATAGGTTCGGGGACTTCGAGCCTCGTATCATACCCTGCGAACGGGCCAAATTGCACCTGCATCGATGGCCCTGGGAGCGCCATCTCCGCTCCATCTCCCGGGTTCAGCGGGACGAATCTCCCGATTGCCGTGCGCTGCTTGCGGCCCGGTCAATTTGGCACTGGACGGTGAGACATTTGGCTTGCCAGACTCTTTCGCATGCAAATCAAGCCCTTTCGAATCGAACAGTATTTCGGCAAATACGAATTCAACGCCAAATACTTGCTCTCCAGCTCCGATGCAGAATCCCGCACGATCCAGGAATTACTCGATCTCGAGCCCAGCTCCCACAAACGCCTGCTCGCACACTGGTGCGGTTACACGGAATCTCCGGGCGCTCCCGATCTGCGCGAAGCCATCGCCTCTATCTACAAACCGCTCAAACCGGACGACATTCTCGTCGTGGCCGCCGCCGAAGAAGGTATCTTCGTGCTCTATCACGCACTTGCGGGGCCGGCCGATCACATCATCGTCGAAACGCCCTGCTACGAGAGCGGCCTCGAAGTCGCCCGCAGCACCGGCGCGCAAATCAGCGAATGGCCCCGCTCGTTCGAAAACGGCTGGGCGCATGACCTTGCCGCTCTCGAAAAATTGCTCCGGCCCAACACCAAAATCATCTACATCAACACGCCGCACAACCCCACCGGGCTTCTTATGCCTGCCCACGTATTCAAGCAAGTGCTCGAATTAGCCGCCAGCCGCGGCATCATTGTGTTTTCCGATGAAGTCTACCGCGAGCTCGAACACGATCCCGCCACGCGCCTGCCGGCCGCGTGCGAAATTTACGAACAGGCTGTAAGCCTGGGTTCCATGAGTAAGACCTACGGCTTGCCCGGCTTGCGCCTCGGATGGCTCGCCAGCCGCGATCGGGAGATTCTTCGGCGCTGCCTGGAATTCAGGTACTACACCACCATCTGTAACAGCGCCCCCAGCGAATTTCTCACCGCGCTGGCCCTGCGCCATCGCCAAGTCCTCGCCCAGCGCAACCTGGAAATCGTCCGGCGCAACTTGCCGCTTCTCGACGCCTTCTTTCGCCAGCGGCCCAATCTTTTCGAATGGGTGAAACCCAATGCAAGCACCATCGGCTTCGTGCGTTTCAAGCCTCAGCGCGACGTCTTCTCTTTTTGCGAGGAAGTTGTCCGGGATTCCGGCGTCTTACTCCTGCCCGGCGCAGTCTACGACCAGCCGCGCCACATCCGCGTCGGGTATGGTAGAAAAAACATGCCCGAAGCCCTGGCGCACTTCGACGCTTATTTAGACGCTCATTCCTGAAGGTTTTCAAAATCAAATGGAGGGATGGAATAGGTAGGACAGACATTCCTGTCTGTCCCTCCGTAACTCTGCTCGCGTCGGGCCTTCTCTTTCCTTCGTTACTTCTTCACTTCTTTACTTCAACTCTTCTACGCCGCGCCCATCGCCCTTCGCTGCTGGAAACATTCTCGGCAGAAAACCGGCCGCCCCTGCGTTGGCCGGAAAGGAACCGTGGTCTCCTTCCCGCACTGCGAACAGTTTGTCTTTGTTTCCGAGCGCATTGGGGAAGCGTGCCCGCCCCCGCCTCCGCCCTCGGCCCGTTTCGCTTTGCAGGCCTTGCAGCGCTTGGGTTCGTTCTTGAACCCCTTGTCGGCGAAAAACATTTGTTCCCCGCCGGTAAATACAAATTCAGCACCGCATTCCGCACACTTCAACACCTTGTCGTGGTATTCCATGAGCCGCTCTCCCCTGGTCCCGGGTCGGGCAGGAGATTGGGCGCACTTTGTACCTCAGAGCCGGATTGCTTGAGGAAACCTGTATCCGGGGACGCCGGGCGCGGATCCCTTGGGCCTGCGGGCACGAAGCTGAAACACGAACCCAAACTTCTCTGCCTTATAGGGGCCTGATTCTCGGAAGTGCGGCGCCGAGCTGCGTGGAAAACGGAGTGGCGGCCCCGACCTGGCCGGGGCCGCCCTTCTAAACTTAATCCGCTTCCCGCCGCTGCTTCTTGCGCAGTCGCTTCCGCGAAAGCGCTTCCTTCGCCCGGCGCTTCTCGCCGGGTTTCATGTAGAAACTATGCTTCTTGATTTCCTTGATTATGTCTTCCTGTTGCACCTTGCGCTTGAAACGTCGCAGGGCATTTTCCAGGGATTCACTCTCTTGGATAATGACTTCAGCCACTTTATGAATTCACCCCCAATCCGGTTCGGATTGGTTTCTTGCGGCGCCTCTCGCCGGCCAAGCTACAGCCGGCTGTGCACGTCTTCGGGCACCGCCCCTGTTCATAATTATCGCACGTATTGTCCGATTCGCGGACGCACCTAGAATGGTAGCTGGCCTCTTCTAATCAATTCCGGCCATGCAAGTCAAGGAATCTTTGCGTGTGCCCGCATTTTTCGCAGTACTGAACCCACCTCATAGCAAGAAAGGTATGTCATAATCATAGAGTAAACTATGGTTGTTTCCCCTCAACCGCGGCGGTCAGCCCTCCGCGTTGTCTCGCGCCTCGCTTACTGCTATCCCGCTTGTGCTCTTCCCGGCCGTTACGTAGAATGAGCCGCTTCTCAAGACGCTTTCATTGGGGGTCCACCCATGTCGGCGATGCGTGACGCTATTGGAGTTCTCCTCGCAGGTGGCCAGGGCGAACGCCTTTGGCCCCTCACCCGCGATCGCGCCAAGCCCGCCGTTCCCTTTGGCGCTCTCTACCGCATCATTGACATCACTCTCTCCAATTGCATCAACTCCGATCTCCGCCGCATCTTTGTCCTCACGCAGTACAAAGCGCTCAGCTTGAACCGCCACGTTCGTGCAGGCTGGTCTCCCCTCGCCGGCCTCGGCGACTACATCGAAGTCCTCACCCCGCAAATGCGTGTTTCGAAGGAGTGGTACCAGGGCACTGCCGACGCTGTCTACCAGAACATTTATTCCATCGGCAGCGAGCGGTCCAAATACGTATTCATCCTCTCCGGCGATCACATCTACAAAATGAACTACGCCAAAATGCTCCAGCAGCACGTGGATTCCGCCGCGGAAGTTTCCGTCGCCACCATCCAGATTCCCGCTACACAAGCGGCCCGCCAATTCGGCGTGATCGAGGTAAACAAAGACTGGCGCATCATCGGTTTCGAGGAAAAGCCCGCCGAACCCAAGCACTCCCCGCACCAACCGGGTCATTGCAACGCCTCCATGGGAATCTACATCTTCAACACCCAGCTGATGATTCCCATCCTTCTCGCCGATTCCGAGGATCCCAAGTCCAGCCACGATTTCGGCAAGGACATCCTGCCGCGCATCATTTCGAAGCATCGCGTCTTCGCCTACAATTTCGTGGATGAAAATCAGAAGGACGCGCTCTACTGGCGCGACGTCGGCACGCTCGACGCCTATTACGAAGCCAACATGGATCTCGTCAGCGTTTCGCCAGTCTTCAATCTGTACGACAACAATTGGCCGCTGCGCACTTGGCAGCACCAGTATCCGCCCGCGAAATTCGTCTTCGCCGACCCGGAGCGCATGGGCGTGGCGCTCGATTCCATCGTCGCCGGTGGCTCGGTCATCTCCGGCGGCCGCGTCCAGAAATCGGTGATCGGCAACAATGTCCGCGTCAACAGCTACTGCGAAGTCTCGGACTCCATCTTTTATAACCATGTGAACGTCGGCCGCCATTCCCGAATCCGCCGCGCCATCATTGATCGCCACGTCAGCCTTCCCGAGCGCACCGAAATCGGCTACGACCTCGAAGCCGACCGCCGCCGTTTCCACGTCACCGATTCCGGCATCGTCGTCGTCGTCCGCCAGGAATCCCTCATCGAAGAGCCCGAAACCGCGTAGCTCATTGCCTTGTCATCCCCAGTGCGAGTTCTCTTATCGCCTGCCAGACTGCCCCCCTTGTCTTGCCCTTCGCCAACCAGAGAGAGGTCTGCAGGTTGACAACGCATAGGTAGCCATCCATAATACCTTGATTTAAGGTACTTACTTTAGTTTGAGGATGTAAGCATGCCAACCAAAGAGCATTTGAAAATTGCCGATGAAGTTTGGCTAGCCGCTGCACAATTGCATCAAGAACATCCCGAGGCCGACGATTTTTCAGTCGATGAAATTGTTTGGCGTGCCGGAAAATTTGAAGATCCCGCCGCGATTCGTCCCGGGGTATACGTTCATGTGATTCAGCACTGTGTGGCGAACCGCCCTCCAAATCCTGGAAAATCTCGGATACTCTTTGAAACCTCGGAAGGCCGCCGGAGGCTCTATCGGAAGGCGGATCCCTTTCACCCAGCGCGGGCAGGCTCTAAAGTCACTCCCCAACCGGAAGACATTCCGGTCGAATATCAAAGACTCCTGCTTTGGTATGAGGATTGGTCGGAGCGCGCAGCACAGAATCAATCGGCCAGGGATCCTTTACTGCGTTTGAGCGGTTCGGGAAGGCTCCTGTGGGCTGACGAACCTGCCGATGAATATGTGGAACGTCTCCGTGAGGGATGGCAGTGAGCCGCGTCTTTTGGGACACCAATCTTTTTATCTATCTATTCGAAGGGTCCCCCGCGTTCGGACCGCAAGTTGTAGCGCTCAGACAGAAAATGCTGAAACGCGGAGACGAGTTAGTGACTTCAACGCTCACTCTTGGGGAAGTGCTCGTAAAACCGATGAAGATGGGTGATGCCATACTCACAAACGAGTACCAGCGCTCAATTCCTGCGACAGCCACGCTTTTGCAGCTTGATGAGAAAGCCGCGATCCTATACGCAAAGCTTCGTTGCGACGCGGCTCTACGCGCGCCGGACGCCATTCAGCTTGCCTGCGCCGCATCGTTCGGAGTCGATCTTTTCATTACAAATGACGGGCGCCTTCACGGAAAGCAGGTGGACGGGATCCAGTTCATCACTCCTCTAGACCGCGTTCCGATTTGACCGCAGGTTGGTTTTATTGGGTTTTTCGGGATAGGGTAGCTCTCCGGCCTTTCGGACCTCTTCGGCGCCTCTGCTACAATCGTGAGTCAAACTTCCTTGAGGAGAACTCATAGCGATGTCCACGAAGATCACTAAGGTCCGCGCCCGCCAAATCATCGATTCCCGCGGCAATCCCACCGTGGAAGCCGATGTGTACGTCGGTGACAGTTCCCGCGGGCGCGCCGCGGTACCTTCCGGTGCCTCCACCGGCGAACACGAAGCTCTCGAACTCCGCGACGGCGACAAGTCCAAATACCTCGGCAAAGGCGTCCTGAAAGCTGTCGCCAACGCCAACAACGAAATCGCCAAAGCCGTCGTGGGCCTGGACGCCGCTGACCAGCGCGCTCTCGACAAGCGCATGATTGAGCTCGATGGCACCCCCACCAAGTCCCGCCTCGGCGCCAACGCCATCCTCGCCGTTTCCATGGCCGCCGCGCGCGCCGCCGCTATGGCGCAGAGCCTCCCACTTTACAAATACCTCGCGCGATATTCTTCGGACACCTCCGCGAATCTTCTCCCGTGCCCCATGATGAACATTCTCAACGGCGGCGCGCATGCCGATAGCTCCGTGGACTTCCAGGAATTCATGGTCATGCCCGTCGGAGCGCCAAGCTTTTCGGAAGGCCTGCGCTGGGGCGTCGAAGTTTTCCACGCCCTGAAGGGTGCGCTGAAAAAGCATGGCTATTCGACTGCCGTCGGCGACGAAGGCGGCTTCGCCCCGAGTTGCAAATCGAATGAAGAGGCCATCCAGATTGTTCTCGAAGCCATCGCCGCTGCCGGCTACAAACCAGGCGAACAGATAAGCATCGCGCTCGATCCTGCTTCCAGCGAGTTCTATGACAAGGCCAGTGGCAACTACGTTTTCAAAAAGTCGGACAAGTCCGCGCACAGTTCGGCGCAGATGGCTGCCTACTGGACCAACTGGGCGGAAAAATATCCCATCGTCTCCATCGAAGACGGCATGGCGGAAGATGATTGGGCTGGTTGGAAATCCCTAACCCAGAACATCGGCAGCAAGTCATCCAAAAAGAAGATTCAGCTCGTTGGCGACGACCTTTTCGTCACCAATACCGCACGACTTTCCCGCGGCATCAAAGAAGGCATCGCCAACGCCATCCTCATCAAGCTCAATCAAATCGGCACCGTCACCGAAACGATTGACGCCATCGAGCTCGGCCGCAAAGCCGGCTACAAATCCATCATTTCGCACCGCTCCGGCGAAACCGAAGATACCTTCATCGCCGACCTTGCCGTAGCCACCGCCGCGGGACAGATCAAAACTGGGTCGGCCAGCCGCACCGACCGCATCGCCAAGTACAATCAGCTCCTGCGCATTGAAGAAGAACTTGGCGCCGCCGCCCGCTTCAACGGCAAAGCCGCGCTCGGGTAGAAACAATCTGGAACATCAAAGCTCAACGACGAGGGCGAAAGACAAACAGAAATTTGAAATGGGACATTTGCAAGTCAGGAGGTAGCTCGCATGAAACACTTTCGATTGTTCCCGGGAACTGCATTCCTCCTGTTCTTCTGTGCCGCGCGCGCGCAAGCGCAGTTGGACGAGGCCCTCAATCCTGCCGCCGAGCCGCCCAAAATGGTTCTCCTTGTGCACCGGGACTTCCGATCCGGCAAGGGAGCCGAGCGCCAGAAGCTAGAAGCCGCCATGTCCCGTGTCTGCGACCATCTGAAAGTTCCCAACTCTTGGATAGACCTCGAATCCATTACCGGCTTTCCCGAAGCGCTTTCTTTTGATCCGTTCGATTCCTTCGCCCACGTGGACATCGCCTTCGCGCAGTGGGGCCGGATTTTTGCCACCCATCCCGATATCGCCCACTTGCAGGAACAAATCAAAGCGCTCGTCTCCAGTGAACGCACCATCATCGCCGTGCGCCGCGACGATCTCGGCTACCGCCCGTTATCCATCGACCTCTCCAAAGCCCGCTTCCTGCGCGTTCTCGAAGTTCGCCTGCTTCCCGGGCACGAACGCGACTTTGACGAGTCCTTCAAAATGCTCGGCGAAGCCTACGAGAAAATTAAAGCGAATACGCCGTGGGTCGTTTATCAGGTGAACGTCGGAATGCCCTCGCCCACGTTTCTGGTTTTCGTGCCCCTGCGCGCGCTGCAGCAAAACGACGATCTTCTCTCGTGGAGAAGACCCCTGCGGGAAGCAGAGGGCGACGCGGCCGCCGATCGCATGGAACACATTGCGCGGGAAGCCTATCAGAGCATGGAAAGCAATCTTTACTTCATCAGCCCGGAAACGTCCCACGTCTCCAAAGAATTCGCCGACGGCGATCCCGAATTCTGGTCCCATAAGGCCGTCGCCGCTCCAAAGCCGGCGCCACCGAAGGATAAAGATTCGACCAAGAATCCGTAAATCGAGAATCGCACCATGAAGGAAGCCGCGAAACCAGTCTCGGCTCATGAAAGCATAAAGATTCGAGTCGCGCAGACCGCGGACCTCGAAGCTCTCGCAACTTTGATCAACTCTGCGTTCCGCGTCGAGCTACCCTTCATTGAAGGCGACCGTACAAATCCGGACGGTGTTCGCGCCTACATGGAAAAAGGGAAATTTCTGCTCGCGGAGGATGCTGCAGGCCTCGCAGGATGCGTTTATGTCGAGCTGCGCGGCGATCGCGGCTATCTTGGCCTGCTTGGCGTGGACCCGGCGCGCCAGGGCACGGGCCTCGGACGCAAACTTATGGACGCCGCAGAAAAGTACTTTCGCGAAGCCTGCTGCATTGTGGTTGACCTTCGCATCATCAGCGCGCGCGCGCCCCTCCCCTCTTTTTATCGCCACCTCGGCTACGCCCAGACCGGCACCGCCCCCTTTGCGCCGGACGTTCCCGTAAAAGTTCCGTGTCACTACATCCTGATGTCCAAAAACCTTGCCTGACAGCTTCAAATCGCTTCGCTAAAAAGAGAGTCGCTGCCCTGAAACCCAAGTTGGCGCTTGCGAGTCCTACCAGTACAAGGAATAATCCTCGCCTTGTCTTTTGGGGGACTTATGAATCGCAGTGCTTTGCTCGCGTCACTTTTGTTTGCTGGCCTCTCGCTCGCGCCCATCGGCAGCCACGTGGTCGCCGACGAGCAGCCTCTCTTCGGCTACTCCGCTGAATCTTCTCGCGCCGAGCGCCAGTGGGAAGAGAAGCTCCGCGCCATTCCTAGCCCGGACAATCTCCGCGCCTACATGCAGCATCTTTCCGCCCGGCCCCACCACGTCGGCTCGCCATACGACAAGGAAAACGCCGAATGGATCGCCGCGAAATTCAAAGAATTCGGCCTGGATACGCACGTCGAACAATTTGACGTTCTCTTCCCCACACCGAAAGAGCGCGTCGTTGAGCTCGTCGACGGCGGCCCCAAGTTTATCGCCAAACTCCAGGAGCCCGCACTTACGGAAGATCCCACCTCTGATCAGCAGTCTGAGCAGCTTCCCACCTACAATGCCTATTCCATTGATGGCGACGTAACCGCCCCGCTCGTCTACGTGAACTACGGCATCCCCGAAGACTACGAGCAACTCGACCGCCTGGGCATTTCCGTAAAAGGCAAAATTGTCATCGCTCGTTATTACCATTCGTGGCGCGGCATCAAGCCCAAAGTCGCTGCCGAGCACGGCGCCATCGGCTGCCTGATCTTTTCCGATCCGCACGAAGACGGTTTCATGCAGGGCGATACGTTTCCCACGGGCGCTTTTCGGCCGCTCGACGGCGTGCAACGTGGCAGCGTTGCGGACATGCCTTACTACCCCGGCGATCCACTCACGCCCGGTGTTGGCGCCACCAAGAATGCGAAGCGCCTGAAAATTGAAGATGCCGCCACGATCACCAAAATCCCTGTGCTTCCGATTTCCTACGGCGATGCGCAGCCGCTTCTCACGGCCCTGACTGGTCCCGTCGCTCCTACGGAATGGCGCGGCGGCCTCGCCATCACCTATCACGTTGGGCCGGGCCCGGCAAAAGTGCACCTGAAAGTGAAATCGAATTGGGAAACGAAGCCCATCTACGACGTGATCGCCAAAATTCCAGGCTCGACAGTTCCCGACGAATGGGTGATTCGCGGAAACCATCACGACGCGTGGGTGAACGGCGCGGAAGATCCCATCTCCGGATTGGTCGCGGTCCTGGAAGAAGCGCGCGCAGCGGGTGAACTAGTGAAAGCCGGCTGGAAGCCCAAGCGCACCATTATTTATTGCGCCTGGGACGGCGAGGAGCCGGGACTTCTCGGTTCCACGGAATGGGCCGAGGAGCACTACGACGAATTGCGCGCCCACGCTGTCGCCTATATCAATTCCGACGGCAACGGGCGTGGGTATCTCAATATCGAAGGTACCCACACGCTCGAAAAATTCAGCAATGATATTGCCCGCGAAATCTCCGACCCGGAAACAAAACTCAGCGCGTGGAAGCGCCAGCAGCTTCGACAAATCGCAAATGCCAAAACCACGGAACAGCGGGAGGAAATTCGCAGGCGCGCCGATCTCCGCATTCCCGCGCTCGGTTCCGGTTCGGATTACACCGCGTTTCTCCAACACGACGGAGTGGCCGCTCTCAACATCGGTTTCGGCGGGGAAGATACAGGCGGCATCTACCATTCCGTGTACGACGACTTCTACTGGTTCACTCACTTCAGCGACACGGAGTTCGTCTACGAACGCGCCCTGGCGCAAACCGGCGGCACGGCCGTGCTGCGTCTGGCCGATGCGGATTTGCTGCCATTCGAATTCGGCGATTTTGCGGACACCGTGCAGACCTACTTGAAGGAACTGAGAACGCTGTCGCAGAAAATGCAGGATGACATGAAAGAGCGCAACCGTGAACTCGAAGAAGGTGTTTTCAAAGCCACAAATGATCCCAGGCGCCCTCTCCTTCCCCCACCGGCAGAAACCGTTCCGCCACACTTGAACTTCGCGCCCATGGAAAATGCAACCGATGCGCTCACCCACAGCGCCGCCGATTACCGCAAAGCACTCGAGCAGGCGAACGCCAATGGCGGCGCCGCGCTGGCGTCAGCTTCATTAGCCGACGTGAACAGGCTGCTCATCGAGAGCGAGCGCAAACTTACCAACACCGAAGGCTTGCCCAATCGCCCGTGGTTCAAACACCAGCTTTACGCCCCGGGCTTTTACACCGGATACGCGGCGAAGACCGTGCCCGCGGTCCGCGAAGCCATCGAACAAAAACAGTGGAAGCAAGCCGATGATGCGATCGTGGTCGTCGCCCGAGTTTTGCAGGGCGAAGCCGAACTCATCTCTTCTGCTGCCGCGAAACTGACGGCCGCAACGGCACATTGATTTGGAAAGGGTCGCTCCATTCCATCGTATAACCTCGCGATCGTTGGTTTTGGCAACGTGGGCCGCGCGTTTCTGCGCCTGCTCATCTCGAAGGAAACGGAGCTGCGCCGCCGCTACGATGTACGATGGCGGCTCACGGGCGTGGCCACGCGCCGCCACGGCTGGGTTGCCGATCCCGATGGCCTGAATCCACTCGCACTCCTCAATGACCACTGGCCGGTTGCGCCGGCACAAGCCTGCCGCAATGTTCGCGAGTGGCTGGAAAAAGCGCGCGCGGACGTTTTGTTTGAGGCCAGCTCGCTCGATGCGCATACTGGCCAGCCCGCCATCGACCACCTCAAAGCCGCGCTTGAGCTCGGCGCCCACGCCATCAGCGCAAACAAAGGCCCGATCGTTCACGCTTTTCCCGAGCTCACGGCGCTTGCCCATGAAAAGCAGAAGAAATTTCTGTACGAAGCGACCGTTATGGATGGCGCTCCAATTTTCTCTCTCTTTCCACTGGGCTTGCCCGCCACGGTTCTGCAGGGTTTCTCAGGCGTGCTCAATTCCACGACCAATGTTGTTCTCACCGAAATTGAAAAAGGCCGTTCCTTTGACGAAGCGGTACGGCGCGCGCAGGCGCTTGGCGTCGCGGAAACGGATCCATCGGCGGACCTGGATGGCTGGGACTCCGCGCTGAAAGTTGCCGCGCTCACTATTGTCCTCATGGGCGTGCCTATGAAGCTGGAGCAGGTCATGCGCATCGGCATCCGCGAGCTCAGCGAAGAAAAGATCCGTTCCGTGCGCGCCGCTGGAATGCGCTACAAGCTCGTCTGCCGCGCCGTCCGCCGTGGCGACACCGCGGATTGCACCGTGCAACCGGAGCTGCTGCTGGCTTCCGATCCGCTCGCGAGTTTAGAAGGCACGAGTTCTGCCATTCGATTTGACCTGGACGTTTTTAGTTTGTCGTTTGTCGAACACAACCCCGGGATCGAGGCGACTGGATACGGTCTGCTTGCGGATTTCTTGCGCGCCGTACAGGCCTAGCGCGCTATCCGGCGCGAGTCCCATTTGGAACGGGGCGCTCTGGGACGGAGAGTACAGGCGTAATTCCGTCCGCATACCCGATATCGAACATCATGCCTTCGGAGATTTCGCCGGCCATCTTGCGAGGTTCCAGGTTCACCACAAACAGAGCCTGACGGCCTTCGATCTCTCGCGGGTTTGCGCGCTCTTTTTTGATCCCGGCAAGAATCGTTCGCGAATGGTCGCCGAAATTCACCGTGAGCTTCATCAGTTTGTCCGAACGTGAAACGTCTTCAACGCGCTCGATGGTTCCCACGCGAATGTCCAGCGCTTCGAGCGCTTCAACTCGAACGGCGGGCTTCACGGGAGCAGGAGTGAATTCACCCATGGCTCACCGCCTGTACTGCGCCGCATACGCGGGCGTGGGAATCGACGGATCACACCTCTCGTCGCGGATCGGCGCGCCTGGCGTGAAGTGAATAGGAATCACGCCGGCCCAGATCGGCAGAGCGTAGTCCGGCGCATCGTCTTCGACGGGGCCG
>Ga0210396_10001692_pt1 | contig 23389 bp, 22 predicted proteins | sample IncBWH17OmetaG_FD_155466 | JGI IMG/M metagenome (GOLD analysis project Ga0210396, IMG submission 155466) | Forest soil microbial communities from Barre Woods Harvard Forest LTER site, Petersham, Massachusetts, United States - Inc-BW-H-17-O ... | reverse complement strand
TGCTCTCGGCATACTGCTTCCAAGTCTCGCCCGAAGCGATAAGTTCGCGTACCACGTTGTCCGCCGAAACCGGAAAGGTCAGCGGGGTCTGGCCGTCATCTTTCGTTAGAATTTGCCCAGTCGTCAACATAAGATAATTGCTGATCGATGGGTGTGCGTCAGCGTAATACTGCGTAGCAAGGCCATACTCATTGGCGAGACTATTCAGGTACGGCATTGACGAGCCGCCGATCACGCTCGAATAATCCGCGTTCTCCTCGACCACGATGAAGACATGCCCAAATGGTGCCGTGGGGACGAAGCTGCCACAGGCTGGCAACGCGGTATTGGTTGTAAACGGCGACGCAATGGCGCAATTAGCAGGCTGCGGTGGGATCGGTGGCGGATGCAAAGTTTGTGTGGCTGGCAAAAGCTCCTGCTGCGCTGCTGCATCAAACGTGTTGTTAATCATCGTGATAGGGTCGCAGCCGCCGCCATCCCAGAAGCTGTTCGCGATGCCGTCCGAGGCAATTGCGCTGGCAACGTTATTCGAGATCTGCACCGGTCCGCAGGCAGGATCGAAAGGACGGACTTTCCACACGTAGAGGGCGGCGTTGCCACCGCCGTTGACCGGAGTGGCGTTGAGAATCCTGTTGCTGTCCACGACCTGGTTTGTGCCATCGGCGATGCCGATGCCGCACTGGCCGGTGTTCACCAGTGTGTTGTTCAGGAATTGTGCGTCGTTTGCCGCCGTGTCCGCGGTCAGCCCGCACCCGGACACGCTGTGTCCGCCGGTGATGTAGTTGTTTTGGGCCACGATGCCGGTCGTGGGACCAGCACTCGGGCTTCCGCCGAAGTCTATGGAGTCTTCTTGGTCCTCAGCGAACCCGTACGAGGTTATGTCCGTGCTCGCTATAGCATAGTTATTCCGCACGAGCACATTCGAGCTGCCGTAGAAGATCTGCACGTTCTGCCCTCGACTATTGGCCCGACCGCGAGGGTTCAAGAGGAAATTCCCAATGATCTTCAGCCCTGTCTGGTTCTGAGCCTCGATGTTGGCTTCGCCGTAAGCGACGACGTTGCCTTGCACTATGAGATTCTGGGTGCCATTAGAGAAGATTCCGTCCGTGACGTCGCAACAGCCAGCAAGGGTTCCTTCGGGGTGAATATAATTGTCGAAGACATTGATTGTGTTTCCGTTGGTGATCACGATGCCATTGCCCTTGCACGGGCCAATTTCCGACTGGCGGATCGTGATGTTCCTGGAATTGACGATGGATACGCAGTCGCCGTTTGGATTGGTGATATGCAGGTTTTGAACCACCACGCCATTCTGGCCTGACAATGAAACCGGACCCGACAGTGTGAGCACACCTCCACCGGAACTTACGATATTGTTCACGGTCAGAATTTCAGAGGCTGTGGCCGAATTTGACGCGGCGTCGTAGGCCTTAACCAAGATCGTATGGTTAGTGTTCGATGCCGACGTTGTGCTCCAAGTCCAATTGTATGGGCTGGTGCCGGCTGTCGACTGAAGCCCGTCGTCCAAATAGAACTCAACTTTAGTGATCCCAACACTGTCAGAAACGCTTGCCGAGACTGTAATAGGTCCGGAGACCGTGGTACCTGAGGCCGGCGAGATACCGGAGATGGTTGGCGGCGGCGGTTGGTCGACGGTGAGGATGGTCGAGTCCGCTATCGAGCCGGAGGTAGCTGCGATTGTCGTCCAGCCAGAGGCGATGCTGCTGGCCAGACCCTGGTTGCCGGATACGTTGCTGATGGCAGCCACGCTTGTGGCCGAGGAGCTCCAGCTTACCGAGGTGGTCAAGTCCTGCGTACTACCGTCGCTGAATGTCCCGGTAGCGCTGAACTGCTGACTATTTCCCCACATGATCGAAGGGGCAGCCGGCGTCACAGCAAGGGAAATTAAGATGGGGGCCGACCCAGTGCCAGACAGGCTCGCCACCTGGGGACTGTTGCCGGCACTGTCCATAATTGAGAGCGTGCCCATACTGCTTCCCGTCACCGAGGGTTTAAACGCGACACTGATGTTGCATGTGCTCCCTGCTGGCACGCTGGTGCCGCAGTTGTTGGTTTCAGCGAAATCGCCTGCTGCGGCGACGCTGGTAATCTCCAGCGGCGTATTTAGGCTGTTGGTCAACGTCACTACTTTGGCCGCACTGGTCGTTCCCGCCGGTTGGCTGCTGAAACTCAGACTGCTGGGAGAGAGCGTAACCGGAGGATTGCCAATTCCGAGCAAGGAAATCGTCTGCGGGCTGCCTGCGGCGTTGTCGGTGACGGCAATCGTCCCAGTACCTGTTCCCACAGCTGTGGGCGTGTATGTCACGCTGATCGTGCAACTGGCCCCTGCGGCGATGGAGCTTCCACAAGTGTTTGTCTGTCCGTAGTCCCCACTCGCCACGATACTGGTAATGCTGAGCGACGCAGTCCCGGTGTTATTCAGCGTCACCGTCTGCGCCGCGCTGGTCGTGCCTACAGGTGTGCCTCCGTTAGCGGCCACGAACGTGGCGATAACCGACGTGATAGCGTCCGTTGCCGAAGGGCTCGCTGTGGCAGTCTGGGTCCCTGTATTGGAAACGATTTTGTCCTCGGAAGAAGCGTCTGTCCCTGACCCACTATTCGGAGATGACAGCGTATTTCCATAACCACTGTCAGCTATCCACGTCCCCGCTGAGTTGTTCCTCGCGAAAAGAGCGAAGACGTACTCATTCGCCGTTGTCGTGGGCCCAGCGGTAGACACAATTCCGGCAGTGGCACTGGACTGAAAGTTCGATCCGATTTGGTCAAGCACGGAGGAAGTCAGCAATCCCGAGATTTCGTAGATGTGCAGGTGTAGGCTATTGGTTCCCGTCATGTGCACGGTCACTGTGTCAGGCCCGGTCGAAGGGACAACAGCATAGTAGATATTGGTCTGAGCGGGCGTGCCGGTCGTTCCAGGATTCTGGGCAACAGCGAGGAACCAATTGCTACCGAGCGTGTCTGTGATGGCAGGAGAGGCAAAGGTGTTTCCGGCATAAGACCCCACGCCGACTACCATTAAATTGTTTTGCGTAACGTTGCTGCCGAACGCCACTGCAAGCGTGGTACTTCCACTCCCCGTGGCACCCGCGTCTTGCAACAGCGTGACTGCCGGGCTCGCAAACGCCAAGCTGCTGGCCGAAAGGCTCACAGCCGGTGCGATGACCGCTGCGCCGGTGCCTGTCAGGCTGATTTGCTGGGGGCTTCCAACGGCGGTGTCGGCAATTGTGATGCTTCCGGATTGCGCCCCGGCGGCCGTCGGTGCGAAGGTGACGTCGATCGTGCAGGTGCCGCTCACGGGCAGCGTTGCCGGGCTAATGGGGCAGTTGTTCGTTTGGCTAAACTGCGTGCTGGCTGCGATACTTGTGATGCTGAGTGCAGCGTTGCCAGTGTTGGTCAGCGAAACAGTCTGCGGTGAGCTGGTTGTGCCTGCCAACTGACTCCCGAAACTCACGGTAGTGGGAGACAAAGAGACACTCTGAGCATGCGCGGATGACCAAGCAACTCCGATAGCTACCAACACCAGGATGGCACGAGTCTGAACTTGTTTTAGACACTTCGTAGTCTTAAGCGCAGAGTTGAACGAGAGCGCCTCTGGAGAGAAGGTCCGGTCAGGCTGCATGCTTGGCATTGTCCCTATGTATCCGGCCGGAAATGGCTTCTTACGGGAAACTCTCGATTCCGGCCTAACGGTTGCGTAGGGACGTTACACAAGGTTAGCGGCGCCCACTTTTATACACGCACGATTGATTGTCAATCTTTAATTTTTGCCTTAAATGAGGCGTCCTATTACTTTGAGTGCCGGCGTTCAGGCGTGCGCCGCAAGTGTTACTCGGTGGTAGCGCTTAAATCGGTACGGGTACCTATAGTATCTATCGCCCCAATGCCCCGGCCCTTCGGGACCAGAATAACTCCAGTGCGGGGCGTCCCCTTTATCTGGAGCAAAATTGGGAGCGGTGTACAGCCAAGCGCTCAGAAAAATGATGACGGGGGTCAGAAGCACATTTTTCGCTCGGCAGTTCATTGCTCCCTCCTGGTACTCACCGGTTCGCATCGCAATTCCTGGCTCATGCCCCAAGGTCTTTTCCCATGTCAAGTGGAATTCCCGATTTGAATCTCGCGTTTTTACAACGTATGCTCCTCTTGGCTCCTCCTTAAACTGTGAGTTCTTACAGGTGGCCGAAGTCTCGGGGGGGCAAGTAACTCCCTGAAAAAGCGGCCAAGCGCTGAGGATAAGTCCTGATAAGAGAGATTCTCGGTCTGGAAATCTGGCCGTCCCCAAATTTATTCCGATAACATTTATCGGTATATGATGGACTGTAAGGTCCCTGGGCTGAGAACTGTCGGCCCTTAGTTGCTATGCTTTACAATCTTGCTGTTGAGCAAACTGACCAGGGATGTGCCTCCAGCCGGAGATTGGACTGCACCCCCGCGCACAATTTCCTGGACGGTGACCGACTTGCCATATAAACGATTATTCGCATCATCGTCCGGGTCCAACGTGGCTCCTCCCAGTGACATGCCGGCGAAGAGCCCTGAGGCACGACCGTAGGTCAGAATATCGCTGCCCCCCACCGTGCCGTTCGATGTCGCGCCGGTCGGACCGGCTGCGGCAGTGGCATCCCGGCCCAGCTTTGTCTTGCCGTTTAAGACGGCGTCCACGGCCTTCGAATCCATAAGCAAGAGCACAAAGTCAGTAGACGAGCCACCTATTTGCAGGCCGAAGCTTGCCCCGCCAATCGTATACATGGCGGGGGCTGACCATGTCCCCTCGAATTTGCTGCCTGAACGGCAAAGCATCGGTCCGCGGCCTCCGCTACCCCCAATTCCGAAGCCGACCTTCTTTACGTCGGGCAGCACGATTACGCAATCGGCTTTCGCCAGCACACCCGATGGCACACTGTCGCCCTTGAGCATTTCCTGTAGCACCTTGCCGGCGTTCTGGAGCGTCTCCTCGTCTTTCTCTTTATCTCCGCCCCACGCGGGTAAGATTATCAGGATCAGTGATACAAGACAGAAAAACAGCGTCATATTGCGAATGCGCATATCTGTTGCTCCCCTGATAGTTCGTGGCATGGCATCCATCTCCGGTTTCTTGTTGTGACCCCAACAATAAACAAGCAATTGAATCAGGCCCACTGTCAGAGCTAACGGGTGTCGCCCAACTCTCCAGTGCTTGATAAGTTGGACTAATCGGGAAGTGGCAGCCCTATCCTTCAGCTCTACGATCGCGGGAGCGTCCGCATCTGTACAAAGGCCATCCGTTCGAGGAATGTATGCCAACGGAACGAAGTCAGACTTTGGGCGAAAAGAGCAAACATGCTGCCGAAACAAGACCGACCGGGATAAACCAGGCCCCAAAGGGATAGCAACCCGTGCCCGTGTCTATTGCGAGCTACACCAATGAACGACTATCAATTGGTCCCCGGATTTCGTTTATTGGAACAACTAACAGTTGGCTTCTCGGCGGGGATGGGCCAAATTAGCCTCCAATACCCACGCGAGGCAGCGCTGTTGCCCCAGCTGCAGTGACGCATGGTTTCCACAGGTTCTACAACGCGAAGAAATCTATGCGCGTGGTCGAAATCACAACGCCGTGGAAGCTCAATTCAGGAGGCAAAATGGCGACACAAGCACGGGAGCAGCGCGTACCGGCCCAGATGCAAGCAGGGATCGCCGCAACCGAAAACGACTGGACGAAGCCACGAGCGATGGCTATTCCAAAGGAAGGATATTTCAATCTTGAAAGTGGGAGATATGGTCCAGTTTATCCGAAAAGTCCTGCGTGTTACGGCTTCACGATCATTGCGAAGGCCAAGCCCGGAACGGAGGAGGTAATCCGCGCGTACGGAAAAACAATCGAGAAATCCTTAGAAGGATCACCCAACCTGCTGGCGCCACTCAAGCTCCACTATCTGAGGTGGGTGCTCTTCGACATTGGCAAGGATAAATACTTCATGTATCAGGGAATCTTCGATACCGATTTTGACAAGTACACGGAGGACGCTATTGCATTGTTCGCCGCAGCTGGACTAAACACCGTGTTCGAGAACTTAGAAGGATTTCCGGAAGACTGGAAGACGAATCCACCGGCATTCGTCAAATTCGTTCGCGAGCATCAGTGCCCCAGCTTCCTGGAATACGGCGAGTATCCGTTTGTCAGCGCCGGCGAGATCAAAAAGGCATTGAAGCTGAAAGCGGCCTTTTCCAATATGCTCGACCAGATGCAGTTGGCGAGGTTACCCGCAGAGAGCCTGAAGTGTTAGAGCTCGATGACATCCAACATTTCCTGATTGCACGCCCGCCGACGCTTGCAGCACGTTACGAATTCCTGAGTTTTCGACGTGCTGAAGGTGCAAGAACCTGGCTGAGAGGTATGCTCGCGAAAGTAGGGACCGCACAAGCGGTTGGGTCGAGCCAACTCGATTCCAGATGGGTGACCATCGCCTTCACATGGAATGGCCTGAAGGCTCTCGGCGTCGATGATGTGTCGTTGGCTACTTTTCCGGAAGAGTTTCGTCAGGGGATGGCTGCCCGGGCGAAGATCCTCGGGACGACGGGGGCGAATCATCCCGATCATTGGGTCGGGGGCCTGGCAAATCACGGTCTTCACGCAATCGTCATTCTCTTTGCATGCGATGTGGCGGAACGCGAGCGCTGCACGCGGGAGCATCAAGAGTATCTCTCGCGATGCGCAGATGCGGAGGTGCTTTCATCCTTGGATCTCGATGCCCTGCCACCATTCGGGTACGCTCACGAACACTTTGGCTATCGCGATCGGCTTTCCCAGCCCGTGATTGACGGTACTGGTGTGAAACCGACTCCTGGATCCGGCCCGGCTATCAAACCGGGCGAATTTTTCCTCGGGTACCAAGATGAAGAGGGCGATCCTGCCAATCTCCCACAACCCGAGATCCTATCGCGCAATGGCAGTTACTTGGCTTATGTTTGTCCGGAGGAGCACGTCGGCGCGTTTCGCGATTTCCTGCGGCAACACGGTGAGACGCAGGAGCAGCAAGAGTTGATCGCAGCCAAACTCATGGGCAGATGGCGCAGCGGTGCACCACTTGTCCTCGCGCCGGATGAGGATGATCCCGAGCTGGGCGCAGACCCGCAGCGCACCAATGATTTTGCTTACGCGGAGAAAGATTCATACGGTTACTCTTGTCCGCTGGGTTCACACATCCGCCGAATGAATCCACGTGACACGGCAACGAACATGAAGCGACGAAAGATGATCCGGCGCGGAGGCACTTACGGGCCGCCATTGCCCGAGGGAGCACCTGAGGACGGCAAGGAACGAGGGATTGCCGCATTTATTTGATGCGCGAGTTTGGTTCGCCAGTTCGTGTTCGCAATGAACGTGTGGGCAAACGACCCCAATTTTCACGAATTAGGCAATGAACGAGACCCATTTGTAGGTACACAAGACGGCACCCATGATATGACGATTCCGAAGCGGCCGATTCGGAAGAAGATCACCGGTCTGCCGGCTTTTACAACCGTGAGAGGTGGCGCCTATTTTTTCCTGCCGGGCATAAATGAGCTTCGATACCTCGTGGCACTCGGGGAGCGAACCCACGCCCGAGGCGCATAGGACTGGAAAGGGATTCATACGATGAGCAAAACCAAATATGGACCACGAACTTACAACCAAATCCATACCCAGAGGCAATACGATCCCGACAGACGACGGTTCAGCATCTACAGGACCTGGAGTTATCCATGGGAGGCCAATCAAAACGTGGCAGAACTTGACAATCGCTTCTCGACGATGACCGAAGTTCGCCGAGTTGCCTGGCCCGAATACGAGGGCATGGAATATTCTGAGAGGATGTTTTTGCAGGGGATCGCCAGCACACTTGAGCTGTTCCACCTATCTACCGTCAGGTTCCAGACGCTCGTGGGCGAGGCCACGGGGAATCCGGTTGCGGTCTATCAGCGAATCGATCAAGCGGGACAAAGATTGCCGCTGGACGAGCGCGTGCTCGCAGACACAGATACCCTGATGGTCTTTGGTCTCGACCATATGGTGACGGAGCAGGAAGCTTCGCCCGATGAAATTGAGGCGGTTCGGGAGTTCCTAACTCGAGAAGGAGCGTGCCTGATCCTTGGGCCGCATCACGACGTCGGCGTGTCAGCCAATCTGAAGGAACGCGCCATGGAGTATGCCCACCACGGAGATCCTCTGGTGCCCCGCCAACAACGGTTCGGCAAGTACACGCGTTCGCTGATGAAAGGGCTCGGTGTGCCAATCGAAAATCGGTATGGCCTTCGCCCTGCTGTAATCAAGGAAACCAACCAGATTGCTCCATTGATCGTGGCGCGGGACTTGGATTCGCGCGGATTGCTGAAAGGAGTTACAACCTTCAATTTTCACCCGCATTTGCCGCACTATGCGCTGACCACGGGGGACACCAAGTTTGTTCAGGTGCTGGCCAAACAGCCGATCGATATGACCAGGCCACACCCTTTCACCGAATCTGGAAACCGCGAGTTCAACACGTTCGTCTGGATGCCCCCGAACGGAAAGCGAGCAGCCGACATCCTGTTGGCCGACTCCACAATATTTACGACGTTGTTTGGCGGCGTGGAATCCTTGGAGAACTTTTGGAAAAACCTGGCATCGATGCCGCTCACAAGCGGGACGCAGACCCACCAGAGCGCCCGTCACGCTCGGGCCTAATCTATCAGGTACAAAAAATCTCCGTTTTTTACTGCCTTTGCCCGAGCCCGAGTAGAACAACGAAAAGCCTATAGACGGTGAATTGGCAATAGCCTGCGGGAAATTCGAAGAGCGATTGTGGTTGGGTACCTTCCTTTTATGTTTTCCAATTCATAGCCCGACTGGATACCCCCCTGGAGTTCCACAGAATCGTATTCTTGATTTCCACAATGGTTTTTCGTCTCTCCAGGTGTTCCACTCCAATGTCAAGTATCCGCCGGAATGAAGGTTGCAAGACTGTGGCATCAGAAAACTTGCGCGCGATTCCGGATATTCACGCCTATTACTCCACCACCGGTGTCCATGATTTATCCGGGTTGAAGAGCTCCATCTTCGCGAATTCGTCAAGGGTTGCAGGCCCAAAATCTTTCTGGAAGACAACACCGTCATAGCTGACGATGAACGTTTTTACTCCGGTTACACCATATTCGGCCGGCGCAGCCACGAGTGCGAAGCCGCCGATCATCAGACCCTTCACCACAAAGTCCATTTGTCCCATTGGCGCGGCAGGCCCCTGCCCTTTCAGAACCTTGAAGAAATACCCGTGGTACGGTTCTGACCGGCTTGTATAACCCTGTTCGATGGCTTGAGCAATTTTTTCACCGATAGGCCCATCCCAGGTGCCGTCCGAGTTTTGCCACGCTAGGCCATCCTGTTTGCCAGGAGTGCTGATGACGCGCTGCGCATACTGGTTCACGTCGTAACCATCGCGCTTCTGAAGGGCGTATTCGTTCTGCGCATCTACATAGCCGTGGCAGATGCTTATGGCGTCCAATTCATTAGCGCCAATTCGACGATAGAGCATTTCCAGCCGGCCGGCTCTAGCATCGAAGAACCATTTGTCACCCACCTTTACAATCGGCACGGGGAAGGGCCAATCCTCTTTGCCTACGAGGAGAAACGCGCGGTTCCCGCGCATCGGATCCACGGAAACACTTTTCTTTTCGCTGGCTTCGGCAAAGAAATCACTGGCTCGCTGGCGGTCTTGAGCGCCTTCCCCGCTAAATACAACGTCGTCACCATCAAAGCCAAAAATCTGCACGAGAGCAGCCTCGTCGAATTTCTGGGCCGCGTCGACCAGAGCGTCAGCAGCCTGCTGCGGAGTGTCAAATCTCTTTGGGCCGGCGGCACCGGAAGCGATTGCAGTTGGAGGCTTTGTCGACGCGGATTGCTGCGCAGCGAAAAGAACTGGCGTGGAAAGATACGCCAAAGCTGCAACGCCGATTAACCATTGAAGTCTGGGGAAAAAGTTCGACTCAGGTGTTGATTTCATATCACGGCTCCTCTGATTTCGTTTCCGCTCTCGAATTCACTCAATTTATCTACGCCTCCCACCACCTCCACGACCACCACCGCCGCGCCCACCACCACCAAAACCGCCGCCTCCTCTAGACCCCATGCTGGAAGAACCGCGGTTACTGCTGGAGCGAGCGCTCGACCCGTTGTATCCCCTGGAACCTCCATCGAAGGCTTCTCGGTTGCCGCCTCCGCTGCGCGAGACGTCCCGGCCTCCTATGCGGTCCGCACCTGCGCCTGTGGGCCGATTGCCCGCACCCATTCCATTACTTGGCCGATTGCCTCCACCAATTCCATTGCCGGCTCCGTTGCCACCTCGATTGCCCCCTCCAATTCCTTCGGCGCGATTGCTGGCAAGATTGCCGCCCTGCCTGCCAACCTGGTCTCGCGCTGCAGCCTGACGATTGGCTACCGAATCTCCGCGTGACGCACCACCAAACCTGTCTGCGGTAGCTCGGTCCCGATACGGAGCCCCGCCGCGATGCTGCGGATTGTGACTCCAATTGGAATTTCCGCCGATGTTTCCATTCCCGCGAGCAGGCTGATTCGATGGGCGGTTTCCGTTCCCAATGTTGTTGCGGTTGCCGCCGCTAATATTCGAGTTGCGGATGAAATTGTTGTTGTTATTAATGTTAATGTTGTTTCCACCCCACCCGCATCCCCAGCCCCAACCGCCGCCGCCCCAAGCCGCTCCGATCGCAAGTCCAATTCCAAATGAGATCGCCATTCCAGCCGCGTAATAGCCTGCAGGTGGATAGTAGATGGGAGGATAGGGATAAATCGGCGGGCCATAGACGTAGAGAGGATCGTACGAAGGCACGTATATGACTTGCGGATTGGCCGGTTCGACGATGATCACACTCTTGTTGTCGATGACTTTGGTTTCCACCGATTGTTGCTCGGTTGATTTCAAATTGCCTGTTTCCTGGGCCTTTTTGCGCATGCGCTGGACGGCTTCCATCACACCGCTTTGCTGGGCCAGGAACGCGTTCCCCAAATCCGTGGTCCACTGAATGTCGTCAGCCAGGCGCTTGACCACATCAGGCAGGGCCGCCATGGCCTGAATGCTGGGATCCCAAGGCTGCTTCTCGACAGCATCGGCAAGTGCTTTGTCCTTCAAACCCGGGTTCTTCGTCATCCATTGTTGAAGTTGGATCAGTTCGAGAGGATACGTGGACGCCGCCAGGACCTGCGCCAGCAATGGGTCTGGATAGAGGGCTATCGGCGCCACGAGAGAATCAAGCTGGTCAGGTGGAATCAGCGGAGACTGACTCTGAGGCGAGGATGCCTGCCCCGGCTGCAGAGGCCGCATATCTGCTAGGGTGTTGCCTGGCACGAGGGCAAGGGCACAAACCACCGCTACCACGCCTCGAATTCCCAAACCAAACATTCTCGTTTTCAGATTCATAAAAATCTCCGCTCCGAGTCCGGATGGAATCCATTGCGGCCCTTATTCCCGACCAAGACCAACCCGTGGACCACTCGGTTGCATGTGATTCGGTTGTCGGCAACATCCGCATCACCTTTATCGGGAGTAGCCGGCCGCAACCTGCCGTCTGGCTTGTGCAGGCAACTCGTGTCGCCTGCAGGTTGACTGAAAGAATTTATTCCCCCATGGAACGAGACAGGATCTTTCATTTCCGGTTACTTCCTTTCGATTGGGCAGCTTCCCACGCTCGCACTCTCTTCCGAGCCGGCACTGACCGCCTGAAAGCGGCACCGGGTTTGATTAGATATCCCGGCCAACGGCGGCTTCGCTATTGCAGGTTTTGAGCGCGTCGGGCGCGCCCAAAGTCACGTTAAACGAGACCGCGATGCGGGGAGATTGACCCGCGTAGGGGTGCACCCAGTGATAGAGCCAACTCGGAAAGACAACAAGCAACCCGGATTCGGGCCGGACTCGGAACGGTTCCCCGTACGGGTCGCCGGGCGTGCTCACGGCTTCCACGCCAACACGCGGATCGAGGAACTCGAGCACACCGCTCAGCGGACGATTAGGGTTGTACTCACCGGCGTCCACGTAATAGACACCGGACCAGGCGCTGTCCGGGTGGGAGTGTGGCGCGTGGTAGGCGCCTTCACGGCAAATTGTCGCCCACGCCCACACGGACAACTGCCCTTTGAATCCACCATGGCCAGTTGTCGCATCGACCATTTGGCTTACCGCCCAGGTGATCCACGTGCTCAACGCGCCCACCGTCGCTTCCGGACGATTCAGGAAATCGGGCCGAGAGTGCCAGCCTCCGATGTTGCTACGCCCCAGGCTCAAGTAACTGCCCTCCTCCGCTAGCATGAGTTCCTGGAGGTCTTGATTCATTGCTTCGGCGTCCGGCACTCGCAATTGACCGATGATAGTGGGGAACGCCTTTGTAATTTCCAGTTCCATCGAACCGCCTTGATCGGAGAAGCGTTGCTCAGCCTCAATCCCGTCTGTGTGGTCCCCGTGGATCTACCGTTCTTTCGCGTCCCCGGCCCCACTTTCAACGCCACGATTGCGACGAAATCAACCAGAAGGCCGGGCCCAGCCTTGTAGTTGTCTCCTCCGAGAGTCCGCGAATGTCAAAAACTGATGATCGTCAAAAAGCGATGTACCCTTGCACCATTGGTACCCAACCAGTTAACCCTGCGGTATAGGGAGTAAAGACCCCACTATAAGGAGCTCCGTTGATATGGAACGCCTCTACGTTGAGCCACAGACGGTCGGTGTGAAGGTAATACCATCGTAATCCGGCCCCATACTCATAAGGGTTGGCGAACTGCCCGCGCACCCATGATGCGCGGACGTATGGCATCAATTTTTTCGGCTTTACAAAGTAACTCGCCGAAACCTCACCGCCGTGGTCAAATGTGGATTTGAGCGGAAGCGGTCCGTCGGCTACGAAATCATCTAGCCAGCGCATGAAGTATTGCCCGTTGACCGCAAGCCCGTTCCATTTAATTCCATAGTCAATTGCCGACATCTTATACGTGGCATCCTGGAGCGTTACACCCGGCGCAAACGCTCCGGTCGAGAAGGCCTGCACGCCGTCGGAATTGAATATTGAGGTGTTCTCGGGACTGGATTGGTCGAGATCTGAAAAACGGTTCTCCCGGGATCTTGTAAACGAGGTACCCAGTCGAATACGAACTTTCCTGGAGGAGAAATAATCATCGTACATGTTGCGGTCTCTACCATCGAGTGGCCCGTAGTCTCCCAGCGGCTCCCACCAGAGGCTGCCGGAACCCAGCAGATTCGTATCGATTTTGTTTGCCGCGACACTCAGGGTATTGAGACCGTTGCCGAGGAACGCAATGTAATTCAGTCCCTTCACGAGTTGTCCGGTCGCCCAGACGCCCTGAGTGAACCCGGGGCGGAAGAAGTTGTCCGCCATGGTCCTATCATTTGCCGTGAAAAATGGAAACGTGCCAATTAGTGAGCGGCTGCCCGGAACGCCAGTGTAACCTCCGGTTAGCGTGAGAGCCTTGCTGAATCGCCAGCCAATGTTGCCGGCTACGACGATTGACGACGCCCCCGCGGATGTCCAGACGGTGAAGCTATATTGCGCTCTCTTGTCGAAGACGTAGCCGCCGAAGACCGTCATTGAGCGATTTACTGTAATATCGTTGCGCTTGTTGACCTCGTGAATCACCCCTAGGTGGTCAGTAAAAGTGGAATTGCTATCAAGAGTGTTGATATATCGCACTTGGGTAGTGCCCTGGAACCTCAGCAGGAAAGGCACCTTAGCGTTTTCGGGCGTTTCCCAGATTATGATTCCATCTTTATAACGATTCTCGATTTCCTCCTGCAGTGCGGAAAAGGATTGCGGCTGCGCTGCCGTCATCAACGGCGATGAAACCTCCCCTGCTTCCGCCGGGCTCGATGGCTGCGTTAACGGGGTGACGGACGCCAAAGGCAATACAGCCTTTGTTGCGGTAGTCGACGACACTGGGGGCTCCGCTATTTCCGCCGGGCCTGGTGGCTGCGCGTGGCGAGGTAGCTCAGCGACCGGCGAACCATTGAGCCGCTTTTGCAGTTGGTCGACCAGTTCCAGCAGTGCCCTCTGCTGCTCTTCCATCCTGCTCAGCTCTTCTCGAACGGCTGTGTTATCGGCCATCACAGCCGCGATTTTGTCCTCCAAGTCCATGGGGCGCGGTTTCTCGGGAAGGTATTCTTTTTCCAACTTGCTGAGCAGGGGCACTTGAGCCGGCGCGACTGTTTTGTCCGCGCTTTCTGGAGGGTTCGCCTGAGACTGTCCATGGGCTGGTGTCATGAATAAAGTCCCAAACGTCAACGCAAATACGACTGAAAATCTGATGGACGCGCCTCTGAGAAACATGCTGGAGCCCCTTTTCCGAGAGTGAGGTTCGGAGTGCAATGCGAACGAGGCGCGCCGTATTAGCTTCTTCGGAAGCAAGCAACTGCCAGCCACGTCCGGATAAAGACAGCTAGGGCATCGACGGCATTTCCAGATCCATCGGTGCCCTCGCCCGATCAGCAGAGCGTTACGGACAAGGCGAGTCCGCCCTCACTGGTTTCTTTGTACTTACTATTCATGTCCTTCGCGGTCTGGGCCATCGCCGTGATCGTGGCGTCCAAATCGACCCGATGCCTGCTGGCGATTTCATTGCTGGCGATCGCATAAGCGGTCCATGCCTTGACCGCTCCAAATGCGCATCGCTCGATGCACGGGACCTGGACAAACCCGGCTACCGGATCGCAGGTCATTCCAAGGTGATGTTCCAGCGCGGACTCCGCGGCGTTTTCGACGACTCGGGAATCCTCGTCGTATGCAGTCGTGACCAATGCCGCCGCCATCGCTGACGCCACCCCGATTTCCGCCTGGCAGCCGCCTTCGGCAGCGGATAGCGTTGCATTGTGCTTGCACAGGTAACCGATAGCCGCTGCGGCAAGCATGCCCTGACGAATCTTGTCCAGGGGAAGCTTGCGACCGCCTTCTCCCAGCCCGTAGACCAGTGACGGCATGACTCCGGCGGACCCGCCTGTCGGCGCGGTGATGACAAGGTGGCCCCGCCCGTTCTCTTCGGAGGCCGCCAGTGCGTATGCCGAAAGGACGCCAATTCCGCGATCCGCCTGGTATTTGTCATCCATGGCGCGCTTGTAGACCGTTGCCGCTTTGCTGTACAGCTTGATCGGACCGGGCAAGACACTGTCATCGGGTACGGCAAGTCCTGACTTCACAGTGGCGACCATCGCGTTGATGATTTTGTCGACGAAGGCATAGACCTCCGCCTCGCTTTTCCCCGGGATCGCCATCTCATTGGCGAGAATCACTTGCGCAATTGTCAGCTTGTTTTGATCCGCGTGCTGGCGCAGCTCCTTCATTGTCGAATAGGGATACTTTGGCGGATTCTTCTTCGGCGGCGTGTATCTTTCCACTCGATGAATCCGCCGCCCACCGAGTAGTACTCCTGCTCTAACAACACTTTGTCGCCGGCCATGAGCTTGCATGTCATTGTGTTTGGGTGAGGAAAATCACCTTTGACCGAGTCGAAGACGACGTCCTTGAGCGTCACATTCACAGTCTTTGCACCTAGCTTGACTGGGAAAGACTGGTCAGGGTTGTCGCGCAAGCCATCGAGAAATGCAGGATCGACGGTTGCCGGTTCCTTTCCGACCAAACCCGCGAGGGAAGCTCGCTCCGTCCCATGTCCCTTGCCCGTGGCGCTGAGGCTGCCAAACAAATAAACCTTGAGCGCCGTTGCTTTGGCGAGTTGGTCCGGCGGCAATTTGGTGCAGCGCTGGTAGAAATCGTACGTAATTCGCATTGGACCGATTGTGTGAGAACTCGATGGCCCCGGTCCCACCTTGTAGAATTCGTCCAGCGTCGTCATCACGGGTCCCTTTTCCTGTTTGACAACATTCAAGTCGGCAGACAGAGGAGGTGTATCGGGTACTTTCGGAGAAGGTGCCGTGGCCCTGGCTGTCCTGTCCTGGCAAGACATTTGTGCGCCGGTAATCACGACCGTGGCACCCACCACGGCGCTGCGCATCAGGAAGGTGCGACGATCCACACCCGGAGGAATCGCGGCTGAGTCCAACTGGGCGGGGGGGCCGAGCGGATCGTCCCGATCAGGTTCGCAGAGTTGCTCAATCCGGCGGAGCTGGTCATTAGATATCTCATTTTCGTTTTTAGACATGGTGGACCTCCTCAATTCTTCTTTTGCAAATACGGTGCATCTCCTGACTTTCATGATTGGCGTGGCCTTGGGGCAACCCTTCTGCCTGCATCATTTGTCGCCCGCTGAGAACATTTTTGAAAAGTTGTATTTGAACGCGAATTGAATGCGATAGTCGTCGACGAAAAAACTGTCCCGAAAATTCTCTCGGCGGCCCCATATAAACTCAGCACCGAACAGCGCATTTTTGACCGGGGTGAAAAGCAAGTTAGTCGAACCGTAATATCCTCTATGAAAATCGCTGTTGTTCTGTCCATCTGAGTTTTGTATATTTACCATTGAGTATCCGATGGAGCTAGTAAAGCGATTACTCCAGGTGTGATCCAGATAGGTTGAAAGGCCCAATGCCGGTAAAGCCACGCCTTGGATGGGGCGCTGCGGATTCGGCGGGGTTGTCAGCTTGACACTGACGTCAACTGGTGCGTCATTCAAATAGTTTTCCTCGCCCGCACCATAGGTGATTTGGAAGTGGCCTACGTTGTTCTGATTGAAGCGGGGAGACGAGCTTAGGGAAACGCCCCAACCTACTGCGCTTCCGCTGAGGTTAATTGGGTCATTGTTTGTGTCCACCCACTTGAGTCTCTTCACCAGCCCGCTAATCTGGATGTATCCCCAGTCGCGATTAAACCGCGCGTTCGCCGTAAAATCTGGCAAGTCGAACTTCGGCACGACGCCAACCAACTCAACCCGGTCGGAGAACTTACCCTCGTCCGCGCTGGCGCCCGGACGCTCGATCCCGATCGTTAGCGCGTTCGCTCCCATGATCGGCATCCAGCGAAACTGGACGTTGCGGAACCACACCAATCCGTTTGGTCCCCAGTACTCGATCGTATTCGGAAAGGCATCTGGGTCTACAAAAACGCTCCAGTTTTGCCCGGCGCCGAAATGCCCCAACTCTCCGTAGGCGTGCCGCAGTCGAAAAATTGTCTCTCCCGCCTGGGCGCCAACACCAAATAGTTCGAATTCAAATATTGTCTTCAACTCGCCAAACCTTGTCGGAGTGCTTGACTTAACACCGAAACGAGTCTGGCGAACACCGAGGTATACCTTACCGTCCGGAGCAAACTCACCTGCGAAGGCCGGCAATTTTGTGGGCCTTACCACGTCGAACCAATTCGGATCGTTTGTATCGAAGTCATAACCCGCGTCAAGCATTGCAAAGCCATAAACTTGAAATGTGCTCTCCCCTATGTTGGTACCCTGTGGGTGAGGGTTCGCGACGGGCGTGGCCAGACCAACAACTGGACCAGCAGGAGGGTCGGCTTTAGCAGAATAAGTCGCCTCAATGACATTTGAAGTTGGACTCTGCCCCCTTTGCTCGATGCCTGCCGAAGCGCTCGCCTGGGGAGGTGTATATGTGATTGAGCCGCCGGCGTTCTGCGCCTGCTCCAGCGCGTTGATCTGCCCCTTTAGCTCCTGCATGACTGCGTCCACTTGCTGGAGCTGGTCTTTTAGTTGCTGGAGCTCTGAGGTCGTTTTCTGCGGCGCTTGGGCTTGTGCTGCAACGGAGTGCGGCGCAGTCGCCAGAAGGAAGATTGCCATGAGCGGCGCCCCCATCCTGATCCGCCTCGTTTGTCGATTCGGTTCCATACCCACTCCTTTTCTTCGTTGATTGATGTAGTACCGCACCAACTTGAAATCCTCTAATCCCGTCGCAACAAAAATAGGCGGTGCGTCCCTGATCGTTCCCACTAGCTCGACGTGGCAGCGACCGCCGAGCACTCGCCTGCTGCAGCCTAGACAACGAGCCCGAAATTCCGGGGCTTCCTCGTTCGGTCAGCAATACCTCTCTGACATGGCCGATGCTAGAAATCCCTGAAAGTGACCTGGTACATCCCGTGGAAATTTACTTTTACGATGGACTGAACTTTGCTCCAACTGTCAGTTTTACTAGTTTCGATCTATCTGAAGGGCGTCTCGGATTCGCGCAGAGCGGAAGTTACCTTGCAGCCGCAAGACTTATCGGGCATTGGCTTTTGCCTCCTGCGAGTTCGGCGAATCATCTTGATTCCGTATAGGAAAGGACTAGCATTCGTGATATGAAGGCTACCCGCAAATCGCCTGGGAGACCTTGTTCCAGCGTGATGACCCGCCAGCGGAATAGCTGCCAACTGAAACCAGATCGCTGCAGTCTGGCAGCAGTCTTGAGCTGGAAACAAGCGCTACTCTGTAGTTTGGGGATGGTAGTTTCGGTCATACCATTGTGCGCACAAAAAACTAGATATTCCCCAACCTTCGGAGTGGAAGGCAAGCCCTCAGTCAATGTCGTCCGTAACTCGACATTTAATACCAATCCGAAGGCTGATGAAGAAATGTGTTTTCCATGGAAATTAGGGGCAGTGCGATCCACGGCCGTGAGTGTTGCGAACTTGAAAGTTCCGTCGAACGCCAGGGTCGAATATGAAAAGGCATGTGACGCCTCCAATAAAAATAAGTTCGAAGATGCCGAGCAGCACGCACGTAGCGCGATTGGCAAATTTCAAGACTATTTAGCAGCATGGGTGATGTTAGGGGTGATTCTTGAAGAGCAACATAAGGCGAAAGAGGCTCGCGATGCCTGTTCTCATGCAGCCGCAATCGATGCGACCTACTTGCCGGCGTATCTTTGCGCGGCAGAGGTTTCGGCCCGGAACCGGGAGTGGGAACAAGTGCTAAACGCGGCGGACTTGGCCCTGGGTCTCAAATCGGAAGTTGATCCGTACGGCTATTACTACCGCGCGAAGGCTTACCTTCATATGAACAATCCCGTAGAGGCAAAGAAAAGCGCATTGCAGGCCGTGGAGATTGACGTAAATCACAGTGAGCCGTCTTTTTATCTGCTCCTGGCCCAAATCTATGAGCGCGAGGGTGACAGCGTTAATGCCATAGCCCAACTCCAGCAATTCCTGAAACACGCTACTGATCGACAACAAGAAGATGCAGCGAAGCGGTTCCTAGCCAAACTTGAGTCGCAACAATCCACAAAATAGACGCGCCAGAATGTGGGAGTTGCATTTTGCAGGCATAAGTGCGCGGGACCTTGCCTGTGTCAGAGGCAAAAGCCAGCTACCGGTAAGGGGTGCCAGCTCAACCGGTCGATGCAACACCATCTATTCAGGTGATCCGCGCACGAACGTGTTCCCGTGGTCTTCATGTTTCGCTGAGAATATATAGAGCGATCCCACGGGATCTTATATTTGTTGACGAACAGCATAAAGGGCGAGTTCTACCCGGTTGGACGTTCCAAGCTTGTCAAAGATTCGAAACATGTAGTTACGCACTGTGTTCTCGCTCAGGCCCAACTGGCGGGCAATGTCGCGGTTGGTCAAACCTTCGGCCACGAGTCGAACGATTCCGTTTTCTTGTTTGGTTAACAGCGGAGCCCCTTTAGCATTCAAAGTTCGCGGCGGAACCGATTCAACGATTGCGTCAACCAGAAAATGCAACTCTGCAGCCCTAACCCAGATTTGTCCTTGGTGGACAGTCCGGACACACTCGCACAAGGTTTCGAACAACGCGTCTCGGGAAATCACCCCATGAGCGCTACGGAATCCTTCATGGGCACCATGATAGTGTGCACGGGCATTCTAGGCGCCGACTGGTATACTTTAAAAAATGCCGGTTGTTTTTGTAATTGCACTAGACTGGACTATGCGCTCGGCTGTCCGTGCTGAACTGCGCGAGATACGTGTTGAAGCGCTCGGGATGGATTCGGCGGGCGATACGGGCCGCGCCATTGCATCAAGCGGACTGCCCAATGTTGTTGTCCTTGAAGCCACCGCGGAGCTTCTTGGCGAACCTAGAATCCGGAATCTGGTCCAACGAGTCCCCACCGTCCTGATTGCCTCCTGCACGCTGAGGGTTACCCTTCCTGAGGCTCCTGCCATTCTGTACCGTCCCGTTCGCGTCGCCGAGATTGTTGCCCGCGTGAGCGAATTTTTAGCCCACGACTACGCCGCTTAAGTGCGTGGATAATCATGCAATGAAGAGGATTGTTTCGTTCGAGCCAAGATGTCCAATGGCCATTTCATGCGAGCAAACGCTAGTCGAAGCCTGGCGAGAAGTCCTTATCGAGAACGCAGACACGGTCGTGCTTGGCATAGAGCGTTACCCTATTCGTCTGACTCCGAAGCCCCGTTTGTCAGGGTGTGAATTTCTGATTACTGAACATCGCTTCTGTTGGGGCTTGGATTTTTACAAAGGGATGATTCGCAGCCGCATGACAATTCGAGCAAGATACGGACAGCGTTCCGAATGCGAAAGCAAATGATTTCTCATTCTTCTGCCCAATGGAAGCACGCACTTCGGCAAGGCTTGCCTTTGTCATAGTGGGAATCAGTTCCGTAAATGGCACAGGCACGTCTTTGAATTTTGGATAGAATTTCATGGCGTCGTCGAGACTTTCCTGAATTTCATCAAGCTCATATTCAGCCAGGGGCCAATTTGCTTTTGTTCCCGCATAATATAGTTTCGCGTGGTGCTGTTGAATCACTCCCATGATCTCGCCAAGTCCTGGTTTGAGATCGTCGATGGTTTTCTCCATATCGGCGACTTTGGCTTCGAGAGCGATATTGGAATTTACACTTCGCTGTCGCGAGCAACCGACGAGAAAGATGACTGCAAGTCCGATCAGAACTCTGCTCATGGCCACGCCCCCTTTATAAGGATTCAATTCCCCCACTCTCAGGACCTCCCTGACTTGTGCCGGTCAGACCCGGTTTCTCGTTCCCGCCATACTGTAGCATTCTGGGTCCTTGTAGGGGCCTAGACTCCTACAAGAAGCCATTGCGCGAGTGTTGCATCGACCCATTGAGACCACCCCGTTTATCGGGACTTGGGATGGTCCGCTTAGCGCCGGGCGGATCGACTCTAGGGTTGGGGGCAGATCAGCCCACAGGACGGAAATTTTGCCGCTGGATCTTGCCCAGTCCGGCAGGCGCCAGACCGGGCAGGTTGTTTGCTGAATCGATTTCTACGGGGAGGGGGTCCGTTGCACCAACTCGATGCGGGTGCCCCACGGATCAGTGATATACGTGATCATTACGCCAGCCGCCTCGATCTTGCGGACTGGCTCATCGAGCTTGATGCCCTCTGCTTCGATCTTCTTGACAAAGGACTGGAGGTCCTTGACGTCGAAGCCGATGTGGTCGAGCACGCGTCCCTTGGTAGGAGCCTGCGCGGTGTCGGCCTTGGCAAACCGGAGCTGACCACCCGGGATATCCACAACCGGGGCATTGTTGCGTGTGCCTGGCTTTCCGCCAAACGTCTCCACATACCAGGCCTGGGCCTTGGGGATCTCCGCTTCCGGCAGGGAGAAGTGTACGTGCTCATTCCTGATGGGCATGGTTTGGGTCTTGTCTTCCAGGATTTCGATGCGCACGCCGTCCGGCGTCACGACAAAGGCCTGATCCAGTCGGTTATTGGTGCCGGGCAACACGGGAACCCCGTTGGCCTTCCACTTGGCCACTTGCTCCTGGACGTTGTTCACGATGAACCCGACATGGTTCACCACTGATCCGACCGATTCCCCCGATCCCGGCACATTCCCTAGGGTCAAATTGATGCGAATTCCTGGGAACGAGACGGTCTCGTTGCCGCCCGGGATCGGCGTGCCGCCCATGGCGACGAAAATCTTTTTGTTAGCCTGAACGTCGCGCGAAGCGAAGTGCCAGTGACCCATGGTCACGCCCACTTCGTTGAATGGAGCCAATTGCGCGGCGCTTGTCCCGGTGGCCATCATCAACGCTAGCCACAAACCAGCAATCAAAGCTTTCATGGATGCCTCCCTGTTGTGCCGGCATTCGACTGTAGGCCGGCGTTGATTCGCGCAAACCGGAATTTCCCGCACGACCCCTCGGCTGGGGCAATGATATGCGCGTTTGCCTGAGTTGGAACATATTTTTTGGCGCTCGAACCCCCATGTCCCCTCGGCCTCAGTTTCCGCCATCGATGCTCAGTCGATGAAAGTGGTGGCTCGCATTCCCGTCGGGCAGATATAATCTCCATACTATGGTTGGTCGGGTAGGCCTTCCATTCGTCTTGCTGGTTACGATCTGCGGATTGCCTTGTCTGATACCCAGCGCACAGTTTCCGATTGTGCCGGAGCGCTGTGCGGAGTCACCCCAGCCTCACAAACCAATCAGTACTGGGCGACGAGTGATTATTGAGCGAGTCGACTTCGACGGCCCAATCGACATACCTCAGGCCGACGTATCGCAGAGCATCAAGAAAGCGAATCACGCGATGATCGACGCCGATGATTCTGAATGGATCAAAGGATTCGCTGAGGACACGTTGCGGGAACTGTGGCAAGACCGTGGTTTTTTCACCGCACATGTGACAGCTGAAGCTCGCTCCTTGAGTCGGGATTCCACCACGGAGAAATTCTTGGTAACAGCTCACGTGGAAGAAGGATTGCAATATTCACTGCAAGGAATCCAATTCGGCGGCGATAAAACAGACGTTCCTGAGACGGAACTGCGCGCAGCTTTCCCCATCTCGAATGGAGAGCTGTTAAATGTTTCGCGAATCAGAGAAGGCATCAACGCACTTACAACGCTATTTGGTTCGTTGGGATATATCGATTTCACCGCTGTCCCCGACACAGCAATGAACGACGACTCGCGGCAGATTTCGGTGGTGATTTATCTTGACCTTCAAAAACAGTTCCGAATTGGCAAAGTTGAGGTATTGACCGCGAATCCTAAACTCGTAGCGCGCTTGAGAGAAACCTTCCTCACAGGTGAAGTCTTCCATTCGGGAACTCTCGACGCCTTCTGCAAAGAGAACAGGTCAGTGCTACCGAAGCGCTTTTCATTCAGAGATGTTCAAATTCTTCGCAACGTGAATACTGGAATTGTTGATCTGCGTTTCGACCTTCGAATCTGCAGGTGACGGATTTAATTAGAAAGAAACCTGGAGACTCGGATGTTGCCGGCGAAACGGGCTTCTCGGAATGCGGAAATCTGCGCCAATGTGCGAAAAAGCCAGTTAATGGGATGGTCCGCCGCAGAACTCTAGAAGTTGTAGAGTCCGGGGCCAGGAAGCATCTCATGAAAATCTACGCGCTGGGGACTGATTTGGGTAAGACCGTGTTTCATCTCGTGGGCTTGGATGCGAATGGGCAGGTGGTCGTACGGAAGCGGTGTTCCCGCACGCAGTTGCTGGCCTTCACCGCGAATGTGCAGGCGCAGT